>Ga0335085_10004152_pt1 | contig 24237 bp, 21 predicted proteins | sample Lox_Sample_45_FD_206712 | JGI IMG/M metagenome (GOLD analysis project Ga0335085, IMG submission 206712) | Soil microbial communities from Loxahatchee National Wildlife Refuge, Florida, United States - Lox_Sample_4.5 | ecosystem: Environmental > Terrestrial > Soil > Wetlands | place: USA...
TCAGTGGCGAGCAGCGCGACGGCGAGCCGGGCGAGTGTCGTGTGCTGGCCGGCGGCGAACTCGACCCCGAGCTCGGCCTTTCCGGGCCGGGACGCCGTGAGTCGGCGGACGATCGCGCGCAACGCGATCTGATCCTCCCCGAGATCGACCGAGAGGACGACTTCGTCGCCGGTGACGACGTGGCCGGCCCGGGTGGCCACACGGGCGCCGGTCAGGGACAGGTCGAGCAGGGCGCAGCGATCCCCGTCGACCTGGCCGCGAAGGAGGACCGGAAGCCGGACTCCGGCGCGGCGCTCGGGCGCAAACCGCAGCTGCCGCACGCGGTGGGCCGCTGCCGCGAGAAGCGTCGCGTTCGCTGCGAGGAAGATGCAGGCTGCGACTGCCACCCCGGGCTGGCGGTAGTGCAGAGGCCCCACTCCGGCCAGCGCGAGCCCGAACCAGGCGACCGCGGCGAGGGAGAGCGCGAGCAGGGCCGCGGTCAGCCGCGGGACGGCGGTCCGCGAGCGGGCGTCGCCGGTCGCTCCCTTCGGCGTCACGCGGAACGGGCGGACGCCGTCGCGCACGAGCGCGAGCGTGCCGACGAGGACGGCGGGCATGCGCAGGAACTCGAACAGGATCGAGAGCACGGGCGGGTAGTGGCCGCGGGCGAGGAGCCGCAGCGCGACGAACTGGATCGCGAGGACCGAGAGGAAGAGCGGCCCGAAGACGACGATCGGGGCCCTGATCGGGACGGCGCCGGTCGTGATCACGAGGACGGGGAGCAGGATGTAGCCGAGGCTGCGCCACGCGTCGAACCAACCCCAGAGCGTCGCGGCGTAGCCGAGCCGCTGCCCGAACGAGAGCCCCGGGCCGGTCAGCGGACGCTCGCACCTCAGGACCTGCATCGCTCCGGTCGCCCAGCGTTCGCGCTGAAGGAGATACTCGCTGGCCGTCCGCGCGGCCAGGCCGCGGGCGAGCACCTCGTTGTGATAGACGGTCTTCCAGCCCCGGCGGTGCAGGCGAATCGTCGTGTGGATGTCTTCGGTCACGGTGCCGGTGGCGACGCCGCCGACGGAGCGGAGCGCCGACATGCGGACGAGCGCGCTGGTACCGCACCAGAAGGCGGCGTCCCAGCGGTTCTTGCCGGCGGCGATCACCCGGTAGAAGACCGACTGCTCGTTGAAGACCTTCGTGCCGCCGCGAACCTGATGCTCGAACGAGTCGAGGTTGTAGAAGTCCTGCGGCGTCTGCACGAGCGCAACGTCGGGGTCGTCGAAGTAGCCGACCGTGTTGCGCAGGAAACCCGGGCGCGCGATGTGATCGGCGTCCAGCACGGCGACGAGGTCGGCGTCGATCCGGCCGAGCGCGTGGTTGAGGTTGCCGGCCTTGGCGTGCGTGCGGTCCCGCCGTGCGAGATAGCGGGCACCGAGCTCGGCGGCGAGGCGCTCCACGCTTGGACGCTGTCCGTCGTCGAGCACCCAGGTCTCGTGCGCCGGCTCGAGGGCCACTGCCGCCGCGACCGTCGGCAGGAGAACGTCCTCCGGCTCGTCGTAGGTCGCGACGAGAACGGCGATGCGCAGGTCGGTGGAATCCCTGGATCCGACCCGCGGGCCGGCGTCGACGTCCCAGAGGGCAACCGTGAACATCGCGAGCCCAAGAGCGTTGTGCAGCTCGAGCGCCAGCAGCGGCAGCGCGACCCACCAGTAGGACAGGTCGACGGTGAAGACGGCTCGCCACAGCAGGTACCCGAGCGTCACGAGGAGCGCGGCGACCGAGACGCCGTGGATCAGGCTGCGGCGCCCGGCCGACTCGGGCGCCGGGCGCTCCTCGCCCGGAAGCGTCGGCATCGCCACGGCGTCGCCGAGGAGCGTCGAGGCGCCCTCGACGGAAGGCAGGCTCCGATCGGTGGAGAAGCGCACGATCTCCTCATCGGAAGCACCTCCCGCAGGCTTGAGGGCGGATTCGGGCTCCGGTCCCCGACTCTACGTCACGGCCGAGTCGCGCCATCCGCCCGACGCGTACCAGGCGCAGACGTCTTTGCCGATGCTCTGGCTGCCGGAGTCGTAGACGGTCAGCCGGAGCTGCCCGCTCCGGAGCCGGCACACGACCTCGAGGTCGCTCGTGCCGTGGTCGGGAGCGAAGAGCTCGCCGCCGTTGCGGTACGTCCAGGTGCCGCCGCTCAGCTGGAGGGCGTGCGCCTGCGAGCGGCAGAAGCCCGCGGTCGTGACGCCGTCGAAGAGGACGTTCGCGTCGTGGTCGAGCGGCGAGACCGCGCACGTCCGGACGACGGCCGAGGAGAACGAAGCCTGCGCGAGCGCCGAGAGCCGCGGCGCCAGGTAGGCGCCCGCCGCAGCGGATGCCGCCGCCACGAGTGCGAGGACGGCAGCGGCGCGACCGAAGCGGACGGCACGGTGCCGGCGCTGCGGCCGGGACGGAGCCCGCGACATCACCCGTGTGACCGGCAGCCCGGCGATCCGGGTCGGCGGGAGCGCCGCCACTCGAGTCTGCTGTTCGTCGCCGCGGAGAGCTACGACGAGCGCTGCCGCCGACGGATACCGCGCCTCGGGATCGGCCGCCAGCCCGCCTGAGAGCGCCTCGCGTTCGCCGAGCAGGTCGCGGGCCACGACCGCGAGCGAGTAGCGGTCGGAGGCGGCCGTGGCGCCGCCGCCCGCCGCGACCTCGGGCGCGAGATAGCCCGGCGTGCCGACGACCGCCCCCGCCACGGTCAGCTCTTCGAGCGGCGGCTCGTGGCGCACGACGCCGAAGTCGGAGAGCCGGATCTCGTCTCGGGCATCGAGCAGCAGGTTCGCCGGCTTGACGTCGCGGTGGACGATTCCGCGAGCGTGCGCGAAGTCGAGCGCGTCGGCGGCCTGCGCCAGCCAGCGCAGCGCGAGCCGCTCGTCGACGGGGCCCGAGCGGAGCCGCTCCGCGACGCTGCCCGCGAGCAGCTCCATCACGAGATAGGGCCGTCCTCGCCACTCGCCCGCGTCGTGAACGGTGACGACATGCGGGTGGTCGCCGAGCGCCGCGGCCGTCAACACCTCGCGCTCGAAGCGCAGCCGGCTCGTCACGTCTGCTGCGAGCTCCTGCGCCAGCACCTTCACGGCGACGCTGCGGCCGAGCGCCGAGTCCTCCGCGACGTAGACGGCGCCGAAGCTGCCCCGCTGGAGCGGGCGCGGGTTCGTGTATCGAGGCGGCAGCAGCTGCAAGAGGTATCCCGGTGGCGTTGCCGGCGCACATCGTGCCTGGGCTCGCCGGCGGGGTGCAAGCAGGCTCGCTGCAGCGGACGCCGCTACGCGTCGACGACGAGGTCGGCGTAGGCGGAGCTCGTCTTCGCGAACTCCCACCAGCCGCCCACCCTCGGCCGGACGAACGACGTGCTGCGCCCGTACACGAGGGGGATGAGCACCGCGAGCTCGGCGACGGCGGTACGGTCGGCCCGGTGGAAGAGCTCGAGACGTTCACGCCCGGTCTGCTGCTGGCGGGCCCGGTCGATCAGGTCGTCGAGCGTCGGATCGGAGATGCCGCCCTCGTTGGTGAGCGCGTCCGTGTGGAGCAGCAGCCGCAGCATGTACTCCGCGTCGGGGTAGCCGGGAAGCCAGCCCGAGACGTAGGCGGGGGCGAGCTTCCACGGCTTCGGCAGAGCCGGCACCTCTTCGGCCCGCCAGGTGCGCAGCCGCACCTCGAGCCCGAGAACCTCGCGCCACCGGGCGGCGATCGGCTCCAGCAGGTACGTCCACGCGTCCTGGGCCGCGAGGTCGAGGCCGCCGCTGAGCCGGGCCGGCCCGCCCGCCTGCTCGAAGAGCGTTCGGGCGAGCTCCGGGTCGAAGCGCAGCGCGATGTCGGGCGTATGGCCGTGGAGAGCGGGCGGGACGATCCCTCCGCCCGCGACGAGGTAGTTGGGCGCCGCGAGCTTCGTGAGCTCGGCCCGGTCGATCGCGTGGGCGAGCGCACGACGGATGCGCTCGTCCGAGACGACGGGGTGCCCGTGGTCGAAGCCGAGATACGCAGTCCAGGCCGCGGGCCCGAGCTCCAGGTCCGCAGATCGCGGCGGCAGGTGGTCGGCCACCCGCGGCGAGTAGACGATGCGGACGACGTCGAGCTCGCCCCGGTCGAACTGCGAGACCGCCTCGTCGAGGTCGGAGCGGACGACCTCGACACGTGCCAGGTTGCCGGGGCGCGTTCCGGTGTAGGCCGGGTTGCGGACGAGCACGAGGTGGTGGTCGTCGCGCTCGAGTTGCCGGAAGGCGCCGCTCACCACCTGGCGCTCCGGCTCGGTCCAGCGGGCTCCGTCCCGCTCGATCGCGTGCCGCGGCTGCGGGCCTCCGTCCGGGCGGTTGACGACGTTCATGAAGTACGGGGCCGGCGCGACCAGCCGAAACTCCACGGTCCGGTCGTCGAGGGCCCGCACGCCGATCCGGTCGGCGTCCCTGTTGCGGCGCAGGTAGTAGTCCTGGCCGTTCTCGAGGACGAAGTAGACGCTGACCGAGGCGCCCGGGGCATCCGGGTCGAGGACGCGCTTCACGCCCCACTCGACGTCATGGGCCGTGAGCGGGACGCCGTCCGACCAGTGCAGCCCGTCGCGGAGGTGGAAGCGGTAGCACAGCCCGTCGTCGGAGATCTCCCAGCTGCGAGCGAGCGAGGGGACGATCGAGCGCTCCGGCCACGCCTCGACCAACCGGTCGAAGAGCTGCATGCAGAGCTGGATGTCGAACCACCAGCCTGCCGCGCTCGGGTCCGGGACCCGCGGCAGGTAGCTCGTCGCCATCCGCAGCGTCGCGCTCGGCGGCTCCGGCGGACCGGCCGGCGGCGTCCAGAGCTCGAACGCCCGCCGGTAGACGGCGTTCGCCTCCGAGAAGCGCAGCGAGACGTGCAGCGCGAGCGCGAGCTTGAAGAGCACGAGCGCCATCTCCTGCGTCGCCCCGCGCCGCTCGAGGATCCGGAGCAGGGCGCGATAGTGCTCGATCGCCTCGTCGAGTGCCCATTCGCGCCGAGCCGAGTCGGCCGCCCGGCTCAGGTACTCGACCGCCTTGTCCTCGTCCTCCGCCTGCTGCCAGTGGTGGGCGAGCAGCCCGAATGCCTCCTCCTCGTTCTCCGCGTAGCGGTCCTCGAGCCAGAGTGCGGCTCGCCGGTGCAGGGTCGTCCGCCGCTCGGCCAGGAGCGTGCGGTATGCGGCCTCCTGGATGAGAGCGTGCCGGAAGCGGTACTCGGGCTGCGGCCAGCGGCGCCCCTCGCGCAGCAGGTCGAGTCGCTGCAGCTCGGTCAAGGACTCGCGGAGCGTCCCGTTGCCGCCGGTGACGCCCTCGAGCAGGGGCAGTCCGAACTTCCTGCCCAGAACGGCCGCCGCCGTGAGAACCTCGTGGTGGGCGGCAGGGAGCCGGTCGATGCGGGCCAGGATCACCTTCTCGACCGTCGGCGGGATCTCGATCGGCACCTCGTGGTCGAAGCGCCAGCCCGCGCCCTCGCGGACGAGCGCGCCTGCGGAGACGAGCGAGCCGGCCAGCTCCTCGAGGTAGAACGGATTGCCGTCGGCGTCGGCGAGGATCCGAGCCTCGAGCTCCTCCGGCAGGATCCCGGGGCCGACGAGGGTCTCGAGGAGCAGGCGGCCGGCGTCCCCCGGAAGGCTCTCGAGCGCCAGCTCGCGCGTCCGGTGCGGCAGGCTGCGAGCCGCCTCCTGCATCGCCGTCCAGGCCGGGTGGTCGTGCTCGGGACGGAGCGTGAGCACGAGCAGGAGCGCTGCGCGGTCGGTCAGCCCCAGCAGTTGCGCGGCGAGCTGGGTCGACGTCGAGTCGGCCCAGTGCAGGTCGTCGAGGACGACGGCCACCGGGCGATCCGCGGCAAGGCGCGCCAGAAGGGCGCCGACGACCTCGAACGTGCGGTACTGGAGCGCCTCCGGCGACAGCTCGCCCAGGCGGAGCGCGGCTGCCGGCTCGAGCGTGACCCCGAGGAGCGCGGCGAGATAGGGATGGACCTCGTCTGCCCGCTCGCCGAAGAGGGCGTCCGCCTTGCGGCGCAGCGCGAGCCGGACCCGCAGCTCGGGATCGTCGGCGCCCGTGCCGAGCCACTCGCGGAGCAGGTCGCGGAACGGCCAGTAGGGGAGCGACTCTCCGTACGAGACGCAGCGGCCCTCCAGCCAGAGCGGCTCCCGCCCGGCCGGGCCCTCGGCCTGCTCGAAGCGCTCCCTGAGCTCCGCCACCAGGCGGGTCTTGCCGATGCCGGCCTCCCCGGTGACGAGGAGGATCCCTCCCGCCCCCGCGAGGACCGCCTCGATCGCCTCCCCTCCCTGCCGGAGCTCGCGGTCGCGCCCGACCATCCGCCCGTGCAGCTCCGAGAGGCCTCGGCGGCCCGGCGTGTCGCCGACGGCGATCGCCTGTCTGGCGGTCGTCGGCCCGGTCTTTCCCTTCAGGTCGAGCGGGCGCTCCGGCCCCCAGTCGAAGAGCGGCCCGACGAGGCGTGCGGTCGTCTCGGCGACGAGGACCGTGCCCGGCTCCGCGGCCCCTTGCAGCCGTGCCGCCGTGTTGACGGTGTCGCCGTGGGCGCCGTATTCGACCCGCGACCCGGCCCCGACCGGGCCCAGGATCACCGGCCCGGTGCTGATCCCGACCCGCACCCCGAAGCCCTCGAGACCCCAGCCCGCCGCGACGTCCAGTGCGTAGGCGTCGATCTCGCGGACGATTCGGAGCCCCGCCCGGACCGCCCGCTCCGGGTCGTCCTCGTGTGTGACGGGAGCCCCGAAGAGGGCGAGCACGCCGTCGCCGGCGAGGTCCTTGACCGTCCCGCCGAATCCCTCCACCGTGTGGACGATGCGGGCGACGGCCTCGCCCACGAGCAGGCGGAGCTCTTCCGGGTCGAGGCGCTCGGCGAGCGCGGTGGAGCCGACGAGATCGGCGAAGAGCGCGCTGACGACCTTCCGCTCCTCGCGCATCCCCTCGACCATGCCGCAATTCTCGCACCGCGGCGTCGACGTCTTCCCCTCGGCGATCCCCGGGATCGTGGGCCGGCGCGCGGCGCGGAGTCGGACGACGCCCTCGCCGCCGATCGCTCAGAGCAACGGTGCCGGTATGGCAGCCCGGATCGAGAGGTCGGGCCCCTCGAGGCGGACGTCGAGGACGTCGAGGACGCGGCGGAGCAGGGTGACCGCCGCCGGGTTGTCGCCGGAGACGAGCGCGGTGATCTCGGTGATCCCGGCCGCGCGGGCGTCCGCGAGGAGCTCGGCTGTGAGGGCGGTTCCGATGCCGCGGCGCTGGTAGTCGTCGGCGACCTCGAAGGCGATCTCCGCGCTCGCGCCGGAGCGGACGAGCCGTGCGATCGCGACCGGCCGGTCGTCTCCGTCGGCGTAGGCGACGAGGGCGTGGTGGCGGGAGTCGACGGCCGCGAGCCAGCGCAGCTCCTTCGCACCGAGGCACGGCTTCGGCCCGTTGAAGCGGGCGCGGCGCGACCGCTCGCCGAGCCGCTCGAAGACCGCCATTACGGCACGGACGTCGCCGCGGCGGAGCGGCCGGACGAGGAGCGTCGGGCCACGCCGCGGCCGGATCACCCGGGTATGCACGGCTCAGTCCGCTCCGTCGTGAGTCCGAGCCGTCGGCGGCGGCGCGCCGTCTTCCTGGTCGTCCGGCTCTTCGGCCTCGAGCCACGCGACGATCTCGGGCTCGCTCAGCAGCAGGTCGATTCCGGTCGTTGCTCTCTTTCGCACCGGGCCTCCTCGGTCGTCGGTTCGTGGGTCACTGCGGTCCGCCGGGCTGGTGCCGCGGTGTTGCGAGCACTACGCGGCCGCGGCACCCACCGGTTTGGAGCTGCTGACCGCTCGCCGCTCCTGATCTCCGGTTTTGTGATCAGGGGGCATGGAGCCTCCTCTTTCGTCGAATGCTGTGCACGTCGCCACGACCGTACTGAGCACGGGTACGCATCGCCTCGGGGGCCCCACCTGGTCCGGGCCCCTGGACTCGAGGTCGACACGAGCGAGCGCCGGCTCGCTGCCCCCTGCGTGACCTCCCGTGGAAGTCAGTCGGCGAAGAACCGCCGCGGATTCCCGACGAGGAGCTCGTCGATTTGCTCGAGCGTGACCCCGCGCGCCCGGAGCTCGGGGAGGATCGTCGTCGAGATGTGGAGGTAGTCGGAGCGCTCGCTCGCGAACGCGGGGTTGTGCTGCATGAAGTCGTAGAAGGAGGCGCCGTCGTGGCCGAGATGGATGCGGTCGCCGTAGCCCTCGGCGAGCAGTGCGACGAGCGTCTCGACCCGGTTCGCGTCGGGGTTGAAGTGCTCGATCGAGAAACGGTCGCAGCCGAGGCTCGCGCCGGTGTCGGCGATCGTGCGCAGATAGTCGAGGTCGTTCGAGTCGCCCGCGTGCGCGATCACGACCCGCCGTGGCTCGACACCCGCCTCGGTCAAGGCCTCGAGCGCGATCAGCCCGGTCTTCGCAGCGGCGTTCGTGTGCACCATCACCGGCACGCCGGTCTCGACAGCTGCCGCCGCGATCAGGCGGAGGATGCGCGGGATGTCGCCCACGAGCCCCCACTCCTCGACCGCGCACTTGAGGAACGCGGCCTTGACGCCCGTGTCGTCGATCCCCTCACGGATCTCCCGGACGAAGAGCGCCACGAGGGCGTCGTCGGAGCGGTAGGCGAGGAAGCGGGGCAGCTCGAGGAACGAGTACACGCCGGTCGCGACGGCGATGTTCAGGTCGACCTCGGCGTTGACCCGCTGGATGCGCGGGATGTAGCGCCCGAGCCCGATCGCCGTCGGGTCGACGATCGTCTCGATGCCGCCGTCGCGCAGCCGACGCAGCTTCGCGATCGCGTCCGCGACGCCCGCTTCCTCGTCCCAGTAGCTCCCGCCCCAGACGTGGGCGTAGTTCAGGAGCGACTCGGGCTCGAGGACGAAGACGTGCTCGTGCATCAGCGTGGGCCCGAGCTCCGAGAGCTCGACGGGCCCGCGGACGGTCTCGATGCTGCTCACGGTGCGCCCATGTCGTCGACGGGCCCGGCCCCGCCTATCAGTCGCGCCGGATCGGATCGCTGCCGTCCCACCCGACCGACGGCCGCCAGAAACCGGCGTAGATCTGCGCAGCCGGCGCTCACCGTCTTCACCTCGCAAGCCTACGGCGCGGGCGAGCTCGCCGGAAGCAGGCCGGTGGCCGCGCCTGTCCACCGCGACCGTCCTCGTGTGGTGCACGGGTACCCGCGCGAACGCGTCGGTGGGGCACGCCTCCTGTCGACAACGCGCCGCAGACACGACACTCGGCTCATGTCGGTGATCGTCGAGACGCCGCCGGACTCGGACGGCGTGACGAGCCTGCAGGGAACGGAGCTCACGCCGGAGACCGTCCTGCAGCTCGCGCCCGGCCTGCGTACGCGATTCGACGCGGCAGGCCGCGTCCTGCTCGATTCGCCCGACGGGACGCTGATCGACGTGGGTCCGCGCGGCTTCGCGGCCCTGTCGCTCTTCGCGCGCCCGCGTGCCCTGGGTGCTGCGATCGCGCAGCTGGAGGCCGACGGGAACGAAGCGACGGACTTCCTCCCGACGATGAGCATCATCAACACGCTGCTCGAGGAGGGCGCGCTCGTCCCGCCTGGTAGAAACGGCGGCCCGACGACCGGCTGGGCGGATCCGGTCGAGCACGCCCGCATGCTGCACGACGAGCGCAGGACCGGTGACTACCTGGCCGCGCTCGCGGCGGCCGTACGACCGGGAGACGTCGTCCTCGACATCGGCACGGGCAGTGGCGTTCTCGCCGTCGCGGCGGCCAGGGCGGGCGCACGGCGCGTCTATGCGGTCGAGGCGACCGACATCGCAGCAGTTGCCGAGCAGGTATTCGTCGCCAACGGCGTGCAGGACCGGGTCACGCTCGTCTCCGGCTGGTCTCGGCAGATCGAGCTGCCCGAGCCGGCCGACCTGCTCGTCTCGGAGATCATCGGCAGCGAGCCGTTGGAGGAGGAGATCCTCGAGACCACGCTCGATGCGCGTCGGCGCCTGCTGAAGCCGGGCGCGCGGCTCATCCCGCACGTGCTCACGCTGCTGGCACGGCCGCTGCTCGTTCCCCAGGCGGAGGCCAGGCAGTACGCGATCGGGCGCGACGCCGTCGAGCGCTGGCAGGCGCTGTACGGGATCGACTTCCAGCCGCTGCTCGAGGCGACGAGCCCGCAGCCCGCCGCCACACAGACCGCGGCCGAGCTCGTCGCGACGTGGCCGCCCGTCGGCCCGCCGGTCGCGCTCGCCGCGGTCGACCTCACGGCGTTCGGCGGGGTCTCGATCCGAGCGAGCGCCGATCTCACCGTCGAGACGAAGGGAGTGGTCAATGCGGTCGCGGTGACCTTCCGGGCGGAGCTCCACGGCTCGATCGTCCACACGCTCGATCCGTGGACCTGGCCGTCCTCGAGTTGGACGACGTCGGTGTGGCTTCTTCCCGAGCCGAAGCACGTCGGGCCGGGGGCCGCGCTGCGCGTGCACTACAGCCGCCGGGCGCCCGGAGTGCCCGACGGCCTTCGCTGCGAGGTCGTCGAGAGGGGCGCACGTTCATGATCCCTCCGGGCCTCGGAGGCCCGCTGCCGCTGGCGCGGACGCTTCAGGAGCCTGGCGCGCGCCGAAGGCGCCGGGCCGACGTATATGGCAAACGGCAACGGTCGACAGGAGGTTGAGATGGGATTCGTACGCCGGAGAACACGCCGCCGGACGATGCTGGTGGCGGGCGGAATGGCCTATGCGGCGGGGAGAAGGGCCAACCGGGGTGGTGGTGAGGAGGAGTACTACGAGGACGAGCCGCAGCAGGAGGTGCCGGCGGCGCCGCCTCCTCCCGCGCCGACGAGCGCCGACACCCAGATGGACCAGCTCCAGCAACTCGCGGACATGCACACCGCTGGCACCCTGACCGACGACGAGTTCACGGCCGCGAAGGCCAAGCTTCTCGGTACGTAGCCGTCGAGCAAGCGAACGGAAGGAGTCTCCATGAGTGACAACGATCGCCGTGGCGTGCTGCAGCGCGCCATCGAAGCCTGCGTTCTCGGCGAGGTTGCCGCCTTGCCTGACCTGTTCAACCCGGATGTGAGCGGCTGGTCGCCGAACATGCTGGTCTCCTCGCTCGACGAGCTGACCGAGGTCGTCGCCTACCGGGAGGACGCCCTCTCGGACGTCTCGATCCAGGTCGACTCCCTCGACCTCTTCGGGAACAAGGGCTTCATCGAATACCGCGTGAGCGCAGTGTTCTCGGGGCCGTTCGTGGTCGACGAGGACACCGTGATCGAGCCCAACGGGGACGAGATCATGATTGGAGCGGCGCTCGTCGCGGAGTTCGAGAACGGCAAGATCTCGGCGTTCCGGAACTACTTCGACGATGCCAGTCTGATGGAGCAGATGCTCGTCTAGCGAGACGCGCAGACACGCACGAGGTCCCGCCGGTGGAGCATCCGTATCGCCTCGTCGTCGAGGACTCGCCCGACCCGGCCGACGTGGCGCTGCTCGAGGAGCGCGTCGCGGCGGCCGCGATCGCGGCTGCCGGCGGGGGCAGCGAGCAGGAGTTTGCGGTCTTCGTCCGGGACGAGGAGGGTCGCGTCCTCGCCGGCGTCTCCGGCATCGTGTGGGGCGGGTACTGCGAGCTGCAGGCCATGTGGGTCGACGACGCGCTCCGGGGCCGCGGGCTCGCGCGGGCGCTCATGTCGGCGGCGGAAGACGAGGCCCGGCGGCGCGGCTGCGCGCTCGTCGTCTTCCACGCCTACGACCTGCTGACGGCCGGTCTCTACGAGCGGCTCGGGTACGAGACCGTCGGCGTGATCGAGGGTTGTCCGGCGGGCAGCGCCGCCCGGTGGTTCCGGAAGGATCTGTGCTGAGGGGCCAGGACACGCTCCGTTCGCACCCTGCCGGCGAAGGCTAGTCGGGCAGAAGCGGCACGGTCGGGCCGTGGCTCCAGCCGAGCAGGACGGCCCGTGTGACGGCGCCGGGGCCGAAGCGGTCGCGGATCTCGTCGAGGGCGGCGTCGAGGAGCGCTCGGTCGTCCTCGTCGAAGGGCAGGCAGAGCTGAAGGGGAAGGTCGTCGTCGAGGTTGGCGACGGCGACGCCGATCAGCGTCAGCCCGCGCCGCTCGATCAGCGGACGGGCCGCGGCGAGGAGGTCTCGGGCCGCCGCGAGCACCGTCTGCGTCTGCGCGCTCGGATGAGGGAGCGTGTGCGAGCGGGTCGCACGCGAGAAGTCGTCGAAGCGGAGCCGGAGCACGATCGTGCGGCCGACGCGCCGCGCAGACCGCAGCCGGCGCGTGACCCTGTCGACCAGCGCGACGAGATGCGCGTCGATCTCCTCGGGCGAGCGGCGCCGCCGTCCGAGCGCGTGCTGTGACCCGATCGAGCGCCGCCTGCGACGCGCCCGGACCGGGCGGGGGTCGCGGTTGAGGGCGAGGGCGTGCAGATGCCGGGCGGCTGCGCGGCCGAGCAGCGCCTCGAGTGCGGGCTCCGGGACGCGTGCCAGATCCCCGACGGTGCGGATGCCGCGGCCGCGCAGCCTGGCGGCCGTCCGCGGCCCGACGCCCCAGATCCGCTCGACCGCGAGCGGGTGCAGGAACGCCTGCTCCTCAGCGGGTGGGACGACGAGCAGACCGTCGGGTTTCGCGGCGCCGCTCGCGATCTTCGCGAGGTGCTTCGTGCGCGCGACCCCGACGCTCACCGGTAGTCCGACCTGCTCGCGTGCGGCGCGCCGAAGCCGCGCCCCGATCTCGGCGGGCGTGCCCGCGATCCGCTCCATCCCGCGCACGTCGAGGAACGCCTCGTCGATCGAGAGCCCCTCGACTAGCGGTGTCGTCTCCTCGAAGACGCGGTAGAGGGCTCTGCTCGCCTCCGTGTAGGCCGCCATCCGGGGCGGGACGACGACGGCGTCGGGACAGAGCCGGCGCGCCCGCCGCCCGCTCATCGCCGTCTCGACACCGAGCGCCTTCGCCTCGTAGCTCGCGGCCAGGACGACGCCCGCGCCGACGATCACCGGGCGCCCGCGCAGCCGGGGATCGTCACGCTGCTCGACCGATGCGAAGAAGGCATCGGCATCGGCGTGCAGGATCGTCGCGCGGGTCGACACGAACACATGTTCGCACGGGTCCCCGCGTCCGCATAGAGGCGAGCCGCCTTCGGGGTCGTCAGGCCCGCGACGACCTGCGCACGCCGGCCCGCGCCGGGGCGTACCCTGGTGCCAGCGACGAGGACCGGCGCGAAGCGGCCGCCCACAGAGACGTCCCCCTACCCTGACTCACCGGCGGGCGCGCTCCTCTTGCGACGTGGGGGGTACGCCCGACGCGTCCGCCGCCGAAGACCGTGCTCCGGCACCTCCTGGAATCGGCGCTATCAGGCGCGCTCCGCGGCCGTGGGTGGCGAAGCTGAAGGCCCAGCGGATGATGACGAGGAGCCGGTTCTCGAACCCGACGAGGTACCAGAGGTGGACGAAGAGCCAGGTGATCCAGGCGGGGAAGCCGCTGAGGTGGAGGCCCTTGATGTCGGCGACGGCGGCTGCCCGGCCGATCGTCGCGAGATTGCCCTTGTCGCGGTAGCGGAAGGGGCCGGTGTCGCGCCCGCGGAGCCGTCCGCGCACGACCGCGGCGACGTAGCGGCCCTGCTGCATCGCCACGGGTGCGACACCGGGGAGTGCGACGACCACCCCGTCGGCGCCGCGCACGGTGACCATGTCGCCGATCGCGAAGACCTCCGGATGCCCGGGAAGGGTCAGGTCCGGCTCGACGGCGATTCGGCCGGCGCGGTCGCGCTCGGCGCCCGTGAGCTCGCCGAGCCTCCCGGCGAGGCTCGACGCGGTGACTCCCGCAGCCCAGACGACCGTGCGGCTCGGTATGCGCTCGATGCCGCCGTCACGAGCCTCGAGCGTCACGGTGCCGGCGTCGATCCCGGTCACGGTGCGGCCGGTGCGGACGGTGACGCCGAGCCGTTCGAGTGAGCGCTGGGCCCTGCCGGAGAGCGTGGGCGGGAAGGTCGTGAGCACCCGCTCTGCCGCCTCGACGAGGACGATGCGGGCGTCGCGCGGGTCGATGACGCGGAAGTCGTGCCGGAGCGTGTCTCGCGCGAGCTCGGCGATCTGGCCCGCCATCTCCACCCCGGTCGGGCCCGCGCCGACGACGACGAACGTGAGCCAGGCCGGGCGGCGGGCCGGGTCGGGCTCGGCCTCCGCGGCCTCGAATGCGCGGAGCAGGCGGCTGCGCACGCCGAGTGCGCTCTCGAGCGACTTGACTTCGGCGGCCTGCTCCTGCCATTGCTCGTGGCCGAAGTACGAGTACTGCGAGCCCCCGGCCACGAGCAACGTGTCGTAGCCGAGCCGATCCGGCACCGGTATCCCGCCGACCGACGAGAGCCGGAGCTCGCGCGCTTCGAGATCGAAGTCGGTCACCTCGGCCATCAGGACGCGCACGTTGCGGTTGCGCGCGAAGATGGCGCGAAGCGGATAGGCGATCTCTCCGGGTGAGAGCGCTCCGGTCGCGACCTGGTAGGTGAGCGGCTGGAAGAGGTGGAAGTTTCGCCTGTCGACGAGAGTTACCTGAACGGGCTCGCGCCGGAGCCGCTGGGCGGCCTGGAGGCCGCCGAAACCGCCGCCGACGATCACCACGCGCTGCCTGTCACCCTCGCCGGGGGAGCTCACGAGTGCGATGGGTATCAGCCCTGCGGGGCTTGCGCAAACCCCGGCTCGGTGCGAGCGTCTCGCGGTGCGCACCGGGGTACTCGGTCAGGCATCTGACTGAAGCGAGCTGCGCCTCGGGGAGGCAGACTGTCGGCACCCGAGTGGAGGAGGCGGAGATGAGCGCGACGACCGTGCAACCGCTGGCGATCGGCGAGCACGACGCCGAGCAGATCCGGCGAGCGAATGCGACGACGAGCACGCCGGTCGTGTTCGTGCACGGGCTGTGGCTTCTGCCCTCGAGCTGGGACCGCTGGGCCGAGCTCTTCGAGCAGGCCGGCTATGTAGCCGTCCAGCCGGGCTGGCCCGACGATCCGGACAGCGTCGCCGAGGCGAAGGCGCATCCGGAGGTGTTCGCCGGGAAGGGGATCGGCGAGATCGCCGACTACGAGCAGGCGATCATCCGCCGGCTCGATCGCAAGCCGGTCGTGATCGGCCACTCGTTCGGAGGCTTGCTGACCGAGATCCTGGCGGGGCGGGGGCTGGCGGCGGCCTCGGTGGCGATCAGCCCCGCGCCGTTCCGGGGAGTGCTGCCACTGCCGATCTCGGCGCTGCGCTCTTCGAGCGCCGTGCTCCGCAATCCGGCAAACCGGAACCGCGCCGTTCCGCTGACCTACGAGCAGTTCCGCTACGGCTTCGCGAACGCCGTCGACGAGAAGGAGGCGGCCGAACTGTACGAGGCGTACTCGGTGCCGGGGCCGGGCGAGCCGATCTTCCAGGCGGCGGCCGCGAACTTCAACCCCTGGTCGGAGGCGAAGGTCGATACGCGCAACGCCGAGCGCGGGCCGATGCTGATCATCTCGGCCGACTCCGACCACACCGTGCCGTGGGCGATCGCGAATGCCTCCTACAAGAAGCAGCAGCGCAACGAGGGCGTGACCGAGATCGTCAAGATGACCGGCCGCGGGCATGCGCTCACGATCGACCACGGCTGGCGCGAGGTCGCCGAGACGGCGCTCGCCTTCGTGCAGAGGTTCTGCTGATGTCGTTCGTCTCGCGCGGGTTCCGCGGCCGCCGCCGCGGGGACGCGGATCCCGCGCGCGTCCCGCCCGGGCAGTACGTGACCGGCGACTTCCCGGTGCTCTCGGCCGGTCCGACGCCGCATCATCCGCTCGAGTGGTGGAGCTTCGAGGTCCGCGGCGCCCTCGACGAGCCGCGCTCGTGGAGCTGGGAGGAGCTGCAGGCGCTGCCGAGCGAGACGGTCACGGTCGACATCCACTGCGTGACGAAGTGGTCGAAGCTCGACACGGTCTGGACCGGCGTCTCGCTCGACACGCTGCTCGACGGCGTCGAGACGAGCGCAGAGTACGTCCTGGCCTGGAGCGACGGCGGCTACACGACCAACCTGCCGCTCGACGACCTGCGGGGCGGCAGTGCGTGGGTCGCCTACGCCTTCGACGGCGAGCCGCTCGAGCCCGAGCACGGCGGCCCCGCACGGCTCCTCGTGCCGCATCTGTACTTCTGGAAGAGCGCGAAGTGGGTGCGCGGAATCGAGCTGCGCGACGAGGACGAGCCCGGCTTCTGGGAGGGGTACGGCTACCACAACTACGGCGACCCGTGGAAAGAACAGCGCTACGCGGGCGACTGAACTGGCAGCTCGGACGGGTGACCGAGCTCGTCGAGGAGACCCCGCGGGCGAAGAGCATCGTCCTCGAGGCGCCCCACTGGGCAGGGCACCGGGCGGGCCAGCACGTGGACGTGCGTCTGACCGCGGAGGACGGCTACCAGGCGCAGCGCAGCTACTCGATCGCCTCCGCGCCCGAGGACGGCTTCCTCGTGCTGACGGTCGAGCGGCTCGCCGACGGCGAGGTCTCGCCGTATCTCGTCGACGAGCTGCGGCCCGGCGACGAGCTCGAGCTGCGCGGCCCCGTCGGCGGCTACTTCGTCTGGGAAGAGCGGGACGGCGGGCCGCTCTTTCTCCTGGGCGGAGGATCGGGGGTGGTGCCGCTTCGCTCGATCCTCCGCCACCACCGCGCGATCGCGAGCACGGTGCCGGTGCGGCTGCTCTACTCGGCGCGCTCGCTCCCGGAGGTGATCTACCGTGACGAGCTGATGCGCCTGTCCGCCTACGACGAGCTCGACATCCGCTTCACGCTCACGCGCGAAGGGCCCGACGGCTGGCGCGGCTACACGCGCCGGATCGACCGCGAGCTGCTGGCCGAGGTCGCCTTCCCGGCCGCCGCCCGCCCGCTCGTCTACGTCTGCGGGCCGACCGGGTTCGTCGAGACCGCGGCGAACGCGTTCGTCGAGCTGGGGCACGACCCGCTTCGCGTGAAGACCGAGCGCTTCGGCCCGACCGGTGGCTGAGCGGGTGGCCCGTCCGGTAGAAAGGCGACGCTGATGGATTCCCTGGACGGGAACGCGATTGCCGGCCTCCTCTACGACGTCTACGGCCAGGAGGTGACCACGGCCACGACCATCTGCGCGCACTGCGGCGCGGCCCGGCCCGCCGCAGAGCTGCGGGTCTACCTGCAGGCGCCGGGAGTCGTCGTCCGCTGCCCGAGCTGCGACGGCGTCGTGCTGGCGCTGGTGACGATCCACAGGGTCACGTGCGTCGATGCGCGCGGCCTCGACGCGCTCGAGCCGGAGCAGTGAGCGAACGGCAGCGGCTGACCCTCGTCGCCGCGATCCTCGGCTCGGCGGTGGCGATGATCGACGGCTCGATCGTCAACGTCGCCCTTCCCGCGATCGAGAGCGATCTCGGCGGCGGCCTGGCCGCGCAGCAATGGGTCGCGAACGCGTATCTGCTCATGCTCGGCTCGCTGATCCTGATCGGCGGCTCGCTCGGCGACATCTACGGCGAGCGCCGCGTCTTCGCGATCGGCATCGCGGCCTTCGGAGTGCTCTCGCTCGTCTGCGCCGCGGCCCCGACGATCGGTGTCCTGATCGCCGCCCGCGCCCTCCAGGGTGCGGCCGGCGCACTGGTCACGCCCAGCTCGCTCGCGATCATCGTGGCCGCGTTTCCGCCCAGCCAGCGAGGCGGGGCGATCGGCTCGTGGACGGCCTGGGGCGGGATCGCTGCGATCGCGGGGCCGCTCGCGGGCGGCTGGATCATCGACCAGACCTCCTGGCGCTGGATCTTCGCGCTCAACGTCCCACTCGTCCTCGTCACGCTCGCGCTGATCCTGACGGCGGTGCCCCGGCGCGCCTCGGAGCGCGGCCGCAACGTCGACCTGCTGGGTGCGGCGCTCTGCGCGCTCGGGCTCGGCGGAGTCGTGTTCGCGCTGATCGAGCAGCCTCGCTTCGGCTGGGGCAGCCCCGCGATCATCGTCCCGCTCGCGGGGGGCCTGCTCGCCCTCGCCGCCTTCCTCGTGCACGAGCGGCGGGCAGCCGAGCCGATGCTGAAGCTCGAGCTGTTCTCCCGCCGCAACTTCGCAGTCGGGAACGCGGAGACGCTGTGCATGTACGCCGGGCTCGCGATCCTCTTCTTCTACCTCGTGATCTTCCTGCAGGAGGTCGCCGGCTACAGCGCGCTGCGCGCCGGGTTCACCACCCTGCCGGTGACGATCGTGATGTTCTTCTTCTCCCGGCGTTTCGGCGCACTCGCCGACCGGTTCGGCCCGCGTCTCTTCATGGGCGCCGGCCCGCTGATCGCCGCCTGCGGGATCCTGCTCCTCCTGCGGCTCGGCCTGCACGTCTCCTACCTCACCGACCTCCTGCCCGCGCTGCTCCTGTTCGCGGTCGGCCTCTCGCTCACGGTCGCGCCGCTCACCGCCGCCGTCCTCGCCGACGCCGACGAGAGCGACGCCGGAATCGCGTCCGGCGTGAACAACGCGGTCGCCCGGGTCGCGGGTCTCGTGGGCGTCTCGGTGGTCGGTGTCGTCGTGGCCGGGTCACTCGTCGGCGACACGTTCGCGCCCGACGGCGACTCGGTGCGGGCCTTCCACGAGGCGATCGCGATCTGCGCGGCCCTCGTCGCGGCCGGCGGGGTCGCCGGAGCGATCGGGATCGTGAATCCGCGGCGTGCCGTGGAAGCCGAGCTCTGCCCGGGCGGGCAGCTCGTGGGCGCCCCGCTGCCGGCCGTCGACCAGGAGCCGGCGCCGAGCGCGATCGTCGACCCCGTGCCACGCGAGGCCTCGATTTGACCCGGCCACCGAGGATCGTCGGGCTGGGCGGCTCGCTCGCCGCGGTCTCGAGGAGCCGCGCCGCGCTCCTGCTCGCGCTCGAGGGAGCCGCCGAGGCCGGCGCCGAGACGCAGCGCTCGACTGGCTGCACGTCCTCGGCGGCCGCGACCCCCCGTTCCTGCACGACAAGGTGATCGGCCTGATCAGCGTCGCCGGCGGCACACACGGGCTCCAGGCCGTCAACACGATGGAGTTCTCGACGCGGGCGCTTCGCGCCTGGGCTGTGCCGTATGTCGTCCCGATCGCCACGGCGGCCCGCGCGTTGGATCAGGACGGCCTCGTGCGCGACGCGGCGGTCGAGCGGCAGCTCGCGACGCTCGGCAGCGAGGTCGTGCGCGTCGTGCGGCGCTTCGCCCCCGACGGCGCACTCCATCGCGGGACCGAGTGCGAGCGCGCCGCAGAGCACGCCGCAGCCGCGTAGAGCGGCGGCCGTACCGCACAATCCCGGAGGGTGGAGCCGTCGCGGCGAGCGAGCGCCTTCGCCGACGAGTCGAGGAGCTGAGGAGGATGGAGGATGAGCGTCGGCGAGTCTGCGGGCAATGCGACTGCGGGCGCCCCGGCGGTCGCCGGCACAGAGGCGCCCTTCTCCGGCCGGACCGCGTGGGTCCGGAATCTCGAGACGCCGCTCCGCAGCTTCCTGCGCACCGAGACCGGAAGCGCCGCGGTGCTGCTCGCCGCAGCCGTGGCTGCCCTGATCTGGGCGAACGTCGACGCTGCCTCGTACGAGCGCGTCTGGCAGACGACGCTCGCGATCCGGGCCGGCGGGCACGAGACGGCGCACGACCTGCGCTACTGGGTGAACAGCGGCCTGATGACGCTGTTCTTCTTCGTCGTCGGCCTCGAGGCGCGGCGCGAGTTCGACATGGGCGAGCTGCGCGAGCGGCGACGGGTCGCGATCCCGCTCGCCGCTGGTCTCGGCGGGGTGTTCGTTCCGGTCCTCATCTTCCTCGCGTTCAACGCCGGTCGCGACAGCGCGCACGGCTGGGGGGTGTCGATGTCGACCGACACCGCCTTCGCGCTCGGGCTGCTCGCCCTCGTCGGCGGCGGCCGCTTCCCGCTGCGCCTGCGGGCCTTCCTGCTCACGTTCTCGGTTGTCGACGACCTCGTCGCGCTGCTCGTGATCGCAACCGCATATGCCGCCGGTATCGACGGCGTGGCGCTCGCCGTCGCCGGGGCGCTCTTTGCGGTGATCGTGTGCGCAGCGAGGCTCGGCGTGCAGCGCGGAGCCCTGTACGCGCTCCTCGGTCTCGCCGCCTGGGCCGCCCTCTCTCGCTCGGGGGTCGACCCCGTGGTGATCGGGCTCGCGATGGGTCTCGTCACGTATGCCACACCGGCCGCGCGGAGCGACCTCGAGCGCGCCAGCGACCTCTTCCGGCTCTTCCGCGAGCAGCCCACGCCGGAGCTCGCGCGGAGCGCCCGGATCGGCGTCGCCGCGGCGATCTCCCCGAACGAGCGGCTGCAGCAGCTCTACCACCCCTGGACGAGCTACGTGATCGTGCCGCTCTTTGCGCTCGCGAACGCCGGCCTCCAGCTCGATGCGGGCTTCCTCGGCCGCGCCTTCGGCTCGCCGATCACACTCGGGATTCTCGTCGGCTACGTCGTCGGCAAGCCGATCGGGGTGGTCGGCGGCTCCTGGCTCGCGACGCGGCTGAGCGGCGGCCGCGTCCGCCCGCCGGTCGGCTGGTTCGCTCTCTCCGGCGGCGGCGCGATCGCCGGCATCGGCTTCACCGTCTCGCTCCTGATCGCCGACCTCGCCTTCCACGGCGAGCAGCTCGCCGAGGCCAAGGTGGGCGTCCTCGGCGCGGCGCTCGGCGCATCGCTCACGGCCTGGCTCGTCGTGCGCGTGACGGGGATGCTGCCGAGGCGGCTGCGGCAGCGGGCCCTGCTCGGGACGGCCGAGCCCATCGTCGACCTTGCCGTGCCGGTCGACTCCGAGCGCGACCACGTCCGCGGCCCTGAGGACGCCCCTGTGATGCTCGTCGAGTACGGTGACTTCGAGTGCCCGTACTGCGGCCAGGCGGAGCCGGTCGTCCGCGAGCTGCTGCGCGACTTCGGCGACGTCGGCTTCGTGTGGCGCCACCTGCCGCTGAACGACGTGCACCCCCACGCGCAGGCCGCGGCCGAGGCGGCCGAGGCCGCCTCGGTGCAGGGCGCCTTCTGGCCGATGGCCGACCTGCTGCTCACCCGCCAGGGCGCCCTCACGCGCACCGACCTGCTCGCCTATGCCGCCGAGCTCGGCCTCGACGTCGAGCGCTTCGGCGACGACCTCGACCACCATACGGGCGCAGCCCGGATCGCCGAAGACGTCGACGGCGCCGACCTCTCGAGTGTCACCGGTACCCCCACCTTCTTCGTGAACGGCCGCCGCCACTACGGCGCGTACGACGTCGAGACGCTCTCGCGCGCCGTCCGTGCGGCCCGTGTCCGCGCGGCCGTCTCCGCTCGGGCCGGCGGTTGAGCGCGGCGCCTGCACTCCCGGCGATACGGTACGCGCGGGAGTCCGTGCGGTCATGGGCGAATCGGTGACTGACGATTGACGGTGCTGGCCGCCGCCACTTCGGGCGGGGTCTCCATCGGCGAGCTCAGGTCGGGCGCGCTCGTCTTCGCGGCCTCGGCGGCCGCCGCGTTCCTCTCGCGCATCGGCCCGCGCCTCGTGCTGCCGACGGTCGTCCTCGAGATCGCGCTCGGCATCCTGATCGGCCTCAGGTGCTCGGCTGGGCGAAGGCGGGGAGCTACATGGAGTTCCTGGCCGAGTTCGGGCTCGCGATGCTCTTCTTCTTCGCGGGGCTGGAGGTGGTCGAGAAGCACGTGCCGAGACGGGCGATCGCCCGCGGCACGCTGGGCTGGGCGATCTCCCTGGGCCTGGGGATCTCGGTGGGGTACGTCCTCCACGGGTTGGGGCTCGGCGCGGCGGGATGGCTGCTCGGCGTCGCCTTCAGCACCACGGCCCTCGGCGCGCTCGTCCCGATCCTGAGCGACTCGGGGATGCTCGAGACGCCGCTTCGCACCGCGGTGCTCGGAACCGGCGTGGCGGGCGAGTTCTGGCCGATCACCGTCATCTCGGTCTTCCTCACGGGCGTCTACGGAGCCACGACCGAGGTCGTGCTGCTGATCCTCTTCGGTGCAGTCGCGTTCGGCACCGCGGTCGTGGCGCTCCGGGCCCGCCCCCCGCGCGTCGTGGGGATCCTGCGCGAGACGCTGCACTCGACCGGGCAGGCGGCGGTACGGCTCGCGATGGCCCTTCTCGCCGGTTTCGTGCTGCTCGCCCACGACGTCGGGTTCGACTTCGTCCTTGGTGCGTTCGCGGCCGGGCTGATCGTCGGGCTCGTGCTCGACAGTCCCGAGGGGGCGGTGGTGCGCATGCGCCTCGAGGGCATCGGCTACGGCCTACTGATCCCGGTCTACTTCGTCACGACGGGCCTGACCTTCGACCTGGACAGCCTGCTCACCGCCCGCGGGCTCGCGCTCACGGCGCTCTTCCTGGGGGTGCTGCTCCTCGTCCGGGGAGCGTCGGCGCTCCTCTGGCTGGAGGAGCTCGGCAGGCGCGATACGGCGAGCCTCGCCCTCTTCGCCGCGACCGGGCTGCCGCTCATCGTTGCGATCGTCACCATCGGCACCGACCGGGCCGCGATCGCAGCCGACATCGGCGCGGCACTCATCGGCGCCGGCATGATCTCCGTCCTCGCCTACCCGCTGCTCGCGAGCGCCGTCGCCGGCGCGGGCGAGTGGTCGGACGTCGCAGGCGACGAGAGCGAGCTCTGATGGCGCTGCCGAGACGGGTAGATTGTGCACAGGCGATGAGGCCCGCCTGAACCGCCCTCGGGCTGATGGCTTCTACCGAAGAGCAGCCGGTGGAAGCCCATGACGCATCCCGATCGCACGGATCTCGACTCCCAGCCGGCTGCCGCGCCGGACCCCGCGGAGTTCCGGAGCATCCTCGACGGGACGGGCGAGGCAGAGCTCGCCTCGAGCCGGCAGCCGTCGTGCTTTCGGGACCTGAACCTCGACCAGCTCGTCGAGGCTGTCCTCGCGAACCGGAGGGAATACGAGCTCGAGCCGTTCTTCCACCGGCCGCTCCGAACCGTCGACGCGGTCGCGTACCGCCACGAGGTCTTCCGGGATCTCGAGCGCGAGGACGTGCGGGCCGCCGTCGAGGCATTTGCCGAGCGCGAACGAGGTGTCCGCCGCCGGCTCACCCTGGCGGAGACGCAGCACTACGGCTACGAGAGGCAGCGCTGGCTCCTCGATGCGGCGGCCGACTACTGCCGTGCGATCACCGACCTGCGGGACGCCCTGGCCGGGCTCGACCTCGGCTCACGCGGCCTGCGGGCCTGGCGCGACTGGCTGATCGGGTACACGAGCTCGCCGCCGTTCACCTCGCTGCAGGCCGACACCGGCCGTGTCCTGGACGGCCTGGCCGAGGTGCGCTATGCGCTGCGGATCAAGGGGTTGCGGGTCACCGTCGGCGCCTACGAGGGCGAGCCCGACTACAGCGTCGAGATCGGGGAGACCTTCGCGCGCTTTCGCCAGGGGCAGGTCGATCAACACCTCCTCGAGATTCCGGACGCCGGCTCGATGGATCACGTCGAGGCGCAGATCGTGCAGCGGGTCGCCCGCCTCCATCCGAAGGAGTTCAAGGCCCTCGGCGACTTCTGCAAGCGCCACGAGGGCTTCGTCGTGAGCGAGGTCGCCCGCTTCGAGCGAGAGATCCAGCTCTACCTCGCCTGGCTCGAGCTCCTGGAGCGACTCGCCTCGTGCGGATCGGCCTTCTGCTATCCCGAGGTCTCGGTGGGCTCGAAACGGGTCCTTGCCGAGAGCGCCGTCGACATGGCGCTGGCCGAGAAGCTCGCGAGAGACGGCGGCCGCCCCGTCCCGAACGACTTCTCGCTCGCGGGGGCCGAGCGGATCCTCGTGGTGAGCGGGGCGAATCAGGGCGGCAAGACGACCTTCGCCCGCATGTTCGGCCAGCTCCACTACCTGGCCGGGCTGGGCCTGCCCGTCACCGCGCGGAGCGCGCGCCTCTTCCTGGCCGACGGGCTCCATACCCACTTCGAGCGCGGAGAGGACATCACGACGCTGCGCGGGAAGCTCGAAGACGAGCTCGTGCGCGTGCGGGAGATCCTCGACGCGGCGACCGGGCAGAGCGTGGTGATCCTGAACGAGATCTTCGCCTCGACCACGCTCGACGACGCCACCTTTCTCGGGGCCGAGGTGCTGAACAGGATCCTCGCCCTCGACTGTCTCGCGGTCTGCGTCACCTTCCTCGACGAGCTGTCGGCGCTCGGCGAGGCGACGGTGAGCATGGTCGCCCAGGTCGAGCCCGACGACCCGTCGCGGCGGACCTTCGAGATCGTGCGCCGGTCGGCCGACGGACGTGCGTACGCCTGGGCGCTCGCCGAGAAATACGGCCTCTCCTACGAGCGGCTGCGGAGCCGCATCGACCGATGAAGGCGTATCTCATGTATCGCGGCCGGGATGTCGACCCCGA
>Ga0335085_10004153_pt1 | contig 24237 bp, 21 predicted proteins | sample Lox_Sample_45_FD_206712 | JGI IMG/M metagenome (GOLD analysis project Ga0335085, IMG submission 206712) | Soil microbial communities from Loxahatchee National Wildlife Refuge, Florida, United States - Lox_Sample_4.5 | ecosystem: Environmental > Terrestrial > Soil > Wetlands | place: USA...
TTTCAGCTTTCAGCCTTCAGCTCATCGTGCGAGAACCCGGCAGCGTGAGTCGATTGAGACTATCTGTCGCATGCGCGGATAACCTCCTTCAAGACCTCCACGCAACCTTCCGCGGGGTAACCTGCCGCGATTACTTCAATCATCTGGAAATCCGCAGAAACCCGTTCTCGCACCGCTCGCGCAGGCGGATAATCGACCCATCGACAAGTTCATAGGGTCAATGACCGTTGCCACGGCGATGGCCGGATTGCGTTTGTCGAGCGGAATTTCAAACATGCTGCACTGATGAATTGCCTTCCCCGGATGATTGCGGTGTGAACCCTTGCTGCCGAAGCCGGCGATGAATCGAGAGAATCGATCTCGATTCCGACCAGCGCGTGGAGGGGGTTCCACGGAACTGCGTTGGTTTCTATGAACGAATCGTCGCAGTCGCGAGCGGACGCGCAGCCTCTGAGCTACTGGTTTGCGGGCTTGAGGCTCGATACGGACGGGACGCTCCGGCGCGGAGATACCGCGCTCGAGTTGACTGCTGAAGAACTGGCAGTTTTGCGGCTGCTGCTCAAGCGAGCAGGCGAGGTCGCGAGCCCTCTGGAACTGAGGAGGGCAGTCTGGGGCAACGAGCACGCGACCGGCGATGTCGTTGCGAAGTGCATCGCCGCGCTGCGCGAGCGACTGGAACCGGCGGATTGCATTGAGAGCGTGTATAAGCGCGGATACCGTATCTCCGCTGCTGTGCATACGAGCGAGACGCGGGGTGCAGGCGCACTCCCGCGGCTTGCGATTTTGCCTTTCGCGGTTGGCTACGGCGTTCCCGAATACCTTGGCGCGGCAATTGCCGACGAAACGGCCACGCATTTGTGTGCCCCTGAGTACGCAGTGGCATCGGTGGTCGCGAGGGAGTCTGTTTTCACGTTGGCCCGGCGCGGAATGGCGGCAGTTGAGATTGGCAAGGCGCTCGGGGCGGATTTGGTTCTGCGCGGCGAGGTCCACGCAACGCCGGAGCGGCTGAGGTTGCGGGCCGAGATGATCCGCGTAGTCGATGGCGCGCAGCTGTGGACTGAAGATCTGATGGTGGAGCGCGGGCGGACCAGGGAGCTTGAACGCGAGTTTGTGCGCCGCGTGGATTCGCGAGTTCATTCGGGCGGGCTGTCGATCGCGGCCGTCGCCGCGACAGAAACGATGCATGAAGATTCGCCGCAGAAGAATGAGGCGCATGAGCTCTATCTGCGCGGGCATCATGAATGGCAGACGCTGGAGCGGCATCACATGCAGGATGCAATGGGCCGGCTGCAACGGGCGATTGAACTGGATCCATCGACAGTAGCCGCGCGCGCCAACCTGGCGCATCTTTGCGTGATGCAGGCGGTTTACGGATTCACGCCAGCGCCGGCTGCAGCAAGCGTGGTGCGGAGAGCGGCGGCGCAGATTCCGGAGCGGGCGGCAACCGCCGATGCGCTGCTGCCGGCAATCGGATGGGTGCGATTTCATGTGGACCGGAACTTGCGTGCGGCGCGTGAAGCGTTCGCTCGCTCGTCGGATTTGCCGCACGATGCGCGAGTGATACGGGTACGCACGCTGTTCCTGCTGAGCAGGCACCGATTCGACGAGGCTCTCGATGAGTTGCGTGCGGCGATTCAGGTTGATCCTTACTCGGCGTGGCTCCAGGCGGAGCTGGCATGGACGCTGCACCTGGCCGGAGAGGCCGAAGCGAGTGCGGACCAGATCCGCAAAGCGATCTCGCAGTTTACCGAGTACGATGGCGCGCACTTGTATGGCGCGATGATCCTGGCGCACAACGGCGAAGCAGCGCGAGCCGTGGAACTGGCGCGCGCGCTGGAAGCTCGGTCGGCGCACTTCGACCTGGCGACTTCGGCGCACGCGTACGCTCTGGCGTGCGCGAACCGGAAGGATGAAGCGCGAACGCTGCTGGAGCGGCTGCAATGGCTGAGCCGGGAACGGTTCGTGATGAGCACGTTCGATGCGGCGACGTATGTGGCGATAGACGAGGACGAGGCCGCGCTGGAAGTGCTGCGCACGGCCAACGAGAGCCGTTGCGCGTGGTACTTCCAGATGCTGGCGGATCCGCGGCTGCTGCCGCTGCGTGGGCGCCTGGAGTTCGAGCGGATGCGGAGAATTCTGCGCACGATGGAGACGGGCGCGGACGGTGGCGACGGCGAGGCGCCGGACTGGATTGCGGCGCGCGCGGGGTGAGTCGCTAATCTTGCCGACCGAACGCCTTCTCAATTAGTTCAGCGGCCATATCCAAGCCATCAACTTCGGCAATCGCCGCTTTCATTGCGAGCGCCCGTTCACGGTAGGAGGGTTTCCGGAGCACCTCATCAACCAAGCCGCGCAGAGCCTCCGCATTCAACTGCGCCAAGGGCAGAAACAAGCCCGTTCCGCTGGCAAGAATGCGCGCCGCAACACCGGGCTGGTCGTTGGTGATGGGAATCGCGACGAGCGGGACACCCTGCGCGAGCGCTTCAAGCGTTGTATTCATGCCGGCATGGGTGACGCATAGCGCCGCCAGTTTCAGCAGCTCGAGTTGTGGAGCGCGCTGGACCACAATTGTGTCGGGCCGCGCCAGAGTGAAACTCTCTGGCGGTGTGTTCATCCCGACCGATAGCACAACCTGGTATCCGGGCCGCTCGGTGGCCGCAAGAATCGCGCGAAAAGTTTCCGCCTGGCCATTCTGGAGGGTGCCCATGGACGCATAGATGAGCGGTGCTCCGGTGAGCCGCTCCCATGGAAACGGGACCGGCTGGCGCCCCACGCCATCGTGAAACGGTCCGGTGCGGTGGAAGTGCGTGGGATAGTGATCGCCGGGAAAATCGAATGCAGCCGGAATCTGCGACAGGTAGGCGAGCTTCGATGCTCGCCAGTAGGGATCGCTCGCGTCCGGATGGATGCCTTTGCTCTGAAGGCACTCGATCGACATCGCCTGAATGCCGCTCATCACCTTCAGGAAGCCGGCCACTCCGGCGCGGTTGCGCTCGCGTGCCGCCTCGCTGTCTTCATGCGGCCAGGGAAACAGCCAGTGCGGAGTGACGCCGGTGAGATCCGCCAGGGGCGTGCAGGAGATATTCACATACTTTGTTCCGCTTCCGATTGCCGCAACCGAGACGCCGGGATGAACCTGGTCGATGACCAGGCCGTCGACCTGGAGACGCTCGAGGAGAGCCGGCACCTCATCCAACTCCATGCGGCAACCATCACCGATCCATTGAAATGTGTAGGCCACGCCCACGTCACCGGTGAGCGTGCTGAGAATCCTGGCGCGCTCCGCGTACGACCCGAGCGGAAATTGGCGGGCGCCGTACTCCTCAAACGAGAGACCTGCGGCTGTAACACCTTTTTGAGCGTCGGGGGTACCGATGCAGATGACGTCGTGGCCGCGCGACTGAAGCCGGCGAGCCAATGCTGTCATTGCATGTAGGTGTCCCACCGGTGCGGGGATAGTGACACCGATGCGCATTGCGAAATGCTACCACGCTGGATTCTGTTCGGCGGGCGTTCTATTCCGCGTGGAGGATCACGTCGAAGAGGAGCAGGCTGGCGGTGGTGAAGATGATGTCGTAGCCGAGGAGCATCTGAGTCCCGTTACCGGATCACCCCGGCAGTTGATATCCGTCGTCGTGAAAGACACGAATGCACGCGTCTACGGCATCGGAATCGTAGAGCGTACCGCGACCATTATCGACCTCTTCGAGCGCCACATCAATACCTCGGCTTGGCCTGTAAGGCCTGTGCGTCGCCATGGCCTCGACCACGTCGGCGACCGCAAGAATTTTCGCTTCAAGCAGGATGAGGTCGCCGGACAGGCCCCAAGGATAGCCCGATCCATTGAGCCGCTCGTGATGTTGACGGACGATATCGGCGATGGGCCACGGGAATTTTACGTCTTTGATGATCTCGTAACCGATCTCGACATGCTCTTTGACGAGGCTCATCTGAGTCGGAGTGAGGCGGCCGGGCTTGGCCAGGATCTCGACGGGGACGCCCACCTTGCCTAAATCGTGGATGTTGGCCGCAAGGCGCAAGCCATGTATACGTTCTTCGTCCAACCCCATCTGCCGGGCGATCTGCGCGCTGAGATCGGCAACGCGACGCTGGTGGCCTGCCGTATACGGATCGCGGCGATCGACCGTATCGGCGATGACCTGAATGGTCTGTTCCAGGCTGATGCGGAGATCGCGCTGATACTGATCCTTGGCGACAGCGTCGCGCAGCGTGCGAACGCCGTAGCCAAGCGCGGAGGCGACCTGATCCATCAAATGGCGCTCGGCAGCGGACCACGCGCTGGGCGTGGCGCCGTAAATGGTGAGGACAGCGATCGAGTCGGGCGTTGGCCGGAAGGGAATCGCGATGGATGTTTTGAAGCCGCGTCTTGCGGCCTTGGCATAGAACGGCGCCAGCCCCGGATCGGCATCAAAGTCCTGCGCCACTTCAATCTTTCCGGAATGGGCGGCCCGCCCCGTGGGGCCATGGGAAAGCTCGCCGCCGTCCCAAGTAACCTTGACCTCGGACAAGTAGCCCTCTTCGCGCCCGAACCAGGCAACGGGAACGACGACTTTCTCGGGCTTTTCTTCAGCAAAGCCCACCCATGCCATGAGGTAGCCGCCGGTTTCGACTGCGATGCGGCAGTAGTCCATGAGCAGTTGGTTCTCAGAGCGCGTCCGGAGCAGCGCCGTGTTCATCTCGCTCAGAATCTTCACTTCTCGCAGGTGGTCGCTCAGTTCAGCCTCGAGTTGCTTTTTCTCTGAGACGTCGACAAAGAATCCCTGGTAATAAAGTGTCTTGGCGTCATCTCCGGCGACGCGCCGAGCCGACATTGAAACCCACAACGGAGTACCGTCTTTCCGCTTGAACTGAACGAGCCGATCGCGCACTTCTCCCCGCTCTTCCAACTCGGCCACATAGCCCGAACGGTCTCCGGGATCGAGCCAGATTTGATGAGCAGAGTCTGTAACGGCACTGACGGCTTCTTCGGTGGATGCGAAACCCAGCATTTGCGCGCCAGCCGGGTTCAGCGAAAGAGACTTCCCTCCCGGCGTCGTCTTGAAGATTCCTTCGGGCGCATGCTCAAAAATCTGGCGGTACTCGTGCTCGGCTTTCCGCACAGCCTCTTCAGCGGCGCGGCGTTCAGAAATGTCTTCAAGGTAACCGCAAACCTGCTTGACTGTTCCATCGGAATCCCTCACGCAACCCACGGCAACGCTGGCCCACAGGATGCTGCCATCTTTGCGGATATAGCGCTTCTCAAGCGAATAGCTTCGAATCTGCCCGGCAACGAGCTGATCGAATTGCGTGAAACTCTTTGTGAGGTCGTCGGGGTGCGTGATGTCGCTCCACGACATCTTGCTGAGCTCATCCGCTGAGTAGCCGAACATCTCGCAGAGGCGCTCGTTGGCAATGATCCCTGGCTTGCCAGGGTGCACAATGGAGAACCCGACCAGCGGCAGCTGGAAGAAGCTACGGAAAAGCGCTTCACTCTCGCGCAATGCGCTCTCGGCTTCGCGCAACGATACATCTGCGAGCTTGCGCTCGGTGACGTCTCTTGCAAAAACGGACACCCCGATGATGCCGCCATTTGCGTGGACAGGGTTCAGGCTGGCTTCGACCCAGCGGCCATCGGCAAATTCAACTTCGGTGAGGAACGCACCTTTGTTGAGGGCTCGCGACAGGAGAGCATGCCAAGCGTCAGCGCGCTCGCGGGAAGGCAGATCGGCTGGGGTCATTCCGGGAGCGACCTGAATTCCCCATGTTTGCAGAATGTGATCGGCGAAGGCCTGGTTATAGGCGACCAGGGCAAGATCGCGATCCACCCAAAAGATGTTGTCGTGGGTGCTGTCGAGCAGAGCGGCCAAGTGTGTCTTCCGGTCGCCTTCCGCAGCCGCGTTCTGGAGCATTTCCGCTGGGCTCATCGTTGCAAGGCCTCTCATTGCTTTCTAGGGCCCGGTGCACCATCGCCGCCGGCACATGCACAGACGACACCAACCCAACCGGCAGAGGAATCAAAGCGGAACCTGTCTAGACCTAAAAATGCCGGAACTGCCCATTTTGAAAATTGGAATATAGTCTACACCGATTCGGAGCGACTGATCCTTCCCTCGAAGGTTGTAGTGGCGAGCCAGAATGCAAGGCCATTTCTTTTGGGCAGGCTTCTGAGTGCGGGCGACTCTTACTCTGCGTGGAAGACGACGTCGAAGAGCAGAAGGCTCGCGGTGGTGAAGATGATGTCGTAGCCGAGGAGCATCTTGATCCAGAGCATGGGGTCGCCGTCGCCGGTGAGGATGTAGCCGGTGGCCTGGACCATGGCGAGCAGAGCGGGAATGAAGATAGGAAAGAGGATGAGCGAGAGGAGAAACTCGCGGTTGCGGCTGCCGATGGAGAGAGCGGCAAAGAAGACTCCGTTGACAACAAGCGCCCAGGTGCCGAGCGGGAGAACGAGGGCCAACTGCCATGCATTGCCGGCGATGTGGAGGTTATAGAAGATGAAGAAAAAGGGCGCGAGAACGATCTGGACGATGGAGACGAAGAGGAAGTTGGCGATAGTTTTGGCGAGGTAAAGCTCCGCGCCGGGCGAAGGGACCATGCGCTGCGCGTCCATGACCTGATGGCGGATTTCGCGGGCCCAGGCCTGATTGAGCGCGCTGACGGAAGCAAACATGGTGGCCACGCAGAGAACGCCGCCGGCTATTTGCTGCGAGAAATAGCCGCGGGGATCGAAGGCGATGGAGAAGAGGACGACGACGAGTCCGGAAAAGAAAATCATGGAGATCATGGCGTCGAGGGTGCGCCACTCGATGCGGAGATCTTTGGCGAGATGGGTGAAGAGGGCGCGGGTCATGCGGCGTGGCCCTCCGGAGAAGACGATCTTGTTTCTTTGGTGAGGTCGGCGGTTTGGACGGGCGGGCCGATGGCGGCGGCGGCGCGGAGGTAGTCGTCGGGAGTGAGGATCAACTGCGTGCCGCGCGTTCCGGCAGAGACGCTGATGCGATCGAAGAGGATGGCGGTTTCATCGATGAAGACGGGGTAGGGCTTTTTGGCTCCGAAGATGGTGACGCCGCCGCGGATGTAGCCGGTGAGCGGCTGCACATCTTTGAGGGCAGCCATTTCGGCTTTGCGCCAGCCGGCGAGGCGAGCGAGTTTCTTGAAGTCGAGAGCGGAGTCGCCGGGGACGACAGCAAAGACGTATTCGTGCGCGCCATCGGTCGTAAGCAGCGTTTTGAAGACCTGCTCGGCGGGCATGCCGATTTTTTTTGCGACCGTGATCGCGGAGAGGTCTTCAGGATCGACCTCGTATTCACGAAGCTCAAAGACGATGTTGAGAGATTCAAGGAAGCGCGCGCCGTTGGTCTTCATTGGGTTGGGCTTCCCTCTTCAACAGACGCGACGCGGCCGGCATGGAGGGTGACGATGAAGTCGGCGATGGGAGCGGCGAGCTCGCGCTGATGCGTGGTGAGAACGATGGTGCGATCGGACTGGCGGAAGCGGGCGAGGAGCGCGACCATCTGGCGGGCGCTCTCAACATCCATGTTGGAGAAAGGCTCATCGAGAAGGAGGAGCTCGGGAACGGAAAGGAGCACGCGGGCGAGCGACGTGCGCTGACGCATTCCTTGCGAATATTGCCCGAAGAGCCGGTTGAGCGTGGGATCGAGCCCGACCTGGCGGAGAGCTTCGGCGGGTGTGAGGCAGGGACGCCCGGGATAAAGACTGGCGAAGTAGCGAAGGTTCTCCTGGGCGGTGAGCTCGTCGTAAAGCATCGGCGCGTGGGACATGTAGCCGATGCGGGCGCGCGCCTCGTGAGGCTTAAATTGGCCGAAGACGCTTACCGTGCCGTGCGTGGGGCGAAGAAGACCGGCTAGAACGCGGAGGAGCGTGGATTTGCCTGCGCCGTTTTCACCGAGGAGAACGTAGCAGCGGCCGGGCTCAAGCGAGAGGGAGACCTGGCGGAGAGCAGCAAAGCTGCCGAAGAGCTTGGATACCTGGTCGAGTTGGGCGTTGCTGGGTCGCGCGATCTCGGGCCGAGCGCGCAGGGTTGAGCGGCCGGCTTCGGGTGCGTTCGGTGTCATTCGATCAGTTGGAAGCGGTTTGTGGAGATGCAGACGGCCCGTAAGCCGGCGCCGATGCGGTGTTTGGCTTGGGAACGGGCGCGGTAGACGGAGCTGCGCCGGGTTGCTGCGGAGCGTACTTGCTGGCGCACTTGGCCTGCAGCGCCGTGGCATGCAGGACGCCATCGTAGCCGTAGGTGCCGATGGCGAGAGCCTGCGCATCGTCTTTGAAGGTGTCGGGCGGTGGCTCGGATCCCTTGTATACGACCTTGAGCGTCTTTCCGGTGGCCGCATTGGGCGAGTGGCTCTCAAATTCGTTCAGTGTGAAGGTGACGCTCGTGCCGCTCTGGTCGATCGAGCCGGGTACCACAAATCCCTCCACCCTCAATTCCCGATGGTGGATTTTGTCACCCATAAGACTCTTGCTCTGGGGCGTCAGGACCTCGTTGATCTTGACGTAGTAGCTCTGGGTGTCACGGACGCCCGTGAACGCCAGCCAGGCAACCGTGCCAAGGATGACGACGACGGCGATTCCGATGCGAAGGGATTGGTAGTGAGGCTTCATGGGGCTCCGACCTTAACGATACGAGTGTGAGGGCGGAGGGGTCAAATTACCTGTGATTTAGATCACAGGGCAGCTTCCAGCTACTAGCTTCTAGCTACCAGCTAAAACAAGGGTCAGGGGACAGAAAGACGGGGTCCAGTCTGGTGAGCCCGAGATTCGTTGAACAGTCACTGCAGGTCGTTCGACTGCGTTGACGCAAAAAAGGCTGCAAACTGCGCTCAGGATGCCGGATCAGTGGTTGCGGCGAGCGTTACCGAGGCGGCCGCAGTAGCCGCGATTGACGGCGCGTGCGGGCTGCGGCGTGGTGACGATGAGCGGCAGAATGCCGGCCGCGATGAGAGCGAGTTCGATGACCAAAGCAACCATGGGAACCCCCAGAGAGAGCTCACCCAACTAGTTGTTACGCCTGTTGGATCGGCCGCGATGGCGCGTCGCCAGAATCGGCGGCGAAAGAATCATCGCAACGAAGGCCAAGGCAAGAAGCAAATCAACCATAAGGGAAGTCTCCAAACATTCTGTTGCGCCGTCGATGAGCGCAATCAGCTTGCGAAGAGGACAATAGCCCCGCGAATTGACGATGGGGAATGGCTCGTGGGTGGGAGGGGGTGGCCTGTTGGGGTCAGGGGCAGATGCTGCTCAAGGGTGCACGGAAGTAAGACGGCCGGGAAGCACCGATGGAGGTCGGCTTCAATATTGTCGGGCATTTGGAGGACATTTAGAGAGGATTTTGGCTGGTATGGATCGAGTTCGCCGCACGGAGGGGCGGCCAAGCGGTTTGGCCCCGCTTGCAGCGCGCCTGCCAAGCGGGCGAGATCCCGAAGAAACGGATCAGGAAGACGGTTCAGCGCGCGGAGTTCAGGGCATTCTCTGCGCGATCGAGGGCCTCGGCGAGGACGGCGAGTTGCTTAGCGGCGAGATCCGGGTCGTGGGCTTCAATAGCCTCGTTGACGCCGGGGATGACGACCGCATCGTAGCCGGTGAGCACGCCGGGAGCGTAGATGGTGTGGCGATACCAGGGGCGGCCGGGCAGACCGGAATCGGAGAGGAAGGCCGTTTCAGTTTGGCGGAGGGCGAGGTTCAACGCGGCGGGATCGCCGGAGGGAGCGGACTGGAGAGCGTGAATGCGCTCGGCTGCGGCGGCGAAACGCGATGCGGCAGCCTCAGCGTTGGCGAAGTCGAGAGAGTTGAGGCCGTCGTCGGACGCCTTGCGCTTGGCCGTATCGATGTATCCGGAGATTGCGTGCGCGTAGGCGACGTAGTCGAAGGGCAGTATGTCGGCATCGGCCATGCGCATAGCTTCAAGACCGAAGACGCGGGCCATCTCCTGGAGATAGACGAAATCGGGATCGGCGTTCTTGGTGTACCAGGCCATGTCATCAAATGCTGAGTGGTAAACACCGTACGGGCCGCTGGAAGTGATCTCGGTTGAAGGAACTCCAGCGTGCTGCAGAAAGGACGTGAAGTCCGATCCTGAGCCGAGATCGCCCAGACGGACTTCTTCACTATCGTCAGGAGGCACGTTCGATTCGCGATGTGGATCGCCGCTCAGAGACTTGATGCGCCACTGGAGATAGACCGAGCCGGCTACGGGGCTGGGGACGGAGCGGGCGATGTCGCGAACGAATTCCTTGAGTGAGGGCACTGCCGAGGCGGAGAAATCCGGACCGGAGACGGCTACATCGACATTAAAGTAAGCGACGGCGTGATCGAGCGCGCTGCCCTGCTGCTCGACCCATTCGGTAGAGCCCATGAGGCCTTCTTCTTCCGCATCCCAACTGCAAAAGACAATGGTGCGGCGCGGACGCCAGCCCTGGTGAATGAGAGTGCCAATTCCGCGAACGGCCTCGAGCATGGAAGCGGTGCCGCTGGAGGGATCGACCGCGCCGTAAACCCATGCGTCGCGATGATTGCCAAGGATGACCGGTGAGCCGGGATCCTGCGAGCCCTGGATTTTCCCGATGACATCCCAGATGATGCGGCGCTGATAGTCCTGCTGGGAGACGAGGTGAACTTTCACGCCGCTGGGGCCGAGGTGGTAGCGAAACGGGAGAGCGCCCTGCCAGGCTTGCGGAACTCCGGGCCCGGTAAGTGCATGAAGGATGGGCGACGCATCGTGCGAGCTGAGTGGAATGGAGATGATGCGCGGCTGCGCGCCATCGGGACCGGTGATGTTTGTGGCGCGGGCCGAGTCAGGCAGATCGAGCTTGGAAGCGACGCCAGGCGTTTCAGGATCGCCGGAGTAGTGGAAGATGTAACCCACCGAGCCGCGCTGCACGCCGGTGTCAGGACGCCAGGGACCGATGGGATAAGGATCGCCCTTGTAATAGCCGTCGTCCTGCGGATCGGAGTAAATGAGAACGCCGGCGGCGCCGTGCAGCTCTGCGAGGTAGACCTTGACGCCGCGATAGTTGGAGCCATATCGGCAGATGACGATTTTGCCGTGAATGTCAATGTGTTGCGCAGCGAGCTCGTTGAAGTCTTCAGGGCGGCAGTAGTCTCCGTAGACGGCCTGGGCAGTTACGTCGCCGGAGCCCGAAGAGCTGTTGTAGGGCATGACGATGCGCGGATTGTCCTGTTGAGGATCGCCATTGACGTGCTCGCGATTGGGGCCGGTCATGAGCGGATGGCCGGCCTCGTCCCAAGCCTCGACGCGGACGACTTTGGGATAGTCCAGGAGCACACGGTAGGGAACGATTTCGGTGTCGAGGCCGGCGGCGCGGAACTTGCGCGCGACGAACTCGGCGGTCTTGTAATCTTCCGGCGATGCGGCGAGATGCGGCTCGGCAGTGAGCGTCTTGAGGTCTTCACCCGCCAGTTTGGGATCGGGCACGGCGAGGAACTGCGATTCCAGTTTTGCTTCAGCGTCGAAGTTGGTATAGCCGAAGCCGCCCTGGGGTACGACCTGCGCCGGAGACGGAGAAAGATCCAGAACTCCAACAAGGAGAACGAGCGCAAATACAAAACGGAAGTTCATTGAAGAGCCCTTCAAGCGAAGCGAGCCCGCGGTCAAGTTGCTTCAGGCGACGGGCTGAGCACAGTGCGCGCAGCGGCGCGCCGCCAACGGAATTTCGCTCAGACATTCCGGGCAGTTTTTGGTGGTGGGAGCGGCGGGTTTCTTCAGGCGAGCTTGGACTGCGTTCATGGGCAAAATGATGAAGAGATACACAACCAACGCCACAATCAGGAACGAGATGGCTGCGTTGAAGAAGTTGCCCACTTTAACTTCACCGCCGCCGACATACAGAATTACCTTACTGAAATCGGGCTTGCCGACGGTGGCAGCGATCAGCGGGTTCAAGACATCCGCTACCAGCGAGCTGATGATGGCATTGAATGCCGCGCCGATGATGACGGCGACGGCGAGGTCGACGACGTTACCGCGGAAGATGAAATCGCGAAATCCTTTGAACATGGATTCCTCCTTACAATTTTCGACACGGACCGCCCCCTGAGACGGGGCCAGAATTGGCCACAGCGCAGGGTACGGGTCGCGCACTCTGCCATGCTACACGGCGAAGCGGCACTCGCGCAGCAAGCATCACTGACGTGCAGGATGGTCAGGAGACGGCGAGCATGACCACGATTGTGGCGAGGATCATGAGGTCGGCGTAGAGGAGGATGAGGACGCCAGCGTGGTAGAGGCTCCATTTGCGCCGGAGGCAGCGGGCCGTCTCGGCCATGCCCCAGGCGGCAACCAGCAAAGCGAGAATCTGCCACCACGAGCCATGAAGGTTCTCAATGTGCGGAAAGCCGGCCAAGCGCAGGCTCGCGGCAAATGCGCCCAGCGAGAGGAGGATGGCGCGCGGAAGTGACTTTTGCCGCACGCGAAAGATGGCAAAGGAGAAATGCACAACCCTTCAATGTACGCTGGCAACGCGAGGGCGGGGCGTGCGATAGACAGGGATCGCAAATGATAGACTTGCTGAGCCCAACCCCGGATTCCCCGAAAATCAATTTCCCCGATGGGCAAATAAGGAGGTTGTTTTATGTCTGCTGGTTCTCAAGCGGGACCGTTGAATCCGCGCATTGTTTTTGAAATGATGCAGGCGCACCAACGCACGGCGGCACTGAAGGCGGCCATCGAACTGGATATCTTCAGGGCAGTGGGCCAGGGGCCGGGCGATGTGGCGTCGATCGCCAGGCACGCGAAGGCTTCGGAACGGGGCACGCGCATCCTGTGCGATTTTCTGGTGATCAACGGAGTGTTGGCCAAGGAGAACGGGCACTATAAGCACACGCCATCGAGCGCAGCGTTTCTTGATCCGGCGTCGCCGGCGTGCATGGCTTCGATGGCCGACTTTATCAGCTCGCCGGAATTCATGGAATCAATGAATCACCTGGCCGATATTGTGCGCACGGGAAGAACGCATTTGCCCGGCCAGGGGACGGTGGAACCGGAGAATCCGCTTTGGGTGGAATTTGCCGAGAAGATGGCGCCGATGATGGCTCCCATGGCTGCGCCGCTGGGCAAGGTTGTGCTGAAGGGAGACGAGGGACCGGTGCATGTGCTGGATATCGCGGCGGGACATGGTCTGTTCGGGATCGAGATTGCGAAGCAGAATCCGGAGGCGCGCGTGACAGGGCTGGATTGGGCTCCTGTGCTGCGCGTGGCGCTGAAGAACGCGGAGAAGGCTGGCGTGAAGGACCGGTACGACATGCTGCCGGGTAGCGCGTTCGATGTGGAGTATGGCGGGCCGTACGATGCGGTGCTGCTGACGAATTTTCTGCACCACTTTGACAAGGCGACGAATGTTGGGCTGCTGAAGAAGGTGAAGGCGGCGCTGAAGCCGGGCGGAAAAGCGGCGACGCTGGAGTTTGTGCCGAATCCGGATCGCGTGTCGCCGCCGATGCCCGCGGCCTTCAGCCTGACAATGCTTGTCTCAACCGAGTCGGGCGACGCCTACACGTTTGCGGAGCTCAAGGCGATGTACGACGAAGCCGGGTTCAAGAACGTGACGGAGCATCCGATTCCGGAGAGCCCGCACACGGTGGTGATGGGGACGGCGTAGAGGCAGCTTTCAGCCTTCAGCTTTCAGCTTGTTCGTGCTGAAAACGCGGCCGGTGCAGAGAGCGCCGGCCTTTTTTCTTGCGGTTATTTTGCGGCGCGGCGGGAGCGGACGGCGCGGGCGAGCTCGGCAAGGAGCGTGCGGGTTTCGTTCCAGTCGATGCAGGCATCGGTGATGCTTTGGCCGTAGACGAGCGGGTGGCCGGGAACAAGCTTCTGCGCGCCGGCGACGAGATTGCTCTCGATCATGACGCCGACGATGTTGCGATTACCCTGAGCGACCTGTGCGGCGACATCTTTCGCAACGACAGACTGACGCCGAAAATCCTTCTGGCTGTTCGCGTGGCTGAAGTCAATCATGATGCGGGGCGCGAGGCCGGCTTTCTGCATGAGGGCTGTCGCATCGGTGACGGATTGAGCATCGTAGTTCACGGTCTTGCGGCCGCCACGCAGGATGATGTGGCAATCGGGATTGCCTTTGGTGACGAAGATGGCCGACTGGCCGTGATGCGTGTGTCCGAGAAAAGTGTGCGAGCAGGCGGCGGAGAGTACAGCGTCAACGGCAACCTGAACGTCGCCGGAAGTGGCGTTCTTGAATCCAACAGGACACGACACACCGGAGACGAGCTGGCGATGCACCTGGCTTTCTGAGGTGCGCGCGCCGATGGCTCCCCAGCAGACCAAGCCGGCGATGTACTGCGGCGAGATCATGTCAAGAAATTCGGTTCCCGTGGGCACGCCCATTTCAGCAAGGTCAATGAGAAGATGGCGAGCGATGCGCAGGCCGTCGTTGATCTGGTACGTGCCGTCGAGGTGCGGATCGTTGATGAGACCCTTCCATCCGATGGTGGTGCGGGGCTTTTCAAAGTAGACGCGCATGACGATGCGGAGGTCGGCGGCGAACTCTCGAATGGCGGCTTTGAGCAGGCCGGCGTATTCGCGGGCGGCCTTGGGATCGTGAATGGAGCACGGGCCGGCGAGGACGAGGAGGCGATCGTCTTCTTTCTTGAGAATCGAAATGATCTCATTGCGCGCGTTGAATATGGTGGATGACGCGGCTTCAGTGACGGGAAGCTCTTCCTCAAGAAAGACGGGAGGGAGAACGACTTTGGTCCATTGGATACGAAGATCTTCAGTGGGATGAAGCATAGGCTCGTTTGGGACTCTTTCGGGGCGCGATGCAGCGCGGCCCTCTAACGAATCTATCAGTTGAAGATGATGGGCACGGTTGAGAAACTGTCGACGCCGCCTGAATCCCCCGGCGGGAGACTCTTGTGCTTCGCGATCGGAGTGCGAGGGCAAGATGCCCTCGCTACAGCCGGCCGGAGGCCGGCGCTACAAAGGGTCTGGGGATCGCAACTTTGGAGCCGGGAATTCTGATTTGCGCGGAACCGGGATTCGAATCCATGCGTATGGAGTGGAAGAGGTCATCCATGCGTTTGTTGCGCTTACTCCTGTGCTGCGTGCTCGCCCTGGGCCTGGGCAAAATTAATTCTCAAGCTGTCCCCTCGAATTCTGCGGATCCGTTTGAAGGAACATGGTTCGGGTCATTCGCTGTAACCAATCCCGATGGAAAGGTTAGCCATGACACCGCAGTGATCGTGCTGGAGCGGCGCGGAGATCAGATCACCGGGACGGCAGGACCGACGATCGATCACCAGATGCCTTTTACCAGTGCGCGCGTAAACGGGGGCGCGCTGCAATTCACCGTCGATGCTCAAGGCGGAATCGCTTTCGATCTGCACGGGACGGCAGATCGCCTGGAAGGCACGGCAACCGGCGCAAGGATGAAGGCGGCGTTGGATCTGAAGCCTGCGCCCGGGCTGTTACCGCACGAAAAGTTGTTGCAGGAGATTTCCGATGCGGACAAGCAGATGTTCGCAGCATTCAGCGCGTGCGATTTCGACAAGTACAAGGCGTTTCTGGCGAGTGACCTCGAGTTCTATCACGACCACGTCGGCAAACAGGATTACGCGAGCCATCTTCTGGCCATGCATCAGCGCTGCGCCGAAGGCATCATGCTGCGGCGCGAGCTGGTTGAGGGGACTTTGCTGGTGAATGCGGCGCCGGGTTTTGGGGCGATTGAAGCCGGAACGCACAAGTTCTATTCGAAACAACCTGATGGCTCGGAGCATCTGGACGCGACCGCGCAGTTCACGAATGTGTGGAGCAAAGCTTCAGGCAGTTGGAAGATTGTGCGCGCCGTGAGCTTCGACCATCACTAGTTGATTGCGGCGCGGATACGATGGAAGCTCCTTCAGGGCCACACATTGTCTGAAGAGTCGAAGAGCGGTTCAGAGGCAGCAGCGGATAGCGTCCATCAGGGGTTAAAGCCCCACCGTTTATGAAGCCTCCTGCGGCACGACTAAAGTCGTGCCCTGACACTTCGTGCTTCCTTCGAGCAATTCGTCGGAGTCCGGCCATAGGTGCGTCAAGAACGGCTTGGGGTCCAAGCTGTGCTCTTGCGAAGCGTTTGCAATGGGCCCCGTTCAGTGGCGCCCAAGTATCTCAGCGCAAAACTTCGTAGGTGGCAATGCCCGCGGCTGCGGCTCCGGCGCCGATGAGCACGGGCACGAAGAGGCGCACATGGTGATGCGCCGAGCCTTCGCCGATATACTCCCGGGCAGGCTTTACATGCGCCAAGTCGGAGTAGAAGTGTGTCTGAGTCCTGTTGCTGTCGGAATCCGTGAACACGAAAGACGTATCGGACAGCGGGCCGAGTGAGCCGAAGGTCTGCGAGCTGTCGCGGAATTCAAAGTCAAGGAATGTACCCTGGCGGAATTTAGCGAGGCGCTTCTCGATCTTTCGCGCGTGTTTGTCGAGCGCAACCGAGGATTGCGTGGCGGCAGGCGCTGCCCCGGCGGGAAGGCTGACGGCCGCAAGCGCGATGGCGGCAAGAATGTGAACCGCGAACTTTCGGTGAGCAAGCAAGAGAAAGCGTGGCAGAGTTCGATTCATTGGGGGCCCCCTCCGGAAAAGACAGCAAACTTGAAAGCCAGGCAGTCTGCTGCGCGGCGTACCCAGCATGCGCCGGTGCGTAACAACTTACCACTAATTTGATCTCTTGAGTTACCCTCGGCGGTGTCTTTGGTAATGGGCAACAGCGAAAAGCCACTGAGAATCATAGACTTGAGGGTAGGCGGAGGACATGCATTTTTCGATGGATGGCCCGAATTTCTTGAAGAATTTGCAGGGAGCCGCGCAGGAGAAAGCGGCGCGGCGGACACCGGTGGGTATCCTTCAGTGTCTTGACAGTGACGGCTTGCGCTCCGTAAGATCAAGGTGGAGATGTGTGAAAAATTTTCTTTGTAAGTGAAAGAAATATAAGCACTTAATAGGTCGAACCTGGCGCCGTGGCATGAGGATTTTTGATCGGATTTGGCCGCGAGCGGATGAGGACGGAGAACAGCCAAGATGCCTGAGACGCGCCTGAGCCCGCGCGAGCGGCTGGTGTTGACGGCCATTATCGAGCTATACATTGCGACTGGCGAACCGGTGGCATCGCAGGCGGTTGCGCGCTTTTTCGCCGACCGGGACGGGCTGAGCTCGGCAACCCTGCGCAACGTGATGTCGGCGCTGGGCGAAGCTGGACTGTTGGAACAGCCGCATACATCTTCCGGACGCGTTCCAACGGCGGTTGCATTTCGCTATTACGTGGAACAGATTACGCAGCCGGGGCGCGCAGCAGCAGGACTCGGCGCGAGTGTGCAGGGCCGTGCAGAATTGCCCTTGAGCGAGGCACGCCGCGGACAGATTGAAGAGAGCTATAACGGAGTCTCAAGCAGCAACGATTACCTGGAGCGGACGTCGCACGTGCTGGCGCTGATCTCAAGCGGGCTGGGAGTGGCGCTGGCGAGTTCGACCACGGGACAGGTGCTGGAGCACATTCATTTTTCGCGGCTGTCGACGGGGCGCGTGCTGGCCGTGCTGGTGACGCAGGCCGGCGCGGTGCAGGATCGCGTGCTGGCGGTGGATCAACCGATGACGCCGGTGGATCTGGAAACGGCTGGAACTTATTTGAACGAGAACTTTCGCGGCTGGCCAATTGAGCGGATCCGCGCAGAAGTGGCGCGGCGCGCAGAGATGGAGCGCGAGGCGTATCGGGAGCTGCTGACGTCGGTTGAAGAACTGGTCCGCAAGGGCGCGTTGGCGGCCGGCGAAAGCACTGCGACAATTTTCGTGGACGGGATTGCGAATTTGATCAGCGCCGAACAGGATCGCGAGCGGCTGAGGCAGATGCTGCTTGCCGTGGAAGCCAAGCAGCGGCTGGTGGAACTGCTGAACGCCTATGTGGACGGCCGCGAACAGGAGGTGCGCGTGGTGGTGGGTCTCGATGAGGCTTCGCCGGCCCTGCAGGACCTGGTGCTGATTGGTGCGCCGGCGCGGCTGGGTGGTGGAAACCTGGGGACGGTGGCGGTGATCGCGCCCACGCGGATTCAATATCAGGAGATGATCCAGGCGGTGAGCTACATCGCGCGGCTTTCGGAGAGAATTCTGGACGTTCCGACGGCGTAGGGATGGGCCGCGCGGCGCTGGATTTCGGCGGCGACAAGGCAAAAACGCTCGGTGAATCTCAACGCCGGCACAGAAGGCTTGCAGCCGGGCGCGAAATGAATCATCCAATAAGAGGATGCTTTAGAGCGTGTTTCGAGGGTGGTTGTAGGGAATGCGGGTGTTATCCGGCAGGGGTTAAAACCCCACTGTTTTTTGCTGCATATTCAGCAGGGCTAAAGCCGTGCCCTTGTTACAACACTGATGTGTGAAACACACTCAAGAGGACTTTGGGAGTATGGGCAGAGTTATGTGGAATCAGAAGACCAATTTGACCGAGGTGGACGCCCCGGTGCTTGAAGACCAGGAAGCGCGGCTCGATCCTGCGACGGAGCTGCCGGCACCGACTGCCGAAGAAGAACTCGCCGGCGATGCGGACCAGGCAGCGACGGGAGTTACTGGAGAGGCGACTGGACAGACAGAATTCGATCAGTTGAAAGCGGAGCGCGATCGGCTGCTGGATCGGCTGGCGAGGCTGCAGGCGGAGTTTGAGAACGCGCGCAAGCGCGCGGAGCGGGAGCGGGCCGATTATCGCGAGTATGCGACGGGCGCCGCGGCAGAACAGTTTTTGCCAGTGCTGGACAATTTGGAGCTGGCTCTGAAAGCGAAGGGATCGGCGGAGCAGCTGCGGTCGGGCGTAAGCCTGATCATGAAGCAGATGGAAGAGATTCTGGAAAAGCTGCAGGTGAAGGTAGTGCCGACGGTGGGCGAGGCATTCGACCCGCGCTTCCATGAAGCGCTGGGAACGGTGGAGCGCGATGACGTGCCCGATCAGCACATAGCTGAGGAAGTCCGACGGGGATACAAGATTCGCGAACGGCTGCTGCGGCCCGCGCTGGTGCGCGTGGCGCACAATGCGAAACAAGTGGAAGAGTAATGCAGCTTCTAGCTGCTAGCTCCTAGCTTCATCGAGTGAGAGCGAGCGGTTGAGGCGCTGCGAAGAATGGTGGATCGAGAGTTAGAGCTGGAATCGACTGAAGGGAACAATGGGGTCTAATACAAGAGTGAGCAAAGCGGATTATTACGAGGTTCTGGGTGTTTCGCGCGACTGCTCAGATCAGGAATTGAAGAGCGCGTACCGGAAACAGGCGCTGAAGTACCATCCGGATCGCAATCCCGGCGACCATGTATCCGAAGAAAAGTTCAAAGAAGCCAGCGAGGCCTACCAGGTGCTGAGCGATGCCGACAAGCGCGCAGCCTACGATCGCTTCGGTCATGCCGGGCTGGGCGCGCAGGGATTCGGTGGCAGTCCGTTTGCGGGCGGAGTGGACCTGGGCGACATCTTCGGCGATCTCTTTGGCGAGATGTTTTCGATGGGCGGCGCGCAGGGCGGCGGACGCGGTTCGCGAGTGCAGCGCGGCGACGATCTGCGCTTCGACATGACCATCGATTTTGAGGACGCGTTCTTCGGCACCGAGAAGGAAGTGAAGATCCGGAGGCTGGAGACGTGCACGGTGTGCAGTGGGCGCGGAAGCGCGTCAGGCAAGGGTCCGAGCGTGTGCAGCCACTGCCAGGGTCGCGGGCAGCTCCGCTATCAGCAGGGATTTTTTTCGGTTGCGCGGACGTGCGTGGCGTGCAGCGGGACGGGCACGGTGATCAGCGACCCTTGCACGGCGTGCCGCGGCGAGGGGCGCAAGACGGCAGAGGTGAAGCTGAATGTGAAGGTGCCACCGGGCGTGGAAGAGGGAACGCGTATACGCTACGGCGGCGAGGGAGACGTGGGCCGCGTGGGCGGACCGAAGGGCGACCTGTACGTGATTCTCTCCATCCGGCCGCATGACTTCTTTGAGCGCCACGGCTCTGACCTGCATTGCGTGCTGCCGATCAGCTTTCCGCAGGCGGCGATGGGCGCGGAGTTTGAGATTCCCGGAATCGATGGGCCGGTGAGCATCAAGATTCCCGAGGGCACACAGAGCGGCAAAGAGCTGCATGTGCGCGGTCGCGGATTTCCCCACCTGAACGAAAGGGGCAAGGGTGATCTGATTGTGAAGGCCGTGGTGCAGATTCCCCGCAAGCTGAATCGCGCGCAGCGCGAGCTGGTTTCGAAGCTGGCTGAGACGATGGCCGTGGAGAACAAGCCGACGTCGCCGGGGCTGATCGAGAAGATGAAGGATTTGTTCAGCTGAAAGATAGAGATCAGAGAACAGAGATCAGCACATTCCAGGAGTCCGCCTTCGCTGAAGCTTCGGCGCGACAACTTTCGCGAAGCGAAAGTTGGTGGAGCTGAGCGGGATCGAACCGCTGGCCTCCTCGTTGCGAACGAGGCGCTCTCCCAGCTGAGCTACAGCCCCACGACTTAGATAGTTTACCAGCGTCCGGAATTTCGTGAAAGAGCGGGCAGGAAACGGCTCCTTCGCGCAGGAAAATCGACATCGCCTTCCAAATATGAAAATGGCAGAATCTCTGCCTTTCGGTGGCCGCCTGCCTGATCTATATCCGCCTAGGGATTCTGTGATTGCGTTTTCGTTGTTTCGTCCGGTTCGGCCTCTTCCTGTTTGCTCACTTCGAGCACCGTAAGTGACATCTGCTGACTTCCCTGGACAAGCTCCATTCCGAGCACGTTTTTGAGCGCAGCTTTGACGCTATCGGGATCTCTTTCCTTGAACTTGAGTTGCACGTCAAATTTGCCGTCCAAGCCAGTGTCGTTGACCACTGGACTTTCGAGGCCCGTTGCCAGCTCATACGCAAGATCGTCCATCGTCCCGTTCATAATCCTGAGGCCTCCGTTAAAGTAGCCTCGCAGCTGCTTGCCTGCGAAAGATGACGGAGTTAGAAGTTTCTTGCTTTCGCTAGTCGCCCTGAGAATGTACGCATTCGTTGTCACGGTCTTCGGCTGAACCCGCAAACGCAGCCCGGAGAGGATGGCTTCCCGGATGACCGAGGAGGTTACGGAATCAGGCACGCCGACGAACTCCGTGCGGAGGTCATAGCGCCCATCCGGCAACGTACACTTCAAGACGAGCCGGTTCGTTACGGGACTATATGCTTCAGTGAAAAGGTAGTCTGCATCTGCCCCAAGGATGTCTGTTCCGGTAGGCGGATGCCGTATTGTCGAGAACTTTTCATCGGGCGCTGCATTGCTGAGTGACACGGCAAACAGAGGACGCGTTGCGGCACCGGCGGCGGATGGGCTGCTCGATGCGGTTATCTCCATCGCCGGTTTGAACCTGACGCTTCTGCCTTCAGCTACCGATTGAAGATCGGCGGCATTCAACGAATCGAGCACAGTTGCTGCGACAATTCGTCCGTTGGCATCGACGACAATCGTCGTCGGCCTCGACTTCACTTCGTAGCCCGCGAAGACCGCGCTTGACGTGTCGGTGCCCACCCAACCGGACATATGTTTCCTGGCAAGAAATGCCCGTACGATCTTCGGGTCTTCGTCGTCGATCGAAATGAATTGAAACTTCGCCGGGTCGAGCGACGCGACGAGCTGGTTAAGGTGCGGAATGCTCTCGATACACGGAGCGCACCATGTGGCCCAGAACTCGAGGACCACAACTTTGCCCTTCAGGCTAGCCCAATCTGCCCGCGTTCCCGACGGGGCTTGCAGTAGCAGCACAGAGTTCAACGGGGGAGCGGGCGTACCCTTTGCGGGAAACGCCGAGAGCAAAGCTGGCCCAAGCAGCGTCGCGGAAAGCAACGCCGCGCCGACTCGCAAGGTTGAGCGAAATTTCGCGCGACGATGAAGAAAGCGCATGCAGCTTACAGCTGGTTCATGTTGGCCAGGAATTCGGCGTTGTTGCGCACCTTTTCAAGACGGCTGATCAGCAGTTCCATGGCTTCCACCGGCGACAGGGGGTTGAGCACGCGGCGAAGGATGAAGACGCGCTGCAGGTCTTCCTTGGGAATGAGCAGCTCTTCCTTACGCGTACCGCTGCGTTGAATGTCGATGGCCGGGAAGACGCGCTTGTCGACCAGCTTGCGGTCGAGAATGATTTCCATGTTACCGGTGCCCTTAAACTCCTCGAAGATGACTTCGTCCATGCGGGAGCCGGTGTCAACGAGGGCGGTAGCGATGATGGTGAGCGAGCCGCCTTCTTCGATGTTGCGGGCCGCGCCGAAGAAACGCTTGGGGCGCTGGAGGGCGTTGGAGTCGACGCCGCCGGAGAGCACTTTGCCCGATGGCGGCACGATGGTGTTGTAGGCGCGAGCGAGACGGGTGATGGAGTCGAGAAGAATGACGACGTCGCGCTTGTGCTCGACGAGGCGCTTGGCTTTCTCGATGACCATTTCGGCCACCTGCACGTGGCGGGCGGCGGGCTCGTCGAACGTGGAGCTGATGACTTCGCCTTTAACCGAGCGCTGCATGTCGGTGACTTCTTCAGGCCGCTCGTCGATCAGCAGAACGATCAGCACCACCTCAGGATGGTTCGTTGTCACGGAGTTGGCGATCGATTGCAGCAGCATGGTTTTGCCGGTGCGGGGCGGAGCGACGATGAGACCGCGCTGGCCCTTGCCGACGGGCGTGAGGAGATCCATGACGCGGCCGCTGATGCCCTCGCGCGTGGTCTCCATCTTGATGCGCTCCTGCGGATAGAGCGGCGTGAGGTTGTCGAAGAGGATTTTGTTGCGCGTCTCTTCGGGCGACTCGAAGTTGATGGCCTCGATCTTGACGAGGGCGAAATACTTCTCGCCTTCGTGGGGCGGGCGGACGTTGCCGCTGATGGAGTCGCCGGTTTTGAGATCGAACTTGCGAATCTGCGACGGCGACACGTAAATGTCGTCCGGGCCGGGCAGATAGTTGTAATCGGGCGAGCGGAGAAAGCCGTAGCCGTCGGGAAGAATCTCAAGGACTCCCTCGGCGAAGATGTGGCCTTCTTTTTCGCTCTGCGCCTGGAGGATCTTGAAGATAAGATCCTGCTTGCGAAGGCCGCTGGTCCCGGGAATCTCAAGGGTGCGGGCGATGCGGCTCAGTTCGGTGATGTTCTTTTCTTTCAGTTCTGCGATGGTCATGTTTACCTGCGGATGGACGGGATGTGTGGGAGGGGTGCGGAGCGGGAAGTGCTCCTGAGGATACAACCTTGCGGATTACTGCAACTTCAGCCGGCGCAAACCAGCGTTGAATCGTCCTCCAAAATCATTTGGAGCTGCGGAGCACCAGAAAACAGAGATGGCCTCATCTGGAATGGAACTGCTTTTATGATTCGTGATTGGCTAAACGCAAATTACGGCAGGCACCGTCAGGCAGCACGGCGCCTTTCAACCGGATGAACCGCGGGCGCCTCTTCGGGCGTCTCCGCTTCAGGATTTGCTACTTCAAAACGGCACAAAACTTCGTTGGTAGTATCTTGCAGCCGTGTATTCGGCTTGTGGAGCTTACGAGTTGCCTTGCTGGCCAGCGTACAGAGCTGGTAGCGATTGGACACATGAGAAAGTGCCTTAAAAACGAGATCGGAACGCATTGTCTATCTCCTTCTTTTTCAAATTGCTGCACCGGAAAGAACGACTGACCCGCCGGCACGGCACAAGGGAAGCCAATACAAGCCAAAAAAGAGACTGTGGGCTACCCCAAATTGCAACTTACCCATCTTAGACGCGCTTCGCCTGCCCACAGTTCAAAAACATTTTGGGGCCTCTACGCGCTATGAGTGGATGCCATACCGTATCGGATTTGCAGTTTGCGCGCCGGATAACCCCGGGCGCCTATCGGACCTTTTCCAGCGCTGCTCAAAACGCAGCCCAAGGCATCAAGCGAGCCTTCTCTCAAAGGTTTGATGCTGGAAGTGGCTGATGGGCACACCCGGCCGCAATGCGCAACCTGCCCTCTATGGATGGCTACGATGAGAGTATATGGAAGACAAAGCCCGGTCAATAGTTATTTCGGGTGAATCGGGACAAATTGTCGAACGTTTACCAGGGAGGGCGAGGGCTCGGCATCCAATTGAATTGAAGCTACGTAAACTGTTTTATTTCAATGACTTCTAGTCAAATAGCAAGCCGAGGCCAGGGGGACAGGCGGGGTCGTCGATTGTGACAGGATTCGAGGGCGGAGGGGTGAACCTTCTGAGTCAATCAGACGCTGGTGTTCGGCGCCCCTGCCGAAGGGTTCCATGGTCTCC
>Ga0335085_10004154_pt1 | contig 24235 bp, 21 predicted proteins | sample Lox_Sample_45_FD_206712 | JGI IMG/M metagenome (GOLD analysis project Ga0335085, IMG submission 206712) | Soil microbial communities from Loxahatchee National Wildlife Refuge, Florida, United States - Lox_Sample_4.5 | ecosystem: Environmental > Terrestrial > Soil > Wetlands | place: USA...
TCGAGGTTGGGATCGGCGGGTTGGGAGCGATCGGATTGCCGGTAGCGCGCTGGCTCGCGCGAAGACCGATGGGCCTATCGCTCGCGGCCGTCTCCGCGCGCGATCAGAGGCGCGCGGCCGAGCGGCTCAAGGCCGCAGGGATCGAAGTGCCGGTGGTCCCCGCGGACGCGCTCGCCGAGCGTGCGCAGATCGTGGTCGAATGCCTGCCTGCCACCGCCTTCGACAGCGTCGCCGTCCCCGCGATAAAGGCGGGGCGCACGCTCCTGGTGCTGAGCGTGGGCGCCCTTCTCGACCGGCTGGCGCTCGTCGAGGAGGCGCGGCGAACGGGCGCCCGCATCATCGTGCCGACGGGAGCGCTCCTCGGCCTCGACGCGGTCAGGGCCGCGGCGCAGGGCACGATCCTCTCGGTGAAGCTCGTGACGCGAAAGCCGCCGCGAGGTCTCGCGGGCGCGCCTTACCTCGAGCGGCACGGCGTCTCGCTCGAGGGTCTGACGGCGCCGCTCAGAGTCTTCGCGGGAAGCGCGCGCGAGGGGGCACGGGGATTTCCCGCCAACGTCAACGTCGCGGCTGCACTTGCGCTCGCGGGCATCGGACCCGACAGGACGGAGCTCGAGATCTGGGCCGACCCCGCGGTCACTCGCAATACCCACCGCATCGAGGTCGAGGCCGACAGCACTCGCTTCACAATGACGATCGAGGGCGTGCCCTCTGAAGAGAATCCGCGCACCGGAAAGCTCACCCCCTTGAGCGTGATCGCCTGTCTCAGGGGATTGGTCGAGCCGCTGCGGGTGGGTACCTGAGGCGAGCCTAAAACCTCTCGACGGCGGCCAAGCCGCAGGGCATATAGGTGCAAAATAGGCTTGCTTTCCGCCCCCGGGGCGGCAAGCGTCGAGGCCATGGCCGGCGTCGCTCCTCGGCGGCGGTCCCATTGAGGAAACCATTGCCTAGGGAGGCACCGATGAGCAAGACGAGCACGCCTACGTTCATCCCACGCCGCACGATCCTCAAGGCCGGCGCGGCGGCCGGCGCGTTGCAGATCGCGTCGCCCTTCATTCTCACGGCCCGCGGCGAGACGCCGGTAAAGCTGGGGATGGTGGACCCCTTCACCGGCGTCTATGCGGCGATCGCGCAGAGCGAGCTCGAGGGCGCGAAGCTCGCGGTGCAGCACATCAACGCCAAGGGCGGCATCCTCGGCCGCCCGATCGAGCTGCTGGTCGAGGATTCCGCCAACGACGTCGGAACCGGCGTGCAGAAGACGCGCAAACTGATCGAGCGCGACCAAGTGGACGCGATCATCGGTGACGTCAATTCCGGCATTGCGCTCGCAATGGCCGGCGTCACCTCGGAGCTCAAGAAGCTCCACATCGTCTCCGGCGGCCACACCGACCCGATCACCGGCAAGGACTGCAAGTGGAACGTCTTCCGCGTCTGCAACACGACCGCGATGGACGCCAACGCGATCTCCGGCACGGTGATCGAAAAGCTCGGCAAGAAGTGGTTCTTCCTGACGCCCGACTATGCCTACGGCCATTCGGTGCAGGCGTCCTTCGTCAACAACCTGAAGAAGGCCGGCGGCACCTTTGAGGCGGCGCTCGCGCCGCTCAATACGACGGACTATTCGTCCTATCTCATCAAGGCGAAGGCGTACAATCCGGACGTGCTCATCAACGTCATGGGCGGCGGCGACCAGGTGAACAGCCTGAAGCAGTTCGTCCAGTTCGGGCTCGACAAGCAGATGAAGGTCGCGGGCTCGCTCTTCGAGCTCGAGAGCCTCCGCGCGGTGCCGAAGGAGGCGCTGGTGGGGTGGTGGGTGATGGAGTGGTGGTGGGACCAGCCGGGCGTGCCGCACGTGAAGGAGTTCGTGGCCGACATAAAGAAGACCGCGAACAAAACGCCCTCGGCCCGGCACTGGTTCGGCTACGTCTCCGTGCAGACGATCGCGCTCATCGCGAACCGGGAGAAGACGCTCGACGGCGTCAAGCTCGCGAAGGCTCTGCAGGGCTTCGAGCTGCCGCCCGAAGTCGCTCTGATGCCGAACAAGACCTACTACCGCGCCGAGGACCATCAGCTCATGAGCTCGGTCTACGCGGGCGAGGCGCATCCGGCGGCGGCGGGCGCCGATCCCGACAACATGTTCACCGTGCGCCAGGTGGTGCCCGGCGACAAGGCCGCGCCCTCGCCGGAGGAGACCGGCTGCAAGCTGTCCTGGCCGGCCTAAACGCGGCGTGAAGCGCTCTTCGCGCGTTCTCTGAAGGGGGCCGTGGCTGCCACGGCCCCCTTCTTTGGCGCGATGGAGCGCTCGCCCGGGATCGCAGGGGGAGGCGGGCCATGATCTACATCTTGAATCTCGCGAATGGGCTGATGATCGGCGCGTTCTACGTGCTGATGGCCTTGGGCCTCTCGCTCATTCTCAATCTCAGCAACGTCATCAATTTCGCTCATGGCGGATTCCTCGCGCTCGGGGGCTACGTCGCCTACACGCTCACTCCCTTCGTCGGGTTCTGGGTTGCGCTGCTGCTCTCCCCGCTCATCGTGGCGATGCTGGGCATCCTGATCGAGCGCTCGATGATCCGCCGCCTCTACGGCCGCGACCCGCTCTATAGCCTGCTCCTCACTTTCGGCCTCGCCTACATCCTCGAGGACGGGGCGCGCTGGTGGTGGGGCGCCGCGGGCATTCCCTTCACCGTGCCGACCTTTCTTTCGCAGCCGCTCAGCGAGAGCTTCTTCTTCATCACGCGCTATCGCCTGTTCATGGTGCTCATGGTCGTGCTGGTGGTGGGCGGCCTGTTCCTCTTCCTGCGCTACACGCGCGTCGGCGTCCGCATCCGCGCGGGCACGCTCGACCTCGACACCGTGTCGTCGCTCGGCGTCAACGTGCGCGCACTCCGAACCTTCAATTTCGGCCTCGGCATCTTCCTCGCGGCCTTCTCGGGCGTGCTCGCGAGCGGTCAGATCAGCCTTGAGCCCACGATGGGAGCCCCGTTGGTGATGCCGAGCTTCATCGCGATCATCGTCGGGGGCGTCGGCAGCCTCACGGGAACGCTGCTGGGCGGACTCCTCATCGGCGTCGCCGCCGCAATCACCACCGTTTTCTGGCCTTCGGCGAGCGAGGCGGTCATCTACGTGATGATGGCCGTCGTGCTCCTGGTGCGCCCCCGCGGTCTGATGGGCGAGGAGGGAATGCTCTCATGATCGCACAAGCCCTGCCCCGCAACTTCCCGAAGCTCGCGGCGATCTGGGCCGTTCTTCTTCTGGCGCCTTATTGGATGCCGCTCGTCGGCGGATACACCGCGCTCGCGACCAACGTGCTGGTTTTCGGGCTCGCGGCCATGGCGCTCAACTTTCTGCTGGGCTTCACCGGCGTGCTCTCCTTCGGCCATGCGGCCTATTTCGGCCTCGGTGCCTACGGGGCGGGTCTTATCCTCAAATACGTCTACTCCAGCACCTTCCTCGCCGTCGCCGCGGGCGTGGCTCTGGGCACGGTTGCGGGCGCACTCCTCGGCGCGCTGATCGTGCGGCGCCGAGGCGTCTATTTCGCAATGTGCACCATCGCCTTCGGACAGGTCTTCTACTACATCGCCTTCCAATGGAGCTCCTTCACCGGAGGCGACGACGGGCTCAGGCCCTTTCAGCGCGCGCCGATCTCCCTCGGCCTCTGGACCATCGACATCCTTACCAATCAGCTCGCCTTTTATTATTTCGTCCTCGCCTTCTTCGCCATCGGTACGGCGGCCATGGCGTTCCTGCTGCGCTCGCCTTTCGGGCGCACTTTGCTCGCGATCCGCGAGAACGAGCGCCGCGCTCGCTTCCTCGGCGTTCCGACGGAGCGCCACATCTGGCTCTCTTTCACGGTCTCCTGCTGCTTCATCAGCCTCGCGGGTGCCATGAACGGCCTCGTCAACAATTTCGCCAATCCGCGCATGCTCGACTACAACCAGTCTGGCCAGATCGTGATCATGGCGGTGCTGGGGGGTATGCGATCGTTCTGGGGGCCGCTCATTGGCGCGGCCGTCTTCGTGACGTTGCAGGACTATCTCTCGAGCCAGACGAACAACTGGCAATCGTTCCTCGGCATGGTCTTCGTGCTGAGCGTGCTGTTCTTCCCGAGGGGCATCTTGGGAATCCGGCTCTCGATGGCGTCGCTCAAATCCGGATGGGCGCAGCTTGCCTCTCTCCTCGGCAGCCCCAGAAAGGATGCAGCGTGAACCTCCTCGAGGTACGAAACGTCAGCAAGACCTTCGGCAGCCTCGTGGCCGTGAGCGAGGTCTCCTTGAATGTGGCACCCGGCGAGCTCCGGGCGGTGATCGGCCCCAACGGCGCCGGCAAGACCACCTTCTTCAACATGATCAGCGGTTTTTTCCCGCCGAGCGCCGGCACGATCGTCTTCGACGGGGCCGACGTCACGCCGCTTCCGGCCTATCGCCGCGTCGAGATCGGCATGGGCCGCACCTTCCAGATCACGGAGATCTTCCCGGAGCTCACGGTCTTCGAGAACATCCGCATCGCCGCGGAAGTCGCGGCGGGCTACCGTCTGCGCGCTTGGATCGGCCGGCAGGAGGCGAGCGAGATCAAGGGCCGCGTCGACGAGATCCTGTCCCTCGCGGGCATCGCCTCGAAGGCCGATCGCCTCGTCGGCGAACTCGCGCACGGCGACCAGCGTGCTGCGGAGATCGGCATGGCGCTCGCGCTCAAGCCGCGGCTCCTGCTGCTGGATGAGCCCACCGCCGGCATGGGCGATCAGGAAACCTACGAGATCACCAACCTCATCCGGCGCCTCCACCGCGACAGCAATTACACGATCGTGCTCATCGAGCACGACATGCGCGTGGTCTTCCATCTCGCCGATCGCATCACCGTCCTCGACCAAGGCCGCCTCCTCGCGGAGGGGACGCCCTCGGAGATCGCCGCGAATGAGGCCGTTCAGGCGGCATATCTGGGGAAGGCCGCATGAGCGCGCTCGAGGCCAGCGGCCTCAACACGTATTACGGAAAGAGCCACATCCTGCACGACGTGGGGCTCTCGGTCGCCGAAGGCCGGATCACCGCGCTCCTCGGACGGAACGGCGCCGGCAAGACCACGACGCTCCGCAGCCTCATGGGACTGACGCCGCCGCGGCTCGGCCGCATCGAGATTTTCGGCCGGGAGACGACGCGCTGGCAGCCCTATCGCGTGGCCGCGCTCGGGGTCGGCTACGTCCCGGAGGGGCGCCGCATCTTCCCGAACCTCACCGTGGACGAGAACCTCCGCGTGCCGATCGAGCGCGGTGGCCCGTGGACGCCGCAGCGGATCTACGAGCTCTTCCCGCGCCTCGCCGAGCGCAAGCAGAACCGCGGCCGCCAGCTCTCCGGCGGCGAGCAGGAGATGCTCTCGATCGGCCGCGCGCTCCTCGTCAACCCAAAGCTCCTCATCCTCGACGAGCCCTCGCAGGGCTTGGCGCCGCTCATCGTTCGCGAGGTCTTTCGCATCGTCGCGCAGATGCGCGCAGAGGGAATCTCGGTGCTCCTCGTGGAGCAGAACGTCCGCATGAGCCTCGAGATCGCCGACGACGCCTACGTGCTCGACAACGGCGAGATCGTCTATAGCGGGAGCGCGAGCGAGCTCGCCGCCGACGAGGAGCGAGTGCAGGCGATGGCCGGCGCCAGCGCCGAAGAGTGGAGCACCGGCCACTAAAGACTTGCCCCGAGTCGCAGTCGAGTCGCGGCGAATCTTGCTGTTGCTGCCTAAAGTTCGAGCGCGCGAACGCCGATTAAAGCGACAAGACGCGATTCCACCGGCGGGCGAGCGACTCGTGTCCTGCGGACCTCCGATATGCGGCATCCGCGGGACTTTGCCGCGCCCGGCCGCGACGGCATGGAAACCGCCGGGAGTCCTTGATCTCTCGACGAATTTACCGCGGGCTCGACGTCGCTGCCGAGACGAGTCGCGCATCGCGCCGGCGGAGCGAAACCAGCGCGCGAAATCGTGGCGCCATCACGGCAAACCCTATGGTCGTCACGATCTTCCCCTCACAACACCTTGAGAAAGCCACGTTTCGTGGGAAAATACTTGCATCGATCCCATCGGCGAGCCGCGGCTCTCGTCGAAGAATCCGTCGGGCAACGGCGGCGCGCACGGGGATCAGGGCCTCTGGCGGCGCGATCCGCTAGGGCCGATTTGGGGCGATGATGGGTCTTCGCGCGCGGGCTCGAGCATCTGGGCAACACCCGTCCTGCCGAGAGAGTTCCCGGGAGAATTCCCGTCGGCGTAAGCGGATGCTCGCGCTGCACAATTGCAAGCCGCGGCACACACTTTGCACCGAGACCGAAGGGCGGGGCCGTGCCGATCTTGCGGCTCATCACGGCGCAGTGCGGCGAGCGGGCCGAGCATGCGGCCTTGAGCGGGCGCGCGCGACGATTGGGGAGCGGCGAGAGATGCACGCGCGGGCGGCGAGATGAAATCGAGTTCATGCTCGCAAAACGAAATCTTCGGTCGCGCATACCCGTTCTCGCTTAAGGCTTGCTTAGCGAGGCACGCATAGAATCTGGGTTAACGCCGGGTAAAGGCTTGGCATGTCGAGGCCAGAATGGCGAGGTTCGGATGATCGCGCACGACGAGCTCTTTAGTCTCTTCTCCCGCCTCTACGAGAGCGAGAAAGAGACCGAGATGTCCCTCGAGGACTATCTCAAGTCCTGTGCCCGCGAGCCCATGGCCTATGCGAGCGCCGCCGAGCGCATGCTCGCGGCGATCGGGGAGCCGCAGCTCATCGACACGAGCCAGGACACGCGCCTGGGCCGCATCTTCATGAATCGCACGATGCGGGTTTATCCGGCGTTCCAGGATTTCTACGGCATGGAGGAGACGATCGAGCGCATCGTCGGCTTCTTCCGCCATGCGGCGCAAGGCCTCGAGGAGCGGAAGCAGGTGCTCTATCTCCTCGGACCCGTGGGCGGCGGCAAATCGTCGCTCGCGGAGCGGCTCAAGCTCCTGATGGAGCGCATTCCGATCTACGTGCTCAAGGCCGGCAAGGAGGTGAGCCCGGTCTTCGAGAACCCGCTCGGCCTCTTCGATTCCGACCGCATGGGCGACATGCTGGAGCGGCGGCACAAGATCCCGAAGCGCCGCCTCATCGGTCCCGCCTCGCCCTGGGCGCTGAAGCGGCTCGACGAGTTCGGGGGCGACCTCTCGAAATTCACGGTGGTGAAGCTGCATCCCTCGCGGCTCCGCCAGATCTGCGTCGCCAAGACCGAGCCCGGCGACGAGAACAACCAGGACATCTCGAGCCTCGTCGGCAAGGTCGACATTCGCAAGCTCGAGTTCTTCAGCCAGGCCGATCCCGACGCCTACGCCTTCTCCGGCGGCCTCAACCGCACGACGCAGGGCATCCTCGAATTCGTGGAGATGTTCAAGGCGCCGATCAAGATGCTGCACCCGCTGCTGACGGCGACGCAGGAGAACAACTACATCGGCTCCGAGAATATCGGCGCGATCCCCTATCAGGGCATCATCCTCGCGCATTCCAACGAGGCGGAATGGCAGAGCTTCAAGAACAACCGCAACAACGAGGCCTTCATCGACCGCATCTGCGTGATCAAGGTGCCGTACTGCCTGCGCGTCACGGAGGAGTCCAAGATCTACCAGAAGCTGCTCGCCGGGAGCGAGCTCGCGGCCGCCTCCTGCGCGCCGGGCACGCTGGAGATGCTCGCGAAATTCTGCGTGCTCTCGCGCCTGAAGGCGCACGAGAACTCGAATCTCCATTCGAAGATGCGCGCATATGACGGCGAGAGCCTCAAGGACAGCGATCCCCGCGCGCGCACGGTGCAGGAATATCGCGACGCCGCGGGAGTCGACGAGGGTATGGACGGCCTCTCCACCCGCTTCGCCTTCAAGGCGCTCTCGAACACCTTCAACTTCGACACCCAGGAGGTGGCGGCCGATCCCGTGCACCTCATGTACGTGATCGAGCAGGCCGTGCGGCGCGAGCAGTTCCCGGAGGACACCGAGAAGAAGCTCCTTAGCTTCATCAAGGCGGAGCTCGCGCCGCGCTACGCCGAGTTCATCGGCAACGAGATCCAGAAAGCCTATCTCGAATCCTACGGGGACTACGGGCAGAACCTCTTCGACCGCTACGTGGCATATGCCGACGCATGGATCGAGGACCAGGACTACAAGGACCCCGACACCGGCCAGCTCATGGATCGCGAGATCCTGAACCAGGAGCTCTCGAAGATCGAGAAGCCCGCGGGCATCGCCAATCCCAAGGACTTCCGCAACGAGGTCGTGAAGTTCGCGCTCCGCGCGCGCGCGGCGAATGCCGGTAAGAACCCGTCCTGGACCTCGTATGAGAAATTGAGAGAGGTCATCGAGAAGCGGATGTTCTCGCAGGTCGAGGACCTGCTGCCGGTCATCAGCTTCGGCACCAAGAAGGACTCCGACACGGAGGAGAAGCACAACGATTTCGTGGAGCGCATGGTCGCGCGGGGCTACACGCCGCGCCAAGTGCGCCGCCTCGTCGAGTGGTACATGCGCGTCAACAAGGCAGGGTGAGGTCAGAAACTCGGAGCGAGAGTGCCATGAACATCATCGACCGCCGTCCCAACCCCAAGGGCAAGAGCCTGCCTAACCGGCAGCGCTTCCTCGAGCGCGCCAAGCACGAGATCAAGGACGCCATGACCGAGGCGCTGAAGCGCCGCAAGGTCGGGCAGAACGCCGACGGCGAGAAGGTGTCCATTCCGACGGACGGGATCGCGGAGCCGACCTTCCGGCGCGCGAGCCACGGCGGGAGCCGGGATTACGTCGTGCCCGGCAACAAGGAGTTCGTGGTCGGCGACCGCATCAAGCGCCCGCAGGGCGGCGAGGCCGCCGGCAAGGGCGAGGCGGGCCCCGAGGACGGCGGCGAGCGCGACAACTTCGAATTCGTGCTGACGAAGGACGAGTTCCTGAACCTCTTCTTCGACGACCTCGAGCTTCCAGACCTCGTCAAGACCAAGATCAGCGACCAGGAATCGACCCAGCTCGTGCGCGCGGGATATTCCGTGGTGGGAACGCCCGCCGCGCTCAACGTGCGCCGCACCATGCGCAACAGCCTCGCGCGGCGCATCTCGCTGAGCCGCCCGACGCTCAAGGAGATCGCGGCGCTCGAGACGCAGGTGCAGACCGCGCTCGACGCCGACGACGCCGAGGGCGCCGCGCAGAACCGGGCGGTTCTCGACATGGCGCTCCGCAAGAGCCGGCGCGTTCCCTATATCGACCCCGTCGATGTCCGCTACAACCGCTTCGAGCGCATCCCGAAGCCCAACACCCAGGCGGTCATGTTCTGCCTGATGGACGTCTCGGGCTCGATGACGGAGCAGATGAAGGATCTGGCCAAGCGCTTCTTCATGCTGCTGCACGTCTTCCTCACGCGGCGCTACAAGCACGTGGAGATCGTCTTCATCCGCCACACCTCGAGCGCGCAGGAGGTGGACGAGGACACCTTCTTCCACAGCCGCGAGACCGGCGGCACCATTGTCTCGACCGCGCTCGACGAGATGATGCGGGTGGTTCGCGCCCGCTACAACCCCGAGACCTGGAACATCTACGCCGCGCAGGCGTCCGACGGCGACAACTACACCGAGGACAGCGATCGCTGCGCCTCGCTTATGGGAGAGCAGATCCTGCCGGTGAGCCAGTACTTCGCCTACATCGAAGTGGGCGCCGAGGCGACGCTCCGCCACGGCTATCCGAGCGCCCCGACGGACCTCTGGCGGACCTACGACGCGCTCACCGCCGCCCACCCCAATTTCGCAATGCGCAAGGTCGCGGACCCGTCGCAGATTTTCCCGGTCTTCCACGATCTCTTCGCGAAGAACCGGGAGCGCGCGGCATGACCGAGACGCTCGCGCCTCCGGCGGCGTCGCGTCCGCTGTTCGAGGGCGCGGAGTGGGATTTCGATAAGATCCGCCGCGTGCACGACGCGATCGAGGAGATCGCGATCAGGGAGCTCGGCCTCGACGTCTTTCCCAACCAGATCGAGGTCATCACCTCCGAGCAGATGCTCGACGCCTATGCCTCCGTGGGCCTGCCGCTGATGTACCGGCACTGGAGCTTCGGCAAGCGCTTCGCACGCGAGGAGGCGCTCTACCGCCACGGCCTCCAGGGTCTGGCCTACGAGATCGTCATCAACTCGAGCCCCTGCATCAGCTACATCATGGAGGAGAACTCCATGGCGATGCAGACGCTGGTGATCGCGCACGCGGCCTTCGGTCACAATCACTTCTTCAAGAACAACTATCTCTTCCGCCAGTGGACGGACGCCGAGGGCATCCTCGACTACCTCACCTTCGCGCGCGATTTCGTCGCGCGCGCGGAGGAGGCGCACGGGACGCGCGAGGTCGAGCGCGTGCTCGACGCCGCGCACTCGCTCATGAGCCATGGCGTCCACCGCTACGCGCGCCGGCCCAAAGCGAACCTCAAGGAGGAGCGCCGGCGGGCCGAGGAGCGCCGGCTTCACGACGAACGCAGCTACGACGATCTCTGGGAGCGCGTCGTGCCGAAGCGCGGACGTCCCGAGGGCGAGGAAACCGCCAAGGAGCGCGCCGAGCGCCACCGCAAGCTCGGAATCCCCGAGGAGAACCTGCTTTATTTCCTGGAAAAGCGCGCGCCTCGCCTCGAGAGCTGGCAGCGCGAGCTGCTGCGCATCACCCGGCACGTCAGCCAATATTTCTATCCGCAGAAGCAGACGCGGCTGATGAACGAGGGCTGCGCTACATTCGTTCATTACGAGATCATCAATCGCCTGCACGAGCGCGGCCTCATCGGCGACGGTGCGTTCCTCGAGGCGATGCACTCCCACACCAACGTGGTGCTGCAGCCGGAATTCGACGACCCCCGCTACGTCGGACTGAATCCCTATGCGCTGGGTTTTGCGATGATGCAGGACGTGAAGCGCATCTGCGCCAATCCCACGGAGGAGGACCGCATCTGGTTCCCGGACATCGCGGGGAACGGCGATCCCTGGGGCACGCTGCGCCACGCCTGGGCCAATTACCGCGACGAGAGCTTCATCCTGCAATATCTGAGCCCGCGGGTCATCCGCTCCTTCCGCCTCTTTAAGGTGGTGGACCAGGCGAGCCAGGACGCGCTGGTGGTGGACGCGATCCACGACGAGCGCGGCTACCGCGAGCTCCGCAGCACGCTCGCTCGCCACTACGACCTCGCGCGGCAGGATCCGGACATTCAGATCGTCGACGTCGATCTCGCGGGCGACCGGCGGTTGATCCTGCGCCACGCGGTACATGACGGCGTGCTCCTGGACGAGCGCACCTGCAAGGCCGTGCTCGAGCATCTCTCGACGCTCTGGCACTACGGCGTCGTCCTGGAGGAGGCCGACGCCCAGACCGACAAGGTGCTGAAGACCCACGAAGTGGCGGCGCGCCACTGAGGTCTCAGGCGGCGATCGCGAAGCGTCGGTCGAGCCAGCGTCCCAGCAGCGATAGCGCGTAGCACGCAACGAAATATGCAAGCGCCAGGAAGGCCAGCAGATCGAGCGGCTTCACCTCGCGCGCGTTCACCGCGAGGACGGCGCCGGTGAGCTCGGTCGCGCCGATGACCGAGGCGACCGAGGTGAATTTGAGGAGGCGCACGAACTGATTGAATAGCGCCGGAATCATCCGCCGGAGCGCCTGCGGCAACACAACGAAACGCATGACCTGCGCGGCCGATAGGCCACTCGCAAGGCCCGCCTCGATCTGCCCCTCGGGTACCGAGGCGAGGCCCGAGCGCAGGTCCTCGGCGATATAGGCTGCAATGAAGGCGATGAATCCGATCACGGCCGAAGGCACCGGCCCAATCCGCTCGCCCGTGAGCGCGGGAACCGCAAGATAGACCACGAGCAGGACCACCAGCAGCGGGGTGCCGCGTATGAGCTCGATGTAGAGAGCCGCCACCTGACGCACCACCGCCACGCGCCACGCGCGCGCGAGCCCCAGCAGCAGTCCCACAAGCGCGCCGCCGAGGATCGAGATCGTCGCCATCTCCAAGGTCAACAGCAAGCCCTCCGCAAGGTAGGGCAGGTTGCGCGCGACGGCGGAAAAGTCCATGCGCGGCGCCTCAGTATCGCATCGCGGGATCGGCCATCCCGCCGCGGAATCCGCGCAGCGCGAGGTGCGAGACCGCGGTCACGACCATCAGATAGAGCACGGTTACGCCGATATAGGCCTCGAATGCCCGGAAGGTGTCGCCCTCGATCTCGCCCGCGACGAAGGTAAGCTCGCCCACGGAAATCACGGATGCGAGCGAGGAATCCTTGACGAGCTGCGAGAACAGGCCCGCGAGCGAGGGCGTCACGATATGGAGCGCCTGCGGATAGATCACGTGTCGGAGCGCCTGCCACGGCGAGAGACCGGAGGCGAGCGCCGCCGCGCGCTGGCCGGCGGGGACGCTCTGAATGCCCGCGCGGACCACCTCGGCAACGTAGGCGCCGGAATAGAGAGAAAGCCCCAGCACACCGCACCAGAATGCCGGGAGCCGCAGTGCCGTCAGGCCGAAATACCAGAAGTACATGTGCACGAGGAGCGGCACGTTGCGCGCGAGCTCGACATAGGCGGCAGCCGCGAGGCGCGGCAGGCGACGCTCGCCCGCTCCCGCGGCCCCCGCAACGAGCCCTACCGCCATCGCTCCCGCGAGGCTCAGGAGCGAGAGCGCGAGGGTGAGCCCGAGTCCGCTCAGCAGCGCCTCGCGGTAGCGCCAGAGCACGCCCCAGTCGAAGGCGTAACTCAAAGAGCCTCTACCCCTTTGGCCACATCTCGATGGGTACGTCCGGATCGACCTCGAACCAGGTGCGGTAGATCTCGCGATAGCGCCCGCTCGTCCAGAGGTCCTGCAGCACGCCGTTCACGAGATCGCGGAGCTGCCAATCGCCGTGGCGGAAGCCGATGCCGAAGGGCTCGACGCTGAACTTTTCGCCGACGACGTGGAAGCCCCGCGTCTCCCGGATGAAGCCGCGGAGGATGTCGTAGCTGCCGGTGAGCGCATCGGCGCGGCCCTGGCGCAATGCGAGCCAGGCACTGGTGTAATCGCGAAACGGCTGCACCGTCGCGCTGGGCGCGAGCTTGGCGAGGTTCTTCTCGAGCGTCGTCCCCTGCTGCACCGCCACGGTCTTGCCCGCGAGATCGCCGAGGCTCTTGATCTGGCTGTTCTCGGCGACGAGGAGCGCCTGAGCCCCGGTGTAATAGGTAATGCTGAAGTCGATGGCGCCTTCGCGCTCGCGGGTGTGGGTCATCGATGCCGCGGAGAGATCGACGTTGCCGCTCACAAGCAGCGGAATACGCGTCGGCGAGGTCACTTTGACGAACTCGACCTCGACTCCGAGAGCCTTTGCGATCTCCCGCACGAGATCGACGTCGAAGCCCACGAGCTGGTTCTTGTCGTCGACGAAGCCAAAGGGGGGCGTGTCGTACTTGACGCCAGCGATGAGTTTGTGCCGCGCCTTGATTGCGTCGAGCGTATTTTCCGCCTGCGCCCTGCCCGCGGCGATCCCAAGCAAGGCCGCCAGCAGCGTCGCGGCCAACCTCTTCCATCCCTGTCTCATCCCTCGCCTCCCCTAACGCGGCTAATGCTTGATCCGCATCATGAACTCGCGCGTGCGCGCCTCGCGTGGTGCATCCATCACCTGCTCGGGCGGACCCAGCTCGACGATTGCGCCGTGATCCATGAACACGACGCGGTCGGCGATGCGCTTGGCGAAGTTCATCTCGTGCGTGACGATCGCCATGGTGATCCCCTCTTCCGCAAGCTCGCCTATGACATCCAGGACCTCGCGGATCATCTCGGGATCGAGCGCGGAGGTGGGCTCGTCGAAGAGCAGCAGCCGAGGCTCCATCGCAAGCGCGCGCGCGATCGCGACGCGCTGCTGCTGACCGCCGGAGAGCTGTGCGGGATAGGCCTCCGCCTTTTCGGAGAGATGGACGCGCTCGAGAATCCGCCGCCCTAGCGCTTCCGCCTGGGCGCGCGCCATGCCCTTGGCCTTCCGCGGCGCGAGGGTGACGTTGCCGATCGCGGTCAGATGCGGGTAGAGATTGAAGCTCTGGAAGACCATGCCGATCTCGCCGCGGAGCCGCGTGAGGGCATGGCTGCCGAGCCCGACGACATCCCGGCCGAGCACCCGTAGCGTCCCGCCGCCGATGGGCTCGAGCCCGTTGATGCAGCGGATGAGCGTGCTCTTGCCGGAGCCGCTGGGACCGACGATCGCCACGCACTCGCCTTCCTCGATCGCGAGCGAGACCTGCCGCAGCACTTCGAGCGGGCCGAACCGCTTCTCCACGCGGTCGAAGAGGACGGCGGCCTCAGCCACGGTAATGCCGCTCGAGGCGCCGGAGCGCCTCCTCCAGCACCGCGTCGTCGCAAGCTAGCGATATTCTGAGATGTCCGCGGCCGGCCTCGCCGAAGGCGCTCCCCGGCAGGACCGCGATCGCCAGCCGCTCCAACCACTCCGCCGCGACCGCCTTGTCGTCGCCTGGCACCTTCGGAAAGAGATAGAAGGACGCCGGCGGTCGCGGGCAGGAGAAGCCCGGAAGCGCGTCGAGGACGGCCGCCGCGCGGTCGCGGCGGCGCCTGAAGCGCTCGCGGTAGCCGTCGATCACGAGCTGCGGCAGCGCCATGGCCGCGAGCGCACCGGCCTGCAGGAACGGCGGCACGCAGTAGATCGAGTGCTGCACCACCTTGAGCGCGGCCTTCACGGCAGCTTCGGGCGCCGCGAGATAGCCGATGCGCCAGCCCGTCATCCCATAGGTCTTCGATAGGCTGTCGGCGACGAGGCAGCGCTTCTTCGCTCCCGGCAGCGCCTGCAGGAAGGCGAATGCGCCGGGCTCGTAGGTGAGATCGGCATAGACCTGATCGAAGAGCAGCCAGAGATCGTGCCGCTCCGCAAGTGCCACCAGGGCCACAAGCTCCTCGCGCGCGAATACGCGTCCCGTGGGATTGGCGGGCGAGTTCACGACGACCATGCGGGTGCGCGGCGTCACCGCCCCCGCGAGCATGCCGGGGTCGAGCCGGTCGAGGGCGGGGACGCGCACGGGCACGCCGCCCGCGAGATGGACGCCCGGCCCGTAGCTCACCCAGCAGGGATCTAGCAGCAGCACCTCGTCGCGGGATTCGAGCGTTGCCATGAAGGCCGCGAAGACCGCGAATTTTCCGCCGGGCGTCACGAGTATCTCGCTCGAATCGTAGGCGACGCCCGCGCGCTCCGAGAGCCGCCTCGCGATCGTCGCGCGAAGCGCCGGTGTCCCCGCCGCGGGCCCGTAATGCGTCTCGCCCGCCAGCATCGCGCGGTGCGCGGCCGCCACGATCTCCGGATGCGTCTCCAGATTGGGGTCGCCGCTCGCGAGCGCCAGGACCTCGCGTCCCGCCGCCTGCGCCTGGCGGATGCGCTCCGACATCTCCACCGTCGCCGAAGCCGCCACGCCCGCGACGCGCTCGGCGAGCCGCGGCGTCCTCTCTGCAGACGTCATCGTCCAGCCTTGTTGCGCGACGCGGGCTTGGCGTCGAGGCTCGGCGCGCGGAAGCCCGCCGCGAGGAACGGCACCATCTGCGTCAGCACGGCGTCGGCATCACCCGCATCGCAGAGACCGCCGGAAAGGTGCTCGATCCGGCCGGGGTTGATCATGGTGTAGTAGAGCGAGCCCAGGAGGAAATGGAAGCGCCAGAACACCTCGGCACGACCGAGGTGCGGCAATGCGCGCGCGAGGGCCGCGACGAAGCGGGTGCTGGCGGCGTCGAAATGCTTGGCGATGAGCTCGCGGGCGAGCTCGTTGTGCTCGACGGAGAGCACCGCGCGGAGCCGCGTGAATGTGGCGCCGCCGGCGCTCTCGCCGGTGGACGCGAGCGCGGGCGCGATGAAGGCCGCGATGATCTGCTCCAGGAGCGGCCTCCCCGGCGCCTCCCCACAGGCCTCGAGCCGCGCGAGCCGCTCGTCGTTCATGGGACGGCAGCGGCTCTCGAAGATCGCCGCGAGCAATCCCTCCTTGGAGCCGAAGTGATAATTGACCGCCGCGAGATTGACGCCCGCCGCGGCCGTGAGCTGGCGGAGCGAGACGCCGGTATAGCCCTGCTCCGCGAACATCCGCTCGGCCGTGCGGAGCAGCCGCGTCTTGGTGTCGCTGAGGTCCTCCGCGACGATCACCGGCTGCACCTAGTTGAGGTCTTCCGCACGGTCGACATAGACGAGGCCCAGCGCCGCGAGCTTTGGTCGCATGCCCTGGATGTCGAGGCCCAGCTCGCCAGCCGCGAGGCGCTTGCGCGATGCCGCCTCCTTGGCCTCGCGCTCGCGTCCGGCCTTCGCGACTGCGGCCGCCTCCTGCCGCGGCACGATCACCACGCCGTCGTCGTCGCCGACGACGACGTCGCCGGGCGTTACAGCGATCCCCGCGCAAACGACGGGGACATTGACCGCGCCCAGGGACGCCTTGACCGTGCCCCGCGCGGAGATCGCCCGCGACCACACGGGGAAGCCCATCTCCGAGAGCGCGCGCACGTCGCGGCAGCCCGCGTCGATCACGAGCCCGCGCACGCCGCGCGCCCGGAGCGAGGTCGCCAGAAGCTCCCCGAACATGCCGTCGGTATTCTCGGCGGTACATCCGACTACCATGATGTCTCCGGGCTGGCAGAGCTCGACCGCGACATGGATCATCCAGTTGTCGCCCGGCTGCGTCAGCACGGTGACGGCGCTTCCTGCCGCGGCGGCACCCTGATAGATCGGCCGCATATAGGGCTTCAGGAGCCCGTCGCGGCCCTGCGCCTCGTGCACGGTTGCGACGCCGAGCTCGCCGAGCGCCGCGATCGTCTCCTGCGAGGCACGCTCGATTTTTCTCACTGCCACCGTTTTCATGCGAAGCCTCCCGCCACCGTCGGAAACACGCGCTGATAGGCCTCGGCGTGGACGATGTTCTTCATGTTGGAGTTGCGCGCTGCCTGCACGCCGCGCTGCAGGGCGACGCGGGTATAGTATTCCCAGAGGTATTCCTGCGCCGCCATGCACTCGAAGGCGCGGCGCTTCTGCTCCCAGACCTCGCTGATATCCAGAAGGAAGTCCGGCTTCCAGTTGCACTGCTCGGTCTGGTGCGGCTCGAACAGGAAGACCGGCGGCGCGCCGATCGGCTTGCCGCCGGGATGTCCGTGCGCCTGCGCGATGATCCGAGCCTCCTGCGCAAAGCGCGCGGCTTCGGGATGGTCGAAGTTGTAGGGATCCTCCAGCGAGTGCGTGAGCACGAATTCCGGCTGTAGCTCGCGGTAGAGCGAGACGAGGCGCTCCAGCTGCGCCTCCGTCACGCGCATGGGATAGTCGCCGATGTCGAAGAGATGGAGCTCCCCGCCGAGGATGGCGGCGGCGCGCTCGGCCTCCTGCTTGCGCGCGGCCTTGACGCGCTGGAGCGTCATGCCGGGCTCGCGCCAGAGCTTCGCGGATTCCCCTCGCTCCCCGTAGGAGAGGCAGACCACGGCCACGCGGTAGCCGCGCTTCGCGTAGAGCGCGATCGCGCCACCCGCGCGCCAAACGAAGTCGGCGGAATGCGCGCTCACCACGAGCGCCGTCTTCTTGCCATCCTGCGCCATGCAATCTTTCCCGATGTTTGAGCCGCCGCCGAGCCTTATGCTGGCGTTTCGAACGGTCGTTTTAAGCGGTGGCTAGCTGCAGAGTCAAGCAGGCGAACTGGCGCTCGGCCTCAGTGTGTCATGTCGATGCGCGGGCCGCAGCGGCGTCCGCCCGCGGAGAGGCAATCCTGTTGCTTGTTCCAGTCGTGGAACTCGATCAACAGCTCGCTCAGCACGAGCGTGGTGAGGATCGCGATGATGATGAGGAGATAGCGCGACATAGGCCCGGCGAAACTAGCCGCGGAGCGCCGGCTATACAAGCACGCTCTGCGGTTGCACCGTCGAAAATCCGCGCTAGGGTGCGGTCGCATGGCGGCGACCGATCTCTCACGCTGGACCACGCGCCTGCCGGTCGCGGAGGCGGTGCCGCGGCTCGCGGCGGCGCTCGCGCAAGGGGGTGCCGCAGTGCTGGAGGCGCCGCCGGGAGCAGGCAAGACCACGCTCGTGCCGCTCCTGCTCCTGGAGGAGCCGTGGCTCCGCGGCAAGCGCACGATCATGCTGGAGCCCCGCCGGCTCACGGCGCGCATGGCCGCTCGCCGGATGGCTCTGATGATCGGCGAGGGCGTGGGCGAGACAGTGGGATACCGCACGCGGCTCGACACCAAGGTGGGCCCGCCCACGCGGATCGAGGTGGTGACCGAGGGCATCCTCATCCGGATGCTCCAGGACGACCCCGCGCTCGAGGGCGTAGGGCTCGTGATCTTCGACGAGTTCCACGAGCGGAGCCTCGACGGCGATCTCGGCCTCGCCCTCGCCCTCGACGCGAAACGCGCGCTTCGAGAGGATCTCCGGCTCCTCGTGATGTCCGCGACCCTCGACGGCGCGCCGGTGGCGCGGCTCCTCGGCGACGCCCCGGAGATCGCGAGCGCGGGCAAGATGTTTCCGGTGGCGACGCGCCACCTTGACCGCCCTCCGCCCGAGCGGCTCGAGGACGCCGTCGCAGAGACCGTGCGCCGCTCGCTTCGCGAGGAGAGCGGCAGCCTCCTCGTCTTCCTGCCGGGCATCCGAGAGATACGCCGGGTCGCGCGGCATCTGGCCGAAAGTGAGCTCGGCCCGGAGACGCACCTAGCGCCGCTCTATGGCGACCTCGCGCAGGCCCAGCAGGATGCGGCGGTCGCGCCCGCACCGAAGGGGACGCGCAAGATCGTCCTTGCGACATCCATCGCCGAGACCAGTCTCACCATCGACGGCGTGCGCGTGGTGATCGATGCGGGTCTCATGCGCCGGCCGCGCTTCGATCCCCGCACCGGCATGACCCGGCTCGTCACCGTGCGCGTCTCGCAAGCCGCGGCGGAGCAGCGCCGCGGCCGTGCAGGACGCCTGGAGCCCGGCATCTGCTATCGCCTCTGGCCCGAGCACGAGCAGGCTCTGCTGCTGCCCTTCACCCCGCCGGAGATCTTCGAGGCCGATCTCGCACCGCTCGCCCTCGAGCTCGCGCGGTGGGGCGCCACCGAGCCTTCCGCCCTCCCCTTCCTCGACCCGCCTCCGAGCGCCGCCTTCACTCAGGCACGTACTTTACTGCGCGAGCTCGACGCGCTCGACGCCCGCGGCGCGATCACTCCTCATGGCCGCGCCATTGCCGCCATCGGCTTCCACCCACGCCTCGGTCACATGATCCTGAAAGCGCATGAGCGCGGACATGGCGGGCTCGCCTGTGACATCGCGGCGCTCCTGGGCGAGCGCGACATCCTCAGGACAGGCTCCGGTGCGCGAGACTGCGACCTTCGCTTGCGCCTGGAGCTGCTGCAGGAGCGCGCCGGCGCGGCGGTGCGGGCGCAAGCTGCGCAATGGCGCCGCCAGCTCGGGCTCAAGAGCGAGGCCATCGATCCCCGAGCGACGGGCGAGGTGGTTGCCCTCGCATATCCGGAGCGCATCGCGCAGCGGCGCAGCGGCGCCGTGGGATCGTTCCGCCTCGCCAACGGCTCCGGCGCCGAGCTCCCCCCGGCCGATGCTCTCGCGGGCGAGGAGTTTCTTGCCGTCGCCGAGCTCGACGGCGATCCCCGCAACGCTCGCATCTTCCTGGCCGCACCGATCTCGCGCGCGGAGATCGAGGACCTCTTCGCGGAGCATATCGAGCGCGTCGACAGCATCGCCTGGGACCGCCGCGAGCAGGCGGTGCTCGCGCGACGCCAGGAGCTTCTCGAGGCCCTCGTGCTGAGCGATGCCGCCCTGCCCGATGCCCCTCGCGACGCCGTGTGTGCGGCGCTCCTGGAGGGCATCCGCGAGATGGGGCTCGATGGCCTCCCGTGGACGCCGGAAGCCCGCTCACTCCGAGCGCGCGTGGGCCTCCTCCGCCGCACCGAGGGCGCGGAGAGCGGCTGGCCCGATCTCTCGGACGCGGCGCTCATGGAAACGCTGGAGGCTTGGCTCGGTCCCTATGTCGAGGGCATCACCCGCCGCGCTCAGCTCGACCGACTTGACCTTCTCGCCGCGCTCAAGGCGCGGATGCCGTGGGAGCTGCAGCGCAAGCTCGACGCGCTGGCGCCCACCCACGTCGTGGTACCCAGCGGCTCGCGCATCCCCATCGATTACGGTGCTGGCGATGTGCCGGTGCTCGCGGTGCGTCTCCAGGAGATGTTTGGCCTGGCGGAGACGCCGGCTGTCGCGGGCGGCCGCGTGCCACTGCTGCTTCATCTCCTCTCGCCCGCCGGACGGCCGCTGCAGGTGACGCGCGATCTCCGGGGCTTCTGGACCACGAGCTATCGCACGGTACGCGCGGAGATGCGCGGCCGCTACCCCAAACACCCCTGGCCCGAAGACCCCCTCACGGAACCCCCGACCCGCCGCGCGAAGCGGCGCGTGACCTAGGCTGCGGGAGCAACACCCGCGTCGCGCAGCAGCTTCCCCGGCGGCGTGTTCTGCTGGACGTAGTCCTCGCCGTCGAACACGTGGACACCGTTGACCCAGACGCCGTGCACGCCCTGGGGATCGCGGGTCATGCGGGTGCCGCCGCCGGGGAGATCGGCTTGACGGCGGATGCGACTCACGCCGACGGTCTCGGGGTCGAAGAGCAGGAGATCTGCGGCGTAGCCGGGCGCAATGCGGCCGCGGTCTCGGATGCCGTAAATGCCGGCGGGATCGGCGGTGAGGCGGCGCACCGCCTCCGGGAGCGTGAAGCTCTTGCGCTCGCGCGTCCAATGTCCCAGGAGATGCAAGCCGTAACCTGCATCGCACATCAGGCTCAGATGCGCGCCCGCGTCGCTCAAGGCGACGACGGCCGCGGGATCGCGCAGCAGCGGCTCGAGCTTCTCCTCGTCGGCATTTACGAGCCGGCCCACGAAGACCGTGCGGAGGCTCTCGGCGAGGCCAAAGTCGAAGAAGAAATCTAGAGGATCGCGCCCGGCCTCCGCCGCGAGCTCCGCTACCGAGCGTCCCTCGGCCGCGCGTCGCTCCTTGCCCGCGACCTCCGCAACCTGTAGCCGCGCCCAATTGCCGTAGAAGATCGTGCCGCGCTTCGGCGTCGCGAGCGAGGCGCGGAAGCTGGCGCGGAAGGCGGGATCGCGGAGCGCCGCCGCGATCCGCTCCGGGGTTGCGCCCTTGAGCGGAGCCCAGGCGTCGAGGCTGTGGAAGGGATAGGGATTGGCGAGCGTGAATTCCATCGTCAGCGGCTGGCAGGAGACTTGGCCGAAGACGCGGGCGCCGCGGGACTGCGCGGCGGCGCAGTCCGCGAGCTGGCCGGGCCCGCGCTCCGGAAAGGCGTCGTTCTGGAACACCGAGGAGAAGACGGCGGTCCGGCCGGTCTCGCGCGCGATCCGCTCAAGCAGCGCCACCGGCGTCTGCGGCCCCACGGTCATCTGGAAGACGCCCCGCCCGGTCTCGCCGAGGACGCCCGCGAGCCGCAGCAGCTCCGATTCCTCGGCGAGGCGCGAGGGCATGGGGACGCCGCCGTAGCCGTTGTGGTTCTCCGAGCTCGAGGAGGCGAAGCCGATGGCGCCGGCGGCGACGCCCGCGGCGACGAGCCGCCGCATCGCCGCGACCTCCTCGGGCGTGGCCGCGCGCTCGGAGGCGGCCTCGCCCATCACCGCCGTGCGCACGGTCGAGTGCCCGACGAAGCCCGCGACGTTCGGCACCATGCCCTTGCGCTCGATCATGTCGAGATAGTCGCCGTAGCTCTCGAAGCGCCAGTCGATGCCGGCGCGCAGCGCCTCCAGCGACATGCCCTCGACTTCCGAGAGATTGCGCGCGACGAGATCGCGCTGCCCCGGCGGGCAGGGCGCGATGCTGAAGCCGCAATTGCCGATGACGACCGTGGTGACGCCCAGCGCCGGTGAGGGCGAGCAGCGCTGCTCCCAGGTGAGCTGGGCGTCGTAATGGGTGTGCACGTCGACGATGCCCGGCGCCAGTACCAGGCCCTGGGCGTCGACGGTCTCGCGCGCGGGCTCCGAAACCTTGCCCGTGGCGACGATGCGCGCGCCGCTAACGCCGACATCGCCCGCGACAAGCGGCGCGCCGCTGCCATCGGCGATTCGCGCATCCTTGACGACGAGATCGAGCATGACCCTCTCTCCGCTAAGCCACCGTCAAGGAGAGACACGGCCCGCGAGGCCGCCGCGACGACGGCGCCTCGCGAGCTCGAATGAAACGGGTGCTAGGATGATTTCTTGGCCGGCTTCTTCGCAGCCGGCTTCTTCGTCGTGGACGTCGATTGTGCGGCCGGCTTCTTGCCGCCGGACTTTGCGAGGCAGTCTTTCATCTGCTGCGACTCCCAAGCGTAGTCGTAGCAGCTCATCTTGTGGTGCGACATGGACTTGCCGCCGGACATCGTCTGCTTGGCGGCAGGCTGCGCGGGCGGCTTCGAAGGCTGTGCATGGGCCGAGGGCGCCGAAAGCGCCAGCATCCCCGTCACCCCCGCCGCCATCGCGGCAACCCAGAACTTAGCGAACATCGAACCATCTCCTGTTTTTCTAATGGACTGACCGAACCTCTTGCGCACGCATAATGTGCCGAGATTCGCGCGCGCGCAATCGCCATGCGCGCCGGGACTGTGCGGCGTTTCAACCGGCCCCCGGCCGCTCCCCGCGCCAGAACCGGAGCACCAGCAGCGCCATGCCGCAGAGGGTAAGGATGACGAGCGCAACGCAGCCGGGCCAGCCCGCCCGGGCCCAGAATAGCGCCGGCACTTGCGCGCCTGCTCCGCCGCCGACGTAGTAGAAGCTCACGTATAGGCCGACGGCCGAGGAACGCGCGGCGGTGGCGCGCTGCGCCAGAAGGCCGGTCGCGGAGGTCTGGGAAATGAACCCGCCCATCGCCGCCAGCCCGAGCCCGAGCAAGATCGCAGGGAGCCACTGCACCAACGTCAGCAAGAGGCCAAAGCAGGCGATGCCGACCGCAGCTATGACGAGCCGCCGCCGGCCGATCGCGCGAATCCAGCGGCCGGTCCGCGGTGTCACCACGACCGCGACGAGATAGATCGCAAAGATCGCCCCCAGCGCCGAGGCCGAGAGCTCGAAGGGCGGCGCGCCTAGGTAGAAATTCACGTAGGTGAAGGTCGCGACGAAGGAGAACAGCACCGCGAAACCCACCGCGAAGGTCGCGACGATCGGCGGGTTGAGGAAATGGCCGAGCATCAACCGCACGGAATGCGCGAAGCCCTCGGCGCGGACGAAGCGACGCTCTCGCGGCAGTGCCGCGGCTACGTAGAGGGCCGAGACTGCGGTGACGGCGGCGAGCAGGAAGAATGCGCCGCGCCAGCTCCACCCGTCCGCGACGAGGCCCGAGAGCAGCCGACCGAGAAAACCGCCGACGGCGCTAGCGGCGACGTAGATGCCGGTGACGCTCGCGACCTCGTCGCCAGGGAACTCGTCCCCGATATATGCCACGGTCACGGCGAAGATCGGCGGCAGCAGCAGGCCCTGGACGAAGCGCCAGAGAACGAGCTCCGGGAGCGATTGGCTGAGCGCGCAGAGCACGGTCGGCACGACCAGCAGCGCCATGGCGCCGGCGATGATGCGCTTCCTTCCCACGACGTCAGCGACCACGCCCACGAAGGGCGCCATCAGCGCAACCGCAAAGGTGATGGCGCTGACGGTCATGCTGACCGCTCCTTCACTCGCCCCAAAATCGCGGGCGAACTGCGGCAGCAGGGGCTGCGTCGCGTAGAGATTGATGAAGGAGGCTAGCCCGGCGAACGCCACCGCCAGACGACGCGGATCGGAGAGCATCTCGTGGTTGCTCCGGGCTCCGGATTGCATCGACGGCGCAACTTTAATGGCCTCTGCCCGCTCCGGCTACGGTTACGCTGCCGCGCGAGTTGACGGCACCGGCGAGACCGCTATGGTCGCTGGCGTCGACCTCGACGCAACGGTGTTTGCAATGGAGATGGTGCTTCGGAATGCCGTCCTCGCGGGCCAGGAGGACGCGGGGCCGCGCGACATCGGCGTTTCCCAGGGCCGGATAGCCGCGATAGAGCCGCGCCTCGCGGCCCAGGGGCGGGAGGAGCTCGATCTCGACGGCGCGCTTCTCTGCGCGGGGCTCGTCGAGTCGCACATCCATCTCGACAAGTCCCGCATCATCGAGCGCTGCGCGCCCGAGGAGGGCCGCATGGCGATGGCGGTAAAGCGCGTCCAGTCGGCGAAGCGCGACTTCACGGTCGAGGACGTCTACGCCCGCGCTAGGGCGACGCTCGAGGCCGCAA
>Ga0335085_10004155_pt1 | contig 24226 bp, 13 predicted proteins | sample Lox_Sample_45_FD_206712 | JGI IMG/M metagenome (GOLD analysis project Ga0335085, IMG submission 206712) | Soil microbial communities from Loxahatchee National Wildlife Refuge, Florida, United States - Lox_Sample_4.5 | ecosystem: Environmental > Terrestrial > Soil > Wetlands | place: USA...
CAGTCCGTGGCCCGCGAGCTATGTCGGGGTCTATCATCTGGGCGGCAGCGGAACACTGAATCTGACCGATTCCACGGGAAATTCCAACGGAACGAACAGCGGGGCGACAGCAGTTACCGGAAACCTGGGTGGGGGAGTGAATTTTGTCACAGCCGGCTCTCAGTCATTCAAGGTTACGAATCAGGTAACCTCAGGCAATAGCATCACGCTTAGTACCTGGTTCAATAGTTCGGTGGCTAATACAAATGCAGCCATCGACCAGCGCGGTAACGCGGGGGAGAACGGCTGCGTGTTATTTACAGCCTCGCCGAGTGGTGTGGGTTCATTTTACTGCAACGGCTTCGGTGGTGTGTTGGCGGGCAGTGCGAGTCTGACGGACGGGAACTGGCACTATCTGGTTGGTGTAATCTCAGCCGGATCAAGCGCTATCTACATCGACGGCGTCGCCGTGGCGAGCCATTCGGAAGCTCTGGCTGGTTTTGCCGCGGGCTCGACTTACTTTGGCCGCAGCTCGGATGCGACGCCTGCATATATGACTGGATCCGTCGATGAGGCGCATATCTCCAAAGCCGGCACCAGCCTCAATTGGGTAACACTGGAGTATAACAACCAAAGTAACCAGGCTGCTTTCTGGAGTATCGCCGGGCCGTTCGGCAGCAGCACAGTCAGTGTGACTCCAGCAGCGATCCCGGCGAATCACGCCGCTAATATTACACTAACCCTTGCCGGGACAGGTACCAACTGGAGTGCCGGAACAACCTTCGGTCTGTCCGGCGTGACCGGCGTGGCGAAGATCAGCCAGAACGTCGTCAGCGCGACTTCAGCAACCGTGGTGATTGCCACCGGGACTGGGACCGGAACTCTAATCGTCTCCGACGGAACCAGTTCGGGGAACACGTCGGTGGGGACGGCGACGCTCTCAGTGGTTCCGGGCTTCGGGGCCAGCGGGGGCGCTGTGCCGGTGACCCTGACAGGAGTCAACACCGTCTGGACTCAGGAAAATGCATCGACGCTCTTCTCGTTATCGGGCACCACCGGATCGACCTTTGGCGGTACGCCGGTTGTCTCCTCGAACACAAATGCTACGGCGCTGATTAACTTAGGGGCAAGCTCGGGGGCTACAACGATCACTGACAACACTACGGGAGCCACTACAACCATTTCCAGCATTGGCTCAGCGTGTGCCGGCTATGCGTACTCGGCGACGTTGACGGTAGCACAGGTGACCGGCAACCTCGCGAACTTTCCGGTCGTCGTAAGCCTGACCGTTCCGCCGCAGTATGTGTTGAGTCCCCAAGGTGACGACATTTGCATCAGCGATCCGGCCAACACCACTGCCATGCCCATCCAGTGGCTATCGTCTTATCCTGTCGATGGTCCGGTGCATGAGTGGAACTGGCAAAGCGGTAAGGCTAACTTCATCTTCAATGCACCCACGCTGAGCTCCACGGCGCCGACTACGTTTACGATCTGGGCGGGTAATCCGTTCGTGCTGAACACAAATCCGGACACTAACTCGGCATGGGACAGCAGTACGTTGATTGCCGCTCACTTGCAGGAGCCGATGTTCCCGATGGTCAACTCGGCGACCGGCGCCACCATCACAACCGGGCGCGCACCGGTCCGCACTACAGGGCAGATCGGATTTGCACAGCAGTTTGCTTCTGCCGCCAGCCAAGTGCTGCCCATCGTCGGCAGTCCGGCGACCGGTGGTCCGATGGCATCGCTGCTCTTCCAGACGGCTTATAGCGGATCGACTGGAGAATATCTGGCGGACTCTCGCGGCGCGCTGTCCTGCGGTACGGGGATGGCCCCCGCGCTATTGGTGCAAAGCCGCCTGCTGAAATGCGCGGCTAACGGCAATATTCTATCGGGCACCATGGCGGTCAATGATGGTGCGTGGCACCACGCGGCATGCGGTTGCAGCGCTTCCGGCTGCGCTTTGTACCTGGATGGCACCCAGGCCGCAAGCAACGGCGCGGGATTCACAGTGGGGGTAGCCGGAGTAACCGTCGGCGGTTCGTGCGCATCCGACGGCTACTTCGATGGAAAACTGGAGGAGCTTCGATTTGCGCCGGCCAACGCGCGGCCCGCCGCGTGGGTGGCCGCCGAAGCGATCAACCTATTACACCCTGCAACCTTTGTCACCATCGGATCCTGGTCCTTTTCCGGCGGTTCGGGACCGGCGATCAGCGGAGTAAGTCTGGCGGCCAATTCTCAGTCATCGCTGGTGGCAAAGTGGACCACGAGCACGCCGGCCACATCACGCGTCTTATGTGCCACGACTAGCGGCGGACCTTATACTTACTTCACCCCGCTATTGCATCCGGTGAAGAATGGCGCCGCATTTTGGGGGCAGACTAACCACACGGTGGCGATCACGGGCCTGCACACGGCAACTCAGTATTACTGCGTATTTCAATCGATCGATGTAAATGGCTATTGGTCGACGAGTAGTGAACTATCGGCGACCACGTCGGTGGCGCTGCCCAGCACGCCGCTGACGGTAGCATGGTCTGCTGCGCCAACCCGGCCGAACGACGCCGGGACCGCTCCCAGCGGCGCCAACGGCCTGCCGTACACCGGGTGCTGGTTCGACGGTGACACACAGTATTCGACCTGGGCCGCCGACGGTAATCAGTACGGAATGACGGAGGATGGTGGCGGTCCTAACAACGGGCACGGAACGGGCGGTGGGCTGTCGTGGCTGCGGTGGAACGACCCGAATCATTTATGCGGTACCTGGATCGCCGGCGTCGGTAATACGTGCGCCGGACCGGCCTGTTCAGGCACACCTTATAACGATGGTTACCGCTGGGCTTCACAAGGGCCAGTAAGTGTAAACGGGACAATTTATCAGGGACTGGAACGCTACTCGGGGAATAGTTATTGCTGTACGAGTATTATCAAGTCGAGCGACGGATGGGCACACTCGCTCTCGCCCCAGGATAATACGGGTCCGTCGGCTGTGGCGCCCGCGGGGATCGACATGCCGACACAAGGGAATGTGATGTGGAGCCGGACGCAACTGCATGCTTTCGTTCAGGTGGGGCAGGATCATAACAGCGGCGGCACGTTTCCCAATATCGCCAACAACGACGGCTGGGTCTATGACGTGGCCCCGGATGCATGGGGCAACGATTGGCCCATGTCCCTTTGGGCGCCAACGCTCTGGCGTGTTCGCGTGGAGGACCTGCCGCTCCTGGATGCGAGTAAGTTTCAACTATATACGTGCCCTCAATCGGCTGATGACGGAATCTACGATAACTGCTGGTCGTACGACTATACCCAGGAAACCCTGCTGAATCAGGCAAACCAAAGCTTCCCGGGAAGCTTCTCGAAGTACAGCATGACGTTTGTGCCGGACTTCAATCGGTTTCTCTGGGCTACCAATCCGCAGGCTCCCGGCGATCTTACGGCAGGGACGGTGATTTGGGACGCGCAGTATCCTTGGAGCGTGCCTACCGCGGTCGCGAACGTTCCGCGGCATCCGACGTTCCTCAACCACTTTCCCGGGTTCGGCCAGTTACTGTCGGCGACGTATGCTAAGACGCCCTCCATGCCGCTGGCTGCGCACATGACTCTGAGCACCGCCAGCGGTTATCCGCAGAACGGCACTGCTGCGATGGATGATTACAGCACCCTGACTTATTTCCTCAACCTGGCGCCAAGACCCGCTGGACCAGCGCGTCCGCTGGTGGGGAGCAATTCGAGAACCGCGCATATTTCTTCCGGACTGGACCTGTTTTATAACTTTCGAGGTTCCGGGGGAGATATCATCCTGCCCAACCTAGCGCCCAGTGACTCCACCGGACAGTATAGTGCCTCGGTCGGTACTTACTGGACCTGCGGATCAAATCCGACCGTATTTCACGGGTTCTTCTACGACCAGTACGGGATGTATAACTTTGGGTATCCGGGAACTGTGCCGTGGACGGGTACTTGCCCTTACGCAGTCGCGACACCTTATGCGGCCAACTCAACGGCTTTTACCGCGCTTGTAGTGTTTGCACACTACCCCGCCACCGCTCCTTACTATAGCGGCCTCGTAACGATCGCCACCCCGCTTGGCGAGACGGTATTGAGCAAGGGCGCTGACCTGTCGATCCAACGCCACGGCTCGAGCCTGAACTCGGGGTGGGACGTAACGGTGGGCGGGGCGGCAATTAACACCACGCCACTGGCATGCAATGATGGGTCGTTTTGCGCGTTCGTTGTGCGTCGCGATACCGGCAACAACGTTACTGTTTACCGGTCGGGATCGATTCAATCGGCGCTGCCCCTCAGTGCTGACGCGATCGGCACGGCTGCGGGAGCCTGGAGTTCGAGTCCGCTCATATTCGGGGATTCCAACAACAGCCTGATCGGAGTAATGTCCGAAGCCTTGGTGTGGAACCGGGCGCTCTCTGACGCGGAGTTAATCCACGAGATGACAGTTACGCGATCCGACATGGCAGCCAGGGGCGTTGTGTTGCCGTAGGGTCCAGGACACAGGAAATCGAACCATGCGAAGATTGACGGAATACCTTGTTCTGGTCGCGCTCCTGCCGGCGGCGCAGGCCGCAATTGCCAATGTGACGGTGACCGGAAGTACCGCGACACAAGCGGTCTTGCGGTACTCGGTACGGGCCGGCGTGGTGTGCACCTTGCAGGTCAGCACATCGAGTAACTTACAACCGCTGGTGCATGATCTCGACCCTGTTCTGTTTCCTGGCGCCAATCAGGATAACCGGCCGGGAAATCTGTGGAGCCCGTCCGCGAGGGTTTTCGTGATCGGCCGGCGCGATGCCGAGCAGGCCGCCGACGGTCATTTCTACTCTCGAGCGCTGCAGGCGTATACGACGCATTATTATGAGCTTACTTGTGGCGCCGATACGGCCGCCGGCACATTTATGACCAGCAACATTCCGCTCGGAGCCAGTTACAACGAAGATTTGCCCGCCGATCCGAGAACGGGCGGCGCTGGTTACTTTGTGGCCGGCGGGCAGTACGCCTGGCCGGAGTACATCAATTGGGTGAACACCAGCGGGCGCAGTGAATCGGTGATCGACCCACAGACCGGCATGCTGCTGAAGCGCGTCAGTATGCCCCAGGACCAGCCGACTGGTAACATCCCGGCGGGCGACCACTCGTTTGCCAGTGCAATCGATTTCGATTCGGCGTGGACCAACTCGGCCGGCGTGCTCGCGAACGATACTTCCGCGGCGAGTTATCGTGGAACCAATCGCAATTGGCTGTTGCTGCGCGACCAGAATCTGTCGTACCAAGCACCATACCCGTTGGAATCGATGGTCCTTTCCGTGCTCGGCTGGTGTAGCGGAGGATGCGCGGGAGACGATGCCAAGATTCAGGTCTGCATCACGATCAATGGCGTGTCATGCTGGCCGAATGCAGGGAATGTGTTGGATGTCGCGCTGGGCACCACGGCGAATACCTCGGCCTTTGCGACGGCGGGAAATACGACACCGCTGATGGCAGCGTGGACGCCCCCTGGTTATATGCCACTCTCGCGCACGGACATTACCCCGATTTCGGGGCAAGTCAACGTGGATTCATCCGGTCTCGTAACTTGGATCGGCGGCAGTTATTTCGACCGTAACTGGATTAAGGGTAGTATAGTCACCGTGGCCGGGTCGCAGTGCACCATAACCGGTCCGGCGAGCACGGTGGCGCTGACGATTGATCCGGGTTCCTGTTCGCCGGCACTAACACTTCCGCAGACCGGCGCGGCATACAGTGGCGGGAACTTTGGAATGCTGGTGCGCAAAAAGACGGCCAGCACCGATACCATTTACTTGCAGTATGCCAAGTACACGATCGGCGCCTCGGTGTTACTGGGCTGGCCGGCTTCCGGGTCCCCCCAGGTTTGCAGCGATACGTTGACAGTCAACACAGCGAACGGGGATCTGGGCTACCGCTGCGTGATTAACGGCGGCCTCCCCTTGGTCTACTGGATCGACCACACTACCGGCGATGCGAATTACCTGGGATTCCTCAGTTACTCGGCAACCACCGGCGCAAACGGCTACCACAACGGGTTCTGCGGGAACGCTTCAACGACTCTGGTGGGAACCGGCGGACCAAGCGGCTCAGAGCAGCTATACTGTCTGGGTACAGACCTCTCCAACAATCAGGTCGTGCTTTCGTGTATTGTCAGCAGTAACAATCAGCCGCACAATCTGCAGATGACCTGCTCAAACTTGACCTCGTCGGCGACAGTGTCCGACCTTCTCTCCCTGATCACACAATTTACGGCAGGGTATTCACCGTCTTTCAATCGCGCGGTGTTTCAAGGCTGCGGCATTTCAGGCATTCAGAATGGACAGTTAGTAATCGGTTGTACCGAGAGTCAGCAGGACACGGCGGCGTGGGTAGTGATTTTCGATCCGGCAAAGGTGGACACAGCGCCGGGATGCGTCGGCGGGGGTTTGCCCGGGTGTGTGGTAGCGGCCTCGAGCACGTGGAGTACGCCACCGGCGCGCTGGTGTAGTCTGCACACGCTTTTCATCGCTGGACAATCACAGGTCGTGCCAGGCCAAACCGGCATCGCCTGGATCGCCGGAAAGTATTTCGCGAACACGGGGTTGCCGGGCGGTGGGCCGTACGTCTCGACGGTGGTGTCGGGCAGTTTGGGATCGCGGCCCGCGATTGCGGCCGGGAGCAATGGGTGCCCGGCGGGTAGTGTGGGCTGCGACTTAGTAACCATGGACGGCGAGCCTTGTAATCAGAATCCGCCCGCGATGGATGCCGGTAACTGTCCTAAGAATCCCGCACAAGGATTTCTGCAGAACGCACAATCCGGTGACGTCTTCTCGGTTTCGCCAGGTAATTATGAACTGGTCATGCTGGTCCAGAAGAACGGGAACCAGTGGCTGCTGCAAAGGGGCTTCGGAAGCATCTACGGGTATGCCGCGCACAATGGAACGGTGGTCTTGAACCCGCAGTGTTTGGCACAGCGCTGGGACTTTGGCCAGTCCAACACGTCCTGGGTGTGGAACTACTCCGCGGATCCACACGGACTCAATCCCGGCGGGACCACGATGAACATGTTGTATGACTACGATCACGTGTTTCCGAGACCCCCGGTAGTGATTGGCGGCGCGCCGTTTTTCGATCCGCATGAAGTGGGCGGATACGGCGTTCTGAACCAACCCAACGCACTTGCGTCCTTGCTGGCGCCGCTCTCGTATCTGGGCCCGCAGACGGCCTATGAGGCGATCGGGCCGCCGTTCGGGGGCGTAACTGGCGTGACGTCCTACATAGAATCTTCGCAGGACCACGTCAGCAGGCCACAGGACAACGCGCCCGCCAGCGAGACTGCCTGGTTCCTGGACGCACGTCCGGCAAGTACTCTGGGACCGGGCCTCGCGGATCAGGCGGTGCCGGTCTCGGGGCAACTTTATAGATTCTCTTCGGTAACTACCGACGGCGACAACCTGACACAGATTGGCGGGCCGAACGCCTTCTTGCGCGGCGCCAATCGAAAGCTCCAGGCCACCCTGGCATTTTGCGGCACACAAACCCTGGGAGATGTCAGTTCGCCCGCAACGGGCAACGCCATCAGCGACTCGGGCGCGGATTCGTACCACTATTGTGTCGCCCGGAATGCCGGCGAGTGCCGCACGGGATCTTCCCGCGGTGATATCTATGTCAATTGCCCTTCCGCGACGCCGCGCACGGACGGAACTTACGGGTGCGGTTACAACGAAGATATGTGCGTGTATAACACGGGCGCATATCTGAACGGCATTGCCCAGGTGGGTTATTGGAAAACCGACGTGGATGGAAAAGTGGGGCGGGTCCTGACTAAGGGGCTGATTCGCCAGCGTCTCCTGGATGTGAACCAGAATGTGCGAGTCCTGCCCGATGCATCCTGGTTACTGTTCCGCGCCACTGCCCTCAGCGGGACAGAAGACACCATCGTGGCCGGCAAAATGCCGCCCTTTCCCGGTCCGGACTCGATTTCCCGCGGCACCTTCGTCCCGCTGGTGGTGAGTGTGAAACCACCGTCCCGGCTGGGGGCCAGCAACGCCATCGTGGAATTCGGTTATGCCGAGAACGGGTTGCCGAATCAGTTCTTCTGCACTACCCGCAAGGAGACCTGTGTGGCATCTACCGCCACGGTCGGGGCGACGCCATTCTACTTTTCCAGTGAAGGCGCCGGCGGAACCGAGGCAGGCCTCGCCGGACAACCGTGTGCGAGCGGCTGCTCGATTTCGATTCCCGCTCTGTCGCAAAGGGTCGTGTACTATCGAGTAAGTTACCGGGCCTCGAACGGCGCCGTGCTGGCCTCGACGCCTATTCAGGCTGTGGCGATGCCGTAAGCGGCGGTTCCGCATCCATGAAGTAGTACACGATCATGTGCATCGCGGCCATGTGGCCGTCTTCGATGTGGCCCATGTGCGGGTCGGCCACGTGGATGTCGAGCTGCGCGAGCGCGCGGAGCTGGCCGCCATCGCGGCCGGTAAATCCAATCGTCTGGCAGCCGATCGAATTGCCGTACTCGACCGCCCGCAGCACGTTGGGCGAATTGCCCGACCCGCTGAACGCCATCACCACATCGCCTGCGCGGGCGAAGTTCTTCAATTGCTCCGCGAATACGCACTCGTAACTGACATCATTCGAGTACGCCGTGAGCGTAGGCAGCGAATCAGTCAATGCCATGATGCGGAATCGCCGCCGCTTTCCGAAACTGGCGCCCTTCACCATGTCGCAGACGAAATGTGACGCAGTGGAGGCGCTGCCTCCGTTGCCGCATACGAAAATCTGCCGGTCATGGTCGCGGGCCTCCGCCAGGATCTCGATGGCCCGCTGCACCTTGGCCAAATCGATCGTCTCCATCGACCGCAGCAGCGCGGCTTTATACAACTCAGGAAAGGTTTCCATCCTCCCCTCTAGTTTGTCACTGAATCGAATATCGCGCGCGGCCGTCCGGCGGGCGCTCTACTTGGTCACCGCGGATGCACTCGGCGGCTGCTTCTTGTGGAAGAACTTCTTCTGCAAATCGGGCCAGAATTCCGACGTCATATTCCCCACCACACCGCCGAAGAGGCTCGTCTCCAGCCTCCCCGCCATCACCTCGCCGTTGCGGCTGGCCGGCGGGTAATACAAGTTCGAGGCCCCGATCCCCATCATCATGCCGAAAATCCCCGACGCGTTGAACACTCGCTTCCCTGCATCGTTGTGGCAAACGAACAGCGATTTCAGCGCATAGCCCACGCGCACCGGAATTTTCGACTCCGGACCCTTGCGGAAATACCGCGGGTCCTGATGCAACAACGTGGCCAGCAGCCCCGCGCTGAAAACGTTCTGCGTCCCGAAATCGGCCACCGCCGCGCCGAAGCGCTCGGCGTAAGGTATTCCGCCAACGCCGTATTTCGGCGTCTGCCGGGCGGCCTGCGAAAAACCCGCTGCCATTGCCGCGCTCGCCAGGTTAAACGGATCGACCGTCTCCTTCCAGGCCAATTGCCACTTCTGCTTGCTGGTCAGCGGCTTCACGACGGCATGCGGATCCCGGACCGTCTGGTAGTCCGGAATCACCTTCATGATGCGCTCTTCGTTGAACGGATCCTTATGTACCGGCGCGGGTGCGATGGCTACTGGCGTCTCCGCTGGAGAATCGATTGGCGGCGCCTCCTGCGACCAAGCCGCCGGTGTAGCCAGCCCTGCCAGGATCAGGCAAGCACTCAGCACGGCCGTCCGCTTCCGCGGTCCTTCGGCAACTCCGGCGCGGGCTGCTGCAAGGCGCGGATGTGGGTTCAAATAGAACTCTCCTGCCGCTTAGGCGCAACGTCACGCCATCCCGTTACGAGTGAAGTGTTATTTTAATCCCGATTTAACTCCCCAAAGCGCCGTTTGACTCTAAAGAGCTACCGTTCGACCGCTCACCAAAGACCGATCAGTCTCCACCACCACGGCCCGATCCCCATCCAGATCACCAGGTTCACCACCGAAATCCGGAACCCGATCCGCCACCAGTCGCCCTGCCGCACGTAGCCCGCACCGAAGAACACCGGCGCCGACCCGGTTCCATAATGCGTCATCCCGGCGTTCAGGTTCGAAAAGTACGCCAACGGCAACGCACCCAGCATGGGCGGCACGCCGGCCGCGACCGCCGCACCCAGGAAACTCGGATAGAGCGCCGTCACCTGCGCAGTCATACTCGCGAAGCTGTAATGAATGTACAAATACGCCGTCGCCAGTGCGCCCAATACCATTGGCCACGACCAGCCTGCCATGGCGTGAAACAATTTGCTCGAGAGGATCCGGATCACCCCGGCTTCGTTCAGCGCGTCCGCCATCATCAACAGCGGCGCGAACCACAAGAGCGCATCCCATGCGCGACGTTCGTCCAGCAGTTCGTCCCAGCTCAATACGCGCCCCAGAAGCATCGCGCACAACCCCGCCAACGCCACTACAGTGTTCGATACGCCGTGCCACGGCGAGGTCACCCATCCCGCCATCACCGCCAGCAGGATCGCCGCCAGCCGCTTCTCCGCTCCGCTCAGCGGCCCCATTCGATGCAACTCCGCTGCCGCGTACTCTTGCGCCGGAGCCGTGTCTTCGATCTCCGGCGGCATCATCCGCAGAATCATCCACGGCACCACCATCAACGTCAGCAACCCCGGCAGCGACGATCCGCCGAACCACCGCAGCCACGTCAGATCCACATGCGCGATCTGCCGTGCAAAGTCGGCGATCAGCGGATTCGAGGCCATGCCGGTCAGGAAAATCGCTGACCCCGTGTAGGTCGTGTGGAACGACACCAGCATCAAAAACGAACCGATGCGCCCCGACGTCGCACCGGGCTCCGATCCGAATGCCGATGCCACGCTGCGAGTGATCGGGTACATGATCCCGCCGCCGCGCCCCGTGTCCGATGGAATGAACGGCGCCAGCACCAGGTCGGCCGCCGCCAGGGAATAGGCCAGCCGCAGCGGCGTGCGCGCGAATCGCCGGATGAACAGGTACCCGATGCGCCGCCCCAATCCCGTGCACGTGACCGCGCGCGAAAACAGAAACGCCGAAACGATCAGCCACACCGTGACGTTTGCAAATCCGGACAGCGCCCTGGCTGGAGTCAACGTTCGTGTCAGCGCCAGCAGCGTCATCGCCAGTGTTACGCTGACCCCCATCGGCACCGGCTGCGCGACCAGCGCGATGATCGTCGCGACAAACACCGCCAAAAGCTGACGCTGCGCCGCTGTCATCCCCGCTATCGGCAGGAAGTACAGCGCGAACCCCGGAATCAGTACTATCGCCCATCGTCCCCACACCGGTACGGTGGATCGTTTCTGTTGCGCCGCCGCAAGCACTCGACCAGTGTACATAACGAGCGCGGAACGCCGCGCGTGGCGCACACCTTCGGTCTGCCGCGTCCCGATTCTTCGGTATGCTTGGCTTTTATACCCGGTTGTGCGAATCGCATCGTCACTCGTCTGCGCATAACGTGATGTGCCGCCAGCCACCGCGTCCGCCCATGTCGAAGTTTCCAGTGAACCGGCCGCAACTTAGTTCCGAATAGTCATGGGCTGAGAGTAACGCGACCTGCCCGATGCCCGTCCCCATGGACGTGAGATACCAGCTTCTGCTCTCGCTCCTGCTGCTCACCGGGCGTGCTGCCGGCCAGGAACAGCCTTCGGACGTCGTCATCCGAAGTTCCGCCCGTGAAGTCCTGCTGGACGTCGTCGTCCGCGACCAGCACGGCCGCCTGGTCACCAACTTGAAACCCGAAGATGTCGCTGTCTATGAGGATGGCGTGCGTCAGGACGTCCGCTCCTTCCGCCTGGTGGCCGGCAGCGAAGTGCGTCAGGAAGACGAACGTCAAGCCGTCGAGGCGCGCTCCGCGGCCGATTCGAAGGGCGTGGCGCCCACCGTCCGCCCGCCGCTCAACCCTCTACGCACGGTGAATGTCGTGTGCCTGGTGCTGGCCGATCTCAACGCGGTCACGCGCGCTTTCGCTTTCGAGTCCGCCCGCAAATTCGTCGAAAACGAACTGCGGCCCAATACCTTCATCGGTGTCTTCACCCTCGATGCCAGCGGGATGCGGCCCGTGATTCCTTTCTCCAATAACCGCCAACGGCTGCTCGAAGCCGTCCGGCTCGCCTCGGTCAACCAACTTCCGCGCGTCAGCGTCGGCGCCGGGGCGCTGTTGAACGGCCTCAGCATGATGAGCCAGGGGAGCATCGGCGCCGGCGATGCCAGCGCTGACTCCTATGCCAGCAACGGGCAGGAGATCGGCGATCCGCTCGGCATGAAAGGCGAGATGGAAATGTCCACCCTCTCGGGTCTGGACGAGATCGGCGCCTTGAAAACCGTGATCCGCCAGCTTGGCGGCATGCCCTTTCAAAAAACCGTTCTCCTGCTCAGTACCGGCATCACCCGTCCGCCCGATCAATTGGAATATTGGGACTCCATGATCAAAGCGGCCGTCGATGGCGGCGTCACCTTCTATGCCCTCGACGTCCATGCGTTGGCCACCGCAGTGCCCACGGATCCCGACGCGTACGACCCCGTGGCGGTCTCCAGCGCCATGCTGAATAACGCCGCTGCCCTAAGCCGCCAGCAGGCCGCGACGACCCAACTTCCGCCCCAGACCCGCGGCCCCTCCCCGTTCGCCCAGCAGACCATGGCGGCCGCGCGCCAGGACGACGCCGTGAATTTCGCCGTCCGCAGCGCCAACACCCAAGAGGCCCTCCGCGAACTCGCCGAGCGCACCGGCGGCTTTCTCATCGCCAACACCAACAACGTGGACCACCTCCTCGGGCGCGTCATGGAGGAGGTCGACACGCATTACGAGATTGCCTATCCGCCCAAAACCGCCCGCGACGACGGCCATTTCCGCAAAATCGAAGTGAAGCTCGCACGCGCCAACTTGCACGTCGAAACCCGCAGCGGCTATTTCGCCCTGCCCGATGCGGCCGCTCACCCGCTGTCCCCCGAGGAAATCGCCGGCTTGCGAGCGCTCGACACTCAGCCGCGTCCGCATGCCTTCAACTTCCTCTCGCGCGCCTACCGCTTCGGCGATTCCGGTGGCGCTACCCAGTACGCCATCGCCTTCGAGTTGCCGATCGCCAATCTCACCGCCACCGCCGAGGAGGCCGCTCACCGCCATCGCCTGCACGCATCCCTTTTTGCCGTTGTGAAGAACGCCCAAGGCGACATCGTCGACCGCTTCAGTAAGGATGTCCCGTCGGAAGTCTCCGACGATCGGCTCGCCGCCGTGCGCGTGGAGTTGATGACTTACCAGCACGCCGTCAGCCTGGCTCCGGGAACATACACCGTCGAAACCGCCGTGGTGGATCACGAAGGCAATCGCGCCAGCACCGGCGTGGTGACCATCGAAAGCCGGCCCCATCCGGGCCTCGCCCTCAGCGACCTGACCCTGGTCCGCCGCCTCGAAAACTCCGGCTTCCTCCCCGATGACGCCGATCCTTTTCAATATGCTAGCGAGTACACCGCCAAGCGCATCCTCCCCTTCGTCACCACGGATCTTCCCTCCGGCGCCAAGCCGTTCGTCTACTTCAAGATCTTCCCCAACGCCGCCAATACGGCCAGGCCGGTCCTCACCGTCCGCCTCTTTAAGGACGGCCGTCCGATGGCCAATCTAAAGCCGCCGGTTCCCCCACCAGTCGCTCCCGGCGTCATCCCCATCGTCCTCGAACTGACCGCCGCCCCCGGCAATTACGAAGTGAGAGCCACGGTCACCCAGGGAAGCAATTCCATGGATCAGAGCCTCAAGTACTCCATCGCCGCTGCCCCGCACCGGTAACCGCTACCGGATCCGCACGGCGTCCAGGCGGGGCGCTTCGGAGCCGCGTCGCGGTTACCCAGGGGCATCGATGATTGTATCGGTGGTAAATTGTCCGGCGGGATCTGATATTTCAAAGAGCAGTAACAATGCAATTCAGCACGGGTGCTCTCAGAATCGTGGGCGCGATGGCCGCCATAGGAACGCTCCTCGCCATCCCGGCGTCCCGGTCCATGCCGGACCGATATGTGTCGATGGCCGCAAAGGTCGCTGTCTCGACAGCCCCGGATCCGCTTACTCCGCGTCAATTGCAGGACCGCATCGCCGTCATGCGCAGTGACCTGCTGGGTCGCGGCACTCTGTCGGAAATGATCCAAACGCTGGACCTTTATAACTCACAGCGTCAACGAATTCCGATGGAAGAGATCGCCAGGCAGATGCGCAAGGACATCGACCTGTGGGGCCTGTTCTATCCCGATCACAAACGCATGGCGCTCTGGGTGAAGTTCACCTACCCGGATCGCTACAAGGCGCAAGCTGTGGTGAGTCGGCTGCTGACCCTCATGGATGAGCCCGGACGGCCCGAAAAGCTGGAAATGATGCGCCCCGCGAACCTGCCGGAGTCTCCGATTCCGCAACAGCGCTGGCCGATTCTAGTGGGTGGGCTGGTCGCGGGATTGGGAGTTGGCGTGATCCTGGCGTTGTTCTCGCAGCCCGAACGCGCGAGCCGCAAGACAGTTGAACTCGACCTTTACAGGGATACTGACGCGGCGGGTGGCCATCGGCGCAACTGAACCGCGAACGAGCGGTTCGGATTATCGCGCACAACTAACTCGATGCTGCGTCGCCGGGACCTTCTTCACGCCACGCAGTCTAACTGCCGGAACACCTCGACCGTGTACGCCGTCTCGCCCGGCATCCACGATACCGCCACGCTGTGGCCGCCTTGCAGCGAAACGCCCAGAGGTTCGATGCGCTCCTCCTCGGCGCCCGCATTGGTGTACACCGCCCGCCCCGATACGCAGTTCCAGCGCACGTCGCGATGCTCGCTCTTGCCCCGCGCCCGGCACTGCGTCGCCAGCAATGCGGAGAACCAGATCGGCAGCGGCGGACCGGGCGCCTGAATCTCGGCCGCGGACGGCATGAACGACAGGCACACTTGCAACCGCGGCAGGTTGTTCTGCGTGGTCGCCCGCCGTGCCGGTACTTTCACTGCTCCTGTACGCGGCTGGCTGGTTCTGCCATTCTTCCTGTGTATGCGAAGTTGATCTTTGTCGGCAGTCATGCGCTCTAATCCCGTCTCCCGATACTCAGTGCTTACTCGTTTGGAAAGCCCAGATGGCCGGCGGCAGATTGATTACCCCCGAACCCAGTCCCTGGCCTACGTTGATGGCCCCGTTGCTCAATGCGTTCTCTACGCTGCCCGCGTCGGCGCTGTTGTTTAACTGGAACAGCAGCGCCGCTCCGCCAGCCACCAGCGGCGTGCTGAAAGAAGTTCCCCAGCCGGCGGCATAATTATTCGTGCCCGGGTAAGTCGTAATGACTCCTTCTCCCGGAGCGGCTAAGGTCACTAATCCGTTGCCGTAATTCGAAAACGAACTGCGCTGGTCCAGGTTATTCACCGATCCTACGCCAATGACATTGTTATAAGTCGCCGGGAAGATCTGGTTGACCTGCTGGCCCGAGTTTCCCACCGCCGCCACCGGCACCACGCCCTGCTTATACGCGTAGCGGATGGCCGCCTGCAGGTCGTTGGACCCCTGGGTCGCGCTGAAACTCATACTGATCACGTTGGCGCCGTTGTCTACGGCGTAATAAATCGCTTCGATCACCGCCGAAAGCGTCGCCGTACCATCGCTGGCGAACGCCTTCAGGGGCATCAACTGCGCTTGCGGCGCCACCAGGTGCACCAGCCCTGCCGTCATGGTGCCGTGTCCGAAGCCTGCCGGCGGCGGATTCTGATCCAGTACCTCGGTGGTGGATTGATCCAGCACCTCGGTAGTCGATTGGTCCAGCACTTCGGTGGTGGATTGATTCAGCGTCAATACCACCGCGTTGGCGTAATCCAGTACCTCGGTGGTGGATTGATCCAGCACCTCGGTGGTCGATTGGCTGACATCCGCCATCTCCGATCCGCCGGCTTGATTCAGCAGGAAGTTATAACCGTTCAGCAGCACCGGCTGCAGCACCAGGTTATGCGGATCCACTCCCGTATCGATTACCGCCACCACCGCGCCCTTGCCGGTGGCCATCAGGTGCGCCGTGCCCAGCCCGATCATCCACGCGGCCGGCTGATTCACGTATGGATCCCACGCCGTCGAGCCGTAATAAGGAACATTGACACTCGGGCTGAACAGCGGGGGCAACGTCGATTGACCGTTCGGACGCACCGGAGCGCCGGCCAGTTCCGGCAGCGCTACCTGCTGGTCGGACTCCATGCTGCTCACCGCCGGGTCCGCTGCCAGGGCGTGCGCGGCGAATCCGTTCAGCGCTCCCGTGGGAACCTCCACCACGTACAGCCCGTTCCCCGAACCCTTCAACGCCTTCACCAGTCTCAGGCCGTGGCTTTGCACCACCTGGTGAATGTCGGACCCGTTCCGCAAATTCAGTATGTAGCGATCCTCCGCCAGGCTTACGGCGGCCAGCGGCAAAGCCAGGAGACACGCGCGGAATAGTCGATTCATGTCCATACACCGTCTCTTCTCGAAAATGCGCTTACTGCCGTTCTTCCCCCCTGGGTTTTCGAATGGGCGCATCGATGGAACGCGGGCCGCCGGAGCCTTTGTCCTGCGCCAGTTTCTTCAAAGGCACCTGGACGCACTTGCTGCCTCCGTCCAGGTAAATCCAAATCTGCAGTTTGCCTTGCTGCTCGTACTCCAACTGAAACTCGCCGAAGCGGTTGCTGCGGGTCTCCGCCACCACCAGTCTGCCGGCCTTCAGATACACCGGCAGGCCGCTCATTTCGCGCCCGGGCGACGCATGATTCGAAATCTGTCCGACCACCGAAGCCTTCTGCGACCGCAGTTCCGGCTCTACGCGCAAGTCCACCGAGCAATCGCCCGCGTGGAACAGCCCTTGCCAGCCCACTTGCCACGACGAGCGCAAACCTGCCGGCGAGGGAACCAGGAAGCTGTCGTACACCAGCTGCGCGGCAATCCGAAACACGTGCCGCGGCCGCTGCACCTGCGCCGACGGAAAAATCGCCCGTGCCTGCCGCACCACTTCGGCCGGAACCGCCGTCATCGCCACCCGCCCGCACACCACCGCCAGCTTGTCGCAGAAACTCGAAATCGACCGGCAATCGTGGCAGCCGCCGGCCAGGTGGTCCTGCATCTCGTCCCGCTCGACCGGAGTTACCACTCCTCTGGTGAAGTCAACCCATTGAGCTATGCCATAGTGCTTCATACCGTTCTCCAGCGACCTATGTTCCGGCCCTCAGCGCCGTTGGCCATAGTTATCGTTCTGGGAATATAGGGTGACCGCAATAGCAAACAGATATAGGGTTGCACCGGAAAATTATGATAGTTTACTATGCACTAGTTGTACTAGTACTCTTTGGTTTACTGCAAAAAGTCAGTTATACTTTCCGACCAACACGAACGGCGCCCAGTAAAACGGATGCGGCCACCCCTTCCGAATCTCCTCGATCGCATACCGCAGTGCCTTGGCCTTATTGGGTTCCACGGCCAACCGGCTGTAAAACAATCGCATGAATTCGGCGGTGCTGCGGTCGTTCACATCCCACAGGGTCAACAGCACCCCCTGCGCGCCGGCATAGAGCAGGCCGCGTTTCAATCCCATTAATTCGTCCCCGCCCAGCACCACGTTCAACCCCGTGCCGCAGCCGCTCAAGGTCACCAGTTCGGCCGGCAGATTCAACTGATACAGGTCGAACAGGCTCAACTGCGAATTGCCCAGCTTGATCGACGAGAACATCGGATTATCCTGCCGGAACCACCCGTGCGTGGCGATGTGTACGAAGCGGCTCTGCGGACCGCGCTCCTCCAGCACCTCGTGCGTGGCCGCGTCGCCCACGTACACCTCCGCCTCGGGCAGCACCGAAGCCACTGCCTCCACTTCATCCAGGATGCGCGGCGCGGCGGGATCGGGCACCCCCAGAACCAGCGACCGCCGCGACTCGGCGGCCTGCTTCGCGCTGCACAGGTAATACACGCTGGCGCTCGGAGTGTAAGAGATCGAGTGGCGTTGGTACAGATACTGGCTGCCGTCTAGCAGCGCGTGAAACGGCAGATAGTGCAGAAAGTCGTGCGGCGCGATCACCAGGTGCGACGCCTTCAAATCCCGTTCGATCGGGGCGATGAGCTGTTGGTAAAGATCCTGCAGGTGCGCGTCGGTGGCCTCGCGCATGCGCTCGTGAAAGGTGGCCACAAATTCGGCATTCAGGCGAAACTTGGAAAGCTGGAAGCGCAGCAACTGCATGGTGCGACGGGCGTTGTCCACGTTCCCCAGCGGCACCACCTTCAACAGCCGCCGCGACAACAGACACGCCTGAAAGGCATCGCCTATACGGTAATACTCCACCAGCATGGCGTCTTCCGGAAGCGCCTCGCGAATCGCATCGATGTCGGTCGAAACGGCCGATTGCAGGCTGGCGAATTCCTGATCCTCCGGCCCCAGGTTGGTCATTCCCGCGATCAGTTTCTGCTCGCAATCGCGGGCCGCTTTCCGCAGTTTGGCCACCTGGCGGTCCTGCGGATTGCCGCTCCCTTCGTGCAATTGCAGGGCGCGTGTGTACCAATTGAGCCGCTCGCGGAGTTCACGCACCTGTTCCACCAGCAGCCGATGCGTCGCCGTCCGTGCGTGCAGGCGATGCGCCCGAAACGCGATCAGGTCCGCTAGGCTGCGCGATTTGGCCTGCTCCACATATTGAAAGGCCGCCTCCACTCCCCCGTCCGGCAGCGGATACTCCAGGCTCATGCGCACCAGCGATTCATACACGTCCTGCTTGTCCATCAGGAACGCGATCTTCACCTCGTCGGCGCGCAGGTGGCTGCGCAGATTCTCCAGGTGCTCGTGCGCTCTCCGATAAGCATCGTAGGCCTGCTCGGGCAGCTCCAGCGCCTCGTCGATCTGCCCCAGCACGAAGTAAGCCTGGTAGCTGAGCGCCGGCGTCTCGGTCTGATCCAGACTCTGCAGCGCGGCGATCGCGATCGCGCGCGCCACTTCCGGCCGGTCCGAATCCAGGTGGATGCGCGCCAGCAGCAACTGGCTCATCACCGCGCGGCCCACCAGCGGCGACCGCGCAAAAAACTCGTAGGCGTTCTCCGCCAGCGTACGGGCCTCGCGCCAGTTGCGTTCGCGATAGAACAACGCCGCCTGGTACAGATCGATGGTCGCCACCCAGGCGTGGTTGTGCTCGGCCGTGAACAGGTCGCGCGCGCGGCGCAGCAAATCCATGGCATAGGCGGTATCGCCGTGATGGCTCGCCGCAATCGCCAGGTTGGTGAGCGCCTTGGCCGACTCGTACCCCATGCCGAGTTGCCGGAACATCTGCAGCGCGTGGCGCGCCAGGTGGTAGCCTTCCTCCACCAGGTTCAGCTCCAGGTACATCTCCGATTGGTCCAGTTCGCAGAGCGCCTGGTGGAACCGGTCGTCGAGCGCCGTGCAGCGCTCCCGCGCGGCCCGGTACATCTCGATCGCGCGAGTATATTCGCCGCGCAGGTAAAACAGATAGGCGATGTTGTAATCGGCCTCCGCCACCAGCAGCGGCATGTTCTGCGCGGCGCAGAAATCGCGCGCCTCACGATAGGTTTCGAGCGCCTCGGGGAAGTCGCAAGTCTGGATTTGGCAGGTCGCCATGTTGCGCATGGCGATGGCCACGTACTGCACATCGTCGAGCTCGCGGCACACCGCCAGCGCGCGGCGGTAGCGCTCCAGCGCTTCGTCGAAGCGGTCCAGCCGGTGCAGCATGTTCCCCACCGCGATATCCAGCCGGGCCAGGTGGCGCCGCTCGCCGAGCTTGCGGAAAATCTTTTCCGCGCGCCCCGCCGAAGCGAAGGCTTCTTCCCAGCGTCCCAGGTACACCAGCGTCTGCAGCGAGCCGTTGAGCGTGCGACCGACCTCCAGGGGCTTCTCCAGCCGCTCGTAGATCGCCAGCGCCGAACGGTAGTATTCGCGGGCCGGCTCATAGCGGCGCCGCAATTGCGCAATGTGGCCCATCGCGCGGGCCGCGGTGGCCTTCGAGTAATCGTCCTTAATCCGGTCGCTGAGCCACACCGCCGCGCGCGCCAGCCGGTCGGCCTGCCCCAGGTCGATGCGCACCAGCCGGATGGTTTCGTCGTACAGCCGCGTGACGGTTTCGGAGCTCCAACACTCGCGCGCGGCCATCAGGATCTGGCGCCGGCGTAGCGGCTTGGGCTCCGCGCTCAACTCAGCCACCAGCCGGTCGAGCGCGGCCTTTGACTCTCCGCCGTCCATCAAAAGCCTTTTTCTTGCAGAATCTGTTTGAGACGCTTTAGACACCGGCCGCGAATGAAGCCGATCGATCCGCGCGCCAGCCGCAGGCGCTCGGCCACTTCTACGTACCCCAGCGGCGGATGCTCGAAGAACAACAGCTCGATCATTTGGCGGCAACGTCCGGGAAGCTGGCCCACCGATTCGCGCACTAGTTGCTCCTGCTCGAGATCGGCCAGCAGATCGGCGGCCGGCGCTTCGCCCACCACCTCTTCCGCCCTGCGCTCGTCCCACTCGGGCGATTGCGGCTGGCGCTGCTTCTTCCAGTGGTAGCACTTGTGGTTGGTGACCTTGATCAACCAGCTTTGTAGCGCCTCGGCTTCGCGCAGCCGCGGTAGTTCGTTGAACAGGTCCAGGCACACCGATTGGAAAATGTCGGCGGCATCCTGCGGCGGCGCCCCGTAGCGCAGCGGAATCGAGTAGATCAGGTTCTTGTAGCGATCCACCAGCGTGTTCCAGGCCTGTTCGCTGCCGCGCAGGCATTCGCTCACCAGCCGCGTCAGCTCGCCTTCTTTCTGCATCGCCATCATCGGCGGTCTCCCGGCGTTCCGCCCGTCCAGTAAAACTCCTCGACATTCCAGAGCGTGAAGTGATCCATCACCGCGGGGTGGAAGTTGGCCAGTTGCGAACGCGCGCCCGCCAGCACGTGCGGACTTACCAGGGGCAGTAGCGGCGCGTTCTCCGCGAGCAGTTCCTGCACCCGATCGAACATGCGCTTGCGATCCTCATAGCGGCGCGTGACCAACTGCTTGCGCATGAGGCTGTCGACCTCGGCTTCCCAAGCCGTGGCGGGCGCCTTTTCGGAAGGCCGCCACCAGTGGCTGCCGCCATTCGAAAGCCACATGTTCATGTCGGGGTTGGGATCGGCATCGCCTTCGATCGTGGCCAGCATGCAGGCTTCGTAATCGAAGCCGCGGTTGACCCGATCGAGAATGCTGCGCGTCTCCAGTGGCACGATCTCCACCTGAATCCCCAGCGGCTCCAGGTCGTCCTGGATCAGCGCGGCGGTTTCTTTGCGCTCGGGGTTCGACGAGCTCACCAGAATCGAAAAGCCCGCCTTGCGCCCCTGCGGATCGAGCAGCGCGCCATCGGAAGCCCACTTGTATCCATCCGCCGAGAGCAGCGACCTGGCGCGCGCCAGATCGCGCACCGGCGCCGGCAGCTTGCGATCGATCCATAGCTGGTTGCCTCCCGCCACTGGACTGGCCAGCGCGGTCGCGCGTCCCTGGTACACCAGCCGAACGATGGCATCGCGGTCGATGGCCGCCGAAACGGCCTGCCGAAAACTCTTGCGTTGGAAGTTCGCCTGGCGCGCCTTGAGTTCGGCGGACGCATTCGCGGGCAGTTCGTTGAGATTGAAAAACAGGAAGCTGAGTTCCAGCCCCGGGCCGGCATCGCGCATCTGGAAGCCGTGTTTTGCCGCATCGCGTTCGAGCAGCGCGAAGTTCTTCGGACCTACCCGGCTGATCACATCGGATTCACCGGATTCGAAGCGCATCACCTGCATGTCCTCCGTACCGGCAGTGACGAAGCTGAGATCCGAAAGATAGGGCAGGCGGGTGCCCGCTTCATCGGCTTTCCAGTAATACGGGTTGCGCTCCAGCACCATGCGCTCGCCGGGAACGCATTCCTTCAGCCGGAACGGACCCAGCCCGGCCATCTCTGCGGGGGGCGTGCGGATGCCCCAGGCAGTAGCGAGTCTGCCTTCCTGATACGCCTTCGCCAGCAGATGCCGCGGCAGAATGGCCAGGCCATCGAACAGCCGGTCGGGTACTGAATAAGGACCTGGCAGATCCAGCGACAAGCGATATTGGTCGAGCTTGCGGATGGCGATCGGCTTGCCGTCCAGCAGCAGCAGGTCGCGCTGCGACGAGTTGACCTTTTCGTCCAGGAACACCTGGAAGGTGAAGACCACGTCGTCGGCATCGAACGGCGCGCCATCGGAGAAGCGCACCCCGCGACGCAACTCGATCGTGTAGTGCAGGCCATCGAGCGAAGCCTTCCACGATTTGGCCAAGGCCGGCTCGGTCTGGAGAGTGCCGCGATTGATATGGATGAGGTCGGCGTGCAGCCGCTGGATGACTTCCCGCGAGGCGGCGTCGGTGGCCATCACGGGATTCAGCGTACGTGCTTCCGTGCGCTGGGCATAGACCAGGCGTCCGCCGGCGTGGCCGTGCAGGCCCGGCACCGTCAGCAGATCCTCAGCCGCGCCCGGCACTACCCACACCAGGAGCGCGGCCGCTGCGATGTGCGGCACTCTCATCCAGTTTTAAGCCTTGGGGGTAGTTTATCTAATTGCACACGTGATAGATATTAACCGGAAGTAACCTGAGGTACTGGACCAGAGAAGTACGAATTTCCTAAGCATTTCTGTGATTTGACCTCTCGACGCACTCATTTTTGTTCCGCATCCTGAACCGCGGCGTCCTCGTCCGTGAGGGCGTCCGCGACGGTCAAATATCCCAGCAAGATAGGCACCGCGGCCAGTCCCGGAGCCAATAACCACGGGTAGTTCAGGAGAGCATGGTACTGGCGGGCTTCGGCCAGCAGATTGCCCCAGCTCGGTACTGGCTCGCCCACACCCAAACCCAGGAAAGATAAAGCCACCTCCGCCAGAATAAACTGCGGGATGAGCACTGTGGCCTGCGTCGCCACCACCGGGAGGGTGGCTGGGAGAACGTGGCGGCGGACCAGATACGCCGGCCGTGCCCCGAATCCGCGCGCGGCTGTGACGAAGCCGCTTTCGCGGGCTGCCAGCACCACTCCGCGGACCAGTCGCGACGGACGCACCCAGCCCACTCCGCCGATGATGGCGATGAGCAGCAGAAAGGCTTGCACCGTGGAGATGTGCAGCGGCAAGACCGCGCGCACGGCCAGCAGCAGGTAGAGCCACGGCAAAGCCATGAAGAGTTCGCCCGTGCGCATCAGCAGCGCATCCGGCCATCCGCCGAAGAAGCCGGCCGCCGTCCCGATGGCCAGACCGAGCAGCAGCGACAGAGCCGTGGCAAGAACGCCAGTAAGGAGCGACACCTGGCCGCCGTACAACACCCGCGAGAGGACATCGCGCCCGTAACCGTCCGAGCCAAGCAGGAAGATGGTTCCGGGTGGATCCACTCCGAACAGCCGGCCGCCGGTGAAGAAGCGAATAGGATAAATGTGGCTGGGATCTTCGCGATAGCCGCCGGTTGAGTCAGGAGCAAGGCCAAAGACGACGGGGCGCGCGTGCGTCCAGTGGATGTGTGTGGGCGGCGCGTAGGGCGCTTCGCGATGCTGAGCATGGTAGGGATACGGCGCGAAAAATGCGGCGCCGAGGATGGCCACATGCAGCAGGAGCAGCAGCCAAAGTCCGAGGCGGAGTCGATGGGCGCGGCTCATTTCACTCGGATGCGCGGATCCAGCCCGTAGAGGGCGAGGTCCGCCGCGAGATTGCCGACCACCAGAAAGGTGGCGGAGAGCATCACCACGTCGAGGACGACGGTCCCGTCGCGAGCCATCACTGCGTCGAGGAACAGCGGCCCGACGCCCGGCCAGCCCATGACCACCTCGACCAGCAGCGAAGCGCTGAGCAGCGTGCCGAGCGAGACTCCGGCCAGCGAGACGAGCGGATGAATCGCGGCCGGCAGGATGTGGCGGAACAGCCGGCGTCGCAGCGGAATGCCGTGCGCGCGAGCGGCCTGGGCGAAAGGAGCGTCGAGCGTGGCGGCCATTGCCGAGCGCACGTGCCGCACCAGCACCGGCAACATCCCGAGCACCAGAACCGCGGTGGGCAGCGCCAGGTGGCGGAGAAGGTCGAGCGCGCGCTCGCCCGAGCCGAGCGAGTCATAGGCGGCCGAGCGCATTCCACCGGTCGGGAACCATCCGGTGCGGACGGCCAGCAGCAGAAACAGCAGCGCGACCAGCACATCCGGGACGAAGATCAGGATGGCGAGCGATGCGCGCGCCGCGGTGTCCTTCCAAGATCCGCGCGCCAGAGCGTTCCAGATGCCCAGCGGCAGAGCGAGC
>Ga0335085_10004156_pt1 | contig 24212 bp, 19 predicted proteins | sample Lox_Sample_45_FD_206712 | JGI IMG/M metagenome (GOLD analysis project Ga0335085, IMG submission 206712) | Soil microbial communities from Loxahatchee National Wildlife Refuge, Florida, United States - Lox_Sample_4.5 | ecosystem: Environmental > Terrestrial > Soil > Wetlands | place: USA...
CGTTCAGGCACAGATAATACGCATCGCCCACCTGAATCACCCGCTGCGGCGTATTCGTCGCATAGGACATGGAGGTTCCCTGAATCGGAGCGAAATTCGGCTGGCCCTCGTAGGTCACCTTGGCCTGGGCGGCCGCCGCCGCCGCATTCACCGTCACCGTGGTCGGCACCTGAGCCAGCAGCACCGCGTCCTGGGCCTGGTCCGTGCCCGGCACAGAGGAGAGCACGATGCCCGGCGGACTCGACGGTGGAATCTTGGCGAAATCGCCCGGCAGACTTTCCGTCGCGTAGGTCCAGGGACCTTGCAGACTGGAGGCGCTAAACCAGCGGCCCGCGGTCATGTAATAGATGGTTTGCGTCGGCGAGTACACGAACACGTAGCTGTTGGAGTTGGTGGCATACACCAGTTGTGTCCCGGGAATCGTGGCATACGCAGGCTGGCCATCAAATAGAATCACATCCGCGGGACTGGTGCTGTAAAACACGGTGGGAACCACTCCGCCGGAGGCCTGCGGCGGAATCACGCTTTTCAGGTCCGCCCAGGCCGGCTCCTTCACCATCTTCTCCATGTCTTTGGGGAGTTTGCTTGCGGGCGACCAGGGGCCCTCAGGATTTCCGCTGCTGAGCCATTGTTTGTCCACCAGCAGAAAGTATGTGGACTTTTCCTTCTCCCGGAAAAGATGCCAGGTCGTGTTCACCGCGTATTCCAGATGCGTGTCGTGGACCGGCTCGAAGCGGGGCGGTCCATCGATGCGCAGCAGGATGGCCGGGGTGTTACTGACGAAAATCACCGGCGGCGAATTGTTAAGCTGAGCACCTTGCGGGGCAGAGGGCTTCGGAGTCGAGGCCACGATCAGATCGAGTGAAACCGTGGTGGTCGCGGGAACAAACGACTTCAACAGCTGGCTCAGCTTGTTTGCGGTGGCGGGATCCTGGGAGGGGAAATAAGTATTCGTAATCTGAATGTTGGTGATGACCACCGTGTGGCTGGAAATATCCGCCGTGGTCGTTCCCTCCAGCGTGGCCGCGCCGGGCACTTCCTTGCCGCCGGCCGGAGTAATGGTGAAGGCATGCCGCCATTTCAAGGTTTGGAAGTCGTGCCAATCATCCACTTGGGGATGGTAATAGAGCAGCGAGCCCTGCGCATTGGTGATCCTCCGCGGCCATCCCGGATCCTGCGCGCGGGCGAGTGTGGCGAAAGAAAGCACCAGAATCGCGACTGCCACGATCGAGCTTTTGGACTTCATGGTTCATCTCCAGACGTGCGCATGCGCGTCATTCCTTTCAAATCCCCCCGAAGCAATCTATACACTCAAAGCTGCACGATGTACCTGTCAGTTTTAACAGGCCGCGTGCGGCCCCGACCCACCTGCCCCCCTAGCCGAAACGCATTATGCCCTCAGGCCCGCAGTCGGCTATTGCGCCGCCTGGATGGCATGGGGCTACCAGGTGCCGTCGATGATGGAGGCGGCGTCTCCTTGGGCAAATACAGGCGTATCATCGGGATGAATTTCGCCCGCGGAGCCGCGAGCCAGTTGGCCTCTTTCGCTTTCCCCGAACAATCCGCCTGGAGATACAAATCCACCGACCCGTCCGGGTTGGTGACACACTTGTTGCGCGAGCTGAGCGTGTAGCGGTTGAGAGCCCTCGGAACGAAAAAGAAACCGGCGTCGTACATTGTAAGCGATCAGAAGCCGTTCACGGGCGGGAACTGGCCTTTGTCGAAGTGCATGCACGCGGGCATCGGCCGCAAGTTCCTTGCAGTACTTGAAAAACGCGAGGAACCCGCTCTTCGGTGCGATCAGATTTGCCTGTACGCCCAGGGCGTGAACCGAGTAATGAGGGATTGGACTCGTCGGGAGTACCCCGATGGTGTCCCGCTGTCGGAAACCCTTGGTGCCATGCCCCGCGCTATGTCGAACACCGTCAAAAGTGCCAGAGGAAAACCTACGTGACAGCAATCACACCGAGAAGAACCGCAGGAAAGAACACCGACCTGAGGGAAATTGCCAGCGCATCATTTCGGCTTGCAGTAATGTGAAGGCAGGCACGCGAGAGACCTTCCTCTCCTGCTCCATCACACAAACTCAACCCTTGTTACTTCTAAAATAGAGGGAGACCGTGAGCCCCGCGGCATTTACGTGCGAAATGGAGGAACGGCTGTCATTCGAGTGGGCGTAGTAGGGTTTTACATCCAGCCGCCGCCCGGCGGAAAAAATCACGCCGAATTCCCAGATGTTTTTGTTCCAGATGCCGTAGCGGCTGTCGTAGAACAACTCCCCCTGGGCATATGGCGAAAAGGAGACCGCGAGGACCCTGCAACTGCGCTCCAGAGTGAGCCTGGGACGGTAGCGCCAGGAGAAGCTTCCCCCGATCTCCCGGAGATCAAACCGGTTGCGGTTGCTCAGCAGAAACCGCCCGGGAAAGTAGTATCGCGGCGTAAACTCCAGTTCAGCGCGATTTTCATCCGGATTATTGACCGCGGGGATGTACCGGTAGCCGGCGCCAAACGTCAGATATTTCCGCTTAGACGGGTCATTGCTATCCAGCTTGCGCCGCAGGATCGGCTTGAGCGTGAAATACAGGGTCGGACCGATCTCCGCTGATTTAAAGCTCTGGCCGTCGGTGGTCCGGGAGGCCTCGAGCATCAGGCTGACGCTGTCGTTCAATCGCACATAGGTGTCGTATTCGGGCCACCACTCCCCCTGCGGTCCCGGCGAGCCCGAACTCTGCGCATGCGCCGCTGGGCACGTGACCGCCTGGAACAGGATTACGACGGCCAGAGCTGGCAGAAACCTCATACGGCTAGCGGCGACAATCGGCTGGCCTGGCGCGCCTTTTCCTCGGAGTCCGCGCACCTGAGCGGGAGAATTCCGTCCCACTTGTTTCCCCGCACTCGGCGCGCTACATGTGCTGGTAATTCGAATTCTGCATTTCCACCGTCAATTGCTTACTCACGCCGTTCACTATCAGGTCGTACACGTGGTTCGGCCCGGTGGGCAACTGGGCGAACTGGGCGTTGATCTTGACCGCGTCCGAAGGATCACTAAGGTATGAGGCAATCTGAATGCTCTGGACCGCATGCTGGGGCTGCCCGTAAATGATGGTTACGGAGTCCCCCTGCTTCACGTAATTCTGGATGACGATGCGCACTTCACCCGGGGCCCCCGCCGATCCCAGCGCCACGTTGCCCTGCTCGTAAAGCTGCTGCAATCTGCCCGGCTCCTGCTGCATGTATTCCTGGGCCAGGCCGGCGATTTGCTTTGCGTAGTCTTCGTATTCTTCAGTCTTCTCCTCTTTGATTCGGTGCCTTAGACCGTGCTGGCGGCCGCCACCGGAAGACTGCTCCTGGGGATCGATCTCCTGCTTTTGGGGCTTTCCGTCGGGCCCCATCTGCACCTGGAAATATTTCTGCTTCTTGACCTCGCCCTTGATGCTGATGGTCTGCTGCTCTTGCCAGGTGAATTGCGACAGGGCTTGTTTGTTCTGGGCCATGGACCGCTTGATTTCCGCCACCCGTTCCTGCATCTGCGGATTCTGGGCGGCTGCCGGGCGCGGGGCCAGCACCAGAAAGACGGCGGCCGAAAGGGCCAACGCCCCCGCGGGCTGCTGGATCCATGTCGCTGGAGAAGTGCGTTTCATGTTGATGTATCCTCCTGTGGCAAAGTATCTTCCGGGGGGTGCGGAGCCCGGGCCGGGATACCTCCGTCATAAATACCTCGGATCTTCCGGCCCGAGGGTTCGTGGGAACAAAACGGCAGTCTCCACCGGCGCCCGGCCTTCCTGCCCACAGGCTAGCCGCTTGAACCTCGCCGGAGTACTGCCAAAAGTAACAGGCGTCCCTGCCGGTTCGGGGTGAGACCATTGGCATCACCAGGCGGCCCTGGACGCGAGGCGCAGGCCAGAATCGCGCGTTCTGAGATTACGGGGCAGATGCCGGCAAACGTTCATGGACGAATCTGAAAAAATTCGCACAAAGAAAGCGGACCGCCGGGCCCTGCTGCTGCTGCTCTCCTTGCTTTTCCTGTTTTTGATCAGCCCGTTCGCAGGGGAGGGACCAAAGGGCGAAATCCTGTTTCTTCTCGCCCTCTACTGGACGTTCGTGGTCGCCACCCGAGAACTCATTGACAGACCGGCCATGCGCTGGCCGCCGCTTATCCTCGCGGTCATTTCCCTGTGCGGAACGCTTTTTGCCATCCACAGTCCGGTTCGCGGTTTCATGGCCTTTAACTGGGCCCTGATGGCCGGATTCTTCGGCTCCGTCTGCGTCATCATGTTCTTGCACCTGGGTCAATCCGGACCGATCACCAGCGGCCGCCTGTACGTATCCGTCAGTCTGTACTTCTTACTGGGAATTTTTTATTTCGCGGTCTTCAACTTCCTGGACTCGCTTGTTCCGGGATCCTTTGTGACTTCCGCGCTGCCCGCCGGGACGAGACTCAACCCGTATTCGCACCTGTATTTCAGCATGACCACGCTGACTACCCTGGGGTACGGAGACATCGTCCCGGCCACGCCCATGGCGCGCATGCTCTCCGTGCTGGAGGCGGCCACCGGCGTCCTCTACATCGCCATTACCGTGGCGCGTCTAGTGGCTGCATACCAAAGCGAGGACTCCGCCTGAAGCAGGTCCAGCCACATCATTGGCCCAGGTGGGCCAGCGCGGCCCGCAGCGGCGCGCTGGAGATCTGAATCAGGCCGGAGTAAGGCGAGTACATTTCCATGATCAGGTAAATCGCACCGGCCACGGACATGGCGGAGGCGAACAGACTGGCTACCACGGTCCCGTTGGCCGGCGCGTAGAGACCAAAACTGAGGAAGGTAATGGAGAGCCAGAAGATCAGCGTGGCCAACAGGGGCATGGAGACGGCGCTGGTTCGCTGCTCGTACATCAGCCAGCGCGTTTGCCCCAGGTTGCTCAGAACTCCCATGGCCTGCGCCTGGATGGCGCGCTGCGCGTCCGATTTGGGGGTAAGGGCTTGAAGCTTATCGTAAAGGGCTTCATTGGCCAGCGCGGGGGCCCGCACCGCCTCCTTTGACAGCTCCTTACTCGACCAGGTTTTCTCCAGAACGCCGGCCACCACCACTCGAAGCAAGCCGCGAATCTCCTGCGTTTCCGGGCCGTAGTGCGCCAGAATCCGGTCCAGGAAGACGATTTTGGCGGAGAGATCTGTGATCTCAGTGTTTTGTGTGTCGTAGAAGTTTTTTGCGGATGCGACCAGCAGGCCCAGCACCAGCGCGGTCATGGTGCCCACCAGTCCCATTCCCAGCTTGACCACGTCCTTGGATTCGGTGCTCAAATGGTGGTCCGGCAAAAACGTGCGCAGGAACAATCCAAGCAGTGCGGCCCCGAAGGAAAGCACAAACGCGGCGATGCTGATGCTGACTGATTCCATGGCCACTCTATCCCGCCTCACACTCCGGGCGAACGGGGAGTTGCAGACCGCCCCCGCAATCGGACCGGAATACTACCAGCAGGTGCTCCTTCTTGGGAGACCTATCGTGCGGCCTACTTTCGCTGCAGGATGTCCGTGAGCTTCCAGGGAAGCTGGAGATTCGCGATTTCCAATTCGTGGTCCTTGTTGATCTGGAATTGGCAGGCCGGAAGCAAAGTGCCTGTGCCCTTCTTTTGATCCTTCTGGTCGATATTCAGCTCCAGGGCGGAAAGATTGAAACTCATGGAGTTGCTCCCGGAACCGGTATCCCACCACGCCTCCCCAAAGGTAATGGGCCGATTCGTGATCAGGCGGATTTTGCGGCCGTCCGCGGTGGGAAAACTCCGCACATAGCCCACGTCATAGCCGAGCGTGCCGGTGATGGAAATGTGTCCTTTGGCGCGCATCTTGGAAAGAGCGTTTACCAGGCCCTGCATGCCTGCCGCCTCGAACGACTTGATCAGGATCTGCTGGTCCTCCGGCAGCGAGTACTCATAGATGATGACCGTGACGTTGAAGGTTTGGCCCAGTTGTGTGCCCTGGCCAAAGGCCTGCGCCTGATACTCCTCCGGTTTTTGCCGGTCCTGGGCGCCGGTGCCCGAGCCAGGCAGAAGGGCGACGGCCAGGGAAACCACGGCAAGCAAGAAACACCGCGCACGTACTGTTTGCGGCATCCAGCACCTCCAGTTCTTCCGCATGGGAAACACCTTCGATTCCCTTTCGCATGCTAGGAGCGAGCTGCGGCTAGGAATACTGTGAGAACTGACAGTACCGGGAATCCTGATCCGATGAGCAATAGGCATTCGCGCCGCTTTGCGCCTGCGCGGTGTTCCTTGTGGGCGGCACAAGCCAGGCGGAGTCAAGAGTCGAATCGGAGATCTGCGGCTGAGACAACCAGAGGGCGGACAGCACGCAGGACTGTCCGCGAATGCTCAAACCGGCGGGAGATGGGCTCCTCGGCTGGACACTGCGCGAGCGGATACGGTAGCATCCATAAGCGACGCAAGACTTCCACCCCAGCCGCGAACGGAGCCCCGGACGAGATGGCCGAAGGAACCGCGAGACTTGCGCCTGCCCTCCTGGACCGGCTCAATCCCTTCCAACCCCTGCTGGAACAACTGGGGCTGGGAATCGCGCAGATTACCCCGGATGGCAAATGGGTGACCGCGAGCCAGCGGTTGTGTGAAATGCTGGGCTATACCCCGGGCGAGCTGCTTAAGGAGCCGTTGGATAAATTCCTGCCCCTGCCGCCAACGACCACCAATCCCCGAAGCATGGCAGATCAACCGTCCAGTGGCGCCACGTGCTCCGCTGTGGAGAACTGGGTCATTCGGCGTGATGGCGTGCCGATCCGGCTAAGGACTGCTTGCTCAGCGATTCGCGATGACGCTTCGGGCGAGACCAGGGGATTTCTGGTGCTGGTGCAGGAACTCTTCCAGGGGGAGGCTGCCGGCCGAGAGTCTCCGGAATTTGCCGGCCGGCTGCTCAAGGCGCAAGAAGAGGAGCGCTCGCGGATTGCGCGAGAACTGCACGACGACATTGGCCAGTCGCTGGCCATCCTAGCGGTGCAACTGCAGCGGGCGGGGCGGCCGGTATCGGGCGAACCGGGGCAGAGCCATCCGGATGCTTCCAAGCTGTACGCCAAGGCCCAGGCCATCGCGGAGAGGGTGGGCCGACTCTCCCACCAATTGTATTCCCGGAAGCTCGAATTTTTGGGCCTGGCGCAAACAGTTCGCGGGGAGTGCCGCGAATTCTCGAGAGCGCAAAAGATCACGGTGCAGTGCGTGTGTGACGAAATCCCGCGTGAGCTGGATGGATCCGTAGGGCTGTGCGTCCTGCGCGTGGTCCAGGAGGCGCTACACAACATCCAGAAGCATAGCCGCGCCACGCAGGTGACGGTAGGGCTCACCGGCGATGCCCGCGAAGTCAAGCTGGCCATCTCCGACAACGGCGTGGGATTCGACGTGGAGCAGGCGCGCCTTTCCCTGGGCATCGGACTGATGGGAATGCGGGAACGCATTCAACTGGTGCGGGGAGAGTTTGAGATCTTGTCGAAGCCAGGCGAAGGCACACGAATCCTCGTCCGGGTGCCGTACGCTGCCGCGGACCCTCCGTCACTTTAGGCTGATGGATTCCGCCCTGGCCTGCCGGAGATGCGCTGGGCGCAACCGGCGGGCCGCGCCGCGGGTCACTGAGGACGGGGTTCGCTGGGCGGCGGATTCTGCGGCGGGGGCGGGTTTTGCGGATTCGGCTGGGGCTGGTTCCCCATCCATTGGGGATCGCTGAGGTTCCAGCCACCTCCCAATGCCTTGTAGAGCTGAACGATCACCGTGCGCCGGTTGAGCTCGGTCATGGCCAGGCTGTATTCTGCGGGGTACAACTGCAATTGGGCGTCGAGCACCTCGAAATAGCTGGCTTTGCCCGCCACATACCGCAACAGCGAAATCCGCACCGATTCCTGATAGGCCTTTACGGCGCGCTCCTGTTGCTCACGCACTCCCTCAAATTTCTGGCGGGAGACCAGGGCATTGGCCACATCCTGAAAAGCGCTCAAGGCGGTCTGTTCGTATTGCAATTTGGTCTGTTCCCAGAAAGCCACGGCTTGCCGCTTCTGCGCGCGGAGCGCGCCGCCCTCGTAAATTGGCCCGGTCACGTTGCCCGCAATGCTCCAGGCGAGGGTCTGGCCGGAGGAGAGCTGGGAAAGCGGAGAGCTGACGCCCCCCACAAAGGTGGTGAGTCCAATGCGCGGGAAGAAGTTGGCGATGGCCACGCCCACCTGGGCGTTGGCCGCGCGCACTTGCTGCTCCGCTTCCAGAATGTCCGGCCGGCGTTCCAGCAGGCCCGAGGGCAGCCCCGCGGGAATCTCCGGAGGAATGACCTCGTCAATCAGCTTGGCAGTGTGCTGAATGCCAGCGGGGTTGCTTCCCAGCAGGACGCAGATCTGATTTTCCTTGATGGCGATCTGGCGCTCGAGTTCCGGGATATTGGCCGCGGCCGTGCCCAGGGCGGCCTCGGCGCGTGAGGTATCCAGCAAAGTGGCCACGCCGCCCTCGAGGCGCTGGGTGAAGAGCTTCAAGGTCTCGGTAAAGGTTTGCGTGGAGCGCTTGGCAATCTCGAGTTCGAGATCCAGCTCCAGCAGTTCGAAGTAGGCCTGGGCCACGTCGCTGACCAGCAACAGCATTACGCCACGCCGGGCCTCTTCCGTGGCTAGGTATTGCGCGCGCGCTGCTTCGTTGGTGCGCCGGATGCGCCCCCAGAGGTCTGCTTCCCAGGCGACGCTGAGCGCACCGACAAAGGACCCCTGCGTCTGCCCCCCATTGGGGACGATGGTGCCGGCAAGTTCATTTTCGCCATGGCCGGCGCCCGCTTGATAATTGACCATGGGCAGATACTGGGCCTTGGCCTGCCGCGCAATCTGCCGCGCCTGTTCCACGCGAGTCACCGCAGAACGCAGATCGTAGTTGTTGGCCAGCGCGGTCTGGATCAGTTCCTTGAGCCGCTGGTCTTTGAAGACTTCCCACCAAGGCAGATCCGCCAGCGAGGCTTGCTGAGCCGCACCCTGCTCGCCGCGGAATTCCGAGGGAACAGTGACCTCGGGACGCCTGTAGTTGGGACCGAGAGCGCACCCGGCCAGGAAGAGTGAAGAGGCGAAAGCGAGGCAAAGTACACACCGGAGGCCGTTGACGAGCCCAATTCCCTTCTCAATCGTCGGAGCCGGGGCACACGCCGGGCGCGCGCGCCCCGGACGGGGCGAATCGCGGCGGGCGCGGGAGATCGTGGAAATGCTCATGGGTGTATGGCCGCTCTCATCCACTCACGTTCCAATTCCGCAAACTAGTCGTCTCCACCGTGTGCTCCACCTGGCGCAGGGGACGGACTCTGGCCAACCGGCGCCGCTTCGTGTTTGGCGCCGCTGAGCTTTTCAACGATATAGAACAAAGCCGGAATGATGAATATGGCGATACCGCTGGCGGCGCCCATGCCTCCGATCACGGCTGTGCCCATGACCTGCCGAGAGACAGCTCCCGCGCCGGAGGCCCTCCACAAGGGGACGCAGCCAAGGAGAAAAGCGAATGAGGTCATGAGGATGGGGCGCAGGCGCAGCTTGGCGCCTTCCAAAGCGGCATCCGAAAGAGGCTTGCCCTTTTCAAATTCCAGCTTGGCAAACTCGACGATCAGAATGGCATTCTTGGCGGCAAGTCCGATCAGCATGACCAGGCCGATCTGGGCATAGACGTTGTCCTCCAGGCCCAGGCTGCCGAAGTCGTGAAAGACGAGCAATCCTACGACGCGGCGCAGAAACAGGACCGAAAACGCGCCGAACACAGCCACAGGTGTGCTCAGGAGAACGCTAAAGGGCAGAGTCCAGCTCTCATACATGGCGGCCAGGACCAGGAATACGAACAAGAAGGAAAGGCCAAAAACCACCGAGGGCGGAACCCCCTGCTGCGCTTTCTGTTCCTGGAAGGACATCCCCATGTAGTCGTAACCCATGCCGGGCGGCATGGTTTTTGCGAAGACGTCTTCGAGGGCCCGCATCGCCTGTTCGGAACTGTAGCCCGGCTTGTTGATGCCATTGATCTGCACGCACTGATACATGTTGTAATGCATGGTGAACTCGGGGCCGAGACGCGGAGCAATGGAGGTGACCGCAGAAAGCGGGACCATCTGGCCGTTGTTGTTGCGCACGTAAAAGCGGCCCACATTCTCCGCTTGCGTGCGGAAGTCGCCCTCAGCCTGCACGTAAACCTGCCAGGTGCGCCCAAACCGGTTGAAGAAGTTGATAAACGCACCGCCCATGAAAGCCTGCAGGGTCTGGTAAACGTCCGAGAGCGGCAGACCCTGTTTCAAGACCTTGTCGCGATCCACGTTGACGGAGAGCTGGGGAACGTTTAGCAAAGCCAACGTAAACAGAGCGGCGAACTCCGGCCTTTTGCGCGCCTCAGCCAGGAATTTGTCCGTGTTTTCCCGGAGAAAATCCAGCCCTCTCGCGCTCCGGTCTTCGAGAACAAACGTGGCCCCACCGGATGCGCCCACTCCCGGGATAGCAGGGGGCGGGAAGGTAATCGCATTGCCTTGTGCGATTTCCCGCAACGCGGTGAGCAGATGAATCTTTATGGGCCAGTACTGCTCTTCGGGAGCGGTACGCTCTTTCCATTCCTTGAGTGTGACCCAGAAAAACGCGCTGTAGGTATTCTGCACGTTGCTAAGCAGGTTGAAGCCCATCAGAGTGGTGACGTGATCAATCCCCGGTGTCTTTTTTAGAATGGCCTCGACATCCCCGGCAGCCGCCGAGGTGCGCTGCAGGGAGGAAGCATCCGGCAATTGCAATGCGGCAAAGATATAGCCCTGGTCTTCCTCGGGCAGGAAGCTCCGGGGGAGCTTGCTGCCGAAGAATCCGGCCAGAAACATGAAGCCGATGAGGAGCACCACGGTAAATCCGATCTTGCGAATCATCACCCCGCACCAGCCCACGTAACCATCCGTGGCGCGGGCAAATGTGCGGTTAAACCAGCCGAAGAACTTGCCGAGTGGTCCGCGGGCTTCCTTCTTGGGCCGGAGCAAGAGTGCGCCCAGGGCCGGGCTGAGCGTCAGGGCGTTAAAAGCGGAGATGATGACGGAAATGGCGATGGTCACCGCGAACTGTTGATAGAGGCGGCCGGTGATGCCGGGAATGAACGCCGTGGGGACAAACACGGCAGAAAGGACCACGGCGATGCCGACCACAGGACCGGAAACTTCCTCCATCGCTTTATACGCAGCGTCCTTCGGAGAGAGGCCATGTTCGATGTGATGCTCGATGGCCTCCACCACGACGATGGCATCGTCCACCACCAAGCCGATGGCAAGTACCAGGCCAAACAGGGAGAGGGTGTTGATGGAGAAGCCCAGAAGAGGAAAGACGGCAAAAGTCCCAATCAACGACACCGGAACGGCCAGCAATGGAATTAACGTGGCCCGCCAGCCCTGCAGGAACAGGAATACAACGATGATGACGAGTACGATGGCCTCCACCAGAGTGTGGACAATTTCGTTGATGCCTTCGGTGACGGGCAGGGTCGTGTCCAGCGCGATGGTATATTCCAGGCCCGGGGGGAAACTCTTTTTGGCCTCTACCATCAGAGCTTTTACCGCCTTGGCAGAGGCAATAGCGTTGGATCCGGGAAGCTGGTAGATGGCCAAGATCGCAGTCGGCTTGCCGTCGAGCCGGCCCTGCAAGTTGTAATACTGGGAGCCCAGCTCCACGCGGGCAACATCTTTTAACCGGACGATCGAACCATCCGGATTTGCGCGCACCACAATCTGTCCGAATTCCTGCTCCGTAACTAAACGGCCTTGGGCGATGACCGCGTAGGTGTATTCCTGCCCCGTGGGTACCGGTTCGCCACCCACCTGTCCTGCCGGATTTACGGTGTTCTGCGCCTTCACCGCGCTGATGATTTCGGGAACAGTGATTTGGAGCTTGGCAAGCTGGTCCGGGTTGACCCAGAAGCGCATGGCGTACTGGCCGGCGCCAAAGATGCTGACGCTTGCGACGCCATAGACACGGGTCAAGGGGCTCAGCAGGTTGATGTAACCGTAATTGGCCAGAAATTCAGAGTCGTATCTTCCGTCTGGAGAAGACAAGTCAAAGAGAAGGAACGGGGCCGATGTGGATTTCTGCACGGTAACGCCCTGCGCGTTCACCTCCGACGGGAGCTGCGAGGCGGCCTGCGACTGGCGCATCTGGGTAAGAACCAGGTCCGTGTTCGGATCGGTCTTGATGTTGAAATCCACCGTCAGCTTGGTTCCGCCATTGTTCGGGTTGAGGGAGAACATGTACTCCATGTTGTCCACGCCGCTCATCTGCTGCTCGATGGGCGTGGCCACGGACTGATCCAGGGTGACGGCATCCGCGCCGGGATACATGGCGACTACCTGGATTTGCGGGTCGGCAATTTCCGGGAATAGGGCAGTGGGTAGGGCGAAGATCGAGGCCGTGCCCACGATCACCATGATGATCGAAATCACCATGGACATCACCGGATGATTGATGAAGAACCTTGGCATGGCCGGAGGCTACTCCCCGCCACTCGTCTTGGCGGGTTTTTCCGCCGCGGGAGGATTTTCCTTGAACGGTGTAGGAGTTACCTGCGCGCCATCCTTTACGGCCTGCACTCCCTCAGCCACGACCCGATCTCCGGGTTTGAGTCCCTCGTCCACGATCCACCACGTTCCGAACTTTTGACCCAGTTTGACCGCGTGGAGCGTCGCCTTGTTGGCGTGATCCACGGTTGCGACCATATATCCACCCTGGACTTCACTGACGGCGCGCTGCGGTATCAGCAGGGCCCCCTGCTGAATCCGCACGACAGTGCTGGCGTTGCCGAATCCCCCGGGACGCAGGACATTGCCGGGGTTTGGGAATTCAAGTTGCACCACAATTGCCCCGGTCCTTATATCCACCTGGCGATTGATGGCATAGAAGCGTCCCTTGGACGGGAACGTACTTCCCTCCGCGAGTTTGAGCTGCCACTCAAATCCGCGTAGAACAGTGTCCTCGCTGCGGCCCTGCTCCACGGCGGCTCGCATGACTCTCAGGTAGTCCTGCTCACTCGGGGTTATGGTGGCCAGGATCGGATCCACAGTGGAAACTGTGGTCAAGATCCCACTCTGCGGACCCACGAAATCGCCGACTTGCGCGGTGGCGATGGCGGTGACGCCGTCAATGGGAGCGACAATGTTGCAGAAGCCGAGATTTAGTTTTGCAGACTCGGCCGCGGCCTTGGCGGATTCAATGGCCGCCTTGGCCTGTTCCACCTGGGCCTTGGCCGCCAGGTCCGCCTGCACGGCATCGTCGAGTTCCTGTTGGCTGATGGCGCTTTCCTTGGCCAGCGGGGTGTAACGGGCCACGTCCAATTCCGTTTTGCCGAGCTGTGCATCTGCCCGCAGCAGATTTGCCTTCGCTTGCGCCAGGTTTCCGTTGGCCTGGTCCAGCGCGGCCTGGAACGGCCGTGGGTCGATCTCAAAGAGCGGCGCACCTTTCTTGACGTAAGCCCCGTTCGCATACGCCTGGCGCAGCAGGATGCCGCTCACCTGGGCGCGAATCTGCGCGTTGACGAAACCGTCGAGAGTGGCCACCCACTCCCGGGTGATGGGCACATCTTTCTGAATGACTTCGGCCACTTCCACGCTCGGCGGCCCGGCGGCGGGAACGCTGGGCTTCGAGCACCCGACGGGCCACAGAGCGAAAACTGCGAGTAACACTCCCGAGATGCTGAGTCGCTTTTTTACCATCACGCACGCTCCGCGGGTGCATGCCGCACACAAGAGCCTGAACCGGCGGTCATAGTACCAGAGACTGGCCGGCAGTCCGATGGATTTGCACGGGCCGTACGAAATCTCCAGTCGCGGCGCTCCACTTCCGGATTTGCGCTGCGGCGATACCCGGCTCGAAGCATCTCGGGGCGGACAGTCTCCCCACCGGGTTTCCAACCTAGATGGCGGAACGTCGGCGGAATACTGTCAATATTGACAGGGCCGAAGCCCATGAACTCAAGTCAAGGGGCCGGATCCCGGGGAGCGGTGTGATGGTCGGCCGGAAGACAACCAACACTCCTCCCGCGGCCGTTCACGGTGCATTGCGTTCCGCGGCCGGCGGCGGAACCCGGCCGCTCCGAAGCACCATTGCGCCTCCGAGGCCGGCAATGGAAGATGCGGCGAGGATGCCGATCTTGGACATGTCGAGTAATGCCCCCTCGCCAAAGGCCAGGCCGGCAACGAACAGCGACATGGTGAAACCGATCCCGCACAACCAGCCGGCGCCGAGGATCTGTTTCCAGTGCACTCCAGCCGGCGAGACAGCGAGGCCCAGCTTAACGCCGAGCCAAGCCGATCCGCTGATTCCGAGCGGCTTCCCCAGGAACAGTCCGAGCGCGACGCCGAAGGTGACGGGATGGGAGAGCGCCTCCCGCAAACCTCCCAGGACGTTTACCCCGGCGTTGGCCAAGGCGAACAGAGGCATGATGAAGAAACTCACCCAGGGCTGGAGGCGATGCTCAATGCGGTGCAGGGGGGACTGAACCAACTCGCACTGGAGTTCCATGCCATGGACCGCCTCGTGCTCCTCCGCGGAGTTCTCCCCGGCGGTTTCCATCCGGCGGAGCAATTCCCTGCTGCGCTCGAGGAATTTCGGCCGGTCGATGTACGTGGTGGCGGGAATGGTGAAAGCCATGAGCACGCCGGCGATGGTGGCGTGCACGCCGGAATTGAGCACCGCGCCCCAAACGAACAGGCTGATGACCGCATAGATCATGGGATTGCGCACTCCGGCCCAATTGGCCAGGCACGAAAGGGCGAGGCCCACGAAGGCAAGCCCCAAATTCAGAAACGAGATGGATTCCGTATAAAAAAGCGAAATGACCAATACGCACAGAATGTCGTCCACGATGGCCAGTGCGGCCACAAATACCTTCAGGGGCGGGGGGACGCGATTTCCCAGCAGCGCCAGCACGCCCAGCGCGAAAGCGATGTCGGTGGCCATGGGAATTCCCCACCCGTGTGCCGCCGCGTTGGACCGATTGATCGCGATATAAAGCAGGGCGGGAACCAGGCTGCCGCCGACCGCGGCGATAAACGGAAAGGCCGCGCGCTTCAGGGAAGAGAGTTCGCCGATCAACACTTCGCGTTTGATCTCCAGGCCCACCAGGAAGAAAAAAATGGCCATGAGCCCGTCATTGATCCAGAAATGGCGGCTCTCGGAGAGAAACGTGCGGCCAAAACCGACCGCCAGGGGCACGTGCCAGAAATGGGAGTAAGCTTCCTCCCATGGGGAGTTGGCCCACACCAGCGCCAGGACGGTACATAGCAAGAGCAGAATTCCGCCGGAGGCCTCCATGCGCGCAAACCGCGAGAAGGGGGTGGTGAGCCGTTCGATAGGGGCTACGATGATGGGTGCAGTGGATTCCCTGCCTGCCAAAGCGCTCTCCTCGGTTTGCGTCCGTATCGAAGGCCCGGGGCAATGCTCCCGGGGCGAAGGGCCCTCCGGAAATCGCCCCGCAGCCGGCCAAACGGGCCGGGGATGCCCAGTATCCTAGAGAATTCCGGGATTATTTGCCGATTTTTTGGCCGATCACTTCGCCGGAGACCACGATCTCCACCCGGCGATTTTTCTGCCTGCCGGCCGCAGTGTTGTTGTCGGCCACGGGGGAGGACTTGCCAAACCCCTGGGAAGTTACGCTGGCATCCGGAAGTCCCTGCTCGACCAAATAGGCGCGAACGGCGTCGGCCCGCTTTTCCGAAAGCTTTTGATTCAATTCATCGCTTCCTGTGCTGTCCGTGTAGCCTTCCACGGCCAGGTTCAGCCCGGGATGCGCGAGAATGATGCCGGACAGTTTGGCGAGCTTTTCCCTGGCCTCGGGACGCAGGTTAAATTTGCCGGTGTCAAAGAGCACATCGCCCATGTTGACCACCAGCCCACGGGGAGTATCGCGAGTTTCGAGGACGCGGTTGAATTGCTCGAGGAGCTGGGCGCGCAAATCGGCGGCCGCCTTCTGCGCGCGCGCGGCCTCCGCCTGGGCCGCTTCCTCCTTGGCCTTCTGGGCATCCAGTTCCGCCTTGGCCTTGACCGCGGCCGCTTCTGCTTCCGCTTTCATCTGTGCTTCCCGCGCTGCGGCCAGTTCGGCCTGACGCTGTGCTTCCTCATCCGCTTTTCGCTTGGCTTCCGCGGCTTCCGCGGCTGCCTTGGCCTCGGCGGCCGCACGCGCCTGGGCGGCCGCGGCCTGGCGTTCCGCAGCGATGCGGGCCTGGTCCTGGCGCTGGGCGGCCAGCGCCCGCGCATCCTCGGCGAACTGCGCGGCCTGCCGTGAGAGGGAGATGATTTCTTTTTTGTCGGCTTTCTGGGTCAGCGCATTCTCCGCCTTCTGGAGGCTGGTGGTCGCCTTGATGAAGATTTCCGGGGCATCCTTTTCAGCCCCGCGCGACCTGGCGATGTCCACGGCGTTGCGAGCCTCATACAACTGCAACGGGACGCGCTCGAGGTCAGGGGACATGCCCAGCGGGTTTCCCAACTTCTCATACTGGGCTCGCTTCATCAGTTTGAAATCGTTGACCGGGAAGATCTGCCCCTTGGTGCCCTGCCGCGTATCGTTTTCCAGGACCACCATCTCGCTGGGAACACGCACAGCGAAGTACGGCTCGGCGGTAACAATCAAACAAAAGGTCTGAGCCGGAGTGGTCGCGCGCAGCTTGCCCTGGCCATTTTTGTCGGTGAGAATCTCGCCGGTGTTGCCGGTACGGCCGTCGGGCGTGACCACCCAGAGCACGTATGTGAGGAACTCCGCGCCCAGCTTGGAAGGGGGCGGCAGATTCGAAACGGAAACCTCAATGCTGGTGGCTCCGGCCTTGGCCTCGACTTTGGCCTCGCCACGGGCCTCGGGCATCAGGTCGGTGCCGTTCAGATCGACCCTCGTGCTGCCCCCACCAACCCGGTAGCCGATGGCCACGACGGACTTGCTCGTCAGGTTGGAGTCAGGAATCTCCTGCGGAGCTTGCGCGAGGGAGCCTTGGGCGGCCAAACAGCACACCAAGCCGGCCAAGATCAATCTAGCCTTGCAGTGCATGACATTCTCCTTCTGCGTCCTTGGTCACTCTCTCACCCAGAATGCGGGCGTTCCCGCCCTGCTCCCACTGTCAAAATTAGCAGGGACCCGGCTGCATCCCGGTGTTCCCGAACCGGAAAAACTGCAACTTTTGACAGTTTCGGCGAAAACGGGGCCGGGGTAACTTCTCCCGGCATAGAGGCGACCTCACCCCCTCGTGTCGGCAAAAATCGCTGACCACCCCACAACAGGGGTCGCCTCTCCTCTTTTTTGTCCAGTATCGATCAGGGGGTCAGAACCCGGGTGGTTGTTCCGGCATACCGGAACCCTTTGAAGAAACTGCCGCTTCAGAAACAGCGAACGTGAGGCCCGCAGGATTGCCGGGAACCAAACCACCAGAATAGCTAAGGCACAAGAATCCGGGACTTAATCGCAAACTGAATCAGTTGCGCGGTGGTATCGAGGTGCAAGGCCTCCATCACGCGGTATTTGTGGAACGCAACCGTGCGTGGAGTCACATTGAGAATGCTGGCGATTTGCTTCATGGACTTGCCTTCGGCGAGCAACTGCACGACTTCCTTTTGCCGGGGAGAAAGGACCTTGGCGCGCTTATTGGCCCCCGGACTGTTGATGAACGCCTTCTGCATTTCGCCGGCAATCTGGGGAGTAACGTAGGATTTCCCTTTCAGAGCCATCTGGATGGCGCCAATCAGCTCCGACGCCGCGGAGCTCTTCAGCAGGTAGCCCGAGGCGCCGCAGCGCATCGCTTCCACAGCCAAGTCGGGATCCTCATTCATGGTCAGGAAGATCAACTTCACGCCGGGCATGCGCTCTTTCAAGCGCCGGCCGGCTTCCAGGCCATTCATCAGCGGCATGCCGATATCCAGGACGATGACCTTGGGGTTGAGTTCCGGGGCGAGTTCCAGGAGCGCCCGACCGTCAGAAACAGTGCCTACAATATCGCAATGGGGTTCCAACAGCTTGCGGAATGCCTCGACGAGAAGAGTGTGATCGTCCGCCAGCATGACCTTTGGAAGTGCCACAGAGATTTCCTTTCGTTCTGCCATCCTGAGTCACGAGGGTCATCCCGAGAACTGTCAATAATGACAGGCCTGGAGCCTTCTGGAAAACCAGTCCGGTTCCGGGCCGGGCACCCGGCCCCAGGCCAGCAGGCTTATGTGCGGCGAGAAACCGGGTAGGGTGGGCGCGCTCGCCTTCTCTGGACGCGCCCTCGCGGCGCAGACGCAAGATTCCCGGGGGCGGCCGTCCTCGCTTTGGGGCTTATAATCCAGTTCCAAGCTGGATAAGGAGGCGGAAAATGAACCAAAGCCCGCGTCGGCGTTGCTCACAAATTGCGATGCTCTTGAGCTTGATGCTGCTGGCGGGGAGCGTGGCTTCGGGTCAGGATCAGCCCAAACGCGAAGTGATCCAGGCGATCGCCCGGGGAGAAATGCGCGCGGCGGGGAAATTGATCCATATCACCATCACCATCGAATCCTATTCGACTCCCGCGGACCAGAAGACGCTGATCGACGCATTCCAGAGCGGCGGCCATGACGCCCTGGTGAAGGCGCTGTCGAAGATGAAGTCCCGAGGACGCGTGGCGATCACCGGGTCGTTGGGATATCAGATCGCATACATCCGAAACTTCCCTGGAGAGAATGGCCGCACCATCCGCTTGATTACGGACCGGCCCATCAACGTGGGAGAGGCAGCCGCGGCCGGCCGCACCCTGGATTATGACCTCTCGGCGGTGGAGCTCAATTTGGCCAGCGACCCGAAGAAGAGCCAGGGGAACCTGGTGCTCGCGGGCCGGTTCAAAGTGGATAAAAACAACCAAGTGACGTTTGAAACTTACGGTTCCGGACCGTGGCGCCTGACGAATATTGAGGAGCGCTGACGAGTTCCTGCCCTGCGCGCGGCGCCCGCCAGGCACCGCGCGTGCGGCAGCCGGGAGATGCCGGCTGAAAACCGGAGGTGCTACCGCGCAGGCAGCGAGGCCGGCTGCTGTAAACGGAACTCCAGAAGAGTCTCGCTGGGAACCGAGAGCTGCTGGCCTTTCTTACTGGCCGCCACGCCGGTTCCCACGGCGGCCCCGGAGACGGCGCCAATGGCCGCACCGGTTCCACCTCCGGCAATCCCCCCGATGAGCGCGCCGAGTCCCGCGCCCCCCAGTACCTTTTTCGTAGTCTCGCCACCCTCGCCTTTTCCTTTGACGTCGTAAGTGTTGGTGAGGAGCGGGTAGGTCTTGCCGCCGATCACGATGTCGGTCAACTCCAGACTAAGTTCCGAGCTACCCTTATACCTGCCGGCCGAATTGGCTTTCGCCAAGCGGCCATAGACGGTGGCTCCCCGGCGTACGGCAACAGTGTTCCCAGCCAGCAAATCCGTTTCCAGGGTCGCGGTGAAGCGATCTCCGGTCTTGTTGCTGCTAGTGTCCAGGGAATCCTTCATGCGCACCAGAACCCGGGTGCCGGCGGGCACGCTTACCTGGCCCGATTGCGGCCGGGCGGCAGGGGGGGTCCTGGGACTTGCCAGGGCCTGACCCGCGGCCAGACCCATAATGAGCGCCGTAGTCAAAGTTGCAGCGATTCGCATTTCTGTCTTCCTCCCCGGCATCATGAGCCCACCACCGGCAGTTCCGAAGCAATCTGCAGATCAATGATCAGCAGCAGTTGATGCTCCACCTGGACGAAACGAGCGGCCGTGATGGCGCCCAGGGACTCCTTGACCCGGTCGTAGTACTTCCCGAGCAGGTCATTCCGCTGCTTTTGATAGTCCATGGCATTGTGAATCAGCTCGTCGGCCTTCTGATCGGTCATTTGGGTGTAATTCTTCGCGTAGTCTTCAATGTTGGCCACACGAAGATCGTTCACCTTATCCAGCTCGGCCGAGTAGTCCTTGTAAATGGGCCAGAACTTCGCGGCCTGGTCTGCGTCCAACAGCATGACCGCGCCCATCAGTTTGGCTTTATCGGAGCGCACATTCTGGCGCAGGAGCTTCACGTACTCCTGGACATTTAAATCCTGCGCGGTCGGCGCCCGTTTTGCGGTCTTGGCCGGGGCCTTTTGCGCCGGGGCCGCGGCCTGCGGCTGCGCTGCGGCTTGCGCCAGGACCGCGGGCGCTGCTGCCAGGGCGGCAATCATGGCCAGACCCGTCATGATTTTCTTGGTCATTCTTCTCCTCCCATGGATCAGTGCCGGAACTGTCTCTAATGCGTTCACGTCGCGAGCCAAAGTCATTTTGCTTTCCACCCCCGGTGGGTCTCCCCGCCCGGCGATGCTGTGGTTCCTCCAATTCCCCCGGAGTCTCAGGCTCGTTGGGAACCAAGAGGGATGATATAACCCGCGCAGGTCAGCGTGCCCTCTGGCTGAACCCCTGCAAACTGTCAGTTTTGCCAGTCCCCCCGACCGAACCTGTGCCAAAACGGCACAGCCACTTGCCCGGCTTGATCCGCCAATCGAGCCGGGTTCTGGAGCGCCCGAAATTCACGGCAGCGTCTGCGGTGGGTAGAGCGTCGCGTCTTGGGAGAACCGGGGGACCGCTCAGAACTCGCCGTCCGGAGCTGCCAACTTCAACATTTCCAATTTTCCGGGTGGAATCTTAAGCTCGGAAAAGCCGCAGTCGAGGCAAACCAGCAATTGCTCACAGACATAGATCGGTTGCTTCTTGACGTCCTCCAACCTCGGTGAACTGGCACTGAGCTCGCCCTGAAATGTGGAGACCCTCTCCGAATTGCAGATTCTGCACGGCATATCAATCTCCACGCTCACCCCCAGGGAGGCAAATGTTATCACGCGCCTCGCGCCCTCGTCACCCCGGCAAATCCCTGCACTGGCAGAGTTAACAGTAGCGAAGGATTCGCCACCCCTGTAGCGTGCTAAGGCGCGAGGACCGCGAAGCGCAGGTTTCCATTCGGTCTCGTAATCTGGGAAATGAAACGCATTTTGCTCTTTAGAAGGCGCGTGGGGCAGGCGGGCCAATTGAAGAAAATCGGTATTCTCTTGGCAGACGATCATCCGCACTTCCCGCAGTTCGTTGGAAGCATGTTGGGCGCGGATTTTGAGGTACTGGGAAGCGTCAGCGACGGTCAGGCCTTGGTGGAGGCCGCGCTGAGATTGGCACCCGACCTGATTATCACGGATATCTCCATGCCGATCCTAAACGGCATTGAGGCTGTGGAACAATTGAGGAAAGCCGGGTGTACGGCCAAGATCATCTTCCTGACGGTTCACACCGGAGCCGATTTTGTGCGCACCTGTCTTGACTCCGGGGCCACGGGATATGTGGTGAAGCCCCGGGCGGCCAACGAACTCCTGCGCGCCATCCGCAGTGTGATCGCCGGAGATACTTTCGTTTCGCCGCAGGCGGGGATTGACATTGCGGGATGAGGCCGCGGAGAGCAAGAACGATTCGTCGTCCGGGCCTGGGTATCAGCGCAGCGCGTGGTGTTTGTAGAAAGGCTTGAAATCGCGGCGCGGCCTGGGCACACGAACCGCCTTGGCATCCGCGGTCATCGGCGGCTCCACGGCCACTGCCGGCAGCGATACGCCATAGCGCGGCCGCGCGGCGACCAGTGTTTCCACCTGTTCGCGGGAAAGCCTGCGCGCTCCCCCCAGAGCCTCCGCAGTGAGCACAATCTTCGCAAACTGTTCAACGGTTTCCATGCGGTGAAACGCGGTCATCAGGTCTTTGCCGCAGGTGACCACGCCGTGGTTCTCCAGCAGGATGGCATCGTGCTGCGGAACCAGCGATTCCAGACCGGCACAAACATCCCAGGTGCCGGGTGTTCCGTAGGGGGCCAGGGGAATCTTTCCCAGCAGCACAACAATCTCCGGAAGAATCGCCTCTTCCAAACCGCGCCCGGCTGCCGCAAACCCAGTTGCCGTAGGGGGATGAGCGTGGCAGACGGCCCGGACGTCGGGCCGTTCGCGGTAAAAGAGCAGATGCATCTGCAGTTCCGAGGATGGTTTGCCCGAGCCGCTCACCAGCATTCCGTCCAGGTCTGTGACCAGCAAATCCCGCGGGCGCAAGTGCCCTTTGCAGACACCCCCAGGAGTCAGGAGCACCCGGTCATCCTGCGTGCGCACCGAGAGATTGCCCTGGCAAGCGACGACCAGGCCTCGGCGGTACATCCACCGGCCGATCTTGCACATCTCAAGCCGGTGACTGTCCTCAAGCTTCGAGCGCGCCGGCGGGGCCAGGGGAAGAGCGAAGTTCATGGAATCCTTCGCCGCAGCAATCCGCGGTAAGAGGCACGGTAGTGCGGCTCCGGGCTGGAGCAAACTGTCACAAATGACAGGGGAATTGGCTTGACGCTGAGCAAGGACCGGGAGTAGCGTTCCCTTCCCCCAGATCCGCGGCCACAGATGGAATTGCTAGCGAAGGCTTGAGGGCGGAATCGTCCACCGGACTTCTGGTTTGGACTGGGACTGTCACTTTTGCCAGTAGGTAAGGCCGTACCGCACAACTACTGTTGAGCCCGTGAAGAGTTGCAAAAGGAGTGAAGAAATGCCGATTCCCATCCGAAGGCTATTGAGCCGGCTGACCGCAATCGTGTGTTCGGTAACGCTGATTCCCTTCACGGCGCTGGCGGGCGCGCCGGAACTGGGCCAACCCGTGGTCCAGGGAGCCGATCAAGACGCTCCCAAGATTCCAAATGACCAGCTTGATTCGCTGGTGGCGCCCATCGCGCTCTATCCAGACCCGCTCTTGGCGCAAGTGCTTGCTGCTTCCACTTACCCGCTGGAACTGGTCCAACTCCAGCAGTGGCTGGGGCAGCACAAGGATTTGAAGGACAAAGCGCTGGAAGACGCAGTGTCCAAGCAGGATTGGGATCCCAGCGTCCAGGGCCTGGCCGGATTGCCGGACGTGGTGAAGCGGCTGACCGACGATATCAAGTGGACCACGGACCTGGGAAATGCCTTCCTCGCACAACAATCGGACGTGATGGATGCCGTGCAACGGATGCGCGCCAAGGCCCAGGGCCAGGGGAACCTGAAGTCCAATGAGCAGATGAAAGTGGAGACGCAGACGGTGGAGAGCAAGCAGGTGATCGTAATCCAGCAGGCGAATCCCGAGGTCGTTTATGTCCCCAGTTACAACCCGGTGGTCGTTTACGGCCCGCCTGTTTATCCCTACCCGCCGATCTACTATCCCCCGCCGGGCTACTACGCCGCGGGAATGGCAATTTCCTTTGGCATCGGCGTGGCCATGGGCGCGATGTGGTCCGGGGGCTGGGGCTACAACTGCGGATGGCATGGTGGCAACAATAACATCAATATCAACAACAATAATAATTTTAACCGCAACAACATCAACAACGGCAACCGCAACAATGGCAATCGCCCCTCCCAGCAGCCCGGCCGCGGAGGGCAGGGCGGCAACTGGCAACACAATCCGCAGCACCGTGGCGGGACTCCTTACTCGAATAAAGCGACCGCGAACAAGTTTGGCGGCACCACGCGCGGGTCTTCACAGGCGGCCCGGCAGAATAGCGCGCGGCAAAATGTAGGCCGGGAACAAGCCTCTGGGCGACAGATGGGAGGCCCAAGTGGCGGCGCTGGCAGCCGCGGCGGGGCACAGGCCGGAACCATGGACCGCGGGGGCGCCGGCAATCGCGGGGGCGGTGGGGGCGGTGGCGGGGCAGATCGCATCGGCAATCGAAGCGCTTCAACCGGCGCAGGCACCGGGGCGTCCAGAGGAAGTGGCGCAGGCGGGCTGGGTGGCAGCGGACGTACTTCGAGCGGAAGCGGCGCTCGCGCCAGCAGTTCGCGCGGCTCCTCCAGCATGGGCGGCAGGGGCGGCGGTGGTGGCAGGGGCGGCGGCGGCGGGCGGAGGAGGTAGGAAGGCCATGACCAAGGAGAATGCCATGAACACGAAAGCTACATACGGTCTGGTCTGGACGGGCGCCCTGATCGTGCTGGCCATGACCTGCAGCCTCGTTTTGGCGGCCCCATCGCACGGCCAAGCGCAAACACAGGCTATGGGAAAGGCGTTTGCCACGCCGAAGGATGCCGCCGACGCGCTCACTGCGGCGGCCGGCGATTTCAACGTGCCCGCGCTAATCGAGATCCTCGGTGCGAGCGGAAAAGACCTGGTCGAGTCCGAGGACGCGGTCCAGGACAAGAAACGCGCAACGTCGTTTGCCGCGAAAGCCAGGGAAAAGACGGTGGTGGTCCCGGACCCGAAGAACAAGT
>Ga0335085_10004157_pt1 | contig 24209 bp, 24 predicted proteins | sample Lox_Sample_45_FD_206712 | JGI IMG/M metagenome (GOLD analysis project Ga0335085, IMG submission 206712) | Soil microbial communities from Loxahatchee National Wildlife Refuge, Florida, United States - Lox_Sample_4.5 | ecosystem: Environmental > Terrestrial > Soil > Wetlands | place: USA...
TGGCCGAGATCCGCCGCCACGACCCGGGACCGCTGCTCTCGCTCGCGGTCGAGCACGGCGATACGGTCTACCTCGCCGGCATCGTGGCGAAGGACCTCTCGCAGGACGTGAAGGGCCAGACCGCGCAGGTGCTGGCCGAGATCGACCGCCTGCTCGCGAAGTGCGGCTCCGGCAAGTCGAAGCTGCTGCAGGCGACGATCTGGGTCCCCGACATCCGCCTGCGCGGCGCGATGAACGAGGTATGGACGAAGTGGGTGGACCCGAAGAACCTGCCGGGCCGCGCCTGCATCGAGGCGAAGCTCGCCGACCCGGCGGCCCTCGTCGAGATAATGATTACTGCTTCGAAGTAGGCTTGGCCATGCCGTCCTGCGACGGCATCGCCATCTCGCCGCGTTTGTAGACGATCTTCTTGCTGCCGCCGTCGCAGGTGCCGACGACCTTGCCGTCGGCCTGCGCGTCCTTGTCGACGATCGTGGTGCTGAACGCCTTGACGCCGTTCTTCTCGATCTTGGCGTCGATCTCGGACTTCAGCTCGGTGCAGTCCTTGCGCTGCGCGAGCGCCGGCGTGACGGCGAGGGCGAGCGCGACGGCCAGTGCGGTCTTGTACATGTGCCTGCTCCCATTGAAAGAGGTCTGAAAAGCGGCGCTATTGTGCGCCAGCGCCTACAGCATTTCCAGCGGCCGGGCCTTCTTCGGCGGCGGGAATGCGGAATCCAGCACGGTCAGCGACTCGGCTTCCAGCTTCAGGTCGAGCGCCTTGCGGTTTTCGCGCACGTGGGCCACGGTCGAGGCCTTGGGAATGGTCACCACGCCCGCCTGGCGCAGCACCCACGCGAGCCCCACCTGCGCCGGCGTCGCACCCAGGCGTTGGGCAACTTCCGAGAGGGCGCGGTTCCCCAGGATGCGCCCCTGCTCGATCGGGGTGTAGGCCATGACAGGAATCCGGCGCTCGCGCGACCACGGCAGCAGGTCGAACTCGATCCCGCGGCGCGCGAGGTTGTAGAGCACCTGGTTGGCGCCGCAGGCGGCTCCGCCGCGAAGGCCGACGAGCTGGTTCATTTCGGACAGGTCCAGGTTGCTCACGCCCCAGGACCGGATCTTCCCGGCCGCGAGCAGTTCCTCGAACCCCCGCACGGTCTCCTCGAGGGGATACGACCCCGACCAGTGCAAGAGGTAGAGCTCGACGCGGTCGGTCTTCAGTCGCCTGAGGCTCGCCTCGCAGGCACGCACCACGCCCTTGCGGCTCGCGTTCGAAGGCAGCACCTTGGTGACGAGGAAGACCTTCTCGCGCTGTCCCGCGATCGCCTCGGCCACGAGCGACTCCGAGCGGCCGCCGCCGTACATCTCGGCGGTGTCGATCATCGTCATGCCGAGCGCGATGCCTTCGCGCAGCGTCGCGAGCTCCTCGGCGCGCTTGGCGGGGGCGTCGCCCATGTTCCAGGTGCCCTGGCCGAGGCGGGGCATGTCCATTCAGCCATTCTCCCGCGAAAGCGTCACGGTGCAAGGCTCGGGCGCCATGCGGGCGCGAATGCGATAGCGCCCGCCCGGCGCGAGCTCGACCTCGATCTCGCGCTCGGCGCTCTGCGCATCGCCGATCATGATGCTCAGGTTGTAGCGGCAGTACACGACGAGCCGGTGGCGGCCGGGGGCGAGCGTCAGGGTGTCGGACGCAATCACGCGAGCGCCGTCGATCCGCACGACGCGCGCCTCGCCGTTCTCCGCCTGCGTGACGATGCGCGCCGCATCCGGCGGCGCGGACGCGCACGCGGCGAGCAGCGCGCACAGGGCGGCGACCCTCATTCGAACAGGTTGACGACGCCGTCGAGTCCCGCGAAGTCCAGCGCGCAGTCGGTCTTCGCCTTGACCACGGGTTTCGCGCGATAGGCGACCGAGAGCCCGGCCTCGGCGAGCATTTTGAGGTCGTTCGCGCCGTCGCCGATCGCCACGGTCTGCTCGCGCGACGCGCCGAGCGCGTGCGCGACTTCGCGAAAGCGCGCGGCCTTGGCCTCCGCGTCGACGACGCGCCCGACGATGCCGCCGGTGAGCTTCGCGTCCGCGATCCCGAGCTCGTTCGAGATCGTGTAGTCCAGGCCGAGCCGCGCCTTCAGCCGGTCGGTGAAGAAGGCGAAGCCGCCCGAGACCAGCAGCAGCTTCACGCCGTGCTTGCGGCAGGCGGCGACGAGCGCTTCGGCGCCGGGCGAAAGGCGCAGCCGCTCCCGGTAGACGCGCTCGAGCGCGTCGACGCCGAGCCCGGCGAGCAGGCCCACGCGCCGGCGCAGGCTTTCGGAAAAGTCGATCTCGCCGCGCATCGCGCGGGCGGTGACCGCGGAAATCTCGGCCCTCTTCCCCGCCAGGTCGCCGAGCTCGTCGATGCACTCGATGGTGATCAGCGTCGAATCCATGTCCATCGCGAGCAGCTTCAGGTCCGCGAAGCGCCGCGCGTCGGGCACGAAGCCGCAATCCAGCCGCAGCTCGCGCGCCCGCTCGCGCACGGCAGCGTTGTCCGCAGCGTCGCGAAGTCGGTACGCGGTGCCGGCGACCTGCTCGATCTCGCGCGCGCCCGCGAGGCGCGCGAGCTCGGCCGCGTGCGCGGGCGCGGCGCCGGGTCCCTGGACGACGAGGCTCACGCGGCGAGCTCGCGCAGCAGCGTGCGCACGGCCTTGCCGCGCTCGCGCCAGTCGGGCATCTTCGCCTCCAGCCGCAGCCGCTCGGGGCCCGACAGCCGCAGGTCGCGCCGCTTCTGCACGATCGAGATGATCTTCGCACCGTCGACCGGCGGGTTCCTCACGAAGTGCAGCAGGGCCGTTTCGTGCGTGGCGTCCACGCGCGCGACGCCGAGCGGCCGCGCCGCGATGCGCAGCGCGTGGCACTCGAGCAGCGCCTGCGCGGGCTCGGGCAGCGGGCCGAAGCGGTCGACGAGCTCCTCGCGCAGCGCTTCCAGGCGCTCGGGCGACTCGCAGTTGGCCATGCGCTTGTACAGCGTCAGCCGCTCGTGCACGTCGCTGCAGTAGGCTTCCGGCAGCAGCGCCGGCGTGTGCAGGTTGACCTCGGTGGCGAGATCGAGCGGCTGCTCGAGGTCGACCGCGCGGCCCGACCTGAGCGCGCGCACCGCGCGCTCGAGCATCTGCGTGTACAGGTTGAAGCCGACCTCCTGGATCTCGCCCGACTGCGATTCGCCCAGCACCTCGCCCGCGCCGCGGATCTCGAGGTCGTGCATCGCGAGGTAGAAGCCCGCGCCGAGCTCCTCCATCATCTGGATCGCCTCCAGGCGCTTCTTCGCCTGCGCGCCGAGCGCTTCCTCGGCCGGCGTCAGCAGGTAGGCGTAGGCCTGGTGGTGCGAGCGCCCGACGCGCCCGCGCAGCTGGTGCAGCTGCGCCAGGCCGAAGCGGTCGGCGCGGTGGATCACGATCGTGTTCGCGCTCGGCACGTCGATGCCGGTCTCGATGATCGTCGTGCACAGCAGCAGGTTGAAGCGCTGCGCGTAGAAGTCGCGCATCACGCGCTCGAGCTCGCGCTCGCGCATCTGGCCGTGCGCGACGCCGATGCGCGCCTCGGGCAGCAGCCGCGCCAGCCGCTCGCGCATCTGCCCGATCGTGTCCACCTCGTTGTGCAGGAAATACACCTGCCCGCCGCGCTTGAGCTCCCGCAGCGCCGCCTCGCGGATCAGGCCCTCGGAGAACGGCGCGGCGAAGGTCTTGATCGCGAGCCGCTTCTGCGGCGCGGTGGCGATGACCGAGAAGTCGCGCAGCCCCTCGAGCGACATCGCGAGCGTGCGCGGGATCGGCGTCGCCGTCAGCGTGAGCACGTCGACCTCGGCGCGCAGCGCCTTCAGGCGCTCCTTCTGGCGCACGCCGAAGCGGTGCTCCTCGTCGATGATCACGAGGCCGAGGCGCGCGAAGCGCACGTCGCGCGAGAGCAGCTTGTGCGTGCCGATCACGATGTCGAGCTCGCCCGAGGCGAGCTGCGCGAGCGTCGCGGCGGCCTGCTTCGCGGTGCGAAAGCGCGACAGCTCCGCGAGCCTCACCGGCCAGTCGGCGAACCGGTCGCCGAAGGTCTGGAAGTGCTGCTCGGCGAGCAGCGTGGTCGGGCAGAGAATCGCGACCTGCTTGCGGTCGGCCACGGCGAGGAAGGCGGCGCGCAGCGCGACCTCGGTCTTGCCGAAGCCGACGTCGCCGCAGATCAGGCGGTCCATCGGCTTGCCGGCCGCCATGTCCTGGATCACCGAGGTGATCGCGAGCGCCTGGTCGGGCGTTTCCTCGAAGCCGAAGCCGTCGGCGAAGGCCTCGAGGTCGTGCAGCGACACCTTGAACGCGTGCCCCTCGCGCGCCGCGCGCTGCGCGTAGAGCGCGAGGAGCTCGGCGGCGGTGTCGCGCACCTGCTTCGCGGCGCGCGCCTTCGCCTTGTCCCACTGGCCGCTGCCCAGCTTGTGCAGCGGCGCGGCCTCGGCCTGCGCGCCCGAGTAGCGCGAGATCACCGCGAGCTGCGACACCGGCACGTAGAGCTTGTCGCCGCCCTCGTACTGCAGGTGCAGGAACTCGGTCGCGCCTTCGCCGAGGTCGAGGCTCGCGAGGCCGTGGTAGCGGCCGATACCGTGCTGCGCGTGCACGACGGGGTCGCCGATGCGCAGCTCGGAGAGGTCGCGCAGCATCCCCTCGACCGAGCTCGCGGCCTGCGTTTCGCGCGCGCGGCGCCGCACCGTGCCGGCGTACAGCTCCGCCTCGGTGACGACGCACCAGCCTTCCGCGGGAAGCGCGAAGCCGGCCGCGAGCGGCGCGACCGCGAGCCCGAAGCGCGCGCCGGACGCGCGCCAGGCGGCGAAGTCGGCGATCGGCTCGGGCTGCAGGCCGTACTCGGCGAAGTAGGAGAGCATGGTCTCGCGCCGGCCGGGCGACTCGGCGGCGACGAGCACGCGCTGCCCGCCCTCGGCGAGGAAGCGCTTCAGCGCGGCGAGCGGGTCCTGCGCCCGCCGGTCGACCGCGAGCGGCGGCAGCGCCCGGCTGCGCAGCGCGTCTTCCAGCTCCGCGCGGCGGTGCGCGCGCGCTGCGACGTGGAATTCCTCGGCCGGCAGGAACAACCGCTCCGGCGCGAGCAGCGGGCGGTCCGGCTCGCCGCCCATCAGGCGGTGGCGCGACACCGCCTCGCGCCAGAAGCCGTCGACGGCGGCCGGCACGTCGCCGTGGCGGGCGAGCGCGCAGTCGGCGGGCAGGTAGTCGAACAGCGTGGCCGCCCGCTCGAAGAACAGCGGCAGGTAGTACTCGATGCCGCCGCTCGCGATGCCGTTCGAGACGTCGCGGTAGACGCGCTTCTTCGACGGGTCGCCCTCGAACTCCTCGCGCCAGCGGCCGCGGAAGGTGGCGCGGCCCGCATCGTCGAGCGGGAACTCGCGCGCCGGCAGCAGGCGCACCTCCTTCACCGGATAGAGCGTGCGCTGCGTATCGACGTCGAAGGTGCGCAGCGTCTCGACGACGTCGTCGTCGAGCTCGACGCGGTACGGGACCGGGCTGCCGGTCGGAAAGAGGTCGATCAGCCCGCCGCGCAGGCAGTATTCGCCCGGCGCCACGACCTGCGTGACGTGGTGGTAGCCCGCGGTCGCGAGCTGGCGGCGCAGCGCCTCGGCGTCGAAGCGCGCGCCTTGCTCGATGAAGAACGTGCGCGCGGCGAGGTAGGCGGGAGGGCACAGGCGCACCAGCGCGGTCTGCACGGCGAGCACCGCGACGTCGAAGTCGCCGCGCTGGATGCGGTACAGCGTCGCGAGCCGTTCGGACACGAGGTCCGGATGCGGCGAGAACGCGTCGTAGGGCAGCGTCTCCCAGTCGGGCAGCAGGCACGCGCGCAGCTGCGGCGCGAACCAGGCGAGCTCTGCTACGAGGCGCTGGGCATCGCGCGCGGTGGCGCAGACGACCGCGAGGGGGCCGCGGCTCGCCAGGCGCACGAGCGCGAGCGCGTCCGCCGAGCCCGCCAGGCCGGGGGACGGCGCATTCCCAGGAAGCGGGTCGCGCAGCATGCCGTGCCCCGATTATACGTGCTTGAATTCACGCGGATTTCGCGCCGAACCACTTTTGCAGGAATTTCGCGCGGTTTTCCTCGAGCAGCGCGTCGCGCGAGACCTCGCGCCCGAAATACTGGATGCGCACGTCGCCGCGCGCCGCCGAGATGCCCCAGTGGTGGTCGAACTCCACCACCGGCACCGCGTAGCAGGCGAGGCCCGCGTGCCGCACCTGCATCCCCATGTCCCACTCCTCCATGAAGCAGGGGCTGTAGCGCGGGTCGAACGCGAGTCCGTGCGCGAGGTAGCGCTCGCGGTGGATCGCGAAGCAGAAGCCCGAGACGTCGTCGGTGCGCACCGGCGCGTCGAACTTGCCCTTCTCGTAGTAGGCGAGGACCTCGAGCCGCCCGAAATCGAGCCGCGAGCCCTGCGGCCCGACGATCACCGCGTCGGGCAGCTCGAACAGCCAGCGCTCGAGCGCGTCGATCGCGCGCGGCGCGATGTGCAGGTCGGCGTTGAGCACGAACACGCTGCGGCCCTCGGCGAGGTCGATGCCGAGGTTCCACGAGCGCGGCACGCCGGCGTTGGCGCTGTTCAGGCACCAGCGGTCGATGCGCGGGTGCTCGCGCAGCGCGCGGTACACGTCCGGAGCGTTGAACACGCAGATCACCTCGCCGGCCGCGTCCTGCAGGTCGGTGAGCAGCGTGAAGATGTTGTACGGGCCGTGCCGGGAGAAATCCAGCACCGGAATGACGAAGCTGCGCTCGACCGGCATCGCGCGTGAGGGCAAACGGGAGAGGAGAGCGCGATTGTAGCAACCGCGCCGAAACCCTTTACACTTGGCCGCGACATGGAGCGCGACCCTTGAGCTGCGTCGCCCTGGTGCCGGCGGCGGGCAGCGGCAGCCGCGTGGCCGGCGCGCAGCCCAAGCAGTACGCGGCGATCGCCGGGCGGCCGATGCTCTGGCACGCGGTGGCGGCGGTGTGCCGCGATCCGATCGAGACCGTGTTCGTGGTGCTCGCGCCCGGGGACACGGCGTTCAAGAGCTGCGACTGGGGCGCGTTCGGCGGGCGGCTGCAGCCGCTGTACTGCGGCGGCGAGACGCGGCGCGACTCGGTGTACAACGGACTGGTGGCGGCGATGGCGGAGGTGGACGCGGACGACTGGGTGCTGGTGCACGACGCGGCGCGGCCCTGCCTGCCCGCGGCCGACCTCGCGCGGCTGGTCGAGGAGTGCCGCGGCGACGAGATCGGCGGCATCCTCGCGCTGCCGGTGTCCGACACGGTCAAGCGCGCGGGCAAGGACGAGGGCGGCGCGCAGCGCGTGGCGGGCACCGAGGACCGCTCGCAGCTCTGGCTCGCGCAGACGCCGCAGATGTTCCGCGCGGCGCTGCTCGCCGAGGCGCTGTCGCGAGCGAAGCCGACGGTCACCGACGAATCCGCCGCGATCGAGCAGATGGGCCTGCGCCCGCGGCTCGTGCTCGGCAGCCGCGAGAACCTCAAGGTGACCTACCTCGAGGACCTCGCGATCGCCGAGGCGATCCTGTCGCACCGATGATGCGCATCGGCCAGGGCTTCGACGTGCACGCGCTGGTGCCGGGGCGGCGACTGGTGCTGGGCGGCGTGGAGATCGCGTACCACCTCGGGCTCGAGGGGCACTCGGATGCCGACGTGCTGCTGCACGCGATCTGCGACGCGCTGCTCGGCGCGGCCGCGCTGGGCGACATCGGCCGGCACTATCCCGACAACGACGCGCAGTACTCGGAGGTCGACAGCCGGCGCCTGCTGCGCGACGTCGCCGCGAAGCTCGCCGCCGAGCGCTACCGCGTGGTCAACGTCGACGCGACCGTCGTCGCGCAGGCGCCGCGCCTCGCCCCGCACTTCGCGCGCATGACCGGCAACATCGCGGCCGACCTCGGCGTGGCGCCGGCCGCGATCAACCTCAAGGCCACCACCACCGAGGGCCTGGGCTTCGCCGGGCGCGGCGAGGGCATCGCCGCGATGGCCGTCGCGCTCATCGAAAGGACCTGACATGTATTCGCCGCCCTACAACCGCGTCGAGGACCGCGTCGAGCTGCTGCAGTTCATGCGCGCCAACAGCTTCGCGCTGGTCGTCACCGCGACCGGCGGCGCGCCGATGGCCTCGCACCTGCCGGTCACGGTCGCCGACGGCGAGGGCGGGCTCGTGGTCCATTCGCACATGGCGAAGAACAATCCGCAATGGCGGGAATTCTTCGAGGACGAGGTTATGGTCGTGTTCTCGGGCCCGCACGCCTACGTCTCGCCGCGCTGGTACGAGGCGCTCGAGCGCGTGCCGACCTGGAACTACGCCGCGGTGCACGCCTACGGCGCGCCGCGCATCGTCGAGGCGCCCGCCGCCAAGCACGCCGCGCAGCGCGCGCTGGTCGCCGAGATGGATCCGGCGTGGCTGCCGAAATTCGACGCGCTGCGGCCGGCCTACGTCAGCGCGATGCTCGAGGGCATCGTCACCTTCGAGGTTCCCGTCACCCGGCTCGAGACGCGCTGGAAGCTGTCGCAGAACCGGGGAAGGCGCGAGCAGGAGCTGATCGCCGCCGAGCTCGAGCGCTCCGCCGATCCGGTGCTCAAGGCGCTCGCGGCCCTCACGCGGAAGCACTTCGTCGACGCCTGATGCGGCTGTTCTTCGCGGCCTGGCCTCCCGCCGGCGCGGCGAAGGCGCTGGTCGCCTGGGCGCGCGACCTGACGCGCGACTGCGGCGGGCGCCCGACACCCGAGGAAACGGTGCACCTGACGCTCGCGTTCCTCGGCGAGGCCGATGCGGACGTCGCACGCGCGACCGGCCGCGCGGTGAAGGCGCCGGGCCTGGAGTTCCGCATCGAGCAGGCGCGCTACTGGGCGCACAACCGCATCATTTGGGTCGGTCCCCGTGAGGTGCCGGAAGCGCTCGCGAGCCTGGCGGCCGCCTTGGGCGAAACCGGGCGCTTCGCCGCGCACGTCACCTTGATCCGCAAGGCGCGGCCGCCCCGGGTTCTGCCGCCGCCCCCGGCGGTCGCGTGGCCGGTGCGGGAGTTCGTCCTCGTGCGCTCTAGGCTTGGGTCCCGAGGCGCGGACTACGAGGTGCTCGAGCGTTTCGGCCTGGGTTGAGTCATTCAGGCCCCCGGCCGCAGGGCCGCGCGCGCGGAGAGGACGAGCGCCAGCGCGATGGCGGCCATGCCGACCCAGTCAAGCGCGCCCGGCCGTTCCCCGAGCAGGATTGCGCTGAAGATCGCGCCCAGGACCGGCACGGCCAGCACCCCGAAGCTGCCCAGCCCGGCGCCCAGCCGCGCGATGGCCCAGAACCACACGTACCAGCCCACGGCGTTTACCAGCACGCCGTTGTAGACGATGGCGAAGACCAGCTCGGCGTTCCACTGCGCGGGCGGGCCCGGAAAGGCGATCGCGGGCGGCACCAGCAGCGCGCCGCCGAGCAGCACCTGCCAGCCGATGAGGCTGAGGTTGTCCATGCCGCCGCGGTCCTGCAGGCGCTTGGTGGCGACCACGCCGAGGCCCCAGACGACGCCCGAGGCGAGCGCCAGCAGCTCGGGCAAACCCGCCGCGCCCGCCGGACGCACCAGGAGGGCGAGCCCGGCGAGCGCGACCGCGAGCGCGAGCCCCTGCGCGCGCGAGGGCCGCTCGCCCAGCAGCGGCCACGCGAACACCGTCGCCCAGAACGGCATCGTGAAATTCAGCACCGCCGTCTTGCCGACCGCGCCGAGCTTCAGCGCCCAGGTCGCGAGCGCGAACGTGGCCGTCGTCTGCAGGAAGCCGACCAGCAGGACCTGCGGCGCGTGCGCCAGGCGCATCGGGCGGCCGAGCGCGGCCGCGGCCCCGAACAGGCACGCCGCGGCGAGCGCGAAGCGCCAGGCGAGGAACTCGAACGGGCCGGCGTGGCGCACGCCGACCTTCATCACGACCCAGTTGAAGCCCCAGACCAGGCTCACCGCGGCGAGCGCCGCGAGCGGGGCGCCCCGCCCGCGCGGGCTCACGCGGCCGCGCGCAGCACGAGCCGCGCCGCCAGGCCGCCGCCCGGGCGCGCCGCGAGCTCGAGCCGCCCGCCGTGCGCGCGCGCGATGCGCTCGACGATCGCGAGCCCGAGCCCGGTGCCGCCGCGGCCGCTGCGCGCCGGATCGAGCCGGGTGAACGGGCGCTTGAGTCGCTCGGCCTCGCCGTCGGGAATGCCGGGGCCGCGGTCGAGCACCTCGATCACGAGCGCGTCGCCGTCGCGGCGCGCCTCGACCTCGACCGGCTCGCCCGCGTAGCGCAGCGCGTTGTCGACCAGGTTGGTCACTGCGCGACGCAGCGCGAGGCGCGCGAACGCGAACTCGCCGGGCGGGGGCGGGCGCACCTCGACGCGGCGCCCAAGCTTGGCGTAGTGCTCCCCGACCTCGGCCAGCAGCGTCGCCGGGTCCTGCGGGGCGCGCGGCTCGTTCTCGCCGCGGGCGAACTCGAGGAATTGCCCGACCACCTGGTCCATCTCCTCGATGTCCGCGATCATGCCCTGCAGCGCGGCGGGCTCGGCGCCGCTCATCTCCAGCGCGAGGCGCAGCCGCGAGAGCGGCGTGCGCACGTCGTGCGAGATCCCCGCGAGCACCATGGCGCGCTCGCGCTCGAGCGCCTCGAGGTCGCGCGCCATGCGGTTGAACGCCGCGGACACGGTCGCGAGCTCGCGCGGCCCGGCCTCGGGCAGCGGCTCGGGCGTCTCGCCGCGGCCGACGCGGCGCGCCGCGCCGGCGAGCGCGCGCAGCGGCCGGCTGAGCGAGGCCGCGATCAGCGAGGCGCCCGCGAGCGCGAGCGCGAGCAGCGCGGCGCCCCAGCCGAGCCAGCCGAGCCCGAGCTCGGGCTCGAAGCGCTCGCGCGGCATGCGCACCCAGTACTCGTCCTCGTCGATGAAGAAGCTCACCCAGAAGCCGCGCATGCCGTCGCGCGCGGCCGCGAAGCGCGTCGCCGCCCCGAGCTGCGCGCGCACGCGCTCGGCGACGCGCGCGAGCCGCCGGTCGGGCCGCAGCGGCACGAGCGTCTCGTCGTTGGTCACCGGGTACACGCGGATGCCTTCGCGCTCGCTCATTTCGACCAGCAGCTCGCGCCGGCGGTAGGGGTCGGCGTTGACCAGGGCGGCGCGCGTGAGGTTGACCGCGCTGACCGCCTGCTGCGCCAGCTCGCGCGAGCGCGGCTCGCGCTCGGCGACGCGCAGGATCTGGAACGACGCGGCCACCGAGACCACGATCAGCCCGGCAATCAGCAGGAACGACCGCCAGAACAGCGCCATCTACGGCCGGCCGTCGGGCACGAACACGTAGCCGTGGCCCCACACGGTCTGGATGTAGCGCGGGTGCGCCGGATCGGGCTCGACGATCTTGCGCAGGCGCGAGATCTGCACGTCGATCGCGCGGTCGAACACCTCGTACTCGCGGCCGCGCGCGAGCTCCATCAGCTGGTCGCGCGACAGCGGCTGGCGCGGGCGCTCGACAAGCACCTTCAGCACCGAGAACTCGCCGGTCGTGAGCGGGACCGCCTTGCCGTCGCGCCGCAGCTCGCGCGTGGCGGGGCTGAACTCGAAGGGGCCGAAGCGCACCACGCCGTCCTCGGCGCCGGGCGCGCCCGGCAGGCCCGCGCGGGGCTTGCGGCGCAATACCGCGTTGATGCGCGCGACGAGCTCGCGCGGGTTGAACGGCTTGGGCAGGTAGTCGTCGGCGCCCATCTCCAGGCCGACGATGCGGTCGACCTCGTCGCCCTTGGCGGTCAGCATGATGATGGCGGGCGAGCCGCCGGAGGCGCGCAGGCGCCGGCAGATCGCCAGCCCGTCCTCGCCGGGCAGCATCAGGTCGAGCACCAGCAGGTCGTAGCGCTCGCGCGACAGCAGCCTGTCCATGGCGGCGGCGTCCGCCACCGCGCGCACCTCGAACTTCTGCTCGCCGAGGTAGCGCGTGAGCAGGTCGCGCAGGCGCTGGTCGTCGTCGACCACGAGGATGCGGGTCTTCAGCTCGGCCATGGCGTTACCCAATGTTACAGAAAGGGCGAGGGGTGCGGCTTACACTGTCGGCGATGATGCGCGCACTCGTCCTGCTGCTCGCCCTCGCGTGCGCCGCCGCGCAGGCGCAGGAGGCGCCGCGTCCCGGGCGCGGCATGCAGGGCCCGCCCCAGGGCCCGCAGCCGCGCGAGCAGGCGCGCGCGCAGCGCGACGGTCTGCAACGCGGCACCGAGGCGCGCGGCCCGCATCGCTTTACGCGCGAAGAGCGCGAGAAGCTGCGCCAGGACGTGATCGACGCCAACCGCGAGATGCGCGGCCACCGCAAATAGGGACAGACCCCATTATTTCGCAGAGCGGAAAAATGGGGTCTGTCCCTATTTGAGCAGATGGCCGATGGAGTTCGCGTAGTAGGCGAGGAGCGGGAGCTCCTCGCTGTGCGCGTAGTACAGGCCTTCGCGAATGCCGACCACGCGGCGCAGGCGGAGCATGCGCAGCCCAACGTGGATCGCGTAGTCGAAGTCCTGCCGTGGCACGTAGACGTGCGCGCCGCGCTGGCGCAGCGCCTCGACCAGCTCACCGACCTCCTTCTTTAGCTCGAGCTCGGAGACCGCCTTGTCGCCGTGCCGCAGCAGGACCGCGGCGATGAGCGGCACCGGCAATACCGGCACGATGCGCCCGACGGCGTCCATCAGGCTGCGCCCGAGCGCGGCGACCTCGCGCTTGCGCGCCTCGCCCGGCAGCCGGTGGAAGTCCAGGGCCCGCTCGGCGCAGTAGGCGCGCATCGAGATCGGCGCGCCGAAGTTCACGCAGGCGTAGCCGAAGCGGTACCAGCGGCTGCGCAGCGCGAGCCCGACGTTGCGCAGCGCGAACGCCGTCGTCGTGCCGAGCGCGCGCAGCTTGCCGCGCGGGCTCGCCTCGGGGTCGAGCGCGCGCAGCAGCGTGCGGTCCTCGAGCACGCGATCGTAGTTGATGCCGAGCGGCACGAACACGAGGTCGCGCTCGCCGTCGACGCGAAAGCCGCGCAGCATGTAGTCGATGGCGCCGAGCTTGGGCTCGCGCAGCCGGCCGTCGCGCGTGAGCCCGCCCTCGGGAAAGACGGCCTGCGGCACGCCGGCCTCGGTGGCCATGACGATGTAGCGCTCGAGCACGCGGCGGTAGAGCTCGTCGCGCGAGTTGCGCCGCACGAAGTAGGCGCCCATCCAGCGGATCAGCGCCGACAGCGGCCAGATGCGCGCCCATTCGCCGACCGCGTACGAGAGCGCCGTCTGGTCGGCGGCGAGGTAGGCCGCGAGCACGTAGTCCATGTTCGAGCGATGGTTCATGACGAACACGATGGTGGCGTCGGACTCCACGCGCGCGAGGTTCTCGGCGTCGACGTAGCCCAGGCGCACGCGATAGAGCATCTGGGCGAGGCGCTTGCCGGCCCAGTAGCCGATGCGGAAGTAGAGGTAGGCGTTGAACGCGGGCACCGTGTCGCGCGCGTAGCGCTCGACCCGGTGCAGCGCCGCCGCGAGCGGCACGCCGTGGTCGCGGGCGTAGTCCTCGGCGGCGCGCTGCAGCTTCGGGTCGGTGACGAGGCGGTGGATCAGCGCCTGGCGGCGCGTGCGCTGGAAGGGCCGGATGCCGATGCGAAGGCGCTGTCCGACCTCGTCGATCACCTGGTTCGCGGGGTGCATCACGAGCCAGCGCAGCGCCGGCAGCAGCGCGTGCTCCCACAGCGCCCAGGCGGCGAGCAGCGCGCCCGCGGCGGCGAGCCACAGCGGTATCGAGACGCTGTCCTGCATCCTCCCTCCCGGGCAGCGAGTCTAGCCTATCGCCCCCGGCGCTCGCGCGCGAAGAGGTACAGGCCGCTCGAGACGACGATCGCCGCGCCGAGCCCCACGGCGGGGTCCGGCACGCTGCCGAAGATCAGGTACCCGAGCAGCGCCATGTACAGGATCTGCTGGTACAGGAACGGCGCGAGCGTGCTCGCGGGGGCGTAGCGGTGCGCCGCCGCGAAGACGTAGTGGCCCGCGCCGCCGAACACGCCCATCAGGCCGAGCAGCGCCCACGCGAAGCCGTCGTGCGGCGCCTGCCAGGCGGCGAGCGCGAACGGCGCGAGCACGACGGCGGCGACCACGGCCGGCAGGAACTGGATCGTCTCGGGTGCGTCGTACGCCGCGAGCTTGCGCGTCATCAGGTTGAACGCCGAGTAGATCACCGCGTTCAGCATCGACAGCAGCATCGCCGGATGGAAGGCGGCCGACCCGGGTCGCACCACCACGAGCACGCCGGCGAAGCCGAGCACGATCGCGGTCCAGCGGCGCCGGTCGATGCGCTCGCCGAGCAGCGGCGCGCTCATCAGCGCGACCAGGATCGGCACCGTGAAGAAGATCGACGCCGTGACCGTCAGCTGCAGGTACTGCAGCGCCCAGAAGTTGATGCCGGTCATGGCGCAGAACATGAGCCCGCGCACGACGTGCCAGCGCAGGTGCCGCGTGCGCACCAGCGCGCGCCCGCGCAGCGGAAACAGCAGCGCCGAGGCGAGCAGCACGTGCGTCAGGAAGCGCAGCCAGACGACCACGATCACGGGCTCGGTGCGCACGAGCCACTTCGCGCTCGCGTCGAGCAGCGAGAAGCACAGGTAGGCGAGCGAGGCGAAGCCGATGCCGACGAGGCGGTTGCGCGCGCTGTCCGCGTGCAGCACGAGCGGCGCCGCCGCCTACAGCGCGCGCAGCACCGCGTTCGTCACCGCGCGCGTGTCGTGCACGCCGCCGAGGTCGGGCGTGAACACCTGCTCCTCGGTCGTGCGCTCGATGGCGCGCATGAGGCGCGCGGCGGCCCGCGGCTCGCCGAGGTGCTCGAGCATCATCGCGGCGGTCCAGAACGTGGCGATCGGGTTGGCGACGCCCCGGCCGGCGATGTCGAAGGCCGAGCCGTGGATCGGCTCGAACATCGAGGGAAAGGTCCGCTCGGGATTCAGGTTCGCGGTCGGCGCGATGCCGAGCGACCCCGAGAGCGCGGCCGCGAGGTCCGACAGGATGTCGGCGTGCAGGTTGGTGGCGACGATGGTGTCGAGCGAGGCGGGCTTCAGCACCATGCGCGTCGTCATCGCGTCGACGAGGACCCGGTCGTGCGCGACGTCCGGGTATGCCTTGGCCACCTGGTAGAAGATCTCGTCCCACAGCACCATGCCGTGGCGCTGCGCGTTGGACTTGGTCACGAGCGTCAGCCGCTTGCGCGGGCGCCGGCGCGCGAGCTCGAACGCGAAGCGGTGGATGCGCTCGACGCCGTGGCGCGTGAACACCGAGGTCTCGGTGGCGATCTCCTCGGGCAGGCCGGTGTGCACGCGCCCGCCCGAGCCCGAGTACTCGCCCTCCGAGTTCTCGCGGACGATCACCCAGTCGATGTCCCTGCCGTTCGCGAGCGGGCTCTTCACGCCCGGCAGCACGCGCGAGGGGCGCACGTTCGCGTACTGGTCGAAGCCCTGGCAGATCGGCAGCCGCAGGCCCCAGAGCGACACGTGGTCGGGCACGTCGGGCGCGCCGACCGCGCCGAAGAAGATCGCGTCGAAGGTCCTCAGCTTGTCGAGGCCGCCCTCGGGGATGTACGCCCCGGTCCTCAGGTAGCGCGCCGAGCTCCAGTCGAAGTGCTCGTAGGCGAGGCGGAAGTTCTCCTTGCCCGCAAGCGCGTCGAGGACCTCGATGCCCGCGGGAATGACCTCGTTGCCGATGCCATCGCCGGGGATCGCGGCGATGCGGTAGGACTTCACGCGGCGCGCTTGGAAGCGCCGCGCACGGCGTCGGCGACCGCCGCACCGACCTCCATCGTGGACGCCTTGCCCTTCATGTCGGGCGTGTGCGGCCCGTCGACGATCACGCGCTCGATGGCGCGCACGACGTCGGCGGCGGCCTCGGGGTGCCCGAGGTGCTCGAGCATCAGCGCGCCCGACCAGATCTGGCCGATCGGATTGGCGATCTTCCTGCCGTAGATGTCGGGCGCGGAGCCGTGCACGGGCTCGAAGATCGAGGGCGCGGTCTTCTCGGGATTGATGTTGCCCGAGGGCGCGATGCCGATGGTGCCCGCGGTGGCGGGCCCGAGGTCCGAGAGGATGTCGCCGAAGAGGTTCGAGGCGACGATGACGTCGAAGCGGTCGGGGTTCAGCACCATCTGGATCGACAGGCCGTCGACGTGGTACTGGTCCGCGCGCACGTCCGGATACTGCTTCTTCATCGCGGCGAAGCGCTCGTCCCAGTACGGCATCGTGATCGAGATGCCGTTCGACTTCGTGCACGAGGTGACGTGCTTCTTGCGCGTCTTCGCCAGCTCGAAGGCGTATTTCATGATCCGGTCGACGCCCTTGCGGGAGAAGACGGCCTGCTGCGTGACGATCTCGCGATCCGTGCCCTCGTAGGCGCGCCCGCCGACGTTGCCGTACTCGCCCTCGGTGTTCTCGCGGATCACGCAGTAGTCGATGTCGCCGGGCCTGCGGCCCGCGAGCGGGCAGGGCAGGCCCTCGAACAGCCGCACCGGCCGCAGGTTCACGTAGAGGTCGAACCCGCGGCGGAAGTTGATCAGCAGGCCCCAGGCCGAGATGTGGTCGGGCACGATCGCCGGATTGCCGGCGGCGCCGAAGTAGATCGCGTCGAACGCGCGCAGGATCTGCGGCGCGTCCTCGGGGCACATCCGGCCGTGCGCCTGGTACCAGTCGCAGCTCCAGGGATATTCCTGCCACTGGAAGCGCAGGCCGTGCTTCGCGCCGATGGCCTCCATCACGCGCACGCCCTCGGGCATCACTTCGCGGCCGATGCCGTCGCCGGGTATCACTGCGATCTTGTACGTGGCCATGCCCGCGAGTATAGCTAGAATCGTCGCGTGAAATTCGCGGCGATCGAGACCTCCACCGAGTGGTGCTCGGTCGCGCTGTGGCTCGACGGCGAGCTGCGCGCGATCGAGACGCGCGCGGGCCACCGGCACGGCGAGCTCGCGCTGCCGATGCTCGGCGAGCTGCTCGCGCAGGCGGGGCTCGGCGCCGCGGATCTGCAGGCGATCGCGTTCGGCGCCGGCCCCGGCTCGTTCACCGGTTTGCGCATCGCCTGCGGCATCGCACAAGGGCTCGCGTTCGCGCGCGGGCTGGCCGTGTGCGGGGTGTCGTCGCTCGAGGCGATGGCCGAGGAGAGCGGCGCAGGGCGCGTCGTCGCCTGCCTCGATGCGCGCATGGGCGAGGTGTACTATGCGGCGCTGGAAAAACAAGGCGAGCGCTGGCGCGAGGCGATCCCCGCGCAATGCGTCGCCCCGGACCGCGCGCCCCGCCCGCCGGGCGGAGGCTGGGTCGGGTGCGGCGGCGGCTTCGCCGCCTACGGCGACATGGGCTTCGAAACGGTGTACCCGGAAATCCACCCCGGCGCGGCGGCGCTTGCGCGACTCGCCGCGCCGAGGCTCGAGGCGGGCGAGGGCGTCGATGCCGCGCGCGCTGCGCCCGTCTACCTGCGCGACAAGGTCGCGCTGACCACGCAGGAGCGCCGCCGTCGATGAGCGCCGTCCTGAGGGACCTGCCGCGGCTCGCGGTGATGGGCGAATCCGACCTCGAGCCGGTGCTCGCGATCGAGCGCGCCGTCTACACGCATCCATGGACCAAGGGCAACTTCGCCGACTCGCTGCGCGCCGGCTATTGCTGCCGCACCTGGCGCCTCGGCGGCGAGCTGCTCGGGTACTTCGTCATGCTCGCGGCCGCGGGCGAAGCGCACCTGCTGAACCTGTCCATCGCCGCCGCCTGGCAGCGTCGCGGGCACGGCTCGGCGCTGCTCGCGGAGGCGATGCGGCTCGCGCGGGCGCTGGGCGCAGCGAGCATGTTCCTCGAGGTGCGACCGAGCAACCGGCCGGGGCAGGCGCTCTACGAGCGCCACGGCTTCCGCAGGATCGCGCAGCGCCGCGGCTACTACCCGGCCGCGACCGGGCGCGAGGATGCGCTGGTGCTGAGCCGCCCGCTGTGAGCCGGCGCGAGCGGATGCTGGAGGAGATGGGGCTGGGGCCGGTCTGGAGGCTGAGGCAGAAAAAGACTCCCTCGCCGGCCGCGGGAGCGGCCGACGAGGGATCGAATGAAAGTCCTGCCCCGGCGATGGACTGGCCGGCGCTCAAGGCGACAGTCCGCGACTGCACGCTCTGCGCCATTCGCAAGGGCTGCACCCAGACCGTGTTCGGCGTGGGCGACGAGCAGGCCGACTGGCTGCTCGTCGGCGAGGCCCCGGGCGCCGAGGAAGACCGGCTCGGCGAGCCCTTCGTCGGGCAGGCAGGGCGGCTGCTCGACAACATGCTCGCCGCGCTCGGCCTGAAGCGCGGAGAGAACGTCTACATCGCCAACGTCCTCAAGTGCCGGCCGCCCGGCAACCGCAACCCGGAGCCGGGCGAGGTCGCGAACTGCTCGCCCTACCTGAAGCGCCAGATCGCGCTGATCCGGCCCAAGCTCGTGCTCGCGATGGGCCGGTTCGCGGCGCAGACGCTGCTCGGCTCGGACGCCACCATCGGCAGCCTGCGCGGCGCGGTGCACGCCTACCAGGGGGTGCCGCTCGTCGTCACCTACCACCCGGCGTACCTGCTGCGGAACCTGCCCGACAAGGCGAAGGCGTGGGCGGACCTGCTGCTGGCGAAGGAGGTGGTGGAGGGGAAGCGGTAGCCTCATCGCAGGACGGCGCGGGTTTTGATCTTCAATGATCTCCGGTTTTTTCGGCCGGAAGATTCACCCGGCCGAAAAAACCGGAGACCTGAGAACGGCCAAACCCGCGCCGTGGCTCGCTTCGTCGCCCGTCGAAGTCAGTGCTCCGCCGACCGCGCGATCTCCAGCAGCGCCTCGATCTCGTCGTGGTGCACGCGCCGGTGGTGCCGGTACCAGACCAGCACGAGCGCCATCGTGCCGGCGACGAACAGCCCGAACAGCACGACCACGGCGGTGATCGACAGGCCCGCCTCGAGCAGCGCGGAGTAGATCGCGATCATGGCGAGGATCGAGATGTTCTCGTTGAAGTTCTGCACCGCGATCGAGCGGCCGGCGCCCATGATGTTGTGGCCGCGGTGCTGCAGCAGCGCGTTCATCGGCACGACGAAGAACCCGGCCATGGCGCCGATCAGCACCATCAGCGGGATCGCGACGCGCACCTCGGTGACGAAGACCATGCCGAGCACGACCACGCCCATGGCGATGCCGAGCGGGATGACGGCCGTCGCGCGGTCGAGCGACACGCGCCAGGACGCGAGCACCGCGCCGAGCGCGATGCCGACGGCGACCACGCCCTGCAGCATGGCCGCGCGCGACAGGCCGAAGCCGAGCGAGACGCGCGCCCACTCGATGACAATGAACTGCAGCGTCGCGCCGGCGCCCCAGAACAGCGTCGTCACCGCGAGCGAGATCTGGCCGAGCTTGTCGGTCCAGAGGCGCCGGCAGCAATGGTAGAAGTCCTCCAGCGTCTCGAGCGGGTGCGCCGGCAGCGGCTTCAGCGCGACGCCGGTGCGCGGCACGTACAGGTTGAACACCGCGGCGGCCAGGTAGAAGAAGGCGATGACCGAGATCGCCGCCTCCGCCGGCGTGTCGATGCCGGTGTCGACGGCGGGCAGGTCGAACGACAGCAGGTACGTGGCGACGTGCGCGTTGATCAGCACGCCCCCGAGCACCGTGCCGAGGATGATCGAGGTCACGGTGAGGCCCTCGATCCAGCCGTTGGCGATCACGAGCTTGGTCGGCGGCAGGTACTCGGTCAGGATGCCGTACTTGGCCGGCGAGTAGGCGGCCGCGCCCAGGCCGACCAGCGCGTAGGCCGCGAGCGGGGGCGCGTTGAACAGCATCGCGAGGCAGCCGGCGACCTTGATCGCGTTGGAGGCGAACATGACCTGGCCCTTGGGCAGCCGGTCGGCGAAGGCGCCGACGTACGGCGCGAGCACGACGTAGGACACGACGAAGAAGAACTTCAGGTACGGCGTCAGCCAGCTCGGCGAGTTGTCCTGCATCAGCAGCGCGATCGCGGCGACCAGCAGCGCGTTGTCGGCGAGCGACGAGAAGAACTGCGCCGCCATGATGATGTAGAAGCCGAGGCTCATTGGGCGGCGCACTTATAGCACGGACGAGGGCTGGGCTATGCTAGCGGCATGCCCCGGCCGATCCGCGCGACGATCAAGGCGTCCGCCTTTCGCCACAACCTGAAGCTCGCGCGCGAATCGGCGGGTGACGCGCGGATCTGGGCGGTGCTGAAGGCGAACGCCTACGGCCACGGCCTGGAGCGCGCCGCGCGCGCGCTGGCCGAGGCCGACGGCTTCGCGCTGCTCGACTTCCAGGACGCCGCGCGCCTGCGGCTCGCCGGGGTCGCCAAGCCGATCCTGATGCTCGAGGGCTTTTTCCGGCCGCTCGACGTGGCCCAGATCTTCAAGTACGGGCTGACGCCGGTGATCCACAATCCCGACCAGGTCGAGCTGCTCAAGCACATGGACTTTCCCGCCGATCTCGACCTGTACCTCAAGGTGAACAGCGGCATGAACCGGCTGGGCTTCGGCATGGACGACCTGCGGGTCATGTACAACACGCTGCGCGTGCTGCCGCGGGTGCGCGAGATCACGCTGATGACGCATTTCGCCGACGCCGACGGCGAGCGCGGCGTGCACGACCAGCTGCGCTGGTTCAACGAGCTCGTGGGCCCGTTCGAGGCGCCGCGCTCGGTCGCGAACTCGGCCGCGATGCTGCGCTTCAAGGAAACGCGCGAGGGCTGGGTGCGGCCGGGGATCATGCTCTACGGCTGCTCGCCGTTCGCCGACTGGAGCGCCGCCGAGATCGGGCTGCAGCCCGTGATGACGCTTGCCTCCGAGCTGATCGCGGTGCAGAACCTCGCGCCCGGCGAGCGCGTCGGCTACGGCTTCGGGTTCGAGGCGAAGGCGCCGATGACGATCGGCATCGTCGCCTGCGGGTACGCCGACGGCTACCCGCGGCACGCGCCCACCGGCACGCCGGTGCTGGTGGGCGGCCGTCGCACGCGGGTCGTCGGCCGCGTGTCGATGGACATGCTGGGCGTGGACATCACCGACATGGAGGAAGCCTACATCGGCACGCCCGTGACGCTGTGGGGCGAGGGCCTGCCGGCCGACGAGGTGGCGGCGGCGGCGGGGACCGTGAGCTACGAGCTGCTGTGCGCGCTCGCGCCGCGGGTGCCGGTGCACGAGGAAGCCTGATGGCGAAGGCGAAGTCGGTGTTCGTGTGCTCCGAGTGCGGCGCGACGGCGCTGAAGTGGATGGGCCTGTGCCCGTCGTGCGGCGAGGCGGGCACGCTGAGCGAGCAGCCGGCCGAGCGCGCGGGGCGCGCCGCGGGACCGGCGCCCGCGCCCGTGGCGCTCGAGGGCGTCGAGGTGCGCGAGACCGAGCGCGTCGCCACGGGTCTGGCCGAGCTCGACCGCGTGCTCGGGGGCGGGCTGGCGCCGGGCCAGGTGATCCTGATCGGGGGCGATCCCGGCATCGGCAAGTCGACGCTGCTGCTGCAGGCGCTCGCGGTCCTCGCCGGCGAGCACCGCGTGCTCTACGTCTCGGGCGAGGAATCGGCCGAGCAGGTCGCGCTGCGCGCGCGCCGGCTGGGCGTGGCCGCGGCGCGCGTCGGGCTGCTGGCCGAGATCCAGCTCGAGCGCGTGCTCGCCGCGCTGCAGGCCGACCGGCCCGAGGTGGCGGTCGTCGACTCGATCCAGACGCTGTGGTCGGACACGCTGCAATCGGCGCCGGGCTCGGTCGCGCAGGTGCGCGAGTGCGCGGCGCAGCTCACGCGCCACGCGAAGCGGGCGGGCACGGCGCTGTTCATCGTCGGCCACGTCACCAAGGAGGGCGCGATCGCGGGCCCGCGCGTGCTCGAGCACATCGTGGACACGGTGCTCTACTTCGAGGGCGACGCGCATTCGGCCTTCCGCCTCGTGCGCGCGGTCAAGAACCGCTTCGGCGCGGTGAACGAGCTCGGCGTCTTCGCGATGACCGACGCCGGCCTGCGCGCGGTGGCCAATCCGTCGGCGCTGTTCCTGCAGCGCCACGGCCGCGACGTGGCGGGCTCGTGCGTGCTCGCCACGCTCGAGGGCACGCGCCCGCTGCTGGTCGAGATCCAGGCGCTGGTCGACGCGGCGCACGCGCCCAATCCCCGCCGGCTCACCGTGGGCCTGGAGCAGAACCGCCTGGCGATGCTGCTCGCGGTCCTGCACCGCCACGCGGGCATCGCGACGCTCGACCAGGACGTGTTCGTGAACGCCGTGGGCGGCGTGCGCATCGGCGAGCCCGCGGCCGACCTCGCGGTCGCGCTGGCGATCGTGTCCTCGCTCACCGACCGGCCGATCCCGGGCAAGCTGCTCGCGTTCGGCGAGGTGGGCCTCGCCGGCGAGGTGCGGCCGGCGCCGCGCGGCCAGGACCGGCTGAAGGAGGCGGCCAAGATCGGCTTCGAGCGGGCGATCGTGCCGAAGGCCAACGCGCCGCGCGGGCGCATCGCGGGGCTCGAGGTGCTGGCCGTCGAGCGCGTGGAGGAGGCCGTGCGCCTCCTCAAGGATCTCTGATGCCGCGCGCCGCCCGCCCTCCCAGGCGCCCGGCCCGGCGCGGCGGCGCGCGCGCCTCCGCGGCGCTCGACCGCAACCGCTTCGCCGCCGAGGCCGGGCACGTCTTTCCGTGGGAGTGGGACATTCCGTCGGACCGGCTCGAGTGGCTCTATCCGCCCGCGGCGCTGCTCGGCCCGCCGCCGCCGGGGGGGCGGTATCCGGATTTCCGCGACATGGTGCACCCCGACGACCGGGCGCTGTTCCTCGCCGCGGGCCGCGCGTCGATGGCGAGCCTCGGCGAGTACCAGTGCGAGGCGCGCCTCGTGCGCACCGACGGCGAGGTGCGCTGGTTCCACGCGCGCGGCCGCGCCTACGGCGATGCCCGGGGCCGCGCCGTGCGCATGCGCGGCGCGACGGTCGACGTCCAGGAGCGAAAGATCGCCGAGCAGGCGCTGCGCGCGCTCGCCAACGCGATCGAGCACGCGTCGCTCGAGATGTGCCTGTGCGACGCGGACGACCGCGTCGTCATGGTCAACCGCGCGTACCGCGAAGCGAACGCCGAGCGCGCCGCGCAGCTGGTGCCGGGCACGCCTTACGCGGACTACCTGCTCGCCGGGCTGAAGCTGGGAATGCCGGTCGAGGCGCGCGGGCGCGAGGACGCCTGGCTCGCCGAGCGCTTGGCCCAGCGGCGCTCGAGCGGCCGCTCGTTCGAGCAACAGCTGAAGGATGACCGCTGGCTGCTGGTCACCGACCAGCGCCTGCCGTTCGGCGGCATGCTGACCACCGGCATCGACATCACGGCGCGCAAGGTGGCCGAGCAGACGGCGCATCGCGCCTTCGAGCGCCTGCGCCTGATGGTCGAAAACCTCAACGAGCCGATGTTCCTCACCGACGCCGAGGATCGGTTCGTGTTCGGCAACCGGCGCTTCCGCGAGCGCAACGTGGCGTTTGCCGATGCCGTCGCGCCGGGTGCGCCCTACGAGGGCTACCTGCAGGCCGTGGTCGGCGCCGGGCTGGTGCCGGAGGCACGCGGGCGCGAGGCGCAATGGATCGCCGGGCGCATCGCGCAGCGGCGCCGCGGCGGCGGCCCGTACGAGCGCAGCCGGGGCGCAGTCGAGGTGATGCTCGCCTACGACCAGCGCCTCGACGACGGCTCGATCCTGACGTTCAACGTCGACATCACCGAGCGCAAGCGCGCCGAGGACGCGCTGCGGCTGAGCGACGAGCGCCTGCGGCAGGCCGTGCGTGCCTCGGACATCGGCATCTTCGACCACGACCATGTCGCCGACACGATCTTCTGGTCGCCGGAGCAGCGGGCGATCTATGGCATCGGGCCCGACGAGCCCATCACGCTGCAGCTGTTCCTGAAGCACGTGCACCCCGACGACGTGCCGCGCATCGGCGCCGCGGTCGCGCGCGCGCACGATCCGGCCGGCGAGGGCCTGTTCGACATCGAGCACCGGATCGTGCGCGCCGACGGCCAGGTCCGCTGGCTCAGCACGCGCTCGCAGACCCGCTTCGCCGGCGAGGGTGCCGCGCGGCGGCCGGCGCGCACGATCGGCGCGGTGATCGACATCACCGAGCGTCGTCGCGCCGAGGCCGCGCTGCGCGCCTCCGAGGAGCGCTTCGCCAAGATGTTCCAGGAGGCCCCCGAGTTCATGGCGCTGGTGCGCACCTCGGACGCGCGCATCATCGACGTCAACCGGGTGTTCGAGCGCGAGACCGGC
>Ga0335085_10004158_pt1 | contig 24207 bp, 21 predicted proteins | sample Lox_Sample_45_FD_206712 | JGI IMG/M metagenome (GOLD analysis project Ga0335085, IMG submission 206712) | Soil microbial communities from Loxahatchee National Wildlife Refuge, Florida, United States - Lox_Sample_4.5 | ecosystem: Environmental > Terrestrial > Soil > Wetlands | place: USA...
CACATGGCCATTGAGCCGGGTGTCGGCGGGCGCGTCACCGAGACCCACGACGACGGCGAGGTCGTCGAGATCGGGCGAATCCGGGTGTGGGAGCCGCCGGACCGGCTCGTGTTCACGTGGCGGCCCGCCTCGTTCGGGCCCGGCCAGGAGACAGAGGTGCACGTCGGCTTCGAACCCGTCGCCGGAGGCAGCAGGGTCGTGGTCGAGCACTTCGGCTGGGACGCCATACCGCCCGAGCACGCCGCCCGCCACGGCTTCCCGCTCTTTGCGTTCCAGCAGCGCTTGGCCGATTGGTGGCGCGACCTGCTAGCTTCCCTCGCCGGCCACAGCACCGGCCCGGCCGGAAGCTGACGAGCGATCCAGTCTCCAAAGCTGGCCGGGCTGATGAACCGGATGGGTCACTCCAGACGGCGTACTTCAGTGCGGCCGGGATGCCTGCAGACTTTGCTCATATCTCAGCGATGAGGAGGCGTGATGACTCAGGGAGATCACTTCAGCGAGGCTGAGCGGCTGTCACGGGACGCTCACTCACCTGGACTGGCGCAGGTGCACGCGACACTGGCCGTGGCGGAGCAGCTCGCCAGGGTGGCAGAGGCGCTGGACATGCTGATCCAGATGCAGCAGGAGGAGGGCTGAGGGCAACTGGGCTGGGGCGGCGGTTTACAGCCCCCGGCGCTAGCGTCGGGTCCGGCGCGGCTAGGACAGTCCGGCGATGAATCTTGCCGCTGCTGGCAGCCCCGCTGTGGACTGGCACCCCGGGTTCCAGCCGCGGCGTGGGCAGGGTTGAATGATCATCAGGATTGTGAACGACGCAGGTATCAAGGACCAGCCGCGCTTAGGGCCGGTGGGGTAAGGAGAGATTGCTGATGCCGGACAGGTCCCACGCGCTGGATCACATTGTGGTGGTGCTGTTTGAGAACCGGTCGCTGGACAATGTGCTGGGGCACCTGTACGGGCCGGGGGACGGCAAGAACTTCGACGGGGTGATCGGCAAGGACCTGAGCAATCCGATTCCGGCGTGGGCGGAGCACGGCGCTGAGCGCAAAGTGGTTCCGTACACCGTCGCCACCGACATGGATTCGCCGAACCCGGACTCGGGTGAGGAGTACTTCCATACCAACACCCAGCTGTTCAACATCCTCGACGACCACAACCGGTTCAGGATCGGTGATGGCGCGGCGGCGCCGTGGAATGCGCCGCCAGCGGGGGCGACCCCGACGATGGATGGGTTCGTCACCGACTACATATCCACCTTCACCGGCGAGACCGGCCGCCAGCCCACCTACGACGAGTACGCCCACATCATGACCGGCTGCACCCCCGGGCAGCTGCCGGTGCTCAACGGCATCGCCCGCGACTTCGGGGTCTTCGATCACTGGTTCTGCGAGGTGCCGTCCCAGACCTTCATGAACCGGTCGTTCTGGACGGCGGCCACCTCGTCGGGACTGGTCGTCAACAGCCCGATGCAAAAGTGGTTCACCAAGAACGACGCCGAGACGATCTTCGACCGGCTGGAGGCCCACGGCAAGACATGGAAGGTCTACGTCATGGAGCCAATGCCGCTCTCGTTCACCGGGGTGATCCACTTCCCCCGGCTGAAAGACCGGCTGGCCACCCACTTCGTGCCCTTCGCAGAGTTCGAGACCGACGCCGTGGCGGGCACCCTGCCGGACTTGTCGCTGATCGAGCCAAACATGCTGTCGGGCCACGGTGACTACCACCCTGCGTTCGGCCGCTCGTTGTCCAGCACCGTGGACCTAGCGATGGACAGCCCGTCCTCGATGCTGTCGGGTGAGGCCTTCTTGGAGCGGGTGTACCGCGCCTACCGGTCCGCCACCTCCCCAACCGGCCCAAACGTGTGGAACACCCCCCTGCTGATCGGGTGGGACGAACCGGGCGGCACCTACGATCACGTCCCGCCGGGGGCGGTACCACCGCCGGATGCGTCCGCGCCTGCTGGCGAGTTCGGCTTCGCCTTCGACCGCTCCGGGTACCGGGTACCCGCTGTCGTCGTGTCGCCGTGGGTGGAACCGGGATCGGTGTACAACGAGGAGTACCGCCACACCTCCCTGATCGCCACGCTGCGCAAGACCTGGGGACTTGGTGAGCCGTTCACGCAGCGGGACGCCTCGGCCCGCACCTTCGACCATCTCTTCTCGCTCGCCACGCCCCGCGACCCGCAAACCTGGGCGACCCCCAACGCGCGTCCGGTGCCCGCGTGGACGATGGACCCCGAGGTCGTCGGCCAGGGCCTGAGCAGCCTGGGTATCGGCGTCGGACCCGCCCTCATCGCCAGGGCCCAGCAGATGGGGGTGCAGCTCCCGGCCGAACTCACCGACCCGGGAACCGAGCTTCCACCCCGGCTCATCGTCGGCGTCCTCCGGCAGATCGCCGGTCACTTCTTCCCACTCCTGGCAGGAGACGCCAAAGACCCCGGCTGAGTCCGGGCCCCGCCTGACCGCCTCCGCACCACCGCTGATCAGCTCGCCCAGCGCCCTGCCGAAAGCACGCTACTGACTAGCGCCTGGACGACGCGCAGTTCAGGCGGCTGCCGCGACCGCGTGTCGTTCGTGCCGCCCAGCCGGTTCCGGTAGCGGCCCTTCTGCCCAGCCGGAGTGCGGGCCGAGGGGACCATCCTGGGCCAGGTCGTCGACGCGCATGGCGAGCAGAACGGCGCCATCTATCAGCAGGTCACGCTCGGTAGGAGTGATATCGCCCCGGTCGGCCCGCTCGCGGAAGATCGCGCAGATGTGCTGGAGCGCCGCATCAACGGTAAGCACGGTGATCACAGTTCTCACCTCCAGCCCAGGCATACCGCCAGGGATGCCCGGCTGGTCATGGGCTTTGGTCCTAACTGTGGGCCTGCCCGGGCCCCAGGGGTCCCGGCACGCCAGGGAGAAGCGGACCGCCAGTTCGCAAGCGCGCTCGGCAAGATCGCCCGGCGAGAGCTGAGACGGTCCAGCGGTGCCCTGCTGGCGACCAATCGCCCGCAGCGGGCGCACAGACGTCCAAGGGACGTGAACGGGAACTGGCAATCATGGCGGGTAGGCAGTTGGAGCGGGGAACTCATGATGCGGAGCGGGTGATGCGAACCGAACCCGCACTATCAGCTTGGGATCCGACCGATCGGAGCCGCTGACCGCCCTGACCTGGGCACTAGGCGAACCGCTGGTGACCGTGATAGACCCTACGGCACCAGGGCCAATGGCCCGTCAATGGCCCAGTCCGTCTCGATCACCGATGACTGCAGGTCATGGCCGCCGTCATCTGGCGCAACAACAAGATTGGCGAGCCAGTCGTGCGGTCGCTGATCGCTTATGACCACTGAGATCGTAGAGAATCAAGTCCAGTTCCAGGCCTGTTACGGGCATGCGCATTGAGCCCGGTACAGGTAGGGATTTCCCCGTTGCTCGGCCGGCCTCACCTACCCAGACTCAGGGGGAGACGGCCAGAGACCGGTGCCGCCCGCACGATCGGGCGGCCGCAAGCTGGCCGCCACAGCTCGGGCCGCCAGAAATCCCCGCGGCCCGCCGCTCGCACCCACGGGGAGAACATGATGAGAAAGACACTGGCCGCCGTCGCGGCGGCCGGAGCACTGCTGGCCGGCATCGCCGCGGCCAGCCCGGCGCTGGCCGCGTCCCGGCCGATCACCTTGCTGTGCTCGCCCAGCACCAACGGCGGCACGCTGGTCAAGGGCGTCTGCGTGCTGCCCGCTGCCGCGGTGGGCCAGCCGTGTGAAGGGTTCCTGCTGACCAGCAACGGCGCCGTCGACACCTTCACGATCACCTCCGGCAGCCTGCCGCCGGGCCTGTCGATGCCCGCGACCTACGGCGCCGCCGGGACGATCGTCGGCGGCACGCCCACCCAGCAGGGCACGTTCACCTGGGCCGTCCATGTCACTCCCTTCACCGGCGGCACGTCAAGCACCACCGGGACCTACCGCATCACGGTCAGCCCGGCACCGCCGCTGATGATCACCTTTCCCAGCAGCTGCTGCAACGCCGGGACGGTCGGCTCGCCCTACCTCCTGAACTTCGCCTCCTCCGGCGGGGTCGGCCCGTTCACCTGGACGGTGGCGGCCGGCCAGCTCCCGCCCGGCGTGACGCTAACCGGTGGCAGCCTGGAGGGCACCCCGACGGCGGCCGGCAAGTTCACGTTCACCATCAAGGTCACCGACAGCGCCGGCGGCCAGGCCAGCGAATCAGGCAGTATCACTATCTCGCCCTGACCCTCACCTGACCTCGGGCACCAGGCGGCTGAAGCGGGCCAGCGCTCCACCGCCTGTTACCTGGCCAGCAGAGCTTGAGCGGGGCGGGTTCACGGGGGTTCATGGGCGTCCATGGGCGTTCGCGCCGCAGGTTAGACCGCATGCGTGTACCGGATGAACCCGACCGGACGGTTATGAACTGCAACCCAAACTGCAACCCTGGTGTCGCTTTCCAGCGTGATGGGACCAGGGTGTTGCCACGAGGAAGGGACCACCTGGCGTCATGAGTGATCATGGTGGTCTCCGTTCTGTGGGTCAATGGACACGCCTGTGGTGTGGTTGATGGATGGTTTCTGGCGGCGCCGGTAGGACTCGCCTTCGATGATCAGTTCGTGGGCGGCGGAGACGAGGCGGTCGACGGCGGACTGGGCGAGCAGCGGGTCGGCCATCATGGATAGCCATTCTTCGGCGGTGCGGTTCGATGTGACGATTGTGGCTGCCTTGCGGTGCCGTTCCACGCAGAGCTGATAGAAGTCGGCGGTCTCGGTGGCGTCGAGTGGCTGGAGCGCAAAATCGTCCAAGATCAGGAGCTCGACCCCGGCGAGGCGGCGCATCTCGTAGTCCAGGGTGTTGTCGAGGCGGGCGGCTTTGAGCCGTTTGAACAGCTTGGCAGCTGGGGCCATGTGCACGGTGCGGCGCCGGCGGATCGCGATGTGCCCCAGCGCGCAGGCCATGTGTGTCTTGCCGACCCCGACGGGCCCGAGGATCAGGGCGCCGTGGGGGCCGTCGAGGAACCGCAGGCTGGCCAGCTCGTTCCAGAGCTGGCGGTCGTAGCGGACAGCGGCGCTCTCGTCCCAGGTGTCCAGCCGCATGCCGGGGTCGAGCCCGGCGGCGCGGGCGCGCAGCGAGGCGGACTTGGCCTCGCGGCGGGTGACCTCGTCGGCCAGGATGAGCTCGAGGAAGTCGGCGTGGGCCAGCTTCTGCTGCCGGGCCAGGGTGAGCCGCTCGGGCAAGGTGGCCAGCATCTGGCCGAGCTTGAGCGCCCGCAGGGTCTTGCGCAGGTCCGGGCTGACCGGATCGGGGATGGTGGTGGTCATCGGGTGTCCTCCTTCCCGCCGGGGATGAGGGTCAGCTGGGTGGCCCGGTATTCGGCGGGGTCGCGGGCGAACCGGGCGGTAGCCGCTGCCGCTGGTGGCGGCGGTGGGGGTGTGTTCTCGGTCGCCTTCTCCAGCATCGAGGCGATCTTGGTGACGTTGACGACGTCCACCTCCAGCGCCCGGGTGCACGCTTGATCGACTGGGCCGGGCCCATATCGGCGCACCAGGCCGAGCAGCCGGTAGACCTGGCGCATCTTGGTCCAGGGCAGGTCGGTGTCCAGCAGCCGCTCCGCATAGACGCCGATCGCGTCCCCGTGCCGGCGCGCTGCCTTGGCCAGGGCGGCCACGTCGCGCATCGCATAGGTGGTCTTCTCGGCCGGCAGGTCCGTGGGGTCGGTGATGCGCCGGCCTGGCTGCTGGCGGGGATGGGCCTTGACCAGCTGCCCGCGGTGGAACAGCTTGACCAGCGCCGAGTCCGCGCGGGCGTCCAGGTGGCAGCCCAGGTACTCCTTCGGCGCCGAATACAGCGCCCGGCCTACCTCCACATGGAAGTCGCGGTGGACCTTCACCCTCGCGAACACCGGCACGTCATAGGGCAGGCTCAGCGGCAGCAGCGCACCAGCCTCCTGCTCGGCGAACACCTCCGCTGGGCGGGCGCAGGTGGTGCCGTGGATCCGCATCCCGGCCACGTCCCGGCACCAGGCTTCGGCCCTGGCCTGCGCGTCCGCCAGGCCGGTGAAGTGCTCACCGGCGAAGAAATTTCCGCGCACGTACTGCACCGCCCGCTCCACCTTCGGCTTGTCCTTGGGGGAGCGGACCCGGGCCGGGTCGGTGGCGAAGCCGCAGTGCTGGGCGTAATCCAGCCAGCCCGCGGTGAACCGCGGGTTGACCGCATCGGCGTCGGCGACGATCGCCGAGGCGTTGTCGGGGATGAGCACCTTGAACACCCCGCCGAAGAACACCCACGCGGCCTCACACCCGGCGACCAGCGCGGCCAGCGTCTGGGTGAACGACAGCCACACGAACATGTGCCGCGAATAGCAGGCCGTGAAGATCAGCGCGTGGACCTTCCGCTGCCGCCCGCTCACCGGGTCGAACAGCATGCCCAGGTAGCCGAAATCCAGCTGGCACTCCGTCCCCGGCTCGCCGTCGGCAACCCGCACCGTGGTCGCGGCGGCGCGGCCGTAACCGCAGCGCTCGGCGCAGAACCGGTGCAGCGTGCGGTACGGGACCACGATGCCGCGCCGCTCCAGCAGCACCCCGATCTTGACGACCGTCAGGCCCTGCTTAACCCACGCCTCGATCTCGGCGCGGCAGGCCTCCAGCCGCTCCCACCCCGGCCCGTGCCCACCCGGCCGCACCGGGCGGACCACCTGCGCGACCTGGCCGACCAGCTCATCAGCCAGCTGCCCAGCCCCACCGCCGCGGGCCAGCCCCGCCGCCACCGCCGCCTCGACATACCGGCGGGCGGTTTTACGGTCCACCCCCGCCTGCGCGGCCACCCGGCGCAGCCCCGCACCGGCCAGCCACGCCCGCAGCACCTCACGGATCTCGTTCACGGCAACCTCCCGGAATGCCATCCCCAGAACCCCCAAGCCGATCGACTTGAAGGCACCGGGTACCGGAAGTGATCAAGACCCCCAAGCCGGCACGCCGGGGTGGTCCCATCACTGGCAACCGGGTGGTCCCATGCTCGTGGCAGAAAACCCCTCAGAGCGGTCCCATGATCATGGCAGGCGACACCTGGGGGTTGCTGACCAACCTGGTTCAGGCTCGGAACTTGACAATTCAACGGCGGTCAGCGCTCCGTGCTGCGGCAGGGTCGCTGAAGGTTTGCTGCGTGTGAGGGCTACCGCGGTCGGCGGGGTGTCGCCGAGGTCTGCTCTTCATAGCCTCGGGCTGGGGGTGATGAACCGAGGTGGAGGACACCGCGCCGGGATCTTCAGGGACACGGCCCAGGCCAGCTGGATCTTCCGGGACTGGCAGGGGGCGCGCCAGCGCAACCCGCGTGGGCCAGGCAAAGAGGGCGGGAGCTCGTGCCCCCGCCCCAATGCCCCGGATCGGGCCTGGTGTCAGTAGCCGAGGCCTCCGCCGCCTCCCCCATGGTTGAAGAACACGAGGAACACGATCAGGTAGACGACCGCGGCGGCGGCCAGGTAGATGGCCAGCCACTTCTTCCACTTGCGGCGGTATCCGGCATCTGTCTCAGCCATTGCCCGCCCCCTTCGTTCGTATTGGATCCCTTTACCCTCACCACGTACGAACGACTGAGGGAATCCTGGAAGCTTGCTCAGAGCTGGCTGTGAGTGGCGGCAGAGTCGCTGGAGATCCTGGCCGACCTGTCTCCCTGACCACGGGTCTCCTGAGTCACACACCTCCCGTGGTAGGGGTTTACCTACGGCAGGAGTGGGTGTCCGCCCATGGCGTGGCCTGCGCCATTTCCGCCATCATGGAGGGCTGTCGGCGGCCAGCCGACCGCGGCGCGGCAGGAGCCCGGCATGGTGAAGTGGACGATCTTCATCGCGGCGTACACCGCGGGATGCATCTGGCTCAGCATGCGCCGGATGGAGGCCTCCGGCACAGGGGCGATGACCCCGCGGGGTCGTCTCCGGGAGATGGGCTGGGGCCTCGCCCTGCTGGCCCTGACCATTAGCCTGTTCGGGCTGAACGGGGTCAATCACTGGCCCACCCTGATCGCGATACTGATCGCCGGGCTGGTACTGGTCCTGCTGCCACGGCAGGCCGCGTGGCTGGTAGCGGTCATGCTGATCGCGCTCGGGCTGTACGGCTTCCTGCTGGTCGGCGCCTACCAGCGCGGCTACTCCGGCCAGAAACTGTATGGCCTGGTGCTGGCGGGCGCCGGCTCGTACCGGACCGAGTTCGTGCAGCCGCAGGCCTATGTGTTCCTGGCCCTCGGCCTGTGGCTGCTTTGGCGGACTGTAAACCGGCGGTCCCGCCTGGTCAGGCCGCTGCTCGGACGCAAGCCATGGTGGGGGCTGCTGCTCCTGCCGGTGGCCGCGGTGGCCATCGAGCTGGCTGGCCCGGACTACGGGTTCAGCCCGGGCTGGTGGAGCATTCCGTGGAACCTGGCCGTGGCGGCGGCCGTGCTCCTCATCGTGTGGCGGTTCCCGGCCGTTGCGGCGGATCTGGCGGCGGCCGGCCTGATAGCACTGGGGCTCTACGGGATCGCGCTCGCCTTGTTCTGGCGGGGGCAGCGGCCTAGCCGGGATCGAGTGGCGGCTGGGCACATTCGACGGCATCCTGGCGGTGAGCAGCCCGCCCGGCGGGCCCACCATGATCATCATGGAGATACCGTGCGAGCTGTCCTTACCGAGGACCTGTCCCCCCTGAGGGACGTGCTTGTCCGCCTGATCGAGGCGCACGATTTCGAGATCGCGGCCGCGGTCAAGGACGCACCCGGCCCGTCGCTGGCCCTGCTCGAGCACCGGTGCCCGCTCTCGTGACTGGCGTGATCAGCCGGCGGCGTGTCCCGGGCACCTGCCGGCACGCGCCACCATTGACAGCATGACCAACGATGACAACCGGCCCGGTGACGACCCGTGGGCAAAACGCGAGGCCAACTTCCGGCCGTACGTAGAGCCGCCAGCGGTGGCGTTCTTCATCCCTGGCATCGACGACCCGGCCGATGCTGAGGCCCAGTGGGCCCGGTTCGTGCAGGGCCAGCGGCCCGACTGCAGGCGCGTGCACTCGCTGACCTACATGAATGGCATCAGCAAGATCGAGGTGAAGGTCGGCGAGGAACGCATGCAACGCCGGCCGGAGACCGGCCCCCGCGGCGGGCACATCCCAGGCGGCGGCCTCAGCCCCGTGGCGCGCCGGACAGGGAGCAGGGTCCTCGCCATCGTCGACGCGGGCACCGTGCTCGAGATCTGGTCGGAGCCCCCGACGGGCGACTGGGCGAACCCCTCCCTGGTGGGCCCCGGCTCGCTCGAGCGCATCCAGTACTTCCGCGCGCCGTCATGACGTGAGCGGGTGACGGGAATCGAACCCGCATTATCAGCTTGGGAATCCGACCGATCGGGGCCCCTGACCGCCCTGACCTGGGCGCCCGATGCACCACCAGTGACCGTGATGGACCTTGTGACACCGGGGCTAATGGCCCGCCAATGGCCCGTGGCCTGAGCTTGCCGTGGGCTCTGGCGGTGGCTGGCCTGCGCGGAGGGCTTCGCCCTAACTTCTCGAACGTTCCTCGCTCGGCACGCCCTCCGTATGCTCCGCGCCCAGCGGCGCACTGGTAAACGGAATCTACGACCCGTAACGCGTTGCGTTAATAACGCTCTGCGTTATCATGGAGGGTGCTGAGATCCTTCAGGGACAAGGACACCGAGGCGATCTGGCAGCGGCAGCGATCGCGGAGGCTGGACACCGTAACCCAGCGCGCCGCCTGGCGCAAGCTCGCGATCCTGGACGCCGCGGAGACCCTGGGCGACCTTCGGGTGCCTCCGGGCAACCGACTCGAGAAGCTGGTAGGTGACCGCGCCGGGCAGTACAGCATCTGGATCAACCGGCAGTGGCGAATCTGCTTCCGCTGGGCCGATGCTGGGCCGGAGGACGTTGAAATCGTCGATTATCACTAGGAGGAGTCGTGACAGCTAAGACCGTCATGGCACCGGTGCATCCTGGCGAGATCCTCTTGGAGGAGTTCCTCAGCCCGCTCGGGGTGAGCCAGTACCAGTTGGCCAAGGCAGTCGATGTGCCAGCCAGACGGATCAACGAGATCGTCCACGGGCAGCGCCGGATCAGCGCCGACACAGCACTGCGGCTCGCACGCTACTTCAGCACATCCGAGCGATTCTGGATGAACCTGCAGGCCCGGTATGACCTTGAGGTTGAGAAGGACCGACTCGGAACAGCGCTCGATGACATCCAGCCTCTGAGCGCTGCCAGCTGACCGAAACGCAGGCTGTCAGCTTGACCAGCCACTGTGCCCCGGCCACGATGCTAATGGCCCGGCTGAGCTATGCCGACACCTAGAAGATCGCAAACGAGCGCGCGTACAGGGCTGACCTGCGAAACCGTGGAGCGGGTGACGGGAATCGAACCCGCACTATCAGCTTGGGAATCCGACCGATCGGGACCTCTGACCATCCTGACCTGGGCAGCCGACACACCGCTAGTGACCGTCATGGACCATGTGACACCAGGGTTAATGGCCCGCCAATGGCCCGCGGACCGATGTCGCTGAAGTTGAACACTGGCATCGACGACCGGGCTTGCTGACTGGCGATGCGCGCGTCTGACGACGACATCCTGGAGCCCTTCTACGGTGAGGCGCGCTTGCCAACCGGATCTCGGTGATGGCACCCACCGGGCCGAGGCGGACGACAGTGGGCCCGGAGACGTTGAGCCGCTCAGCGGCTTCGCTGCGCATCAGCAGGCGTCCCCGCGGTCATGCACTCCCATCTGCCAGGTCTCAGCGATCACGGTTGAGGATGCCCGCCTTTGATGGCTGCTGGCGGTTTGTGGGTCCTGAAGGTTGGCCGCTCCTGTCCGCTCCTGTGGCTGGCGTGATCAGGCGGCGGGTCCCGGGCACCCGCCTGCACACGCCACCATTGAAAGCATGACCAACGACAACAATCGGCCCAGTGACGACCTGTGGGCGGAACGCGAGGCCAGCTTCCGGCTGTACGTTGAGCCGCCAGCGGTGGCGTTCTTCATCCCTGGCATCGACGACCCGGCCGATGCTGAGGCCCAGTGGGCCCGGTTTGCGCAAGGGCACAGGCCAGACAGCCGCCGCGTGTACTCGCTGACCTACATGAACGGCATCAGCAAGATCGAGGTGAAGGTCGGCGAGGAACGCATGCAGCGCCGGCCGGAGACCGGGCCCCGCGGCGGGCACATCCCGGGCGGCGGCCTCAGCCCAGTGGCACGCCCGACCGGGAGCAGGGTCCTCGCCATCGTCGACACAGGCACCGTGCTTGAGGTCTGGTCGGAGCCTCCGCCGGGCGAGTGGGCGAACCCCTCCCTGGTGGGCCCAGGCTCGCTCGAGCGCATCCAGTACTTCCGCGCGCCGTCGTGATGGAGCGGGTGACGGGAATCGAACCCGCACTATCAGCTTGGGAAAACGACAGAACCGCCCGCAGACATCCAGGTTTAGTGACCCTGACCTGCGCCACCATCTATCCACAGCAACGTGACTGACTACCGTTCGCTGGGGTTAATGGTCCGCTAATGGCCCGGATCCTCGATCTCGGTTATTGAGGCAGCAGTGTTGACGAGGTCCGCCCATCTGGCGGATTCGCCGGGAGCAAGGGCGTGCGCTGGACGTAGCGCCTTGTCACCGTGCTTACGCAAGTCTTCTGGGTCCACCTCGGGCGGTTGGCTCTGGGGGCCTACTTGCGGGGACATACCACTACCGTAGCCGTGCACGGTCCGGCGCCAGCCGGCGGGCGAGTTGGCCTATAGGCCGGGTTCTGTGCACCCGCCGAAGCGGGCCAGCGGCCATCCATCCGGGACCCGCCGTTGCCGGCGGCCTCGTGCGGTCCGCCTGCGAGCATCGGGCGGCCGCCGTTGACCGCTCGTACAGGCCCGCGTCCGAAGCCGCAAGGCCCTTCTGACCTTGCTCCGGGTGGGCTTGCCCGGAACCCCGGGCCCTTGGAAGGGACCTTCTTCCCTTTTCCTGCCGCCGGGCACTGACGAGACTGAGGCTGCAGCAAGGGCTGCCGCGGTTATCGTGGTTCTCAACCCAAGGACGATGTGTAGGCTGCCAGGAAGCCCGCACGGACGAGGCAGTCACGCAATAGTGGCCTCGAAGTGCACGGGAGGTTCCTGTGAGAATTCATAGCCCTCGCAGGCTGCGCGCAGCTGGCGTGGTGTCCTTGTTCATCGCGCTTCTCGCAGCGGGGTGCGGCAGCGGGACGGGCTCAAGCACTGGGACGACAGCACCGGTGAGCCCATCCGCTGAGGTCAGTTCGATCGCCGCCCAGGTGCCAGCTGCCGTCAAGACGAAGGGGACGCTTGCTGTGGCCGCGGATGCCACGTACGCCCCGAACGAGTTCATCGGGTCCGACGGCCACACCGTGGTCGGCTGGGACGCCGACCTTGCCAACGCGCTCGGGCAGGTGCTCGGCCTCAAGATCAACATGGTTAACGCGACGTTCGACACCATCATCCCGGGCCTCGTCTCAGGCAAGTACAGCCTGGGCATGTCGTCATTCACCGATACCAAGGAGCGGCAGCAGACGGTCGACTTCGTCACCTACTACGTGGCCGGCACCTCCTTCTACGTCAAGGCCAGCGCCGGGCCGAGCATCACGTCCCTGGCCGACCTGTGCGGGCACAAAGTCGCGGTCGAGAAGGGCACGACCCAGCAGGCGGACGCGCAGGCCCAGGCGGCCAAGTGCAAGGCGGCGGGCAAGACCTTGACGATCCAGATCTTCAACGACCAGAACGCGGTCAACCTGGCGCTGTCCTCGGGCCGCGCGGACGTCGCCATGGCCGACTCGCCGGTGGCCGCCTACCAGGTGAAGCAGTCGAACGGCACGTTCAAGCTGTCGGGCCAGCCGTACGGCACCGCGCCCTATGGGATTGCCATCCCGAAGAACAGCGGGATGGCCAAGCCCGTGCTGGCCGCCCTGAAGCACCTCATGGCGAACGGCACGTACATGAAGATCCTGGACAAGTGGGGCGTGCAGGGTGGTGCCATCTCCGACCCGGCCATCAACGGCGCGGCCAGCTGACCGCCTGCAAGCATCCAGTCCGGGCCCTATGAGCCGCAACGGGGGCGCAGGGTGATGACACCGCGAACGACCGAGACCGCCGGACAGACCGTGCCGCCGGAGGAAATCAAGGCCGTCCCGGTCCGCCACCCGGGGCGGTGGGTGGCCGCGGCCCTCGTGCTCGTACTCGTCGCTATGTTCGTGAACACCTTGCTGACGAACCCGCGTTACGACTGGGATGTCATCGGAAGCTATTTCTTTTCCAGGCGGATACTGGAGGGCCTGGCGATCACCATCTTGCTCACCGTGGTCGCCATGGCGATCGGGATCGTGCTCGGTGTGATCCTCGCGGTGATGCGGCTATCGGCGAACCCGCTGCTGTCCGGCTCGAGCTGGGTGTACATCTGGTTCTTCCGCGGCACGCCGGTCCTGGTCCAGTTGCTGTTCTGGTTCAACCTTGCTTTCCTCTACCCGCAGATCTCTCTCGGCGTGCCATTCGGCCCTTCGTTCCTGCACGCCGATGCGAACAGCCTGATCACCCCGTTCGCCGCGGCGATACTCGGGCTCGGGCTCAATGAGGGCGCCTACATGTCAGAGATCGTGCGGGCCGGCATCCTGTCCGTCGAGCACGGCCAAGCCGAGGCCGCGCAGGCGCTGGGCATGAGCAGGGGCCTGACGATGCGCCGGATCGTCCTGCCCCAGGCGATGCGCGTGATCATCCCCCCGACTGGCAACGAGACCATCTCGATGCTCAAGACATCGTCCCTGGCGAGCGTGATCACGGTCACCGAACTCCTGTACGCGGCCCAGTTGATCTACTCGGTGAACTTCAAGACGATCCCGCTGCTGATCACGGCCAGCATCTGGTACCTCATCGTCACGTCGGTGCTGACGGCCGGCCAGTACTACATCGAGCGCCACTACGCCCGTGGCGCCGCGCGTGAGCTTCCTCCCACCCCGTGGCAGCGGATCCGGCGCACCCTGTTCACTTTCCATCCGCCCCCGCCCGCGATCCCCTCGCAGCAACCCCCGGGGGGCGGACGGTGAGCGCCGCCGCGCGGACGCCGCCGATCCCGGGCGCGGGGCCTATGGTGCTGGCCGAGGGCCTGCGCAAGAGCTTCGGCCGACTCGAGGTGCTGTCCGGCATCGACCTCCAGGTGGCCCGTGGGGAGGTCGTGTGCATCATCGGCCCGTCCGGCTCGGGCAAGTCGACCCTGCTGCGCTGCATCAACCACCTGGAGAAGATTAATGCCGGGCGCCTGTGGGTCGACGGCGAACTGGTCGGCTACCGGCAGCAGGGCGACAAGCTCTACGAGCTCCGTGAGCGGGAGATATGCGCCAAGCGGGCCGAGATCGGCATGGTCTTCCAGCAGTTCAACCTCTTCCCGCACATGACCGCGCTGGAGAACGTAACCGAGGCGCCGATCCGGGTGAAGGGTATGCCGAAGACCCAGGCCGCTGATCTCGCCACGCAGCTACTTGACCGGGCAGGCCTGAAGGACAAGGCGAGCGCCTACCCCAAGCAGCTGTCCGGTGGCCAGCAGCAGCGGGTCGCCATCGCCCGTGCACTCGCCATGCAGCCGAAGCTCATGCTCTTCGACGAGCCGACGAGTGCGCTTGACCCTGAGCTTGTCGGCGAGGTGCTCGGTGTGATGCGAGATCTCGCCACCAGTGGCATGACGATGATCGTAGTGACCCACGAGATGGGATTCGCGCGGGAAGTGGGCGACGCTCTGGTCTTTATGGATGGCGGCGTTGTGGTGGAGGCCGGTCGGCCGCGCGACGTGCTCAGCAACCCCCAGCACGAACGTACCCGCTCATTCCTGTCCAAAGTGCTCTGAGCACGGCCAGGGCCAGGGCAACTCTGCGTCTCCACAGGCTGGGCGGCGGCTAATGACGCTGATGGCCCGTGGAGATCAACAAGCCCGAGCGAGACAGAGAGCCATGTCCCGCATGCCCGCTGACCTTTGGGTTTCATCGTGGAGCGGGTGACGGGAATCGAACCCGCACTATCAGCTTGGGAAGTACACCGATCGGCGCCGCTATGCTGCGTGACCTGCGGCGCTGCTTGTCCGCCAGTAGCCGTATCTGACCTCTGTTGCCCCCCGCTAATTGCACGTTAATTGCACGGTGATCTTGACCTAGGAGTCGAGTTTGGTGAGCAGGTTGAGGCCCCCGACGTCGGCGAAGATCGTGTCATGCGCGACCAGGGGAACGTCCAGCCAGATCGCCGTGGCCGCCACCCACCGGTCCGCCTCGTGCTCCTTCTGGCCCAGGCCGTGCCCGTTCTTGACGCACCATGCGCCGCGTAAGTGCCGGTCAGGTCCGGCCCCGGCCAGATGGTTTCTGCTCGCTCCAGCTCGCGCTCAAGCCTGCCCAGCCTTCGTGGCCCCCATGCGGCGAGCCGGGCTCCGAAGCGGAGTTCCGCCACCGTGATGAATGAGATAAGGGCTGGCCGCCGCTCGACCAGCGGCCGGTACAGCTCGCCCAGCGGCCAGGTCCGGGGTGTTAGCTGTGCGCCGAAGACGCCTGTGTCGATCACGACGGGGCCGCGCGGGGCTTGGGTCATGCGTCGAGGATCGCTTCGACGAAGATGCGTTCCTCCTCGTCGGTGAGGTCCTCGATCAGCATCTCCTCATGCGGCGGCAGTGGGCGAGCCGCAGCGAGCACTTCTTCCCTGCTTCGCTCCCGGCTGGCGCCCTGGGAGGCAGGGTCCCGGGCCTCTGGCTCTGACAACGTGGTGCCTCCCTCCGGTGATCAGGCTACCGCTTACCGTCCTGTCCCTCCGGCCTGAGACGACGGTTTTACAGGCCGTCACGGCTCAGGTTGGTCTTTGTACCATGACCTGCGGCGCCGCTCGTGGCGTCGAATCGACGGCAGAGCTGCATCCCACGTATGTCCCATGCGCCAGTGATCAGGCTTAGAACCCCGCACTATCGGCTTGGGAAGACGGGTCGGGTCCGCAGCGGGCCGCGTCGTCGTGCTCGGAGCCCTGTCCGTGAGCATCCGTGATTGCGCCTGTGTCGCCGCTCGTTGTTGCACGCGGGTTGCACGAGGTGCCTCAGAGTCTGGCACTACACATGTCGCTGCATGCAGATCGAGGTCTCGCTGTCGACGTACGGGGGGAAGCGGGGCACCTCGATGAAGCCGTGCCGGGCATAGAACCTGAGCGCGGCATGCTGTCGGTCACCGGTCTCCAGTCGAAGCAGGCCGGCACCGTGCACCTGCCCGTATGCGACCAAGGCTGCCAGTAGGGCGTCAGCGACCCCGCGACCGCGATAGTCGGGCCTGACGTAGAACCGCTTGAGTTCGGCCGTGTTTCCGTCTTGGAGTTCCAGACCGCCGATTCCCACCAAGCGACCGGCCACTTTGGCACCCACGAGGTGCACTCGCCTGCGCTCCAGTTGCTCAGTCGAGTAGCCGAAGGTCTGCTCGGGGGTATACCCGCCTCCAGCCAGCTCGGTCGTCAGCGCGTCAATGAGGTGCTGCACCTCGGTGTTCCCCGCGTCGACCGGTGCCACAGAGATGTCGCTATCCACGGACGTGCAGCCTAATGGGCTCATGGGACCGGCTCCTGTGTAGGTGTCTGGGTTGGTGGCCCCGGCCCCCACAGGCCACTCAGGGATCGTCCGCAGAGGCCGGGCGCGCACACAGCCCAGCTGGTGAATCGAGGGGGGCTTGTGGGGCGGGCGCCCCCTCGGGGGCTGCCCGGAACCCGGATGCCGTCCGCGAACTGGCCGACGGCGAGAGGGGGAATGATGGCGCTTCTGGCACGCCTGTGCCAGCAGGCTAATTGCACGTTAATTGCACGAACGGGGCTGCAGCCACACCTGGTTAAACCGCGTGGAGGCACAGTTCACGGCGTTGCGTGCGGGCGAGCCGGTCTCAGTACCGACGTCGACCACGTTCATGCAGGCAATCAACGCTGGGACGATGTCGGCGACCGCGTGGCCGCTCGTCCGCGAGGGCCTCGATGCGGCCGTCGCGGTCTCCGACGCACTGGCGATGGCGGCTCACAAGTTGCTGAACGACAGCGGGGTCACCGCAGGCCCTGCGGGCGCGGCCGCGCTGGCCGGCGCCATGCACGCGCTGTCGGGTGGCTAGGGTGAGAGCGTGCGCGCCACGCTCGGCCTGTCGGGAACCAGCGATGTCGTCGTTGTAAGCACGGACGGCGAGCTGGCCGACTCAGGGGGCGGTAGCGCATGAGTCATCTGTTCCGGGGAGTCCGGCTGATCGACGGCGTAGCGGACGCGCCGCTGGCCGAGGTTGACGTCGTCGTCGAAAGTGAGCGGATCCGTTCCGTGCTCCCCCGTGGCACCGGCGGGCCCGTGCCTGAGGGAGTCAAGGTTATTGATGGGCGCGGGAAAACTCTTCTGCCCGGCCTGATCGATTGCCACGTGCACTACACCTTTGATCCCGCGGTCGCTGACTTCTCCGCGAACATAGCAAGATCGGATCTCGACGTAGCGGCGTCCGCAACCAAGCAGGCCAGGCGGGCCCTGGGCGCTGGGGTAACGAGCGCACGCAGCGCGGGCGCACAGCGCAACATCGACATCTGGCTGCGCGACGCTATCAATGCCGGCCAGATCCCGGGACCGCGGCTCCAGGCCGCCGGCCTTGCCATCGGCATCACCGGCGGACACGGCCACATGTTCGGGATCGAGGCGGACGGCGAGGTCGAGTTCGTCCGGGCCGTGCGCCGCCAGGTGCGCGATGGCGCCGACGTCATCAAGATCATTGCCAGCGAGGCGGCGATGCTCACCACGACGGGACTCCGGCCTGGCGCGGCCGTTTTCGGCCGGGCGGAGATGCGCGAGGCCGAGGTTCGCGTTGTCGTCGAGCACGCGCACCGGCTGGAGCGCCGCGTGCTCGCTCATGCACAGGGGTCGGCGGCGGTCATCAGCGCGGCGCGTGGCGGGGTAGACAGCATCGAGCACGCATTCCTTGCTGACGAGGCCGCGATCGAGTGCCTAGCCGAGCACTCCGCCACCCTGGTTCCCACGCTGGTCGTCACCGACGTCAACCGGAGCATGCCCGGTCTCAGCCCAGTCCAGCGTGAGCGGCAAGGCCTGATCGAGCGTCTGCATCGTGCCTCTTGCGAGCGCGCGATATCCCTTGGCGTCACGATGGCGACTGGCACCGACACCGGGGAGCCCGGCGTCACCGCCGACCTGCTGTGGCGGGAGATCGTGCTGCTAAATGACCACGGTACGAGCGTTATGGATGCAGTGAAGGCCGCCACCAGTAACGCGGCGGCGCTGCTCGGCATCGATGACAGCACCGGCACGATCGAGCCGGGAAAGCTCGCCGACCTCCTGCTCGTGTCCGGAGACCCGATGCTCGACCTCGCCACACTGGCCCACCCCGAGCTTGTCATGCAGGGCGGCCGGGTCTACCGGCCAGAAATGGTCAGCGATGAGTAGCCCGGCCCGGACAACGATCGCTGGCGGGCTGCTGTTCGACGGCGTGAGCCCGCTGCTCGCTGAGGCGACGATCGTGGTCGAGGGCGGCAACATCGTGAGCATCACCGGGCCGTCGGCTGCGGAGCCCGGCCCCGCGGACGCCGACCGTCTGACTACTTCGACGAGGCGGAGCGGGAGCACCATGCGCGGGAGTGGGGCCTGCCGCCGGGCGACCTGGGATCCTATGTCCGTGCCATGTGGGATCACGCCACGACGCCGAACGGCGTGCTCGGCTCGAAGCTGATGTTCAACGACTTTGACTGGCTCCGGTCCTCGCTCCGGCCGCCCGCCGGGACCGATGCGGGCCTGAGTTCATGCGGACGCGTTCCCGCACCCTCAGCTCGTCTGGCTGCAGCGTGCGGACAAGGTGCGGCAAGGCATCTCGTGGTGGCGCGCCGACGTGACCAATCAGTGGGCGCTGCGGCCGGGCCAGGACGCCGGGCAGCCACCGCCCGACGTGGAGCAGATGGTGCAGCTCGTCCGGTTCGCGCAGCGGTGTGAAGATGGCTGGCGGCAGTGGTTCGCAGCAACCGGCATCCAGCCCTGCGAAGTCTTCTAAGAAGACCTCTCACGGGACAGGCTCGCCGTCGCGAACGCGGTCCTGGAGTTTGTCTGCCTTCCCCGACTCGATGCAGGCGACCTTCCGCCCGTCCGCTACCACAAGCAGGCCGACAGCCTGACCGACCGCTACGCAGACCTCGTCCGCTCAGCAATGAACTCCCCAGGCTGATCCAGGCCGCCGCCCACATGGGCTTTCGGGTGCGCACTAACGTGTCACAAGTCAGGAAGCATCGCTAAGGACCATATGAATCTCTACCATCTCGGTGCTTAGGTTCTAACGGCCAGTTAACTGATGACTGTCCTTGCCCATCTTTCTCACAGGCGCCAATCTCCATGTGAGTGGTCACCGCGTCAATGGTCGGCGCAGCCGATCGCGTGCGACGGCCCGCAAGGGTCGCCATTGACGCGGTGACCGCGAGCTGGACAATCGGTAGCGAGGAAGATGGCTATGCGCTGTACCGGTCTGCGTGCCGTACGCGCCGTGGTGATCTGCGTGACATGCGAGCTGTGGCCCGGCGTGCGCCGGGCGGGCCTCGGGAAAGGCTGAGCCCGGCGCTGACGCCGGGCCAGCGGCGCCGCAGGCGCCGCCTTGATCTATATATGGCTCAATTCCGCAGTGCGGCGGTTGAGCTGCTGCGGCTGCTGGTGAGCTGTCCCGGCAGACGCTTGACGGAGTGCGTCCCGGCGTCGCCGAGTTCGACGGCTATCGTGACGGCGTGGACGGCGACATGGCAGGCCTGACCCAGTGCGGTAGGCGTCCCGGTCTGCGCCGGTTTCCGGCAAGCTCGCGTGCTGGCTCGGTAGTTCTCCTCGGGTCCTGATCGTGAGCATCAACTGCAGGTCGGCCGCCGGTGCCGACACCCGGAGACAGAATGTGATTTACGTCACATTCTGTGTGTGCTCGTGGTCGCTGGCGAACAGTCACAGACTCTGACGGACAATCACGGACAATCACCAGCCGCCGCGCCCGTAGGTGCAGGTTTGCGCCCGGCCGCGAGAGGCTACACCATAGAAGCAACGCGCGGACCCTGCGATGGTGACGGGCTGACAGCCCAAGGTCACGGCAGCACTGACAGCGCCCATAGGGCGCGACCATACCGAGCCGGCTAGGCCGGTGGGGCCATCAGCCTCTTGGGTGACCTGCCCACATTGACTAATTGCGCACGAGGGCATCTTCGATCTGCGGGCACCCCACCTTTGCCCTCGGGCTGCCCTGAGCAGCTAGAGCCTTCGGGCCGTCGACACCAATCTTCCGCTGCAGAGGCAGCCAAAAGGCTGCGGGCCATCACGCATCCCTCGCGCAGTCCCGGCTGGCCTGGCTGGCTGCTGCGCCCAGCACGTTCCCCACCGTGAAAGGAGCCGCCTGTTCATGACCGTCCGGCAGACCCGTGCCGAGCGTGCCGCGAGCCCGCTCGCCCGGGGTGCGATCCGGAAGATCGCCGAGGCATCCGGCGGGTGCCTGCGCCCGGTGCAGCTGCGCCGTACCGACATTCAGACGGGGGAGACGGTGGCGGTGATGGTGCCGTGCGGGGCAACCCTGGCCAGCATCTGCCCGCCGTGCGCCGAACGCACCAAGACGTTGCGCGCCGCGCAGTGCCGGGAGGGCTGGCATCTCGAGGACGAGCCGGACCTGGCCCCGGCCGCCCCCGACCAGACGCAGGAGTTCTGGCTCACCATGCGCGCCGAGGCGCAGCTGCGCCGCGACACCGCCGCGGCGGTCGGGCACGACACTAGTGAGTACGACGCCCTGATCGATGAGCTTGACGTTGAGATTACCCGTGCCGGGGTCCGCGGCACCGTCACCTCCAGCAGCAGCGGTGATGGCGAGCGGCGGGCTCGCCGGTCCAGGTCTACCCGGCGCCGTCAGGACGCCGCCCCGCTGCCCGCCCGGAAGATCGCTCCCCGCACGGTCGGGAAGGTGTACACGTCACCGGACGGCAAGCGCTACCGGCCGTCGATGTTCCTTACCCTTACCTGCGACAGTTACGGGAAGGTTCACCACGACGGCACTCCGGTAGATCCGGCCAGTTATGACTACACCCGGGCTGCTCGGGATGCGATCCATTTCGCCGCGCTGGTTGACCGGTTCATCCAGAATTTGCGGCGGGTGCTGGGTTATGAGGCGCAGTACTTCGGCGGGGTCGAGCCGCAACAACGCCTCGCCCCCCACGTTCATCTCGCGGTGCGGGGCAGCGTGCCGCGGCCGCTGCTGCGCCAGGTGCTGGACGCCACCTACCACCAGGTCTGGTGGCCGTCCACCGACATCGTGGTCTTCGACCGGGATCATCTGCCGGTGTGGGACGAACCTTCCGGCAACTACCTCGACCCCGCCACCGGCGAAGTGCTCCAGGCCTGGGATGACGCCCTGGACGCGATCGGCCCGGCCGACCAGCCGCGGCACGTGGCCCGGTTCGGGCCGAAGTTCGACGCCCAGGGCGTGCTCGCCGGGAGCAAGGACGCCAACAAGTGCATCGGGTACCTGACCAAGTACTTGACCAAGCAGGTCGCCGACTGCCACGTCCCGGAGACCGAGGCGCAGCGCGCGCACGCCGACCGGCTGACCGAGGCCCTGCGGTATGAGCCGTGCTCACCAACATGCGCGAACTGGCTCCGCTACGGCATCCAGCCGAAGAACCCCCGGCCCGGCCTGGTGCCCGGCGCGTGCAAGGGCAAGGCGCACCGGCCCGAGCACTGCGGCTACGCTGGACGCCGCGTCCTGGTCTCCCGCAAATGGTCGGGCAAGACCCTGGCCGATCACCGTGCGGACCGCAAAGCCTGGCTGGTCCAGACGCTCGGCCTGGAGCTGCCGGACCCGGCCCGCTATACCTGGGCCCAGGTCACCCCGGCCGACCCGGACTACCTGCCACCTGAGCAAAGGCTGCTGCATGTGGTCGCTGAGCGGGCCCGGTGGAAAGCCGCGCTCGACGAGGCCCGCCGAAGATCCGGGCCACCCGGCGGCGAACTTCCGGCAACCGGAGAGGCAGCGTGAGCGGCGCCCCTCTTCCGCCGTGCGACCAGTTGCTGACGGTCGAGGCTGCTGCGGAACGACTGAGCACGTCGGTCCGCTTCATCCGGCGGCTCGTCGCGCAACGCCGGATCGAGTTCGTCAAGGTCGGCCGTCATGTGAGGATCAGTGAGTCAGCTTTGGCTGAGTTCGTCGCCGCAGGCCGGGTCGCACCGATCACCTCGGTCAGTGTCTGGAAGAGCCGCAGGGGTGTTGCTTGATGGCGAAAGGTAACAGGGCAGGTCACCGGCGGTTCGGGAACATCCGGCGATTGCCGTCTGGCCGTTATCAGGTCAGCTATCTCGGGTTGGATGGCCAGCGCCGCTACGGCCCGGACACCTTCGAGCGGAAGTCCGACGCCGAGCGCTTCCTGGCTCTCATCGAGGTGCAGATTTACCACGGCGAGTGGGCCGATCCCGAGCTTGGGAAGGTGGAGCTGCGGGACTACGCGGAGAGATGGATAGCGCAGCGGCCCGGCCTGCGCCCGCGTACGTCAGACCTGTACTTCTGGCTGCTCCGCAAGCACATCGCTCCCTTCCTCGGCGGCGTGCCGCTGGGCAAGCTGTCCACGGCGATGATCAGACAGTGGCGGAGCGAGCTGCTTAACTCCGGGGTTTCGGTCTCGGTGGCAGCAAAGGCTTACCGGCTGCTCCGGGCGGTGCTCACCACCGCCGTGGACGAGGACAAGATCCTTGGGCGCAACCCCTGCCGCGTCCGCGGAGCTGGTGATGAGCAGACCGGGGAGCGGCCAGTGCTCACCGTCGCTCAGGTCTTTGAGCTTGCCGATCTGCTCGGCCGTCATTCTTTCGGCAACATCCGCAAGGTCATCGGCGGCTACCGGCTCCGGTACGCCCGGAACGGGCGCATGCATGCGCATCCGGAGGTCTTTGCCACTCGTGCAGCCGCCGAATGGGCCTTGTGGAACATGGGCCGTGATGGCCTCGCCGATACCAATCATGATCGCCGTTACCGTGCCCTGGTGCTGCTGGCGACGTTCGCGAGCCTGCGGTGGGGCGAGGCGACCGCACTGCGCCGATGCGATATCGACGTGAGCATAGGTGCGATAACGGTGCGGGCCGCGTTTGTCGAGCGTTCGACCGGCGAGCTGGTGCTTAGCGCCCCGAAGTCACGTGCTGGCCGCCGCGTGGTCGGCATCCCAACGGCGATCATCCCCCTATTGCAGGAGCACCTCGCGATATTTGCTGCTCCGGCCCCGGGCGCCTTGTTGTTCACGGGCGTCAAGGGCGGGCCGCTGCGGCGGAGCAACTTCAACAAGATGTCCGGCTGGCCGCACGCAGTCCGCGCGATCGGCGCGGAAGGCCTGCACTTTCACGATCTCCGCCACACCGGGAATCACCTTGCGGCGGTAAGCGGCGCCGGGCTACGGGACCTGATGGCCCGGATGGGGCACGACAGCGAACGGGCGGCGATCATCTACCAGCACCGAGCTCGCGGTGCCGACGAGCTGATCACGACCGCGATCGACGCACACATCCAGGCAGAGCAGACACGTCGCGCCAGTGGCGGCCGGGGTCACGCCGGGGGCATCCGCACCGGCAGCTAATTGCACGCTAATTGCACGAACCGCCCGTTCGAACAGCGAACTCACCAGAAGCCGACGCCAAAAAATCCCGCTGGCCTGGATCTTTACGCTGGAGCGGGTGACGGGAATCGAACCCGCACTATCAGCTTGGGAAGCTGACGTTCTGCCATTGAACTACACCCGCGCGGCCCCCGGCTGGCTCGACGTTGCCAGGCCTGGGTTCGCCCCGACATCGTACCGGACGAGCGGGATGGATAGATCGGGTTGGCCGACCGCCTCAGGGCATCGCTATCGGGATCGCGATCCCGGTCGGCGGGACCGGCGGGCACCATGACCCGTACCAGCATCGGCCCCGATGCAGGCTCCACGCAGGTGATCGTGGGCGGCCTGCTGGGCCGCGGACGTGCGGATCATCCCCGACCAGCGCCACGCTCACCTGGTCAGCATTGACGTCATCAGGAAAGGTCCGGCCCGCCAGGGCCCTCACCACGCCCGATCGGGCTCCACCCGGCCACACCGGCGCTGACGCCGCCGGCTCCACGCGGCCCTACTCTCGCTCTTGCTCCTGGTACTGGCGCAGCTGCGCCCGCAGCGCGGCGCACTGCCGCTCCAGCTCCTGGACCTGCGCCTCCAGCTGGAGGATGCGGCGGATGC
>Ga0335085_10004159_pt1 | contig 24205 bp, 16 predicted proteins | sample Lox_Sample_45_FD_206712 | JGI IMG/M metagenome (GOLD analysis project Ga0335085, IMG submission 206712) | Soil microbial communities from Loxahatchee National Wildlife Refuge, Florida, United States - Lox_Sample_4.5 | ecosystem: Environmental > Terrestrial > Soil > Wetlands | place: USA...
GAAAAATACGGCCTTCGAGGGATCCCACAGGCGGTATGCGGGCGTCATGTAGAACTCCACCAGGCCCTCCCCACCGCGCAGCGCCGGCGGGTTCTCCAACAAGGTGGGAGGTGTGTCGTTGGGGCTTGGGCCCGCGATCGTCAGCGCCAGTTGGCGTTGAGCGGCGAACTGGCGCAGCCCTGAGACGCGTGCGGTCGGTGCCCAACCTTGCACGGCGAACACCTGATCCCGTTCCAATGCCCTCATCGCGGCCCGCTGTCGAGCGGCGCGATCATCAGCCTCATTGAGGTTCGCGCGGAGCGTGTCCCTATGGAATGTCAGGCCGATGCGCCGGTAGTCGAGCTCGTCCAACTCCCGCTCAACCTGCGCCAGACGCCCGCGCATCTGCGAGACCGAACGGGGCTCGAGCGGCACCACCGGGACCGGCATGCCGGTAGGTTGGTCGGCGGACACGACCACCACGTACGCAAACCGATGGTCGCGTGCGACGATACTCCAAGGGAGGGTGATCGCATCCAGGCGTCGCCTCTGATGGTGCGGAACCATGTAGAACCAAAACCGCAACGCGTCCTGGTTGGCCCACTCCGGCGGCAGCTCGAAGTTCCCCCACGGCCCTAGGTCAGCAATCCACTTGCGCAGCTGCGCGCGCTCTTCGGCCAGTGCGTGCGAGCGGTCGCGGATCTCGAGTACCTCTTTCACCAACGCCTCGATATCGAGCCTCTCTTCATGCCCCGGCGTTCGTCGTTGCACGGGACTATCCTGTAGGTACTGCAATGCCTGACGGACGTCCGGGTACGAGGGACCGGCGTCGATCCCTTCGGCGGCGCCCGGCCGCAGGTTGTTCAGATGCACGCAACCAAGACTTTGGAGCCCATCTAGCACGGCGTCCTTTTCCGCCGCCGGGCCATACAGTGTCACCTTCGATAACGCCACGATGGACATCAACGGATCTCCTGCGCAGAACTTTCAGGCGCTGCCCGGCCGCCGAGCCCGTTTGCGTTTAGCGATCTTCGAAGTCACCACCGCGGCGCGCCCGATATCCGAGAGGAAAATCTGGATGCGAGCGATGTTTCCCTTAGCGTCGGGGATGAGCACTTTGTCGAATAGGTTGACACGCTGGGTGATGCGCCGGACGGCACTTTGCATCCGAGCTGCCCGCTCACGATACACGTGCAAGCGAATGCGAAAGGTGACCACCTCCCTAAGGCAGGCCACGAGATCATCGATCCAAAACGGCGTCGCCAGCTGCGAATAGTCCGCGGTAACGAATTCGACCGCCTTCAGCGCCGGCAGGCGGACTCCCAGAACATCTTCCTCACCGATGTCAACGCGGCGGATGCGCACCAGGCCGGACAGTTTCATCGTTGCGCTGCCCAGAATGGGCAGCAAACCTGTCAACGACCGGCTCGCCTTGTCCGAACCCTGCTCGGCTTTCGCGAGTACCTGCAGGGACTTCTTGTACTCCGCCGTAAGCTGCTGCCGTTTCAGATCGAGCGAAGGGAGGAAACGCTCGAATAGTTCAAGCTTCTGGCGTTGCTGCTGAAGGGAACTCTTGTTCAATGAGAGGGTTGCCATGTCCGATCTCAGGCGTGCCGCTCGGCGGGTGCGTTAGCCGCGGGAGTACTCGCCTTGTGTGGGTAGTATTTTTCGATCAGTGCCTCTTTCATCAGGAGTTCTTGTGGCTCAAAGTATTCCGCCAGCGTTTGCCATCCAACGTCGAGCGCCTGCTCCAACGGCATCGACACATTGAGATTCATGAACCGGGCGGTGAATGCATCGGCGAACTTGATCAGCTTGTGATCGTAGGCGGATAGATCAAAGGCCATCGCCTGCTTCTGCTGCGCTTCCTTGCCGCCGGCATAAAGCCGGATCATGGTGTTCATGATCTGGGCATGATCCTCACGCGTCGCGGTGCCGATGACATTTTGCTTCAGGCGGGACAGCGAGCCGAAAGGGTCGATCATGCCGTCGTGCAGATAGAACTGTCCCTCGGTGATGTAACCGGTATTATCGGGAACGGGATGCGTGACATCGTTGCCCGGCATGGTCGTCACCGTCAGGATGGTGACCGACCCTTGCCCCTTGTAGCTGCATGCCCGTTCATAGCGCACCGCCAATTGGCTGTAGAGATCGCCGGTGTACCCGCGATTGGAGGGCACCTGTTCCATCGAGATACCGATCTCCTTCAGCGCATCGGCATACGCTGTCATGTCGGTCATCAACACCAACACCCGCTTGCTTTCCTCCACAGCAAAACGCTCCGCGACCTTCAACACCAAGTCCGGAGTCAGCACGCGCTCGACAATCGGGTCGGAAGCCAGATTCACGAACATCACGGTGCGGCCGAAGATGCCCTCGTCTTCGAATCGGCTGCGGAAGAAGTAGTAGTCGTCGAAGATCAACCCCAGTCCGCCGAAAACGATGATCTCCGCATCGGCCTGGATTGCAATGCGTGCCAGCAGCTGATTGTAGGGTTCGCCGGCCACCGAAAAGATCGGAATTTTCTGGCTTTCAACCAGGCAGTTGAAGACGTCGATCATCGGTACTTGGGTGCGGATCATCCGCGTCGGGACCACGCGGGTCACCGGGTTGACGGATGGCCCGCCGCTGTCGACCTGGCGATCCCCTGACAAGTCGGGGCCTCCGTCCATTGGCTTCCCGTCGCCCCGGAACACGCGGCCCAGGATGTTCGGCGAATAGGTCACCTGCGTCGGATGCCCGAGGAACCGCACCGTCGCCTGCGTGGAAAGTCCTTCGCCGCCGCCAAAGACCTGCAACGACACCTCGTCCCCCTCCAGCCGAATCGCCTGGGCCAGCGATTGCCCACGACCGGGAATCTCAACGAGAGCCAAATCGCCTAAGCCGACGTCGTGCGCGCGGATTTTCAGAATGTCGCCCACGATCGCCATAGTGCGCGTGTAGCGCAGCAGATCCAGTGGTCCCGTCGATCTCCGATCGTCTGTTTCAGCCATTCTCTTTTACCGTTGTAGCCACCGTTGCTCGCCGTCCGACGGCTGCGTCAGGGCAGACACATGATGGAGCATGCCTTCCCTTATCTAGCCTGAGCGGCGTGAAAACCTTGGTCCCGTATCGTGCAATTGCGAGTCCCGCGTCATGGATGGTTAATAGGTTGGAGACTTGACGAAAGAGCTCGCGGGAAAGCGCGATTTGGCGCTGACCGCCTAAACTTTTTGCGACCAGATAGTCCGGGGAAGTCTGATATGAAGTTTTAAATGAACTTTGAAACGGTAGGCTAAGCCTCTGCGTGGCCATACCGACGGGCGTAAACCGAAATGCGTGAGCCCAGAAGGCGCGCAACGCTACGGCGCAATTCTCCCCGGAATGGTCCGGTAGTGCCCTCTTCACGAAAAAAACCCCGAGCCGATGGAACCCGCGTCGGCCCAGGCTCCTCCGGTGCTGATGGACGCAAATGAGGCACCCGAGTGACTCTTTTAAGAACGGGACCTTGTATAGCACGGAACGGTACCGGGTCTTTCACGCTTTTTCTCGTAAGGGCGGCGTAAAAGCGACCTGCGGAAGAACGTCTGTTCGAAGGTGACGGCATGGAAAGAACACTCCCAGGCAATTCAAGCCCGCGCTTAAGCGCTGCCGGCACGACCGGCGGTGACCTCAACGCTGTAAAATCCACTACCGACATGAGCAGTTCGGCTCCCTCTGCCTCGGAACCAAAGCGCATGGATCAGACTAAAACGCACCCAGAAACCACTTCGTACATAGCGTTGATCGCCGCAGTTGCGGCGCTGGGCGGCCTTTTGTTTGGCTTCGACACCGGCGTGATTGCAGGCGCGATGTTGTTTATCGTTCCCGATTTCCATCTTGGGCCTGCCGAGCAGGGACTCGTGGTAAGCGCCGTCACCTTCGGCGCGTTGTTCGGGGCTCTGGCAGCAGGAACTTCCGCTGACACAATGGGCAGACGCTGGACCAATATTGTCGCCGGAGTGAGCTTTGTTGCAGGCGCAGTCTTCTCGGCGATCGCACCCAACGTTGACATTCTGATCGCGAGTCGCGTTCTGATAGGACTGGCGATTGGACTGACCTCAGTAGCTGCGCCGATGTATATCGCGGAGTTGGCGCATGCGCGCAGTCGCGGCAAACTGGTGTCGCTTTTTCAATTGGCGATCACCATCGGCATCTTGGTCTCATATATCGTCGACCGAGCTTTGGCCCCCGCCCATGCGTGGCGCTGGATGCTCGGCCTCGCATTTATTCCCGGCGCATTACTAGTGCTCGGAATGATCCCCTTGCCCGAGTCACCACGATGGCTCCTGAAGACAGGGGCAGAAAAAGCGGCGCGAAAAGCGCTTTCGCTCGTGCGGTCTCCGGACGAGGTCGAAGCGGAAGTGCAAGAAATCAGAGATGACCTGGCGCACAATCAGCCGGCTGCGTGGACAGAACTGTTGATGCCTGAACTTCGTCCGGCCCTTCTTGTCGGCGTCGGGCTCGCAGTTTTCCAACAGGTCACCGGAATCAACACGATTATCTATTACGCGCCGGAAATCTTTCAGAAGGCGGGCCTCGACAGGGCAACCACCGCGTTGGCAGCAACGATCGGGATAGGTGTGATTAACGTCCTGTCCACCCTGATCGCGATCTGGCTGGTCGATCGAATCGGCAGAAAGCCGCTACTCCTGGTAGGTCTGGCTGGAATGATACTAAGCCTGGTCGGGCTCGGCGCGGCTCAGCGATTCGGTTCAACGCTCGGGGTTAACCCACATTGGCTTGCACCAATTACCGTAGGATCCATCGGACTTTATATCGTTTGCTTCGCTTTCTCGCTGGGCCCCGTAGTATGGCTAATGATCTCGGAAATCTTTCCCACCCGGGCGCGGGCCCGAGCCGCCGCGATCTCGACGGCGTCCAACTGGCTGGCGAACTTTCTCGTTAGCGTTTCGTTCCCTCTGCTCCTGGTGCTTATGGGGCCGTCGCTCTGCTTTCTGTATGGCGCTATGGGTGTGGCGGCATTCATATTCATTATCCGTTACGTTCCCGAAACCAAAGGACAATCGCTCGAAGAGATCACGGGTCAGTGGCGTGCCAAACGCCTGGGAATCCTCGTTCGTCACTAGGCGGCGCTCGGGGAGGGGGTCCAACATGCGTCGATCAGCAGTAAGCTCCCTGATCATCAGCTTACTACTGGTGTTTTCGGCAGCGCCTGTCCAGGCACAAACATTCTCAACCCCGTGGATGCACGCGACCCAGGGGGGGTGGGCCACTGACTGGGGAATTCTTGATCCGCAGATTTTGTTCCTACCCGGATCCTGGGCACAGTTGACGGCGGCGACCGGAAATTGGGGAGGATTGCGAAGTCGATTGTCGGACACAGGGATTTCTGTTTTCGGCGCCTACGAAAGCGAAACCGCCGGTAATCCGGTCGGCGGAGAGTCTCAGCAGATTCGGTATACGCACAACATTGCGGCCGGGGTCATATTCGATCTGCATGCGTTGCTGGGTCTCGACGATACCTATTTCCTTGCGTCGGCTTCCGAACGCTACGGCAACAGTCTGTCATATGACATCCCGAATTTCTTTCAGGTTCAGCAGATTTACGGCCATCAAACCATACGATTGGTGGACCTGGCCGTTGAACATTTATTTTTTCACAGAAGGCTCGATGTCGTTGCCGGGCGTATCAACGCACTCGATGACTTCGCGACATCACCATATTATTGTTTCGCGCAAAATCTAGGCTTCTGCGGCAACCCTCTGAGTATTCCAGTCAACTCCTCGATACCGAGCTACCCTGGCGCTGCCTGGGGGCTGCGGGCGCGCTATGAAATTTCGCCCGAGTTGTACTCGATGACGGGCGCATACAACACGCGTGACGGTTTTCGCAGCAACAAATACCATGGCGTCGATTTCAGCATCCGACAGGATTCCGGCGTCGCAATCATGGAGGAGCTCGGCTACTCGCCCGCGCTCCTACGGCAGCTTGGGTATCCCGGTACCTTCAAGCTCGGCGGGTTGTATGACTCCGAACCACGGCTGCAATTCGAGACCGGTAAAAAACGCGGCGGGACCTGGCAGGTTTATTGGACGTTACAGCAGCGACTTCTTCGCCGGCCAGAGGGCGCTATCAACCCTCATCAAGGGTTGTGGGGATTCCTCGCGCTCACCTATGCGCCGCCAAAGATGAACACGCTTGAGTATTTCGCGGATGCGGGGCTGTTGTATTTCGGACTGATTCCGCATCGGCCCTACGACGAGATAGGTCTGTTTGGACTCTGGGGGCAGTTTTCAAGCGATCTGCGGGACGCGGAGCGCGCAAGTCATCAGCCCGCGATGACGGATGAGTCGATCATCGAGGCCAACTATATGATCAATGTGACTCCGTCGTTTACTGTGCAACCCGATATACAGGGCGTGTTCCGGCCAAATGGAACCGGCTTGATCAGCGACACGCTGGTACTTGGAGTGCAGGTAGCAATCACCTTATAGGAGGATGCGAGTGATTATCCTGGTGGGAGACATTGGGGGTACCCATAGCCGGCTCGCCTATTATAATGTCGGAAGGGGTGGGCTTGATTGCTTTGTCAAAGAAATATATCCAAGCGTCGACTATAACAGTCTCGACGCGATTGTTGGGAAGTTCGTCGCGACACAGGGGGCAAGAAGCGGACTGGTGTGCTTGGCAGTGGCTGGTCCCGTCCGCGACGGTCAGGTTCGGACCACCAATTTACCCTGGGTAGTGGATGCTTCGCGACTTGCGCAGACGCTCGCCCTGAAGGCCGTCACCCTTATCAATGACTTGGAGGCTCTCGCTTACGCTGTCGACGTGTTGGAGCCTGAAGACTTGATGGTCCTGAACGAGGGAGATTCGAAGGCCACAGGGAATGTGGCTGTCATTGCCGCAGGTACCGGCCTCGGCGAGGCAGGGCTTTATTGGGACGGATCCCGCCATTTTCCCTTTGCATGCGAGGGAGGGCATACGGACTTTGCGCCGACTGATGAGCTGCAGGACGAATTGCTTCGTCACCTACGGGCGCAGTTCGGACACGTCAGTTGGGAGCGCTTGGTTTGCGGCCCAGGACTAATCAACATCTACAGCTTTCTCCGAGATGTCCGCCACATTCACGAGCCAGACTGGCTCAGATTGGAAATGGAGCAGAGAGACCCCGCGAGTCAGATCACACGACACGGGATTGATGGTACGAGCCCGCTATGCATGGAGGCGCTGGAACTGTTCGTCTCACTCTACGGGAACGAGGCCGGCAATCTCGCACTTAAAATCATGGCAACCGGCGGCGTGTACTTGGGAGGCGGGATCGCTCCTAAGATCGTCGATAAGCTGCGCGGCTCTAGTTTTTTCAAAGCATTCACTACCAAAGGAAGAATGAGCGAACTTCTGAAAGCTATGCCGATTCGAGTCATTCTCAACGACGAGGCTGGTCTGCTAGGGGCCGCTCACTGCGCTGCTCTGAGGGCATAGTGTGCGCTTCGCCAGTCGTGCAACTTGAAACAATAAAATGAACATGGATGCATCTTTACAATGACTGCGGCGAGCAAGGTTCCAGCATTTCTGTTCGATCTCGATGGCACTCTCGTCGACAGCGTCTATCAGCATGCGCTTGCCTGGCGCGCGGCCTTGGAGCGCGTCAGCATCGATCTATCCGTCTGGCGCATCCATCGGCGGGTCGGCATGAGCGGGGGCTTAATGGCGAATGCTCTGTTGCGTGAGACGGCTCGAGGAGTCACGGCAGATCAGGCTGAAGAGCTTCAGCACTTGCATATGCAAGAATACCTGAGGCAGATGCCGCAAGTTAGAGTCTTGCCTGGTGCTCGCGCGTTGCTGAGAAGGCTTACCGATCTCGGCGTACCTTGGGCGATCGCCACAAGTGGCCGAATGGAGTCCGCCCGGCCGGCGCTGCATCTTCTTGACATCCCGCCTGGCGTTCCGCTGGTCACGAGAGATGAGGTTCAATTCGCGAAACCGGATCCGGACCTTTTCATCGCTGCTGCCGGCCGCCTCGGCGTGGACATCCAGAGCTCAGTCGTGGTCGGTGATAGCGTCTGGGATTTGTTGGCTGCTCGACGAGCGGGAGCACTCGGCGTCGGGCTCCTCTCTGGAGGATACGGACAGGAGGAGCTTGAGCGAGCGGGCGCTTACCGCGTTTACGAAGATCCCAGCGGCCTACTCAGCCATCTGGACGAGGTTGGCGTACGTATTCCGGCAGTTTAACAGTTCTCGCCTAAAAATGAGCACTCAAAGGACAGCCGTAATGCGTTTCGATTGCTCCGCGGCTTTGCGTATTTCCTTAATGCCCGAGTAACGCTCCCTGGACAGCATCATATCAGGAACAGGCACGCGAGAATTCAAAAATGCCAACTAATCGGCAAATAAGATTCGGTACGCTTGGCGCCGCGCGGATTACCCCAAACGCGCTGATCGAGCCCATTCAGCAGGTGCCCGAAGCTGCACTGGTCGCGGTCGCTGCCCGCGACCGCAAGCGCGCAGAGGACTTCGCCGTCTCGTTTGGTATTCCGCGAATCCACGCGAGCTACGAGGAGGTTATCAAAGATCCCGAAGTGGATGTGATTTATAATCCGCTGCCGAATTCGTATCACTGCGAATGGACGATCGCGGCTTTGCGCGCAGGCAAAGACGTGTTGTGTGAAAAGCCGCTTGCTTCCAATGCCGCCGAGGCGCAGCGGATGGCCAAGGTCGCTGAGGAGACAGGGCGCTTCCTCGGCGAAGCCTTTCACTATCGCTATCATCCTCTGGCAGAGCGGGTGCGCGAAATCATCAAGGGCGGCGCGCTCGGGCGACTGCTGCACCTCGAAGGTAATTTCTCGGTGCCGGAGCCGCCAACAACTAACCGTTACGGTTGGGATCTGGCGGGGGGCGCCACAATGGATCTAGGAAGCTACCCGCTGCATATGCTGCGTGAGTTCTCGGGACTCATGCCGCGCGTCCTCAAAGCATCGGCGAGGATGGGACCGAAGAATATAGACGTAACGATGGAGGTCGACCTGGAGATGGCGGGAGGCGTGCCCGCCCGGATGAAGTGTTCGATGGCGCAGGATGCCGTGCGAGGCTCGATGTTCATCGCAAAGGGCGAGCGCGGAGAGCTGACGGTAATCAACCCCGTCGCTCCGCATCAAGGCAATCGGATCACATTCAAGACGACCGACGGGGTGAGGCAGGAAACCATAGCAGGCGACACCACCTACATCTATCAGCTGCGTGCGTTCATTGGGCAGATACGCGGCGAACACACGTTCCCCACCGATGGCGCCGAAGGCGTCATCAACATGAGCATCATCGACGATGTCTATCGCGCGGCCGGTCTGCCGCTGCGGGGAACCTGAGCGTATTGCACGACCGACTCCGGAGTAAACTTAGGAATCAGAGCCTCGGAAGCGCCATTCGGCGCACCCCAAGGTTCTCCGTCGTATCATCTCACCCAATCGCCCTAGCAGACCCCCAATGCTCGGATAAGGGGGGGCTCCGGGAGACGATCGCATGGCTTCCGACCTCGCTTCGCTCCACTTTGAACACGGCCACATTCTCCTAAGGACGCATCCTGCGGTGAAGCCGTTTTGCACAAAAAGGTACCGGGTTTTTCACGCCTGCCCAATGTGAGACAGACGAACGAGCGAGGTAAGCCAAGCGCGGTCCAACCGTGGGTTTTTCCCGGACAGATGCATCGCAAAGAGCAACGGCCCGAGGCTCTCAAGATTCAGATGATTGGGGGCGAGGTAGTCGAGACACGGCCAAAAGCAGCGAAATCACGCCGCGCAGAATTAGAATTGGTTGATGTCGCGAGCAGGCAAACCCTGAAAAACGGTTCGAATCCGGAGTTTCTGCCCCGCGCCGCCGAAACCATCCTCCTGCCGCTCGGACCCGAGTCTTGGGCGCCACAAGTCCTGACCTTGGACCATCCGACGAACCCGGCGAGTTTGAAGCGGAAACGTCTTATTTCAAAATCGCAACCTATGCGGAACGCAAGCGCTGATTTTCGATCAACGATGACCAACCGAGAATGAGAATACGAAGGTACGGCTAGCAATGGCTACTACGGGCTGGGGCTGGTTATCCAGCAAAGAGGTAAATAACTATGAAAACGCTCGCGACAACTTCCGAGCCGATTCGCGTTGACGGAAAGCTTTCTGCGTACGGAGCAGCTCGCTCGACGGTCAAGGGTTCTCCGCTCAGCTCGGAGGAATTGCGCAAGATCGACGCATACTGGCGCGCCAGTCTCTACCTCAGCCTGGGGATGCTCTATCTGAAGGAGAATCCTTTGCTGCGCGAGCCCCTGAAAATCGAGCAAACCAAGCCTCGACTGCTGGGCCACTGGGGCTCCGACGCGGGCCAGAGCTTCACCTATATTCACTTCAACAGGCTGATCAACAAGTACGATCTGAATGCCATCTTCATCTCCGGCCCCGGACATGGTGCGCCCGCCGTCCTGTCCAACGCGTATCTCGAGGGAACGTACTCCGAGATCTACCCGGACAAGAGCGAAGACGTCGCCGGGATGCAACGCTTTTTCAAGCAGTTCAGTTTCCCGGGAGGTATAGGCAGCCATTCAACTCCCGAAACCCCTGGCAGCATCCATGAGGGTGGGGAACTCGGCTACAGCATTTCGCACGCCTATGGAACGGCTTACGACCATCCGGACCTGATAACGCTCGTGATGGTGGGAGACGGCGAGTCCGAGACCGGCCCGCTCGCGACGAGCTGGCACAGCAACAAATTCCTTAATCCGATAACTGACGGCGCCGTGCTGCCGGTCTTGCACCTGAACGGCTACAAAATCAACAACCCCACGGTTTTGGCTCGCATCAGTCACGAGGAGCTGGAGGCTCTATTCGTTGGATACGGGTACACGCCGTACTTCGTCGAAGGCAGTGATCCGCAGAGCATGCATCAAGCGATGGCCGCGACTCTGGAGCATTGCGTTCTTGAGATCCGCGAGATCCAGGAGGATGCGCGACGCACCGGAAAGGCGCTGCGACCACGCTGGCCGATGATCGTTTTGCGTAGCCCCAAAGGCTGGACGGCGCCGCGGCAGGTCGATGAGCACTATCTGGAGGGCTTCTGGCGGGCACATCAGATCCCGATCACTGACATCGCCACAAATCCAAGCCATCTAAAAGTTCTTGAAACCTGGATGCGCGGTTACAAGGCCGAAGAGCTCTTTGACGAGACAGGCCGTTTAGTCCCCGAGTTGAAGGCCTTGGCGCCCAAGGGAAATCGGCGGATGAGCGCAAATCCCATCGCTAATGGCGGTTTGGTGCGAAAGCCCCTCGATATGCCTGATTTCCGCGATTCCGCAGTCGAGGTCAAAAAGCCCGGTGCAACCCTGGCCGGAAACGTCCCGACTCTCGCCAATTTCCTGCGCGAAGTGATGCGATCGAACATGGACCGCTTCCGCGTCTTCGGACCGGATGAAACGCAATCCAATCGACTCGAGGCGATTTACGAAGTCGCCAAAAAAGTCTGGATGGCAGAGTACTTCCCTGAGGATAGCGATGGCGGCGAGCTTGCTCCCAACGGACGCGTGATGGAAATGCTGAGCGAGCACACGGTCGAAGGATGGCTTGAGGGTTACATCCTGAGTGGCCGGCACGGCTTGCTCAACAGCTACGAGCCGTTCATCCACGTGATCGACTCGATGTTTAACCAGCACGCCAAGTGGCTGGAAAAATGTAACGAACTGCCATGGCGGGCCGATGTGTCGTCGCTGAACCTGCTGATTACCGCGCTGGTCTGGCGGCAGGATCATAATGGGTTCACGCATCAGGATCCCGGCTTCCTCGATGTGGTCGCCAACAAGAGCCCCGATGTCGTTCGCATCTACTTGCCACCCGACGCCAACTGCCTATTGTCCGTAGCTGACCACTGCCTGCAAAGTGTCAACTACGTGAATGTCATTGTGGCGGACAAGCAAGTGCATCTGCAGTACCTGGACATGGAGGCCGCAATCGAACACTGCACGAAAGGCGTCGGTATCTGGAATTGGGCCAGCAACGATCAGGGTGTCGAGCCCGATGTGGTTATGGCGAGTTGCGGCGATGTACCGACGATGGAGTCTTTGGCCGCTGTTGCGCTACTCCGCGAACAACTGCCCGACGTGAAAGTGCGGTTCGTTAACGTTGTGGACCTCGCCAAACTGGTGCCGAGCACCGAACATGCGCATGGAATGACGGATCGGGAGTTCGAGGCCATCTTCACCCCGGACAAGCCGGTCATCTTTAACTTTCATTCCTATCCATGGCTGATTCACCGGCTCACCTATCGCCGGCCCGGTCAGCACAACATCCACGTGCGTGGCTACAAGGAGAAGGGAAACATCAATACGCCACTGGAGTTGGCTATCCAAAATCAGACAGACCGCTTCAGCCTGGCAATCGACGCCATCGACCGGATGCCCCGTTTTCGGACCACCGGAGCAGGTGTTCGCGAGGCGCTGCTCAACCGCCAGATAGCGGCCAAGAGCCACGCGCACGAGTTCGGCGTAGATCCGCAGGACATCACCAATTGGCAGTGGCCACTCTAACGACGACCCATTCGAAGGACACGACGTCATGAGTGAAACGCTGCCAGTGGTTTACCTCGCAAGGCACGGTGAGACTGCCTGGAGTCTCTCCGGCCAGCACACCGGACTTACCGATCTGCCGCTCACCGACCGGGGCGAGCGCAACGCCCGTAAGCTCGGAGAACAGTTGCGGGTATGGCGCTTCGCCAAGGTATTTACGAGTCCGTTGCGACGCGCAGCCCGGACCTGCGAGCTGGCGGGCTTCGGCGCTCAAGCCGAGGTCGATCGTGACTTGCTCGAATGGAACTACGGCGAATACGAGGGTCTGCGCACTGCGGAGATCCAGGCCAAGCGCCCTGGCTGGCAACTCTTCCGCGACGGTTGTCCCGGTGGCGAATCGCCGGGCGAGGTTGGAGCGCGGGCTGATCGCCTGGTTGACCGCGCACGCGCGGTAAAGGGGGACGTTTTGATTTTTTCGAGCGGGCACTTTTTGCGGGTGCTGACCGCGCGATGGCTGGAGCTAGAACCTCAGGCTGGCCGATATTTCCTGCTAAGCACTGCCAGCTTGAGCGCGCTTAGCTACGAGAACAATCCGTCGCAGCCCGTGATCCAGCTTTGGAATGACCTGCATCATCTCATGCATCATTAGGCACCTGACCGGTTTCCATGACTGAGATTCACGAACTTCTCGGGAACAAGCTGAAGAATTCATCAGAAGAGAAAAGACATGGCAGTGTCTCCTAAGCCCGGCGGCTCCGACAAGATATCGAAGCTCATCGCACAGTATGGATGCGGCCAGATTAAGTTCACAGGCACCGACGAAGCCCTTTACGAGCGCCATCTCCTGTTCGACAACATCGTCGATGTAAGGCACGCCGGCCTGCGTGAGCGATTTGAAGCTGTTGCCCGATCCGTGCGCGACGTTCTGTCACAGCGGTGGATACGAACTGAGCAAACCTACGACCGCGAGAATCCAAAACGCATTTACTATCTGTCGATAGAGTTTCTGCTTGGCCGCTCGCTCGCCAATAACCTCGAGAATCTCCTGCTCGATCCGATCGCGAGACAGCTGATCAAGGAGAAGAGCCTTGATTGGCTCGGCCTGCTCGAACAAGAACCCGATCCTGGTCTGGGTAATGGTGGGCTGGGACGCTTGGCGGCTTGTTTTCTGGATTCAATGGCAACCATGCAACTGCCCGCGATGGGTTACGGACTCCGCTACGACTACGGGATGTTCAGGCAGTCTATTAAGAATGGCTGGCAGCAAGAGCGGCCGGACCATTGGTTGCGGCGCCCCGATCCCTGGCAGGTTTTGCGGCCTCAGGAAAGCGTCGAGGTCAAGCTGAACTGCTCCTTCAAAGTCACTGGCGGAAGCTTGCACGCAGAACTAGGAAAGCCATCCAGCCTGTCCGGGATACCATGCGATCTCCCCATAGTCGGATATGGTGGCCGAACCATCAATTCTCTTCGGCTATGGGTGGCCGCTGCGCCGGATTCCTTTGATTTTCAGGAATTTAGCCATGGCGATTTCGTCGGCGCGCTGGCGGAAAAGCTGGCCGCCGAAACGCTCACCCGAGTTCTGTATCCCGACGATTCGACAAGCTTGGGCCAGGGGCTGCGGTTCGTGCAGGAGTATTTTCTTGTCGCGTGCTCGCTTGCCGATATCGTGCGTCGTTTTCGACGTGGCAACGCGGATTGGGGTGCGCTTCCCGACAAGGTCGCCATCCAGCTCAACGATACGCATCCGACGATGGCGGTGGCGGAGTTGATGCGCATTCTGCTCGACGAAGCGAAGCTGGCATGGGACGAAGCCTGGAACCTGACGCGACGCACGCTGGCATATACCAACCATACGCTGCTGCCTGAAGCTCTCGAGAAATGGCCGGTCGAATGGTTTGAGCAGCTGTTGCCACGTCATCTGGAGATCATCTTCGAGATCAATCGGCGATTGCTCGACGATGTCCGGACCCGCTTCCCGAGCGACGAGGGCCGTGTCGCACGCGCCAGCCTGATCGAGGAAGGCCCGAACAAACATGTGCGCATGGCCAACCTGGCCATCGTCGGATCGCACAGCACCAACGGCGTGGCTGCGATTCACTCGCAGCTGCTGCGCACGACGACGGTCAAAGACCTGGCCGAGATATTTCCCGAACGCTTCAACAACAAGACCAACGGAGTCACGCCGCGGCGCTGGTTGCTGCTGGCAAACCCGGCGCTGGCCCGCACAATTACGGATGCAATCGGCGACGGCTGGATCACCGATCTCAGCCAACTGAGCAAGCTCAAGCCGCTCGCCGAGGACAAAAGCTTTCGCAGCAGCTTTTGCGCGGCCATTCGCGAGACCAAATCTCGCTTCGCCGACTGGCTGAAATCGACGTTCGGAGAGACGGTCGATCCGGACACAATTTTTGACTGCCAGGTCAAACGCATCCACGAATACAAGCGGCAACTGCTCAATGCCCTGCGCATCGTCGTGCTCTACAACCGAATGCGGGAGAATCCAGGAATCGAAACCGCGCCGCGGACGTTTTTCTTCGCCGGCAAAGCGGCGCCCGCCTACGATCTTGCGAAGCTCATTATAAAGTTCATCAACAACCTCGCGGCGACTATCGACAACGATCCTGCGATGCGCGGCCGCCTCAAGGTGTTGTTCCTGCCCGAATACAACGTATCACTCGCGGAGCGGCTGATTCCTGCCAGCGACGTTTCCAACCAGATTTCGACCGCCGGCTTCGAGGCCAGCGGAACGAGCAACATGAAGTTCATGATGAACGGCGCGTTAACGATCGGTACGCGCGACGGCGCGACCATTGAAATGGCCCAGGAGGCAGGAGAGGAGAACTTTTTCCTCTTCGGCTTGACTGCTCAGCAAGTGGCCGACAGCCGCAACTGGTACAATCCGCACTGGCACTATGAGAACGAGCCTGAAACCCGCGCCGCGCTTGATCTGATCTTTTCTGATCACTTCAGCCCCCATGAACCCGGAGTTTTCGAGCCGTTGCGCGACACGCTGCTGACGCTCGGTGATTACTACATGCATTTGGCCGACCTCAGATCCTATCTGGAGGCCGACCACAGGCTCGCCGAACTATACGGCAACCCGGAGGAATGGTCGCGTAAAGCCATCTTCAATGTGGCAGCTTCCGGAAAGTTCTCCAGCGACCGGACTATAGCCGAGTACGCGGTTGACATCTGGAACGCAAAACCCTGCCCCGTGAATTAGCAGGACATCATTGCACCGATCCGAGGAATGCACACTATGAATGTCAGCGCTCTCGCAGGAAAGCCCGCCGGAGCATCAACTCTGATCGATGTTCCCAGGCTGGTGACCGCCTATTACACCGGGCGACCAGATCCATCCGTGCCTGAGCAGCGGGTGGTGTTCGGAACCTCGGGACATCGCGGCTGCTCGCTCGACAATTCCTTCAACGAGGCGCATATCCTCGCAATCACCAAGGCGATCTGTCTTTACCGCAAACAGCAGAATATCGATGGACCGCTGTACATCGGTTTCGATACGCACGCGCTATCGCAGCCCGCGTTTGCCAGCGCCTTGGAAGTGCTGGCAGGCAACGGCGTCGAAGTGATGATCGATGAGAATAATAGTTACACGCCAACTCCGGTAATCTCTCACGCGATTTTGCGCTACAACCGGGGGCGCGAGCGTGGCCTCGCCGACGGGATCGTCATCACCCCCTCGCATAATCCGCCGCGATTCGGCGGGTTCAAATACGATCCGCCGCACGGAGGACCAGCAGATACCCACGTCACTAAGTGGATCGAGGAGCAGGCCAACACGTTGATCGCGAACGGTCTAAATGGGGTTTCCAGAGTGCCTCTCAGTCGCGCGCTCTCCTCTTCCACTACGCATACACATTCCTACCTGAACTCGTATGTGAATGATCTCCCGGCGGTCGTGGACCTGCAAGCAATCCGCGACAGCGAGGTTCATATTGGGGTCGACCCGTTGGGCGGCGCCAGCGTGGCTTATTGGGATGCCATCGGCGATCGCTACCGGCTGAACCTCGAAGTCGTCAACCACGCTGTCGACCCGACATTCCGCTTCATGACCGTCGACTGGGACGGCCAAATCCGCATGGACCCCTCATCGGTATATGCGATGACGCGCATGGTCGGTCTGAAGGACCGATTCGACGTTGCGTTCGCATCCGACACTGATGCCGATCGCCACGGAATCGTCAGCCACAGCCACGGGCTGCTCGATCCAAACCACTATCTGGCGGTCGCCATTTCATACCTCTTCACGAACCGCCCGCAATGGTCCAAAGGGGCGGCCGTGGGCAAAACCATCGTCAGTAGCAGCATGATCGATAAGGTGGCAGCGAACTTGAATCGCCGGCTGATCGAAGTGCCGGTGGGATTCAAGTGGTTTGTCGAGGGTCTCCTCGATGGCACAGTGGGCTTCTGCGGCGAAGAGAGCTCCGGAGCGACATTTCTGCGCCGTGACGGCACGGTGTGGACGACCGACAAGGATGGACTTGTCCCGAACCTGCTTGCCGCGGAGATCACGGCTCGCAGCGGCAGCGATCCCGGTGACTATTACCGGAAACTCACGGCCGAGTTCGGCGACCCGCAATACGAGCGCGTTGACGCAGCTGCGACTGCTGAGCAAAAGGCGAAGCTGGAAAAGCTTTCTCCTGAAAGGGTCACCGTATCAAAGCTTGCGGGAGGGCCGATCATCAGCAAGCTGACCAACGCTCCCGGCAACAACGCCCCGATTGGCGGGCTGAAGGTAATATCCGCCAACGGCTGGTTCGCTGCGCGCCCGTCAGGAACGGAGAGCATCTACAAGATTTACGCGGAAAGTTTCAAGGACCGGCCGCACCTGGAGGCCATACTTTGCGAAGCCCATCAGATCGTGAACAGCGCTTTGGAGGTGAGATCATGAAAGCCACTCAGATGCTCCACAATCTGGGGCAAAGCATCTGGCTCGATAATATTACGCGCGGACTTCTCGACGGCGGGACGCTCAAACGATACATCGATGATCTCTCGGTCACCGGCTTGACCTCGAATCCCACGATCTTCGATCACGCCATCACTCATAGCAAATCGTACGACTCTGAAATCCGTCGACTCGTGGGTACAGGCCTTTCCGGTGAGGCTTTATTCTTCGAGTTGGCGATACAGGACTTGACGCGTGCCGCCGACCTGTTTTCTCCAATTCACGAACGCACCGCTGGCGTCGACGGCTGGGTGTCACTTGAAGTCTCACCGCTCCTTGCCTATGACGCCAAGGCAACTGTGACCGAGGCCAAAGCGCTTCACAAAAAGGCCAACCGGCGCAACCTGTTCATCAAAATTCCCGGCACCAAAGAAGGAGCACCCGGGATCGAAGATGCGATCTTTGCTGGTGTGCCGGTGAACGTGACTTTGCTTTTCACGCGCGACCATTACCTGGCCGCCGCCGAGGCTTACATGCGCGGACTGGAGCGGCGAGTCGCCGCCGGTCTGAACCCCGACGTTCGTTCAGTGGCATCGCTTTTCATCAGCCGCTGGGACAAAGCCACGATGGATAAAGTGCCCGACAGGGATCGCAATAAGCTGGGCGTCGCCATCGGTCAGCAAGCCTACGCGGCTTACCGCGATGTGGTCGAGTCGGAGCGCTGGCAACGGCTGGCCAGTTGCGGCGCACGCGCGCAACGATTGCTCTTCGCCAGTACTGGCGCCAAGGATCCCAAAGCCTCCGATGTCCTTTATATAGGCGCGTTAGCCGCTCCTAACACGATCAATACCATGCCCGAGGAAACCCTGCTCGCGTTTGGCGAGCACGGCCAGGTAAATGGCGTCATTCCGCGCCGAGGCGGCGACTGCGAGCAAGTGCTCGCAGAGTTCGGCAAGGTCGGAATCGATGTGGCAAGACTTGGCGCCGATCTACAAACGGAGGGAGCCAAGTCTTTTGACGACTCCTGGCAGGATCTGTTGAACGCAATCGAGGCCAAGAGCAAGGCGTTGAAGTAGTCGGCACAAAGGAACGGATCAAATGCTGCAAAGCAAGTTACTGCAGGACACTCCCGCGTGGAAGGCGCTGCAGGCGCACTACGCAGAAATTAAGGACCTCCACCTGCGAAAGCTATTCGCGGACGAGCCCGACCGTGCAGGTCACTTTACTGTCGAGGGTGCGGACCTATACCTGGACTTCTCCAAAAATCGAATTACCGATGAAACTGTTCGACTGCTCGTGCAGCTCGCCGAAGAGCGAGGTGTCGCGGAACGACGCGACGCGATGTTCCGCGGCGAAAAGATCAACGTCACCGAAAAGCGAGCCGTATTGCACGTCGCTCTGCGCGCCCCAAAAGGATCATCGATCGTCGTCGACGACGAGAACGTAGTGCCTCAGGTGCATGCCGTTCTGGACAAGATGGCCAATTTCTCCAACCGTGTCCGCCGCGGCGAATGGAGGGGCCATACCGGTAAGGTCATCCGCAACGTCATCAACATCGGCATAGGCGGCTCCGACCTCGGGCCCGTCATGGCGTACGAGGCGCTGAAACATTACAGCGATCGCTCGCTCACGTTCCGCTTCGTTTCCAACGTCGATGGCACCGACTTTTTCGAGGCGACGCGCGACCTCGATCCGGCGGAAACGCTCTTCATCATATCTTCGAAGACGTTTACAACGCTGGAGACCATGACCAATGCACACACGGCTCGGCTATGGTCGATCGAGGGGTTAGGGAATAACGAAAAATCGGTCGCCAAGCATTTTGTTGCGGTCTCGACCAATGAGGCGGAGGTCGCGAAGTTCGGCATCGATACCGCCAACATGTTTGGCTTTTGGGACTGGGTCGGCGGGCGCTACTCAATGGATTCGGCGATCGGCCTCTCAACGATGCTAGCCATCGGCCCCTACAATTTCCATGCCATGTTGGGCGGCTTCCGGCAGATGGACGAGCACTTCCGCACCGCGCCTCTTGATCGCAACTTGCCTATTCTGATGGGGCTCCTGTCGGTCTGGTACAACGATTTTTTTGGCGCACAGACGGTCGGAGTCTTTCCGTACGAGCACTACCTCAAGCGCTTTCCGGCGTATCTCCAGCAGTTGACGATGGAGAGCAACGGCAAGCACGTGACGCTGGAGGGAACCGAGGTAGACCACGATACCGGCTCCATCTATTGGGGCGAGCCCGGTACCAATGGCCAGCACTCTTTCTATCAAATGATTCATCAGGGGACGAAGCTAATCCCAGCCGATTTCATCGCGTTCAACCACTCGCTCAATCCGCTCGGCCGGCATCATGACATGCTCGTTGCGAACGTCTTCGCTCAGACCGAGGCGCTCGCGTTCGGCAAGACGGCTGAACAAGTTAAGGCCGAGGGCACACCGGATTGGCTGGTTCCTCATCGGGTGTTCGAGGGTAATAGGCCATCCAACACCATTCTGATGGACCGACTGACGCCGGCCGCCCTAGGTAAGTTGGTTGCCCTTTACGAACACAGCGTCTTTACCCAGGGAGCCATATGGAACATCGATTCGTTTGATCAATGGGGCGTTGAGCTGGGCAAGATCCTCGCCCAACGCATCATCCCCGAACTCGAGAGCAAGGCGGACCCCAAACTCGAACATGACAGTTCGACAAATAGTCTGATCCGTCGCTACCGAGGACTCAAGGAGACTTCACGATGACTCACGGATTTGACCGTCCACTGTATGTCCTGCCGTTCGACCACCGCGGCTCGTTCGAGACGGGCATGTTTGGTTGGAAGGGCGCGCTTACCGCGGAACAGACGGCGCAGATCGCTGACGCAAAACGGGTGATCTACGACGGCTTCAAGACGGCGGTCGCCGCCGGGGTGCCGAAACAGAATGCGGCGATCCTGGTGGACGAGCAATTCGGTGCCGCCATACTGCGCGATGCCAAGAAGGACGGTTTTACCATCGCCTACCCTGTCGAGAAGAGCGGACAGGATGAGTTCGATTTCGAGTACGGCGAAAACTTTCCCGCCCACATCGAGGCCTTTCAACCCACATTCTGCAAAGTGCTGGTGCGATACAACCCGGAGGGCAATCAGGGCCTCAATCGGAGGCAAACGGAACGGCTCAAGCGCCTTTCCGAATACCTACATAGCGAGAGTCGAAGTCTTTTCATGTTTGAGCTGCTGGTTCCGGCGGAGAAGGCGCAACTTGAAAAAGTCAAGGGCGACAAAAAGGCTTACGACCTGCAGGTTCGCCCGCGGCTTATGGTCCAGACCATCGAAGAATTGCAGGATGCACACGTCGAACCCGACGTGTGGAAGATCGAAGGTCTCGATCGCCGAGAGGATTGCGAGCGCATCGTGGCGGCCGCCCGGTACGGGGGCCGGGACAAAGTGGGTTGCATCGTTCTGGGCCGGGGGGAAGACGACAAGAAGGTGCGCGAATGGCTGACGGTTGCAGCGAACGTCCCAGGCTTCATCGGTTTCGCCGTCGGACGCACGGACTTCTGGCAACCGCTCGTCGGATGGCGGGCGAAACAAACCACGCGCGAAGCCGCCGTTAGCGAGATCGCGCGGAGGTATCGCGAGTTCGTCGACATCTTTGAAAAGGCACGCGCCGAATAGATAACAAGTGTCCGCGGACCGGAAATATGGACAGTGCGGGCGGCTTTACGCCGCGGAGTAGAAATATGCGCGTAGGAATCGCCACCGATCACGGCGGATTTATTCTGAAAGAAGAGCTGATCGTCAAGCTACGTGCAGCGGGGCATGACGTAGTCGATTTCGGTGCTCATGAGTCTGACCCTGTCGATGATTATCCCGACATGGTAATTCCGCTTGCAAGGGCGGTCGCTGCAGGCAAAGTGACTCGCGGTCTCGCAATCTGCGGTAGTGGCGTCGGCGCTTCGGTCTGCGCCAACAAGGTCGCCGGCGTCCGAGCCGGGTTGGTTCATGACCACTTTTCGGCCCAGCAAGGGGTCCAGGATGACAACATGAACGTCATCTGCATGGGCGGCCGAACTGTGGGACCGGCCGTGGCTTGGGATCTCGTTCAAGCGTTTCTGGCATGCGAGTTCAGTGGGGCCGAACGGCATGTGCGCCGTTTGGCCAAGGTGGGCTCCCTCGAACCACATCCCGCCGGTGGCCCATGAAAACTGTAGACCCGCGCAGCGTGACCAGGTTAGGACAATCGGGCGCGGTTGTGGAGGCCCGCAAAAGGAACAACCAGTGACAGACAAACAAATCGAGCAATTAACGATCAATACGATTCGCACGCTATCGATCGACGCCATTCAGCAAGCCAACTCCGGGCATCCCGGAACTCCAATGGGCATGGCGCCGGTGCTGTATTGTTTGTGGCAGCGCTTTCTCCGATTTGATCCCGAAGATCCCATCTGGCCGAATCGCGACCGTTTCGTGCTCTCTGCCGGACACGCTTCGATGCTGCTGTATTCAATGCTCTATCTAACTGGTGTAAAAGCGGTCGACCCTGACTACGAGATCGTCGGCGAACCTTCGGTTTCCCTCGATGACATCAAGACGTTTCGCCAGCTTGGCAGCCGCTGCCCCGGCCACCCGGAATATCGCTGGACATCAGGTGTTGAAACTACCACCGGACCACTTGGACAAGGTGTCGCCACGAGTGTTGGCATGGCGATCGCCAATAAGTGGCTTGCCGCCCGATACAACCGCCCCGGCTTCGACCTCTTCACCGCCGATGTCTACGCGCTGTGCGGCGATGGTTGCATGATGGAGGGCATTTCGAACGAGGCAGCCTCGCTCGCCGGCCATCTCCAACTCGATAACCTCTGTTGGATTTACGACAACAACCATGTGACCATCGAAGGCCATACCAATATTACCTTTCGAGACGACGTAGCCTCACGCTTCTTGTCATACGGCTGGAATGTCGAGCGCGTGGGCGACGCCAACGATCTGGAGATGCTGGAGCGGGCATTCCGCACATTCAAGAAGACGTCCGAACGGCCCAGCCTTATTATAGTAGACAGTCACATCGGTTATGGCTCTCCACATAAGGAGGATAGTCCGGCCGCTCATGGTGAACCGCTCGGCGCCGAAGAGGTCAAGATGACCAAGCGCTTTTACGGATGGCCGGAAGACGCACAATTCCTCGTGCCAGAGGGCGTGCGTGAACACTTCGCGGAAGGTATCGGTAGAAGGGGCCGCGACTTGCGAATTGCCTGGGAATCCGACTTCCAGAAATATAGACGACAGTTTCCGACACTGGCGGATGAGATCGAACGAATGCAGAAGCGCGAGCTACCCGACGGCTGGGACAAGGAGCTGCCCGTCTTTACCGCGGACCCCAAGGGTTTGGCTTCGCGCGACGCTTCCAGCCAGGTACTGAATGCGATCGCAAAGAGAGTTCCATGGGTCATGGGTGGATCGGCGGATTTGACCCCATCCACCAAGACCCGCCTGACCTTCGAAGGCGCCGGCGATTTTCAGGCTGGCAGCCGCGATGGTCGCAATCTCCACTTTGGAATCCGCGAACACGCAATGGCGGCCATGTTGAACGGGATGAGCCTCGTTAAGGTGCGGCCTTACGGATCGGGGTTCTTCATCTTCAGTGATTACGCGCGCGGCGGAATTCGTCTCAGCGCCCTTATGGAACTGCCGATAATTCACATTTTTACCCATGATTCGATTGGCGTAGGCGAGGACGGCCCGACGCACCAGCCAATCGAGCAGCTCGCTAATCTGCGCTCTATCCCCGGCCTCCTCGCGATCCGCCCGTGCGACGCGAATGAAGCAGTAGAGGCCTGGAAGGTCATCATGAACCAGCGCCACACGCCCGTGGCACTGATCCTGACCCGGCAAGCCTTGCCGACTTTGGACCGAGCAAAATACGCCGCCGCAAGCGGCCTCGCTCGCGGTGCGTATATCCTGGCCGATGCGCCGAATGGCAATCCAGACGTCCTCTTGCTCGCTAGCGGAAGCGAGGTCGCATTGTGTGTCCAGGCCTACGAGCAACTTGCCCGCGAAGGAATCAGGGCTCGTGTTGTCAGCATGCCCTGCTGGCGGCTGTTTGAAGCCGAAGACCAGGCTTACCGCGATAGCATCCTTCCGCCCACGGTCAAAGCCCGGGTGTCGGTCGAGGAAGGGTCTACCTTCGGCTGGGAACGGTACGTGGGAGAGAACGGCGAAAGTCTCGGCATGCACTTCTTCGGCGCCTCGGCCCCCTTAAAGGCTTTGCTGAAGAAATTTGGCTTCACGGCCGAGCATGTTGTAGACGCGGCCAAGACGCAGTTGCGCCATGTGCGTTAAGTAGCGGCGCCGAGAATATTAGAAGGCAAGTCTAATGGTCCGTCGAGTCATCTTATGCCTGAACAGCGGCTCTTCGTCGCTCAAATTTGCGCTCTACCAAATCGGCGATGGGAAAGAGATGCTCCTCGCGCAAGGTGCGGTCGAGCGCAACGATACAGAAGTAGCCCGCCTCTGGATTCACAGCGCCCAGCGGAAAATCGAGAGAACCGGCGGCGACATGTCTTCGGTTCCAGCTGCTCTGTATGCTGCTTCTTTGGAACTGGAGCGGCTCGGGCTTCCACAGCCCGATGCTGTCGGTCACCGGCTGGTGCACGGCGGCGCGCATCACGTAGCTCCGGAACGAATCACCAATACGCTGCTTAACGAGCTGCGACGTCTGATCCCCTTCGCGCCGTTGCATCTGCCAGACGAGATCGCCGGCATTGAAGCGGTAACGTCTCACTTCTCCAACCTGCCGCAGGTCGCCTGCTTCGACACTG
>Ga0335085_10004160_pt1 | contig 24205 bp, 25 predicted proteins | sample Lox_Sample_45_FD_206712 | JGI IMG/M metagenome (GOLD analysis project Ga0335085, IMG submission 206712) | Soil microbial communities from Loxahatchee National Wildlife Refuge, Florida, United States - Lox_Sample_4.5 | ecosystem: Environmental > Terrestrial > Soil > Wetlands | place: USA...
ATGGTGGTCGTGATCATGAGCCGCTTCCGTTGCCGGAGAAGCTTGAAAGACGCGTAATTTATTTTCGTTTGACTGATCGTTCATATCGTCCGTTAGCGATGACAGGTCGAGCAACTGGTGAGCTCGTCGACTGTTCGGATTTTGTACTCCGCCACAAGTTTCTTGCCGATTTCTTCCTGATGGGCGGGAGCTTTCCACTGCATGTTGAAAACCTGGTCTTTGGGGCGAACGTTCTTGGCGGGATCGCGATGACAATCGAGGCACCACTGCATAGTCAGAGGGGAAGCCTGGAAGATCAGGGGCATCTCATCGACCGAGCCATGGCAGGTGGAGCAACCAATGCCTTTATTGATGTGGATGCTGTGATTGAAATAGACGTAATCGGCGAGCCGGTGAACCTTGACCCACTCGATCGATTGATCGGAGCGGTAACTCTCGCGGACCGGTTCAAGGTAGGCGGAATCGTTGAACAGCACCGAGTGGCAATTCATGCAGGTTTTGGTGGGAGGAATGCCGGCGTAGGCGGAGGTTTCCACGCTGTTATGACAGTAACGACAATCAATGCCGTCGTCGCCCACGTGATGTTTGTGGCTGAATTGCACGGGCTGCACGCGGGAGACGCGCTCGTTGGTGATGTAGGGAGATCTAGCGACAAGTAAAACGCCGGCAAGAGCCAGGTTCGCGAGAACCACCAGGGCGAGCACAGAAAATCGCGCGATTAAGTTAGCGCTACGGTGAAAAATTTGGGCCATGTCAAATTTCGCGCCGGAGGAAGCATGTTCTCCCAGGGCCGTCAATCGCAGGAGAAATGTCCGCTCCTATGCCGAACAGCGCGCGTCCGGGTCTAGGTTGCGACCGCATAGTTTCTATCAAAATTTGCAGGATTGCAACCCTCAAAGGAAATAAAGGGAAATAATTCGGCGCGCCGAAATTCTCGAAAAGAGTCGTGCGTTCGGAAAATTTGAAAAAGAAATGCTTCTTCGCGGATGGAAATGAGTGCGCGAGAGAGAAGTGGGTTCCAATTCGGCACAATTTCTGCCGTCTGTTGGATAAGGAATTCTTATGCTGAGCTTAATTCATTGCACTTTTGGTGATGGCAACGCGCGTGCTATTCTTGCTCATGTCTTCTGCTGCGCGCTCCGTAGCGAAGCCTACCTGCTCCGGTTCCAGCCGGGAGCGGTCTTGATACAACCCCGCTGGGGCGTGGTCCAACCGGTAGGACACCTCACTGTTAATGAGGATGGTGAAGGTTCGAATCCTTCCGCCCCAGCCAATTTTTTCCAGCTAAGCAGTTTTTCAAGCTGTTTTATCAGCCAAATTTCGATTGGAGTTCAGGGCATCACGGCTGCGCGCAGCGCCATGAGGTTTGCAGCTCGATCTTTTGGCTTCAGGCTCTGTTGGGCATCGAGCAACTTCAAGGGCGAGCCCTCGTACTTTTCATAAGAGTAGTACGTGCTGCCATCGGGCGCGGATTTTACAGACACAAATTCTATGGACTTCACGTGGTTGGGGATTTTAGCGCCGAACCAGCGGTCGTCGTCGACTTGCGTCCAGGTGACGAGCGCCAATGCGGAAGCGCTCGGGTAATCGTGTTCGGAATGGGCTCTGGCATAGTCGACGGCCGCGTCGTTGCCATACAAAGTGGACATGGTGGAATCGTTGGTGTTCAGCGAAGAAGTGATCACCCGCCACTGCAAGGGATTCTCGGGCAAGTTCCCGAGCGAGGAAGCATCTTGATTGATGGTTGCGGTGAGGTTGGGACGCTGGCCTGAGCAACCGAGAAGCATCGCGGAAAGCGCGAGCAGGAGAGAACGAAGGACATGCGAATTGATCGCGAGCTTCATTGTTGTCCCCGAATCGGCTTGGTGAAGACGTAATTGGTCTTTACGAGGGGGTTGTGGCAGCCCACGCACTCGCTGGCGAAGTGGCGGTCTTTTCCGTAAGGCTTGAGGTCGGCGCCACGCCATCGCGCCCAGCCCCATCCTTTGGTATCGGCGTATTTCTTGCTGTCGCGAATCATGAATTCGACTTGATAGAAGGCGCCGGGGCGAACCGAGCCATCGGCCGCGGTCTGCTTGAGCCACGCTACTTTGGCAAACGCCGTGCCATCTGGCCACGGGTTGATTTCGTTGCCGGCGATCGCTTTGATGGCGACCTCATTGCCGAGAATTTGCCGCAGAGTGCCGTTGTCGAAACGATCGGTGCTGCTAATGGCTTGCCAGTTTTTGTAGTCGGGCAGAAAGGCGATGCCGTTGGGCGCGGGAGAAACGTTCAGGGGCGTCTCGCTGGACTGTATCCATTCGTCATACTGGGTGTCGGCGGCGGCGATTTGTTCAGGTGTGGTTGGAACTGTGGCGGGGGAACTGGCGAGTAGATAGTTTTTCAGAACGGCTAATTGCTCTGGTGTGATGGTGGATTCGGGATGGAGACGCTGATAAGGAGGCAGCGGCATGGCGCCCAGTTCGATTTGGCTGATGGATTCGAAAAGCGCGGCGCGTTGTTGGCCGAGCGGCAGCTTGCCAATCTCCGAAAAGTTGAGATGCATTTTGCCTTCGCGAACGTCGTGAACGACGAGCCAATAAGCGGGCACGGGATAATCGAACCAGGAGAGAGTGGTTTCGTTCGAATGGCAGTTATAGCAGGCGGTCTTCAAAACCTGCTTCACGTCATCGGGCGCCTGCAATTCCGCGGTGACCGGAGAATTTGACAATTTAGGCCGCACCAATTGCAGAAGAACAAAAACAATTGTGAGGAACCCGACGATCCTGGCAAAGGGCCGCAAGAAAAATGACACGTTATCAGGCTCCTAAGTTCCGCATACGGTCGGCTTAACACGCGACAGAGGATCCAACGACGCGATCACCCAGGATATTTGACCGGGGGGAGTCGCGCAGATCCGTTACCCACGTTTAGACTCGAGAGCCGCGTGGGCGGTTGCAAGAACCTCGATACGCGTTCTACAAGGATTTGGATGGAGCGACCGCGGCGGTTCAGTCTTTTTTCGTGGGGTAATTGGCCGCGAGCCAACCCTTCCAGCCGCCGTCCATGGACTCGACGTGGGTGTAGCCCATTTTCTGGAGATTGTCCGCGACCAGGGCGGAGCGGAAACCGCCACCACAATAGAGAATCAACTTCGTGTGTGTGTCAGGAACGCGCTGCTCGATATCGCGTTCGATGATGCCCTTGCCGAGATGAATGGCGCCGGGGAGATGGCCGTTGGCCCATTCGCTTTCCTCGCGAACGTCGACGAGGACAAACTTTTCACCCGCATCGATGCGGCGTTTGACGTCGGGAACGTTGGTTTCCTTGACGCGCTTTTTCGCGTCGTTGACGAGCGAGAGAAACTTGGGGGCGTGCGCCATGGCGATCTCCTTGGAAGACAGCGAGGACTCAATGATAGCGCAGGGTGGAGAAAAAGGACGCCCCGAAGGATACGGGGCGCCGAGGGAATGGGGATCAGCGGCAGCGCAGATTATGGCTTGGGCGCTTCGGCGGAAGACTTTTGGCCGAAAGAACGCACCAGGTTTACGAGATTCCAGCGCGCTTCTTCTTTCGTGCGATCACCTTCGCCACCGATCATTTTGCCGCGGCCGTTGGTGATGATGTAGAAGAGCTCGCCGTCCGTGTATTTGGAGATGGAATCGGGATTGCGCCAATCGTGCAAATCGAGTTTCATATCGACGCCAAGATCGCCTTTGCCATCGCCGTCTTTCCCGTGACACATCGCGCAGTGGTAACCGTATAGCTTGCGCGCCTCATTCAGGCTCTCGGGCGTAGGCTTGACGGGATTTTTCTTGGCTGCGGCATCTGCGGGAATGGGAGCGGGAGCCGATTCCGCTGCTTGCCCTTCTTTGGGCTTATCTTTCGATTGTTGAGCGAAGCCAAGCCCTGCAGCAGCGAGCAGGACGGCGCAGGTAAAGAGGCCAATTCGTCGCATAAAAACCCCCTGATTGGTAAACCTGTCCGGGAGCGATGCGGAAGGAATCTAAGCCAATTCTACGCTCGCGGGAGGAGCAAAAGATAGCGTGGAAGGCGCTATTTTGGGGGTTTTGTCACTACCGCTGAACTGTGACGGGCGGCATTGCAGACGGAACGGGACAGCCGTTCTGGATTTCCTGATCCCTGCCGCGCTGACCCGCGGTGAAGCGACTGGATTCGCGTACGCGGGTGCGGACGCCGTCGATGACCAGGGGAATCGGATGGTGTACCACACCGCGAATCACGAAAATCATCAGCGCCGCCTCGCCGGGAGCATCCGCGCTGGATGTGATGCCGACTCCCTGAATGCCCGGTTGTTGCATGAGCGCGGTGGCATGCGCGGAATGAACGGCCTTGGCACGGATTATTTCCGCATTGGAAATCGCATTCACGGCAAACGCGTCGATGACGGGCGCCACACGCGCCGCCGTGTCTACGTCGAAAACACCGTGAGGGCTTGCGGCCGAGCCAGAAACGATGCGCGTAGCAATGCCATCGAGTTGTGCCGGAATCGCGGTGGGAGCCGCAGCGGGATTGGTGACGAGAATCACGGCGGGTTCGCCGAGATGGTCAATGCTGCGCCCAACACCAATGGCCTGAATGTAAGGATTCGAAAGAAGTTCGGGAGCGTGCATATCGCGGGCGTGTTGCGCCTGGGCGATCAGTGCCGAAGAAACTGGGATGCTGGTTTGCGCTTGGGCGGTGCGCACGGCGCTGGCGGCAAGGGTGCAGCCAATTACGGCGTGCGTGGCAGAGCTGCCGACAAAGGCAGGGCGATTGCCTTGACCGTCTTGCAATGCCGCGAGCACATCGGCGACGGGATTGCCGACTGAATCCGTGTCGGAACCGCCATAGAGCAGCGCGACGGGGTCCGCAGTGTTTTGATCGACGATGAGGGAGCCGGAATCGCCTTCTGCGCTAAAAGCTCCGCCGGAGACGGAAACCTGTCCGGTATACGTGACGCTGAAATTCGCGCCGGTGTTGCAACCCTTCTGGTAGCTGACTGAAGTTTGGAGATCGATAACGTCCACAGCGGAGCAGGTGAGACTGGAACTGCGACCACTTTTCGCTACTGCTTCCCCGATATGAGCGGCGATGCCGTTGCCAGCATGGGGCGGACCCGGATCGGGAGTGCCGCCGGTGGCGGTGGCGCCAAGCGACAAAATGCTGCCGGTGGTGTCGACGGTACCGGAGACGATTTGCGCGATGGCGGCATCGACGTTTGTTCCACTGGCTTCGAGATTAACGTACTGCGTGAGATTGCCGACGGTGGTAGTGCCAGTGGTGGAGCAATTGGCGTCGATCAAATCGGGCTGAGTGATGGCGTCGCCGATGCTGGCGGAATCGCTGCGCGCGAGGACGTGATTGTTGCTCAAAATGTAGAAGGTGCCGTTGCGCTGGAGAAGTGAACCAAGCGTGCCGCCGCAGCAATAGACGAGTTTGCCCTGGATGCTGGAGTCGTTCGCATTCCCGCCGGAGGTGCCAAGCTTGACAGGAATATTTTGCGCGGCCTGATTAGGATTGGAAGAAACGACGAGGACCGCTGCGGATTTGGACACGGTAGTGTCGGCTTGAGCGACGGCTGTGATGGAGACAGTGGCTGGATTCGGAACCGAAGCGGGAGCGGTATACACGCCGGCGGCGATAGTGCCGACGGTAGCATTTCCTCCGACCAAGCTATTTACTTCCCAGGTGACGGCGGTGTTGGTGGAGCCAGTGACCGTGGCCTGGAATGCGGCGCTTTGGCTAACGACGACCGTAGCAGTGGCCGGGGTGAGCGCGAGGGCAACTGCTGAGCCATTCCCACTGTTGTTATTTCCATTCTGCGAAGAACTGTTGACGCCGCTGCAGCCGGCCAGGAAGGCTCCCAGTAGCCACAGCGAACACAGGACATTCACTCGACGCATGACGCACCCATCCGATCGATTCCGATTTCAGGCTAGCACGCGATCCCGAGGGGGTGGACGGCGGCATTTTCTCCGTGACCAATGGATCGCCTGTACTGCTGGACAGTCGCGAGGGCTGTTAAGTAGATGGCTCGCTGGTGGGCATAGGATGCCCAGCGAAATGATGGGAAACAGCCGTTAATCCATATCGCGCCAGTTGGGGCCGGTGCACACTTCGACCACCAGCGGAACCGCGAGTTTGTACACTCCTTCCATTTCTTCCTGAACCAACTTCTCAAGGGCGCCTTTTTCTTTGACGGGCGCTTCGAAGAGCAGTTCATCGTGAACCTGCAGAATCATACGCGCCGCGAGTTTTTCTTTGCGGAGACGCTCGTCGATGGAGATCATGGCAAGTTTGATGAGATCCGCGGCAGTACCCTGGAGGGGGGAATTCAGCGCGGTGCGTTCGGCGAAGTTTCGCAGTTGCATTTGCGGGGCGTTGATTTCAGTGATCGGGCGAATGCGACCGAAGAGCGTTTTGGCGACCCCGGTCTTGCGCGTCTCGACCAGAATATTGTCGAGATACTCTTTGACGCCCCGATAACGGGTGAAATATGCGCTGATGAATTGTGCGGCTTCTTTTTGTTCGATGCCGAGTTGTTTGGCCAGGCCGAACGCTGAGAGACCGTAGATGATGCCGAAGTTGATGGCTTTAGCGGCGCGGCGATGGTCCGCGGTTTGCGCCAAGGGGCCAACGCCGAAAACTTCCTGAGCGGTGCGCGCGTGAATGTCTTCGCCATTGCGGAAAGCCTGGAGCAGCACAGCATCCTTGGAGAAATGGGCCATGATGCGCAATTCAATCTGCGAATAATCGGCGGAAAGCAGGATTTTCCCAGGCTCAGCAACAAACGCAGCGCGAATTTCGCGGCCCAGTTCCGTACGAATCGGAATGTTCTGCAGATTCGGATCGCTGGAGCTGAGGCGGCCGGTAGCGGTTCCGGTTTGAGAAAAGCTGGTGTGCACGCGGCCGCTGTGGGGATGAATTAATTTGGGCAAGGTGTCCACGTAAGTGGACTTCAGCTTGGCGATTTCGCGATACTCGATGACCTTTGCGGGAAGGGGGTGCTGGTTGCCAAGTTCTTCCAGGACATCCGCGGCCGTGGAACGCTCTTTGGCCTTGCCGCGCCTGCCAGGCGGTTGAAGGTTCAATTTGTCGAACAGAATCTCCGCAAGTTGCGTGGGGGAATTCACGTTGAATTCCGCACCGGCGAGTTCCCAGATGTCCTTCTCGAGGCGGCGAACTTCCTTCTCCATGGACTCGGACATTTTCGCGAGGGCCTGGGGATCGACACGAATGCCCAAACGTTCGACTTCCGCGAGTACAGCGGCGAGAGGCAGATCGATTTTTTCGTAAACGCCGGCGAGGCCTTGTTCTTCGACCTGCTTGCGAAGGACGGGAGCGAGGCGCTGCAGGAAGTCGGCGCGCTCACCGGGTCCGCCACCCATCGGGACATTGAAATTGCGGAAGACGACGTCCGCAAAGTCGTGCTTGGCGGTGGTGGGACGGAGCAGGTAGTCGTAGAGCTGCGTGGCGTGTTCTATTTTTTCAGTCCGGCCGGCGAGCAACTGGAACAATTTGGGATCATGAACAATTTTCCGCCGCTTGGAATCGCCCAGAGTGGCTTGCAGGCTTTTGAGAGCTTCGCCTTTTTCATCAGCCCAAATCGCTCGACCTTCACAGGGCTTCGAAGAGAGTTCGATGCCGACGAGGTGCGTGCCGAAACCTTCGGACTCGCGACCGCCCAAATCGAGATTCAGCCAGAGAGCGAGCGGCGCCTTTGCGGGCACTTTCTTGAAGTAGCTCTGCAGCTCGTTGGCATCGGCAAGCTGGAGATAATCTCGTTTTTCAGCCGCAGCGGGGGCTGAAACGCTACTTTCGTTTCCTGTCGCTGCCGCTGAGCTCTTCTCGAGCGCGCCACTGGCAAGCAATTCCTTCAGCAAGGAGTTGAAGCCGAGTTCGCGATAGAGTTCCATGAGCTCCGAGGGATTCGGATCGCACATTCGCAATTTTTGCAGGTCCAATTCCAAAGGAACTTCGGTTTCAATGGCAGCAAGCTGTTTGCTCATCAATACTTGCTCTTTCTGCTGCTGCAGTGCTTCGCGGTAGCGCTTGTTGGGAACCTCGTCGGCATGGGCGAGCGCGTCCTCCACGGTGCCGTATTTCTGAATCAATTCTGTAGCGCCTTTTTCGCCGATTCCTTTTGCGCCGGGAATGTTGTCGATGGTGTCGCCGAGCAGCGCCATCAGGTCAATGACCTTGGTGGGAGGCACGCCGAGAATTTCTTCCACTTTTGCGGCGTCGACAATGGTGTCCGCCTTGGCGCCGCCAGAGCCGGTGCGCAAAATTCGCACACCGGAGTTAACGAGCTGCATCATGTCTTTGTCATTGCTGATGACCAGCACGTCGAGATTGTTCGCCGCAGCCTTCTTCGCCATGGTGCCGATGACATCGTCGGCTTCGTAGCCATCGAGTTCCAGAATCGGCATGCACATGGCCTGACAGAGGCGGCGGACGTAGGGAAGCTGCACACTCATCTCGTCGGGCATAGGAGGGCGATGAGCTTTGTAAGAGTCAAAGAGCTTGTCGCGGAAGGTAGGCTTGCTGGTATCGAAAACAATTCCGATGTAGTCCGGTTTGTAATCCTTAATGAGCCGTCGCAGGATGTTGGCGAATAAAAAGGGTACTTTTGTAGGAAGGCCGCTGGGGGCGTTCATGCGCACCATCGGGGCATAGAACGCGCGGTAGATATGGGCCATCGCATCTACCAGGAAGAGTTTCTCTTTTGTATCAACTTTGGGCGTCACCGCGCGAGTATAGCAGAGCGGGAACTTTGGTTCCGATTAGCGGGGCGCATTCGCCCGCGCGGGCTGTCAGGACTTCGGCGCGGGCGTCGCGGTGCGAGTGATCAACAGCAATTGCGTGCCGCTATCCAGATGAACATTTTTACCTGTGGAGGTGATGACGGCAACGGTTTGGTCGGTGGCCGTATTGGCCTCAGCGAGTCCGATGCCTTGCATACCGAAAACGCCGCGACTATTGGGGGTGAGCCGTTCCGTAGCATCGAGACCGCCAGCCGCTTTTTTCCCCGCTGCGGCGTTGCCCACATCGGTGTTTGCGACGGTATTGGGTTCGTTCCGGGTCGGGGCGAGGTCGCCGGGCTGGGCGCCAGGCATAGACCGATTTTGTCCGGAGGGGGAAGCGCCGGTGGTCGAAGGCTCCGAAGGCGTCACGTTCATGTCGGGAGCGGATGGCGCGGCCATCACGTCGCGTGGGGCGGCAATCGCCTGGACGGTGACGCTTAACGGAACTTCCTGGCCATCCTTGAGAATCGCTTTGTCGAAAACGATTCCGATGGCGGAGTACGCGGCACCCTTGGCGCGGGAAGAAGATTGCGTAACGTGGCCTTGCAACTTCGCGCCGCGAGGAATCACGGTTGTACCGTCCTCCTTGGTCGTTTCGGTGGTTTCGGCAGTGACCGGATCTCCAGGCTTCAGCTTTTTGGTGTCGAGAGATTTGGTGAGAGCCGCGTCAATAGGCGCGCCGGGTGAGAGCGACGCGGTCGCGGTGCCTGCCGTTGACGCGAGAGTAGATTGGAAGTCTTTTCCGGACTGGGCTGCGGCGGTCGCCACAGAGAGAGTTCCGATCAAAAGCAAAATCGCTGTTCGATACATAGCCAGCCTCCTGAAACACAGATCGAAACCGGGCTGGTAGGGTCCGCGCAAAAGAATGCGCGATATTCACACTGGGCAAGAGCCTCGCCAAAACCACGGCAAAGTATCCCTAAGCCGTTAGATGAGCAAAGGGGCCGAGAGGTGCGGCCGAAAATACCGAGTTCTGGAAAAAACTACTGGTAGTAAAAACTCAGGTGGTTCCTGTAGGAGCAACTCAGACAATTCCCAACGGCCTGGCGACCTCCGCCAAGGTGTCTGCTGCTTTCAGCAAATGGTCGCGCTTGTGGGCCGCGCTGACGATCGCGCGGAGACGCGCCTTGCCTTCCGCCACAGTGGGAAAGCCGACCGCCGGAGCGAATACGCCGGCGTCGAATAATTTGCGGGAAAATTCGAAGGCTTTCGCAGCGTCGCCCACATGAATGGGAATGATCGGAGTTTCGCTCGCTTTGAATTGGAAGCCGCGCTTCTTCAGTTCGCGCTTGAAGAATTTTGTGTTAGTCCAAAGTTTTTTGACGAGCTTTTCGCCTTCTGCCGAATCGAGAAGCGTGAATGCGGCCTGGCACGCGGCGGCGGTGGCGGGCGGGTGAGAGGTGGAGAAAAGAAACGGCCTGGCGCGCAGGTAGAGATAATCGATGAGGTCGCGGGAACCGCAAACGTAGCCGCCCATCGAGCCGATGGCCTTGCTCAGCGTGCCGACTTGAATATGCACGCGGCCGTGACATTGAAAATGATCGACCGTGCCGCGGCCACCGCGACCGAGGACTCCACTGGCGTGCGCGTCGTCGACCATCATGATGCCGCCATATTTCTCGGCAAGATCGCAGAGTTGCGGGAGAGGCGCGATGTCGCCGTCCATGGAGAAGACGCCGTCGGTGATGATCAACTTTTTGCCGGGGAAACTGGCGTTTTCTTCCAGAATGCGTTCGCAATCTTTGACATCTTTATGCTTGAACACCTTGATGGTGGCTTTCGAAAGGCGCGCGCCATCGATGATGGAAGCATGGTTCAGCTCGTCGGAAATAATCAGATCGTCTTTGCCGAGGACGGCGGAGACGGTTCCGGCATTAGCCGTAAATCCCGACTGAAATACAACACAAGCTTCCACCTGCTTGAATTTGGCGATCTGTTCTTCCAGGTCCATGTGAATCTTCATGGTGCCGGCGATGGTGCGAACGGCCCCCGCACCCACACCGAATTTGCGAACGGCATCGATCGATGCCTTACGCAACGCCTTGTGTGAGGTGAGTCCAAGATAATTGTTGGAAGCGAGATTGATGATTTCGCGCCCGTCGAAAACGCACACGGGCTTTTGTTCGCCGTCGAGGATGCGCAATTTCGGCGCCACCCCTTTGGCGCGCAAGTCCTGAAGAGTTTCCGAGACGTACTGGAGGGCATTGCGTTTTGTGGTTTGCGCTGCGATCTCGCTCATAGGTCGTTCCTCCTTTGTCTATTTCTGAATTCCGTTGGGATACAGCAGAATCTTGCCGGCGAGTCCGCTCTGGAGTTTGGCGAAGGCGGCTTCAAAATTTTCGAGTTCGAGGCGTTCCCCGAAAAGCGGGTCCAACTGGACACGGCCGGCTTTGAGCAGCGCGGTCATCTGCACCCAGGTTTCGTACATGCGACGGCCGTAGATTCCTTGCACCGTGGCACCTTTGAAGATGACGTCTTGCACCAGGTCGAGAGGAACATTTTCCGTGGGAATGCCGAGGAGGGAGGCGCGTCCGCCGGCACGCAGCGCTTTGAAACCCTGCTGGATCGCGGCCGGATGACCACTCATTTCGAGAAGCACATCCACGCCGGTGCCACCGGTAGCTTGTAGAATTTTCGCGACGGGATCTTCCGTGAGAGGATTTAGAACGAAATTGGCGCCCATTTCCTTGGCAAGCGCGCGGCGATGTTCGTTTGTTTCCGTGGCGAACACCGTGGAACTGCCGCAAGCTTTCGCGACGGCAATGGACATCAAGCCAATCGGGCCACAACCGGTGACGAGCGCGGTTTGGCCCGCGATGGCACCAGCCAACACGGTGTGAACTGCATTGCCCAGCGGGTCGAGAATGGCACAGTAATGTTCGGGGATGGCAGCGTCCAGCTTCCAGATATTTGTGGCGGGGATTTTGACGAATTCGGCGAAGGCACCATCAAGATCGATGCCGATGATCCTGAGGTTCTGGCAAATGTGCGCCTGGCCGAGACGGCATTGGTGGCAGTGCCCGCAATTCAGGTGCATCTCCGCGCTGACGAAATCACCGGGTTTGACGGCGGAAACTTCTTCGCCAACGCGCTCTACGACGCCGCAAAATTCATGGCCGAGGGTCACGGGCGGCTTAATGCGACCTTGCGACCAGCGATCCCAACCATAGATGTGCAGGTCCGTGCCGCAGATGGACGTAGCCTTGACGCACACCAGGACATCCGTGGGGCCAAGCGACGGGACTGGGATTTTCTCGAGCTGCAGACCTTTTCCCGCTTGCGTTTTGCGCAACGCCTTCATAGTCGCAGGCATTCAGGTTGGCTCCTTGCTAAGGCAGGATGCTATGGCGCAGATACAGATGCTAACACAGGCGGCGCAGGCGCATCTGTGCGCTTGAGTGCAAAGAGCCTACTGGCAGAATTGATTACGGCAGGACGCGTGTTTATAGACGGAGGTTCCCATGGGATTCGAAGGGCGCACCCAATGGAAATGAAAGATTCCGGTGCCACTGGACGTATCATGAAACGAGCCTATGTCTGACAGACAAGCCGCTGTCCAGTTGGAACACATTTCCCGCCACTACCATATGGGCGCCAGCAGCGTACGCGCCGTGGACGACGTTTCGCTGATGGTGCCCGAAAGCGAATTTCTGGCGTTGCTGGGGTCGTCGGGCTCAGGCAAATCCACATTGCTGAATCTAATAGCCGGGCTGGACCGACCCACTGCTGGGGCAATATTGGCGAAAGGCACGAATTTAGCGACACTCTCTTCTTGGGAGCTGGCGCGCTACCGGCGGAATACCATCGGCATGATTTTTCAGTCGTTCAACCTGCTTCCGCGGATGACGCTGGAAGAGAATGTAGAGCTTCCGTTGCGTTTAGCGGAGGTGGAGCGGTCTGAGCGCGCCGGGAGAGTACGCGAAGCATTGGAACGGGTGCGACTGACGCACCGCATTGGACATCGTCCGGCGGAACTCTCCGGCGGCGAGCAGCAACGCGTGGCGATTGCGCGAGCATTAGTGAACCGGCCGAAAATTCTTTTGGCGGACGAGCCGACGGGCAATTTGGACTCCGCCACAGGTGAAGCGATTCTGTCACTTTTACGCGAACTGCAAACGCAAATGGAAATGACGATTGTGATGGTGACGCACGAACGGCCCCTGGCAGAACGATACGCGGATCGCCTGGCCACCATGGGAGACGGCAAGCTGCTGAGTATCACGTCGGCAGCGCGAGGTGCGGCGCAATGAAAGCACGGGACCTGACGGATTTGGCGCTGCGCAATTTGCGGGAAGCGATTCTGCGCAATGCACTCACCACACTGGGTGTGGCCGTGGGCGTAGCATCGCTCGTGGCGATGCTTTCGCTGGGGGTGGGGCTGCAGCAAATGGCGTCGAAGCGGCTTTCGCAGAGCGGACTGTTCGATACAATTTTTGTAACAACGAAAAACAGTTTTCGCGGGATGGGACGCCCGCAACGAGAGGGGCAATCGGATAAGCCAGCGCGCCCGCTGGACGAAGATGCACGGCACGAACTGGAGAAATTACCGAACGTAATTGAGGTTTATCCGCAGGTGCGTTTCTACACGGAGGTGCGCTTCAACAACAAGCCGTACGCAACGGTTGTGGCGGGTTTGCCGGAGTCGTCGCGAAATTCGGGCGCTTTCGAAGGGATGCAAGGGAACTTCTTCTCTTCGCCAAGCGCACACGAGGCCATTCTGCAGATCGACTTTGCGAAGGATCTAGCGGAGAAGCCGGCGTCATTGGTGGGGCAGGAGTTGACATTACGCTACGCCGAACGCCAGGCAATCCCCGCAGCGAGCGGCGCGTCTTCGAATGAAGGAGAAACACCAGGAGGATTTTCGATCGTACCCAAAGAGCTGCGGTTGAAAATCGTGGGGGTTGTGGAGACGGAACCCGCGCCAGGCTATGGGGGAGTTGGCAATGCGCGATTGCTGATGCCGCTGGAAACGGCATCGACACTACGGGCAGCGCAGGTAAACGATTTACGGGAGGTAGTGCGCGGGAGCGATACGCCGAACAAAGTCACGTACGCTTCGCTTTCCGTGCGGGCCAAATCGCCGTCGCAAGTAGCGGTGCTGGAAGCGTCGATCAAGAATCTGGGGTTCAACGCCTTTTCACTTTTAGACGCGTCCAAGTCGTTGCAGACATTTTTCTCAGTTTTTGATTCACTGCTGGGAATCTTCGGCAGCCTGGCGCTGGCGGTGGCCACGCTGGGCATCGTGAATACGCTGGTGATGGCGATCCTGGAGCGGCGGCGAGAGATTGGAGTTCTGAAGGCGCTGGGCGCGGCGGATTCAGATGTGCAGCAACTTTTTTTCGTCGAAGCCGGCGTGATGGGATTCCTGGGCGGAATTTTCGGAGTGGGGATTGGTTGGCTTCTAGGCCGCGCCATTACAACCGGAACGAACATATATTTGAAGCGGCAAAATCTGAATCCCATCGAGCTTTCGTCCGTGCCTTTGTGGTTGGCGATTGCCGGGCTGGTATTTGCGGTGATGGTCAGCCTGCTTGCCGGGCTTTATCCTGCATCGCGTGCGGCTAAGCTCAATCCTGTTGATGCGCTCCGGTATGAATAGAACAAGAGTTGCGATAGCCGTAGTGGTGTTTCTGACGATGGCGAGGCTCAGCGTGGCTGCGACTGGCCGCGTGGAGTGCAATTCCTTACCGAGCAAAATTCTGGCACGGTCTGTGCCCTATTGTGTCGTGCTGCCTGCGTCGTTTGATGCGGACAAGACGCGGCGATTTTCCATCCTCTATTTCCTGCACGGACTGGGAGACAACGAGCAGTTTTTTGTGCATTCCGGCGCCTGGAATCTTGCAGAGGACACGCGAGAGAGAGGCGAGCTGAAGGATTTTCTGATTGCCACGCCGGACGGCTACGCGAGTTTCTACATTAACTCCAGAGACGGCAAACAGCGGTATGAAGATTTTCTCCTGGAAGAATTTTTTCCGTTTATCGAAAACCGTTATCGGGTGGCGGCAGGCCGCGGCCACCGGGCGATCGCGGGTATTTCGATGGGAGGATACGGGGCGTTGCATTTAGCGTTCCGTCATCCCCAGCTATTCGTCTCGGTGAGCGCGCACAGCGCCGCGTTGATCGAAAGATTACCGGCGTTTCTCGGGCCCCAGCCAAACTCGCCGCGCTCGCAGGTACTCGGCGCTGTTTTCGGCAGCCCGCCCGATCCCGCGTTTTGGGAGAGGAATAGCCCGCTTACTTTGGCGCGCACGGCGAATCTGGGAGGCCTAAAAATTTATTTCGACTGCGGCGATCAAGACGATTTTGGCTTTGAAGCCGGCGCCAGCGCTCTGGACAAGATACTCACTTCGCGCCATATTGCGCACGAATTCCATATCTATCCGGGGCGGCATGATGCGATTTATTTCGCAGAGCATTTGCCGGCTTCACTGGCGTTTGCGTCGCGGACCTTGGCGAATTAATCTTGTCGAACTAATACTGTTATCGCCATTCCGGTATAAAATGCGTATCGTATCGCTGCAACACGAAAATGGGGGTGCGTAGTGCGTGGCTTCGCCTGCCTGATTTGTTCGCTTCTTTTTCCTTTGAGTGCACTGCTACCTGCTCAGGACAAGCCCGCCGAAAAGCCGACGATGGTCACTCCGATGGCGCCGACGTCGGGTCCGCGATTCGAATTTCTGGACGAAGTTTCCTACTACGAACAGCGCTTCGAGCGCCTGGCAGAAGCAATTCCACCAGAAAAATATAGCTGGAGGCCGGTGGAAGGCGTGCGGACCATAGGCGACGTTTATATGCACGTGGTGAGCAGCAACTACAACGTGGCGCGGATGCTGGGTACTCCATTTCCTGCGGGTGTAGATCCCAAAGCGATGATGGCCTACGCGAACGACAAGGCCAAGGTGATGCAAGCGTTGAAGGATTCGTTTGCCCAGATTCGCGCCGCGATTTTGGCCGTCAAAGATTCCGATCTCAACAAAGAAATCAAGACGCCGCGCGGACCCACAACGATCCTCGGCGCGTTTTTCATGGTTTCCGGGCAGTACGGGGAGCACCTCGGGCAGTCCATCGTGTATTCGCGACTGGTCGGCGTGGTGCCGCCGTGGACGGAAGAGCGTCAGAGGCAGGAAACTGAGAAGCCCAAGCAGTAGATGAGAAGCGCCAGGCGGCGCCGGAACTGATCCGCCGTGGCACCCGCAGGCCGCGACAACTCGCGGGCGTCAAGCTAAGAAGTAGATATCGGGCTTATCCAGCACACCGGCTTCCGCTTGTACGCTTGACACTTCAGGAGAAGTAACGAAGCCGCGCGCTTTGGCCAGATCGGTCACTTCGAAAAAGCAGAAGACCTCGTCGGGCTCGTACAAATTCCGCATGACCTTTTCCACGCGCAAGCCAGCATTCTTTTGTGCGTCGTGATGAGCATCGAAGACGCGCTTCCACTCGTGGTACTCCTTCACCTTGTGACGCACCAATAGGTAGCCCATCGCGTTCCTCCCGGCGGTACGGCGGACGCGGCTGAACCAGGCCGATTCCGTGTAAAAGAACCTTACGCCGCACGGCGCCTTTTCGGCAATGATTGTCTTTGCTCGCGCGTTGGGGAGACGATGGGAATCCGAGTATCTTGGAGGCGGCACGAAGGGGTTTTGGGGAGGGAGCATGAGAGATAGATGGAAGTTGTCGATCGCAGTTTTACTGGCGGCCGCTGGTTTAACGCTTTTGATGCACGGAGTCAGAGTGGAGGCTAACTCAACACACGGGGAAATCGAAGCATTCAATCAAAAATACATCGCAGCGCATCTGAAGATGGACAACCCGATGGTAAGTTCGTTTTGGTCCGAAGACGGCGTGAGCCTGCTTCCCGAAATGCCGCCGCTGGTGGGAAAAAAGGCGATCGACAAGTTCTTTGACGACGCGGTGAAACCACTGGCGGGCTATCACATGAAGACCATGGAGATCGATTTTCGGGAAATACAACTGATGGGTGATTGGGCCTATGAGTGGGGATTGGAGCACCAGGTGCTGCAGCCGCCCGATGGTAAGCCGGTGATCGAAGGTCGCGGAAACATTTTGCTGATCCTGCACAAGAACGCGCAGGGAGAATGGAAAATCAAGCAGGAAATGTGGAATGCCGCGCCGAAGCTGGCAGGCGAAAGCAAAGCGCCGTAAAAGAAGGGACAAATAGAGAAGCCGCGGCGAATTGGCATAGTATGATTCGCGGATTGAGGGTGGCGGAGGGCGGATGGGTTTCAGTGAGCGACTGGAAGAAGTGAAGAGCGGGTTTGAGCGATCGTTCTGGGTCGCCAATGTCAGCGAGCTGTTTGAGCGGCTGTCGTACTACGCGGCATTCGCAGTGTTGGTCCGATACCTGCATGAATCACTGAATTTCCCGACAGAGCGGGCCACGAGCCTTTCCGGGCTGTTTGGTGGTCTGGTATGGTTCCTGGCAATTTTTGGGGGAGCGATCGCCGATCGACTGGGATTCCGGCGGGCGCTTTCGCTGGCGTACCTGATACTGGCGGCTGCGTATTTCTTGATGGGCTCGCTGGGGGCAAGTTGGCTGACACCCATCCGGAGCATGGTGCCGTTGTTCGGACTGGTGGCTTTTGTGCTGATGCTGCCGGCGTTGGGTGTGTCGATGGTAAAGCCGTGCGTGGTGGGAACTACAGCACGGGCGTCGAACGAAAATGTGCGCTCATTAGGCTACTCCATCTACTACACGTTGGTGAATATCGGTGGCTTTTTCGGGCCGCTCATGGCCTCGCGCGTGAAACAACACATGAGTGCGGAAAATGTATTCCGAGCTTCCGCCGTAAGCGTGCTGCTGATGTTTTTCGCGGTGTTGCTATTCTTTCGTGAGCCGCGGAAATCAGGCGAGGCGCGCACGGAAAGCCTTACTGTCACGATGCGAAATTTCTGGAGAGTATTGACGAACCCCAAATTCATGATCTTTCTTCTTATTTTCACGGGCTACTGGATTGTGTATTGGCAGGAATTCATTACCCTGCCGCTGTACGTGCACAATTACGTAGACGCGAAGGCGGACACGGAAACCATGCTGTCAACGGGACCGCTGATCGTGATTGCGTTTACGGTATTGTTCAGCGTGCTGACGCAGAAGATGACCGCGTTTCGCGCCGTGGTTTTGGGAACGCTGATCGCCATGATGGCATTCGCAATTCTGGCGGTACACTCCACGATTTACGCGGTGTATGCCACGTTAGCAGTCGTGGCAGTAGGAGAATTGATTCAGTCGCCGCGGTATTACGATTATATTTCACGGCTAGCACCGCCGGGACAGCAAGGCACGTATATGGGCTTTGCGTTTCTACCGTTGGGAATCGGATCGTTCTTAGGCGGCCCGATTGGAGGAGCACTGTTACATCATTTCGGCGAGGTGCAGCATCGGCCGAAATTGTTTTTGTGGGCGCTGACTGGAATCGGATTAGCCACGACGTTACTGCTATGGCTTTACAACCATGCAGTGAAACCGTCGGAGGAAGCGGCAGCACACTAGAGAACTCTGACCCCCTAAGGGAAAGGCTAACCTGAAGGACCTGGTGCAAAACCTGCGATTGTGAAGGCGAAATTCTTAGTTGACCATGCGGCGGAGAGATTCGAGGGCCTGGCGAGCAAGCGAGTAGCGCGGTTCCACGTTGATGGCTTCCTGAAAGCAGCGCATGGCCTGACCGTACATTTCTTTGCCGAGGTAGGCGCGACCCAAATTGTAATGAGGGAAGTGACGAGGCTCGTAACGGCGCGACTCAACGGCCTGCTGGAGCCAAGGGATGGCCTCATCAAACTGCCCAAGTTCGATCAAATATGCGCCGATATCGTTGTAGGGATTGCCAAAATCAGGATCAAGCTCGATGGCGCGTTTGCACTCCGAAATGGCATCCAGCAACTTGCCCTGAAAATGATAAGTCCAGCCGAGAAAAGTGTGCGCTTCGGCGGTAGGATGAAGATCCAAAGAAGATTGATAGAGTTCTACCGCGCGGTCGTAATCGCCTTCCATTTGCGCTTGATAGGCATCTTGCAACACTTCCCAGGCGCGCGTCAGGGTCTCCTGATTCATGAGGCCATTGTGTAGGGGAGAAGTGCGGCAGGTCAAAGGTACGAAGGTTCTAATCTGTGCAAAAGCACAACCTGTCCCTTCTGACGGGGTGGAGTGGAAATTCGGACAGAGAATGGAGAGAATGAGAGCGGGGAAAGTAAGCGAATTGCGTAGCGAATGGGGGAAAACGTGAATCGATTTTTGCGGATAGTCAGTTTAGTGGTGATCTGCGGGGCGATCGTGGGTGCGGGCGCGCTATTAGCGCAAGGTTCCGGCAAGAAAACGAACAGTGCGAGCGCGGCCGCGGTGGCGCGGGGCAAATCGCTGTTCCAGCAGAAATGCTCGATCTGCCATTACGACACCAGCGATCAAAAGAAGATTGGACCAGGCTTGAAAGGACTCTCGAAGCGCGGGACATTCTCGGTGAACGGAAATAAAATCACCGACGATAGTCTGAAGACCTGGATCGAGAATGGCGACCAGCTGATGCCACCGTTCAAGGACGTGCTGGAGCCCGACCAGATCAAGGACGTGATTGCCTACGTGAAGACTCTGTAGGATCTCCCGTCGCGATCGCAAGGATCTTTGCGCAAAAGGAAAAACCCCCGGAGACCTGAAAGGTTCAGGTGACCGGGGGTTTTCAATTTTTCTTTCCTCCCGGGCTAGGGAGAAAAAAACTACTTAAGAACGGCGTCCTTGAGGACCTTGGCGGGACGGAGACGAACAACCGTCTTGGCCTTGATCTTGATCTGTTCGCCGGTCTGGGGATTGCGACCGATGCGCGCCTTGCGATGAGCCTTCACCACGCGGCCGATACCGGGGATGACGAACTTGCCAGCTGCGCCCTTGGCTTCTTTTACGGCGAGCTTATGAAGTTCTTCAAAGAAAGTCGCAACCATCTTCTTCGATGTGCCGACTTTCTCTGCAATGTGAGAAACGATTTTAGTCTTGCTCAGTGGCTTGGCTGCCATTTAGTGTCTTTATCCTCCTGAATTGTCTATCCACCCCGAACGAATCGAGGTCAGCCACGAGCGAAAAACCCCTATTTTTCAACGGAAAACTCGGGCCGGAAGGAACTATAAACGAACGCCGATAGAGAACGCAAGGGCGAAACCGCAAAAATGAAGGGAAAAATGCGATATTTTTGAAGGGATGTGCAAAACGTGCAGGTTTCATGCGGGTTGCCGAGGTTTTCGCCGTGGTTGCGGCGGCGAGGTGCCGTGCTATCCTTCCTAATCCCAAATGAATCAAGGAGAAGAACCGATGAGCGCAGGTTGGAACGGAAAAGCAATCGAAGAGCAGATCGTGGCCGTGACGAAGGCGGCTCGAAAGGCGGTGGCCGTCACATTTTTGCAGGAAATTCCCAGCTACGCGAAGAAATTTGAGGGCAGCGAGCCTTCTGGATGCAGTTTCTGGCGATTGGCGGCGGGGGGACGGACATTTTACACCCTGCCTGAGAATCATTTTAACTGTGCGGTGGGCGCGTACACGCACAACATAGCGCTTTCGCCGGAACGGGAGAAGGAAACCGAGCAAACGTTGAAGATGATGTTCGATTTGGGATATGTCAAACCGGAGGAAGTGCCGCAAATTCCGCGGTTGGCGAGAGCGCCGAAGGCGATTTTGTACACGCCATTGGGAGAAGCGACGAGCGAGCCAGATGTGGTGTTGTTCGCGGTGAAGCCGTCAGGTGCAATGCTGTTGCAAGAAGCAGCGACGCGCGCCGGTGTGGGAACTGGCGCACCCGCGCTGGGTAGGCCCACGTGCATGGCGTTACCGGCATCTCTACAGCACGGCGCTATCACCAGCCTGGGATGCATGGGAAACCGCGTGTACACGGGGCTGAGCGAGGATGAACTGTACGTAGTACTGCGTGGGAAGGACCTGCCGGCGGTAGTGGAAGCGCTGAAAACGATCAGCAGTGCCAACGCGGCGCTGCACGATTACGCGAAGGGGCGGCGCGAACAGTTGTCCACGCTGTAGGGGTGCGCTAAAGCGAGGCGAGATCCTCGTACAGATAGGCGATGGCCTTAATCCCGCCGTAATAATTCTCAAGCGCGAGGTGCTCGTCGGGCGCGTGCGCGTTTTCGTCCGGCAGACCGAACCCGATGAGGACGCACGGCACTTTGAACGTGTCGTGCATCTGGGTCACGAAGGGAATGGAGCCGCCCTCGCGAATGAATACCGCTCGTTTGCCGAAGCCCTTTTCCAGCGCGGACTGGGCGACATGGAAAATCGGATCATGGTAGGCCGCGACCCAAGGCTTACCGGTGCTGAGCGTCTCGAACTTACAGGTTACCGTTTTAGGAAGCAGCTTGCGGATGTGCTGCTCCACGAGTTTGGCGATTTTCTTGGGATTTTGGCCGGGGACCAGACGCGTGGAGAATTTCGCGTAGGCTTTGGAAGGGATCACTGTTTTGGCGCCTTCCCCCTGATAGCCACCCCAAATTCCGTTGGGATCAAGAGTGGGCCGAATCCACAAGCGTTCCACCGTGGTGAAGCCCTTCTCGCCAAAATAGCCAGGTGCCCCCACGGCCCCCTCGAAATCCCTTTTCTTCCACGGTAACGCGTTGAGAGCCTTTCGCTCCGCGGCCGAGACGGTTTCCACTCCGTCATAAAAACCGGGAATGGCTACGCGAAAATTCTTGTCGTGAAGCTTGGCGAACAGTTCGGTGAGAACGGTCAGGGGGTTCGGCACCGCCCCGCCGTAAACACCGGAATGAAGATCGCGGGTCGGGCCCGTGATTTCGAGTTGATAGTAGTTGAGTCCGCGCAGGCCGTAGGTAATCGAAGGAACACCCCTGCCGAGCATGGCGGTATCCGACACAATGAGCGCATCGGCTTTGAGCTTTTGCTTATTGGCCTGGACGTAATCCCACAAGCTGACACTGCCGACTTCCTCCTCGCCCTCGATAAGTACTTTGATATTGATTGGGAATTTGCCATTGACCTTATGGAGGCATTCCAGGGCCTTGATGTGGATGTGTACCTGGCCTTTGTCGTCGGCGGTGCCGCGGCCATAGATATTGCCGTCGCGGGTATCGGGTTCGAACGCCGGAGAAGTCCAAAGATCGAGAGGTTCCGCAGGCTGTACGTCGTAGTGGCCATAGAAAAGCACGGTGGGTTTGCCCGGAGCTTCCAAAGATTCAGCGTAAACCAGGGGGTGAAGCTCGGTGGGAACGACTTCCACGGTATTGAAACCCGCAGCACGAAGGTGGTCGGCTACCCATTTGGCGGCGCGTTCGATGTCGGGCTTGTGTTCGGTTTTGGCGCTGATCGAAGGGATTCGTAAGAATTCGCAGAGTTCTGCAAGATGTTGTTCGCGCCGACCCTCGATAAATTCAGTAAGGTTCATATAAGGCCCCCGGGCACAACGATTCTCTTCCGTAAAAAAGGACTCAATAATTTCCGAGAAATCACGGCGGCGGAATGGACCTGGAGCAAGGGACTGGGTGCCGTTGCCGCTACATTGATTCTACGACCCGACTGGGCGAGGCACAAGTTTCGGGGCATTTGCGGAGGCGCAGGGGCTTGCGGGAGTGGCAACACCTGTCCGAAAGGGCAATTGACCGGGTTTCGGGGCGAGGTGATGATGAGCGCATGGTAGAACTCGCTCAAAGCTCACAACGCCGCAGCCAACGCGTCTTTCACAAGATGCGGTTGCAGGCCCAAGGACGCAGTCACCAGGGACGCAAGTTTCGGGAAATTTGCGAAACGCTGGTGGTGAGTGCCCACGGCGGCTTGCTCAACCTAAGCCATGAAGTTGATGATGGCGAAATGCTGGTTCTGGTGAATCCGGAAACGCAGGAAGAGCAAGAATGCCGGATTGTTTACCTGGGAGAGACCGGCAGCAAAGGAACCCGAGTGGGCGTGGAGTTTTTGACGCCGGCACCGCACTTCTGGGGAATTGATTTTGAGGCTCGCCCGGTAGCAGGGTCCGAAAAGCAAATCGCTGGTTCGCTATCTGGCCGGAAATTCAACTAAATCCCTTTGGCAGCCGCAAGATAGCGTCACTTTCTGCTTTCTGGATTTGCTCCGTTTTTCCTCGGTTTGCACGACTTTTAGTGACAATTTGGTGACACCTTACGTTCTAACGTTCCCTCACACGTGAGTGTCACACGCTCAGCTTGATCTTGCGTTCCCAAAGCCGCCGGAAGAATGTGTGGAAGGTTATTTTGGCCTAGCTCAAGTCAAATAGAATCGCCGCCAATGAGCAGCTTATCCAGAGGGAATCTCGTGTGAGGATTGGTTATGAGGGTTGCGAGCTACGTAAAGGATTTCATTCTGAGCCGAGACTCGCGAAAAATTGTATTTCGAGCCCAAGGATGCGGATTGGCGAACCGACTGCGTGCGCTCGTGGGCTATCAGGCGTTGGCGCGTGTTCGCGAGCTACCGTTCTATTTGGTATGGGCGGTAGATTCCTATTGCCCCGGCGAATTCAGTGAGTTATTCGAATCTTCGATCAATCCGATGTGTCTTCAGGCGCTCCGGTCAGTTAGCCCACGCGCCATTTATCGGGAGCCGATCTGGTGGCAGGACATCTGGAAACGATGGGGGGCGGAACGGGATTGGATTGTCTATCGCAGAGAAGTCCACGACTGTCTAAGAGCACTCACCCTTCAGCGGGGACTCGCCGAAAAAGTGGCCGAGTTTCAGGATCGCCATAACCTGTCAGATGCCATTGGGGTCCACATCCGGAACACGGACAATCTCGCTAACTATGCTGAATGGAAGAAACACTACCCTGATTTCGATCCGAAACAGATTTCGAGTGTTGCCGGATTCATGGAGGTGATCGACGCCAACGTCAGAAGCCGCCCAGTATTTCTTGCAACGGATGATCCGGAACTGGAACAGGGGCTCAAGGAGAGATTTCCTGCGTTGATCACCTTTCCTAAGACATACGATTTGACAACACTCCGCACGGCTTCAGTGGGAGCGGCACTATCGGAAATGTGGCTGTTAGGGCGTTGCCACCGGATCGTGGGCACGTATTATTCAAGCTTTGGCCAGTTCAGCGCAGTTTGGGGGAGGGTTCCCTATTTTGAAGTCATCGGCGATAAAATGGTGCGGAGCGAATTTATTGATCAGATGACATCGAGCTAGAAAACGACTGCTACAACCCAGATATACCGTGCACCACAATGCAGCAGTCGGTGTCCAAAGTGTCACAAATTCGGCGCTAACCCGCACAGTACGCTAGAATTAAAAACGGAGGAGTGGGTGAGCGGTTGAAACCGGCGGTCTTGAAAACCGTTAGACTCGAAAGGGTCTCGGGGGTTCGAATCCCTCCTCCTCCGCCATACCTTGGAAATACTGTAAATATGCGGTGATTTACATCATGCCTCTAGTTTGCTACTATAATCCGGTG
>Ga0335085_10004161_pt1 | contig 24203 bp, 23 predicted proteins | sample Lox_Sample_45_FD_206712 | JGI IMG/M metagenome (GOLD analysis project Ga0335085, IMG submission 206712) | Soil microbial communities from Loxahatchee National Wildlife Refuge, Florida, United States - Lox_Sample_4.5 | ecosystem: Environmental > Terrestrial > Soil > Wetlands | place: USA...
GTCATTCCGCGCGGAATGACAACTCCAGAGTACCCATAATTGCTATGCCGACTTCCTCTGCGCTTGCGACATCTGCGCGAAGAAAGCGTCTTGTCCTTGACGGATTTCCTCTTCCGTCATGTCTTTGGTGTGCGTGGCAATTCCCCAGGTGTAGCCGTATGGATCGGTAAACTGCCCGGAGCGGTCACCCCAGAACATATCGGTGACGGGCATCTTTTCCTTGCCTCCGGCGCGGATCGCCTGCTGAAACAACTTGTCAACATCCGCGACATACAGATACAAGCCGCCGCTAGCGCCGCCCAGAGTCAACGGGGATTTGTTCCCCATATTGGGCATTTCCTCTCCGAAGAAAATGATGGAGTCGCCGATTTGCAGTTCTCCGTGCAGGATCTTGCCATCAGGGCCGGTCATGCGCACTCGTTCTTTCGCGCCGAGTGCCTTTTTGTAAAACTCCACCGCTTCGGCTGCGTTGCGCAGGGTCAAGGTTGGAGTCACGGTGTGGAAGCCTTCAGGAATCGGGCTTTTTGCAGCTTTCATCGGATTGTCTCCTTCTTTAGAAAATAAGGCCAGAGAAGAGGACGCGAAGGGAACTTCATTTTACGCTTCGAAAGCCTTTGGAAAAGCAGGGGAATTGTAAAAAGTGAGTGAATCGGAAGGCGGTTCTGCGACTAGGGCGTCCCATACAGTTGCCGGTAGACCCTCTCGTTCCGCAGGATGGCTTGCACGTATTCGCGGGTCTCGGTGAACGGAATGGATTCGACAAACTCCTGAGGGTCGCGGTACTTGCCGATTCCGAGCCAGTCCTGCACCCGGTTGTCGCCGGCGTTGTAGGCGGCGAGGGCATACTCGAAGGCGCCGAACTTATCGACTGTGTTGCGGAAGTAGCGGGTGCCAAGTTGCAAATTCACCGTTGGCGTGAAGAGCTGACTGGAGGAAAAGTGGCGGAGCTTCACCTGCCTGGCGACCAGTCTGCCGGCCGAAGGCAATAGCTGCATAAGGCCGACGGCATTCTTCACGGACAGTGCATTGGGATTGAATTCCGACTCCTGGCGGATCAGCGCGGCCACGAGGTAAGGATCGAGGCCATTGGCCGAGGCAAACCGCTTGAGGTCCGTCCAGTACGGCTTGGGGAATAAGGCTTCCCAATAGGAACGGGGCAAGCTGGGGATGTCCATGGCAAAGTAGTTGGGAACCGCATGTTTAAGCGTCTCGACGGCCAAGTCGTAACGGCCGGCGTCCTGGTAGAGGCGGGCGCTTTCGGCCGGAAGCCAGGTGCCGGGCTGATCTTTGGCGGCAATTTGCAATTCGTTCAAAGCGAAATCGAGCAGGCCGCCATTCTCCAGCAACTCGGCCTTCTGGACTCGCAAGTCGTCCGAAGGAACGGGATCGTCGAGGACCTTCGCGCCGGAATCGATCGGTGGAATATGATCGAGTAAGGCATAGTGCTCGGCCGGACGATCGCTTTTCAGCTTGGCAAGGCGCTGCCGCGCCAGCCCGCCGTAGTAGAAATTGCGAAAACGGTCGGCGGTCTTCTGGTAGTAGGCGCCCGCTTTCGCTTCCTCGCCGTCCTCCTCCGCCAGGCGTGCGCGCCAGTAGAGAGCGGCTGAAACCTCGGAGGAAGAAGGATAGAGCGCAATCTGCTCCTCAAACAGGCTTTTCGCTTCTGCGGTGCGGCCCTGACGAAAACTCAGCCAGGCGACCTTCCAGTGAGCATAGGCAGCCCGGCCGCCGTTGGGAAAGCGCTGCTGCAGTTCACGGTAGTAATCAATGGCGTGATCGTAATCCGGCTTGAGCAGATACATATTGCCGGCAGAGAGCAAAGCACGCTGGAACCAGATGCTGGTCGGCGCGGTTTGCCTTAATTGTCCCACTATGTTCAGAAAGCCATCATCATCGTCGGCGTCGCGGGCAATCTCCCCCAGGTAGAACAGGCGCTCGGCCTCAAGCTCCGGAGTGGGCGCTTTCAAAGAGTTCAGAATCTGTTTGGCGTCTTTATCCCGCCCGGAATGGAGTAAAGCGCTTGCCAAATTCAGCTGAATCCCAGGTTGAACACTGGGGTCGGCAAGTCCCTGCAAATCGCGATATGCATCTGCGGCGTCACTGTATCGCCGGCCCCTAAGCAGTAAATCGGCGCGGGTCTTGCGATCCGTGAAACTGGGCGGCAGCAGCTGTGCGCTTCCGCTCAATGCCTTCAGTTCGGCATCCGCCAGCACGGCTTCAGCGCTTAAGGGCATGTTGAAGTAGATATTGCGCAGGATGGTTGCAGCTTTGGCCGGATCACCCGCAGCCTCGTAGGCTCGACCCAGCGACAACTCTACATCGGAGCGGACAGGACTTCGGTCCTTCTCCAGCAGCGCCACAGCTTCCTGCGGACGATGATCGGCCAGCAGCGCATTGGCGTACAAGACACGTGTGTCGCGGGTCAACGACGATTCCGGATAGTTCTTCTCAAATTGGCTGAGAATCGCTACGGCCTCGGCGTTCCGTCCAGCCTGCAGGTAGGACGAACCGAGATAGTAGTCAACGTAATCTCCGAGATCTCCGGCATGCTGCCTGGCGCGGTTCAGCGGATCAATCGCCTTGTCGTAGTCGTGATCGAGCACATGCGCATAGCCCACCACCAGCCAGGCCAGGGCTCCGGCGTCTTCCTGGGCATGACGGCGGGCGAAAGACTCAACTCCCGCATACCCAACCGGGGTCCGGTCCTGCAGTAGTTGCAAGGCCATCGGTTTGAGGGTGGCGGAAGCTACGAAAGCTCGCCGCATCCGCCGCAGCCTCGGCGACGAACGTTTGCGAGCGTGGATGGTTCTCTTGCGAGACGAAGCACGAGCTTGGGACGAAGTTCGCGTCTTGCCGGTCGAGCGGGATTTAGCGGAAGAGCGGCTCTTCGTGGTAGACGACGGAGTTTTCTGGCTGGGCTTTTTCGTTGCGGACTGAGAGTATCCCGCACAACAGCCGCACAGAAGGGTCGCAAACAAAACGAATGTTAGTTTCGGACGAGGGAAACCCACCACTTCACATTATCTCTGAAAATTTGCGCCCATGAGCGAAATGTCGTCTTCCGCCAGGCTGCGCACCAGTTCCTGGTTAAAATAGCCGGTGCTCGCCGCCACAGTTTGCCCGTAGCGCTTTTCATACGTAGCCCGGCTTTTATCGATGTCTTCCTTCAAACGATCATACAAGTCGCGACTCTTGCGGCCCTCAGTGACTTTGGCTTGATTGTAGAGCTTGATCTCATCCACCAGCAGCCGGGCAAAACGCTGGGCTTTGCGATGAACCTCGGCGTCCTCCGGGGACAGGCTGGCATGGGGATCGGGAGCCAATGCCACCGCAGCAGCCGAGCCACTCTGTGTCTTTGCCGCCGCGGCGTTCTCGCTCGGCGTAGACATAGTTGCCGTCGCCGCAGCTGAAGGTGCAACCATCGGAGCTTCCATGACCGCTGGAGTCGCGTTGGAATGTGCCGGGGCATGCGCTGCAAAGGGATCGGAAAAAGATGGGGCTGGAGCGGGTGCCGGCGGATGGTTCTCCTCGTCATGATTGGTGGATTCGGCCGCAGTTTTAGGCGCGTGTTTGCGCAGCGATGCGACTTCCAGCCATGCACTCGAGGTCAGGACTAATAATTCCAGGGCCGACGCGTCCATCTTACCGCCTGCATCCACACCGCGATCGGCGTAAACCAAAGCAGCGACTTTTTCTTTCAGCAACAGCGGCAAGACAAGGACCGCCCCGTCGGCGGGAGCATGGAATTGAGCGGTGAACTTGCCATCCATTTGATCCACTCGCCCTGGGGCGGGGGACCGGGACTGCATGGCCTGGGCAGCCAGCCCAGAGCCGATTTCCAGAGCGAAGTCTTTGATTTCATCGGCATTGGCAAAACCGCGCCCTTGCCAGCCGGTCGCCGCCCCGCCTTTGACCACAAACAGGGCAACGCGGCCACTGTAGTGGGCCGCACCATCCAGCAAGGTGCGCAGGATTTCCCGTTGTGTGCTGCCCGACTGAACGGCAGCAACGGCTTTCAATAAATGACCCGAGTCTGCGGTCGAAGAGGCTGCGCCAGCCGATTCCCCGCCGAAGTGGGGCTCGACTTCCCGCAAAACCCGCGCCACCAACTCCGTTTCCAGGCGCTGCAGGCTTCCCGCAAGCGCCTCCGACACGGCTTTACGAACGACTTGTTCTATCCTGGCTTGATCCGGCATCGTAAGTTGACCAAACGCGGTAGGGGGAGACTCGCCGCTAAGCTAAGTCCTGATTATACGGTACTTGTAGCCGGGGGCTACAGTCATTGGTCCTGCACCCTTGGTCATCATGATTACGGGCCGGCATGGGTGGGGGCGCCCTCTTCCCGCACAGCGGGTCAATTTCGCGAGCGAAACCAAAGCTCCGAATAAACGTCAAAATAAACCGGGCGCGAAATCGTCAAAACGGGTAAGCGCAAAAACCGCAGAGCAAGTAGAATAGCAATACTTCTCGGCGGCAAGAGCGAAAATAGTTGCATCGGAACCATCATGGGAGCCATCCAAACCAAACTAGGTGAGCCGGTTAGTGATGAACTGGCTCTGGTTCAAGCCGCCAAGGGCGGTGACATAGGCGCGTTCGAGGAGTTGGTCCGGCGCTACGATCGGAACGTTTTCAGGATTGCGCAGCACATCACGCACAATCGGGAAGACGCGGAAGATGTGGTGCAGGACGCATTCCTGAAGGCCTACGAGAACCTGGGTCAGTTTCAAGGCCAGTCCAAGTTTTATACCTGGCTGGTGCGTATTGCGGTCAATGAAGCGCTGATGAAGTTGCGGCGCATCAAGCCGGGGCGCACGGTTTCACTGGACGAAGACGTAAAGACCGACGAAGACACACTGCCGCGCGAGGTTGCGGACTGGAGTCCGAACCCCGAACAGCAGTACAACCAGGCGGAGTTGCGGGATATTCTGAGCCGCACGATTCAAGGCCTGCCCACGAGTTTTCGCACGGTGTTTGTGCTTCGAGATGTAGAAGGTCTTTCAACGGAAGAAACGGCCGAGGCTTTGGACCTCAGTATTCCTGCGGTCAAGTCTCGATTGTTGCGCGCGCGGCTGCAGTTGCGGGAGCGGCTCAACCGTTACTTCCAGAAACGTGAGAGCGGAGATGGCAAACCGTGAAATGCTCTGAATTTCTGCAAGAGCTGACCAACTATCTGGACGGCGTAATTGACGAGCGAACCAAGGCGGAACTGGAAGACCATCTGTCCTGGTGCCACAACTGTTACGTAGTCTGCGACACCACCAAGAAGACCATCGAGATCTACCGCGACTCCAAGCTCTACGAATTGCCGGACGACCTTCGCAACCGCCTCCGTTCCGCTATCGTCAACAAGTGCCGGGCGAGCAAAAAGGTTGGCTCCGAGGGTGCATAATCCAGCACTCTTTCGTCCCTAAGTTGTATTACCCACGTGACTTGTTGTTCCACAACTCCATCCTATCTAATGGGTTTTACCGATTGACGAACCCTTTATCTACAGCTTGAATCTAAAGGAATAGCAGTAGGTTCAGGCGAGGGGGCCTGAGGACCTCTGTGGAGGAAGTATGATCGCCCAAATATTCGATAGTTTATTTGGATGTGGACATCGCCATTACAGCTTTCCTATTACAGTTCGCTCCCGTTCCCGTTCGCAGGCAGCTTCCCTTACCGGAACTTATGTGGTGTGTATGGATTGTGCAAAGGAATTGCCCTACGACTGGGAAGAGATGAAGGTCATTAGCTCGGCCGCCGAAAAGCGGGATTACGTGCGCTCGTTGGCAACCAAGCATGCAGCTTGAGTGCTTCCCGGCAAGCTGAATTTACGCGTTCGGCTCTACAGCCACGTTGCTCGCAACCCCGGTGCCCCCGAGCCACTCATTCACGCGAGGCGGGGATTGATTCCTCAGTATCCCTCGCCCTCAAGCCGGACCTTACCGCGAAACATCCGGTAGATGAATACGAAGTAGCCGACCGCGATCACCGCACCCACCGACCACCACACCAGCCCGACAACCAAGCCGTGCTCTCCGGCAGCGGAATTGTAGATGGTAAGGCTGCGCGAGGGATCGGTGCTGGCAGGCAGGATCAAGGGATAGAGCGCGAACACGGCACCCACCAACATGGCGGTGATGTACAGGCTGGAAGCGACGAACGCTAGCTTTTCTTTGTGAGAGCGAGTCCACCACAAAGTGAGAACCAGGGTAGCTACTACCAAAGCGGGCACCAGCAGACCGATGGGATAGTTGCGGTAGTTGTCCATGACTCCGGGGCGGACGTACACAGTAGCGGCCAGGCTAAGCCCGGTCAGCACAACCAGCACCGGCCAGAGAACGAAAACCACGCTGCGGGCGCGATCTGCGAGAGCGCCTTCCGTCTTGGTGATGACGTAAAGTGAGCCGTGAATGGTCAGCGTGACCAGCGCAACCACACCGGCCATGACGGTATACCAGTCGAGAATGCCGTTATTCATGCCGACGCGGAAGTTGGTCCACAGCGGCTCGAAGAAGTAGCCATCCGCGCCGAGCGGCACGCCGCGAATCACATTACCGAGGGCAGCGCCGTAGAAGATAGTCAGCAGAGCGCTGGATCCAAAAAAGAGAGTATCGAACAGGCTTTGCCAAACCGGATTGTCAATGTGGGTGCGGAACTCAATGCCGATGGCGCGGAGCATGAGCAGCCACAGAACCATCATCAGCGGGAGATAGAAGCCGCTAAAGCCGGAGGCGTAGAGCTGGGGGAAGGCGAAGTAGAGAGTGCCTCCGGTGGCCAGCAGCCAGACTTCGTTGCCATCCCAGACCGGGCCGATGGCGCGCAGGATGGTGCGCCGCTCGTCGTGGGTGCGCGCGGCGAACAGGTAGATGACCCCGGCGCCCAGGTCGAAGCCGTCGAGCACGACATAAGCCGCCAGCATGACGGCCACAATCATGAACCAGAGTGTTGGCATAAGTCCTCAGACGATGAAGATTGCAGCATTCCTTAGTGAACGCCAGCCGCCGTCACGGCGGGTCCGTGTTCAATCTCGCGGTACACCAGAAACAGGAACAAGATTCCCAGCACGGTGTACATGCCCATGAAGCCAAGCAGAGTAAACATACCGTTGCCGGCGGAGACGGTCTTCGAATAGCCGTCAGCCGTTCGCATGAGGCCATAAACTAGCCAGGGCTGGCGACCCAGTTCCGCGGTCATCCAACCGGCCGTGTTGGCGATGTAGGGAAACGGCAGGCTGAGCAACAGAACCCATAGCATCCACCGCGTGTCGAACAGTTTGCCGCGCCACAAAAGAAAAACTGACACGATCATGATGGCGATGAAGATGGTCCCCAGCCCGACCATGATGTGATAGCTGTAGTACAGCAGCGCCAGATTGTCCGGCCACTGATCCTGGGGGAAAGAATTCAAGCCGCGCACTTCCGCCTTCCATCGCCGGTAGGTCAGGAAGCTGAGCATGTTGGGAATCATGATGGGATTGTCGATCGTGCGCCGATCGGTATCCGGCTGGCCAATGAGCACCAGCGGCGCGCCGGGCTGGCCCTGGAAGAGGGCCTCCATACCGGCTAAGGTCGCAGGCTGGTTGAAGGCAATCATGCGGCCCTGCTGGTCGCCGGTGGGAAATAACTGGATGACACTGAAGAGGCAGCCCGCAACGACACCCACCTTCACGAATTTCTTCGCGAAGTCCGTGTGCTTCCCCCAAAGCAGGTAGAAGGCCCCCATCGAGGCCATAGCGAAAGATCCGGTAATTCCGGCGCCGCTCATGTTATGGGCGTACTGCCACCACGCCCAGGGATTCAGAATCAGCTGCCAAAAGCTGGTGAGCTGCACCGAACCGTCGGGGGAGAACCCGTAGCCCACGGGATGCTGCATCCAGGCGTCCGTGGCGATGATAAAGAAGCCGGAAAGCCACGACCCGAGGAAGACCGCAACTGCTGACCACCAGTGCGCGCGCGGGCTGAGCCGTTTCTCGCCGAAGAGGAAAAGCCCGAGAAACGCAGATTCCAGGAAGAAGGCGAACATGCCTTCCATGGCGAGAGTCTGGCCGATCACGCCGCCGGCAAAGCGCGAAAAGTGCGACCAGTTGGTGCCAAACTGGAATTCCATGGGGATGCCCGTGACCACGCCAAGCACGAAATTGATGCCGAAGATGCGCGCCCAAAAACGAGCAGCCTGGTTGTAGCTTTCATCGTTACGCCGCAGACCTAATGTCTTGAGGACGACGATCAGCGGGGCCAGGCCCATGGTCAGCTGCGGAAACAGGTAGTGAAAGGTAACGGTAAAGGCGAAATGCAGGCGGTCGACAAGAAGAGCGTTCATAGTTCCGTCCGATGGCAAAGAATTATCGGTGAACAGGCTGCGAGGAGGATGTGATTTCCGTCACACGGGGATGTTTGGCTTGAACCCCACTCCCGGCGCGCGCTCATTACGAATGATTGGCGCGGCGCTGCAGGTGAGCGCGGCGGATTTCGCGCCGCCGTCCGGCATCTTCGTAGCGCCGCTTCTCTTCCGCCGTCTCGGGAATCACGGCGGGTACCTGCACGTGCCGCCCCTGCGGATCGACAGCGACAAAGGTCAAGTAGGCCGAACTTACGTGCTTGGACTCGTTTGCAATATAGTTTTCCACCCAGACCTTCACGCCGACCTCCATGGAGGTATGGAATACGCGATTCACCGAGGAACGCAGGATGATGAGATCGCCGACGCGCACCGGGACCAGGAAGTCCATGTGGTCCACCGAAGCGGTGACGACATAATGGCGCGAATGGCGGTGGGCGGCGAGGGCGCCGGCCAGATCAATCCAGTGCATGAGGCGGCCGCCGAGCAGCGAGTTCAGCGGATTGGCATCGTTCGGCAGAACGATTTCGTTCATTTCCGATTGCGATTCGCGTACGGGGCGGGGTGACAGCTCGGCGGATGAGGTCATAGGTTCGGGATCAGTGAATCTCCGACGGGATTTTGCGTTGCACATAGGCCTGCACGTAGCACTCGGCCATTTTCTGAATGTGAGGCTCGGGATGAGTGGAAAGCCATTGCTCCCGGGCCAGATCGTATTGCAGTTTGCCGTGAGAAGCCGGGAGATGGGCTCGTTCGCAAACGAACCACAGTTCGAGCAGCGATCCGCGCTCGCAGGCCACCGAGAAGCGGATCGCGTCGGCGGTGCGCTGCGCTGGCAGCCGGGAGCAGGTGGCGTAGCCCAGATTGCAGTGGTCTCTGAGTTCCTCGTCGGATGGCGTCGCGCCCACATGCCCGGGGGCGCAGCATTGGCCGCTCCAACCGGCGCCTAAGGGCAGGCGCGAAGGATGCTGCCAGCTCGCGTCGTCGGATTTGTGCGTGGGCAGGAAAAAGGGGCAGGCCAAAACGAAGCTCCTTCGAGAATGAGGGTATTGTACTGAGGGATGCAGAAGAGTCCAATGTGGAAAACATTAAAGGAAGAACTGGACTTCCGCTTGTAGTAATCTCATTTAACTCGCAAGTGGACACTAGTGGCCTGTCGCAGAGAATTCGTTAGCGAGAGCACGGGGAGAATTCCCTCAGTCCCACCAGTAAAGTTGAGTGGGTAGGGATCCTTCGACTCCGCAACTGCTTCGCTGGGCGAAGCAGTTTCTGCGCTCAGGATGACAATGCGGGTTTCGCGGCCTTAGCGTTTTCTGCGCGACAATCCAATAGCTACCGAGAACTGACTTTATGGACCGCATCGCGATGCTGAACGAAATTCTGGCGCAGAATCCGGGCGACGCTTTCGCCCGCTACGGACTCGCCATGGAATATTCGAATACCGGAAAAGTTGAGCAGGCCATGGAGGAGTTCGGCAAGCTTCTGACGTCGAACCCCGATTACACCGCGGGCTATTTTATGGCGGCGCAAACGTTGGCCAAGGCCGGACGCCAGGAGGAAGCCAAGAAGATGCTGGGCGACGGCATTGCCTCGGCACGGCGCACCGGTAATGGACACGCACAGGCGGAAATGGAAGCCATGCTGGCGGAATTGTAGAGACATCAAGAAGCACCTATAGACTATGGAGTGGATGAATTTCCTGCGCGGAATCGTCTATTCTCTTTTCCCGAAAGAGCTCCGTCAGTCGTGGCACCCGCTGTCGAACGCAGAACTGATCCGCCCGGCAGAAATCTCGGGTTTGCTGGAAATGGCTGGTTTCCTGGCTTTGTCGGTATACCGCTACGCGCATTTCCTCGTTCTCCGAGCGCACCAGTTATATCCTCTTGCGGCGACGAACGAAGGCACGCAGCTCTATATGTCGGGCGTGCTCACGGTGGAATACATCTTTCAGCCGCTTTCGCTGGCGCTGATTTACTTTGCCGCAGAGGGGGCAGCCCGTTTCGGCTCCGCCTTCCTGACCGACGAAGTACTCCCCTCATTGCCTTGCAAACTCTTCGCCCTGGCCTTTGGTTGGCAAAAAAAGAAGGCGCGGGAGAAATCTCTCGGGCCGATCGTGCCGGACCGGTGCGAAGTTTGGGAGGACGGTTTGCGCATTGCCTGCAGCCGGCCAAAAGATGGCTGGCGGCCGTCCAGCACCATTGCCGTGGCCGGGGAGTTCTATGTGGTCGAGAAACAGGAGCAGGCAATGCCGCCCCGTTCGTTTGTGTATCTGCTGCGGAAGATGCCGGCCGGTCAGATCCTGCGCGGCTTTTCCAGCTATGAACCACCGCACAAGATCTGAAGCATCCGTTGCCGATCGCGTTCAGCGCAAGATTAGCAAAGGGTCGCAGTATGGGACCGGCAAAGATGGAAAAAGTTGGGTTCCGGATGATACCCAGGGTCCATCCGGACCTCCCAGGGCTTATTTTGGCGGTTTGGCCATCCTCGACATGGCCCGCTCCACCAGGCCTGGGAAAAGCTGGTAGAGCTTCACCATGGGGTGCATGGTCCAGGGCACGATCACTTCCCGACTATTCTTGTGGTAGCCACGCAAGACCGCGCGAGCCACGCGTTCCGGGCTGATACCGCGGACGGAACCGGGGCGCACCTGCTTCAGTTCCCTGCCCCGCACAACATTCGCTCCGAAATTGGTGCGAACGTAGCCGGGGCAAACTGTCATCACGTGAATGCCTTTGCTCTTCAGTTCGACCCGGGCCGCTTTGCCAATCGCGTTCAGCGCAAACTTGGTGGCGCTGTAGATAGCATGAAAGGGCAGCGGGATGTGACCGGCCACGCTGGAAATGTTGATGATCGCTCCAGAACCCTGCTTGCGCATCACGGGGATGACGGCTTGCATGGCGGCAAGGGCGCCGAAGAAGTTGGTCTCGAAGGCCTCGCGGCAGAGTTCCATGTCCACCTGGGCAACCGAGTCCATGATGCCGTGGCCGGCGTTGTTCACCCAGATATCGATGCGCCCGAAATGCGCCATGGCCACGCCGACCACGCGGTCAATTTGTTCGCGATGGCGAACATCGCAAGCCAGAGCCAAAGTGCGTTCCGGTTGGCCGACGCGATCGCGGGCAGCTTCGGCGCGGCCCGCGTCGCGCGACAGCAGAACGACGCTTGCTCCCTCGTCGGCAAGAAGCTTGGCAATGGCTTCCCCGATGCCCATGGAAGCTCCGGTGACGACAGCGACTTTGCCGGAAAGCTGGTTTGAGGCCATGAGAGCTTCTAACCGGCGGCGGAGGACAAGTCAAGCGGGGCGTACAATTACGACAGGAGTAAGCACGCAGACACCGCGCTGGAGGCCGCAGTGAATCTTCTTCCCCTTTTTCCGCTCGACGTCGTGCTGCTGCCCGGAACGCTGCTGCCCCTGCATATTTTTGAGCCGCGCTACCGCGAAATGACGGCCGATTGTGTGGCCAAAAAGAAGCCGTTCGGCGTGGTGCGCTCCAAGGAAGAAGGCATCGCCGAAATTGGCTGCACCGCGGAAATTCTGACGGTGGCGAAAAAGTATCCCGACGGACGCTCGGATATCGTCACGCGCGGTCAACGGCGTTTTGAAGTTCTGCAGGTAAACCAGGAGCTTTCTTTCTTGCAGGCGGAGGTCTTCTATCTGGAAGATGAACCGGACAAGGCCAGCTCCGCGGAAGTGGAGCAGGCGGTGAAACTGCACAGCGAAATCATGGGGCTGGCCGGCGCGCAGCCCGAGGGTGCGGAGCAGACCGAGCGGCAACAACTTTCCTTTCATCTCGCGGGGTCTCTGCCGCTCGATCTGGATTTCAAGCAGACCTTGCTGGCCATGAAGTCGGAGGCGGAACGATTGCGAGCGGTGATCTCGTATTTCGAGACAATTCTTCCCACCCTCAAGCGAAACCTGCAGGTTCGGCAAAAAGCGGGCGGAAACGGGCACGTAATTTAAGCGCGGTTCGTCACTTTCCGCATCCAACCATCGAAGAAGAAGCGGCGTATAATCGGTTCAAAGTCGCTGTCCTTCGTGGAGTTTTCTGTCATGAGTGTTCCGCAGACCCTTGGCGAGCTGCGCCATAGTTCCTTCTCCGAATCTCGTTTGCGTGCCCGGCATGTGAAAGATGAGCTGCGGGATAACCTTGTGGCCCGGTTGCGAAAAGGCGGCCCTATATTTCCGGGCATTGTGGGTTATGACGATACGGTGGTGCCGCAGATTATCAACGCGGTGCTTTCGCGCCATAACTTCATCCTGCTGGGATTGCGCGGGCAGGCGAAGAGCCGCATCCTGCGGGCTTTGACGACGCTGCTCGACGCCCAGATGCCCTATATTGCAGGCTGCGAAATCCACGACAATCCTTACGCGCCGATCTGCCACCGCTGCCGTGAAATGATTGCCGAATGCGGCGACGCGACTGCGATTGCTTACTTGACCGCCGAAGACCGCTATGTAGAAAAATTGGCCACGCCGGACGTTACGATTGCCGATCTGATCGGCGACATTGATCCCATTAAAGCGGCGCGCGGCGGCCATCACCTGAGCAGTGAGTTGACCGTGCACTATGGACTCTTGCCGCGGGCCAATCGCGGAATTTTTGCCATCAACGAACTGCCCGATCTGGCCGGCAAAATTCAGGTGGGCCTGTTCAACATCATGCAGGAAGGCGACGTGCAGATTAAGGGCTACCCCATCCGCCTGCCGCTCGACGTCGCGCTGGTGTTCAGCGCCAACCCGGAAGACTACACGGCGCGCGGCAAAATCATCACGCCGCTGAAAGACCGTATCGGCTCGGAGATTCGCACTCACTATCCCGCGACGGTGGAGGAAGGCATTGCCATCACGGCGCAGGAGGCGTGGACGCAGCGCGACGGGCGCAAGCTGACGCTTCCGAAGTACGTGCGCGAGGTGATTGAGCGGGTGGCTTTTGCGGCGCGCGAGGACAAGAAGATTGACAAGCGCTCGGGCGTAAGCCAGCGGCTGCCGATTTCTTGTATGGAGAACGTGGTCTCCAATGCGGAGCGGCGGGCCATTCAGCATGAGGAAAAGATGGTCGTGCCGCGCATCGGCGACGTTTATGCCGCGCTGCCTGCCATCACCGGCAAGCTGGAACTGGAGTACGAAGGCGAAATGAAGGGGGCGGACCACGTGGGCCGCGAACTGATCCGCTCGGCTATCGCCAAAACCTACGACGAATATTTCAAGGGTGCGGACATGCAACAGATCGTGCAGTGGTTTGATCTTGGGGGCGAGATTCAGTTGGCGGACACGGTGGCCGCCGACGAAGCCCTCAAGTCGCTGCGCGGCATCCAGGGCTTGATGGACAAGTTGGTCAAGGTGGGGGTCGGTCCCAAGGAAAGCGCGGAAATCCTGGTCTCGGCGGCGGAATTCGTTCTGGAAGGCCTCCACGCCCACAAGCGTATCGGCCGAAACGAAGAACGCGTGTTCACTGCCGGAGAAAAACAGCCGAAGCGCAGCGAAAGCCCGTTCGAGCGGGACGAAACACCCTATCGGCAGAGAAGGACGTTCAATTAAAGGTCGCGCGTCGTTGGTCGTGCGTCGTGCGCAAAGGCATCAAGCTAGAACGGTTTTGCGAACGACCAACGACGCACGACCAACGACGGCTTTTATGAAACGCATTCGCTACAGCAAATACGTTCCCGATCCGGCGGGCGAGATGAGCATGGAGGATTTGCTCAGCGCGCTGTCCGACTATCTGCTGCAGAGCGGCTTCGATAATTACATGTACGATCCGTCGTTCGACCAGGAGCAGACCCTGGACGAGCTGCGGCAAGCCATTGAACAGGCCCTGATGCAGGGCGATCTGCTCAGCGAGGAGATGCGCGAGCGCTTGCAGCAGATGCAGGCGGATGGAACGCTCGACGAACTCATCGAACAGTTGATCGAGCGCATGGAGCAGGAGAATTACATCAGCGTCGATGAGCCGCACGATCCATCGCGCCAGTCCAGTGTCGGCGGGCAAGTCGGGGAGGCGCAGCAACAAGCCAAGTTCGAGATCACCGACAAGAGCCTGGACTTCCTGGGTTACAAGACGCTGCGCGACCTGATGGGTTCGCTGGGCAAGTCGAATTTTGGCCGCCATGACACGCGCGACTTAGCCACCGGCATTGAAACCAGCGGGTCGTCACGGACCTATGAGTTTGGCGATACGCTGAATCTCGATATTACGGCCACTTTGTCCAGCGCCATTCAACGCGAGGGGCTAAGCCTGCCGCTGAACATCGAATATTCCGATCTGCAGGTACACCAGTGCGAGTATCAGTCTTCCTGTGCGACCGTGCTGATGCTCGACTGCTCGCACTCCATGATTCTCTACGGAGAAGACCGCTTCACCCCGGCGAAGAAAGTTGCCATGGCGCTCTCGCAACTGATTCGCACTCAATATCCGGGCGACTCGCTCTCCCTGATTCTATTTCACGATTCGGCGGAGGAAGTCCCGCTTTCGCAGCTGGCGCGGGTGAAGGTCGGCCCCTACTACACGAACACGCGAGAAGGCTTGCGGTTAGCGCAGCGTCTTTTGCAGCGACAGCGCAAGGACATGAAGCAGATCGTCATGATCACCGATGGCAAACCGTCGGCGCTGACGCTCGAAGACGGCCGCATCTACAAGAACGCCTTTGGACTGGACCCGCTGGTTGTCAACGAAACGCTGCAAGAAGTTTCCAAGTGCAAGCGCGCCGGCGTAATGATTAACACGTTTATGCTGGCGTCCGATTATGGCCTGGTGCAGTTCGTGCAGAAGGTCACGGAAATGTGCCGCGGCAAAGCCTACTTCACTACGCCGTACACGCTCGGCCAATATCTGCTGATGGATTACATGTCGCGGAAGACCAAAACCATCCACTGAGCTCTTGCTTTCGTCAAGCCGCCTGCTCCTGCCATTCGCTGGCTTCGTCGAGCAGTTCAATGGAGCCTCGGTCAAGCCGAAGCTGGGTCGCTTCGAATAAATCATGCAGTTGCTCGAGGCTGGTTGCGCTGGCAATGGGCGCGGTAATACTGGGACGCGCCATGAGCCAGGCCAGCGCTACACGGGCCGGACTGGAATTTTGAGCCTTGGCTACCCGATCGAGGGCGTGAAGAATCCGGAAACCACGGTCATTCAAGAAGGATTTAACTCCACTTCCCCGCTGGCTTTTGCCGAGATCTTTTTCCGAGCGGTACTTGCCGCTGAGGAATCCTTTTGCCAGCGAGAAATAGGGAATCACTCCCAGACCATTGGCCGCACAAACCGCTTCCAGCGCTTCTTCATAGCCGGCGCGTTCGTACAGGTTGTACATCGGCTGCAAGGTTTCATAGCGCGGCAGGTTGTGTTGGCGGCTCACCTGCAAGGCCTCGGCGAGCCGCTCGGGGCGATAATTGGAGGCGCCAATGGCGCGCACCTTTCCCTGCTGGATGAGCTCCGAGTGGGCTTCCAACGTTTCGGCCAGCGGCGTATCGGGATCGTCCTCATGAGATTGATAGAGGTCGATGTAATCGGTTTGCAGGCGGCGGAGGGAATCCTCCGCGGCGCGTAGAATGTAGTTCTTCGATAGCCCCTTCTTCCCCGGTCCCATTTCCATGCCGACCTTGGTGGCGACGATGACGCTGCTGCGCTTGCCGCTGCGGCGCAGCCAATTTCCGATGATGGTTTCGGACTCACCGCCCTTATTCCCGGGCACCCAGCGGGAATAGACGTCCGCCGTGTCCAAAAACGTCAGCCCGTGGGCCACGGCTGCGTCGAGCAGCTTGAATGCTGTCGGTTCGTCTACCGTCCAGCTGAAGACATTGGTGCCAAGCGCCAGGGGAGGCACTTCGAGTGGGGAATTCCCGAGCTTGCGGAGAATCATACCGTGACCGTCCTTACGGGAGGCTAGCAGTCGGTTTAGATTAGTGGGCCGGAAATCGGTTGCAGGAGAAAACGTCCAACTCAGTTATAATGCGGAACGCAATCAGTTGAAAACTTGATTTGCAAGCGGAGAATGCCTTACAAAATGCCCTCGACAGCTCTTTTGCCCACCTCCGTGATCGGAAGTCACGCATATCCCGGCTGGATGCTGGCCGGCCTGGAAGCCATTGAGGCCGGGAAATTCGGCGAGACCGAGCGCCGGGAACTTTTCGACGACGCCGTCAGTATCGCGATCCTGGACCAGGAATCTGCGGGTATTGACATCATTACCGACGGCGAAATGCGCCGCTGGTACTTCGTGCAGAGTTTTTACCGCCGCATGGCAGGCCTGGAGAAGCTGGAACCGCTGCGCAAGATGGGCGTGTACGGGTATGACAGCGTTCCACGGTACCGGCCAGTGGCTCCGCTCACGTTTCCCAAAGGATTGGGCATCGTCGAAGAATTCAAGTACCTGAAGCAACATACGAAAAGCAAAACCAAAGCCACCTGTCCCGGTCCGGTGACGCTCTCCATCCATATCCGCCTCAAAGACGACCCGATTTATCCGAGCCGCGCGAAGCTGTATTGGGAGTTTGTCCCGGTGATCAACGCGGAGTTGAAGGCGCTGGTGGCGGCGGGAGCGGATTTCATCCAGATTGACGAACCCTCGGCGGCAATCGTCACCGGCGAACTGCCGGAATACACTAAGCTGCTGAACGCTTCGATCGAAGGGGTGAAGGCGAAGATCGGGTATCACGTCTGCTTTGGCAACCTGGCCAGCCGGCCGCGCGGGAAACGGGAGTACGGCTGGATGGTCGACGAGTTGCTGAAGATCAACTGCCAGCAACTGGTGCTGGAATTTGCCAATCGCGAGATGAAGGAAATTAGTTTGCTGAAAGAAATCTCAACCCATCGCGAGGTCGGAGTGGGCGTGGTGGATATCAAGTCCTTTCACGTGGAGAGCGCCGAAGACGTGGCGGAGCGAATCCGCGAAGCGCTGAAATATGCTCCCGCGGAGAAAGTGACGCTGGTCCCGGATTGCGGGCTATTCCAGCTTCCCCGCTGGTTGGCAGTGTTGAAGTTGAAGTCGCTGGTCGAAGGAACGAAAGTCGTACGCAAGGAGCTTACCGGGATGGCGTAGTTGCAAAAAAGCTATGTTACGTAAATTTGTGCGGACGCTGAAAAAGCTGCCGTTCGACTTTGGACAATACGAATTGCGCCATACCACCAAGGGCAAGTCGATTGCTTTTGGCCTGGTGGGGCCCGGAGAGGGCAAGAAGGCGCTCGACGTGGGATGTCGTGACGGCTATTGGTCGGAGAAGCTCAAGAGCAAGGGCTACGAGGTCACGGCGATCGATATCGAGCCGCACTACGCGGGAGCGTTCACCGTTGACGCGAATGCAGCGCTGCCTTTTGCCGACGACGCGTTCGATCTGATCTGGTGCTCGGAGGTCATCGAGCATTTGCGCAACCCGGCCTTTACGATTCGGGAGTTCAAGCGGGTTCTTCAGCCCGGGGGGTCGCTGGTGATGACCACGCCCAACCACGATCTTTGGGTCTTCCGGGCGATCGAAGCCGTGGGAATTTCGATGTCCCAGCTGGAGAATGAGACCCACACCTGCTTCTTCCGCTACTCGGATATTCGCAGCCTGGTGGGCAACAGCGAATTCTATGGTTACTTTCCTTACCTGCTGATGAAATTCCGCATCTCTGCCGCGGCTCCGTGGTTATCGCCAACGATTGTGTCGCGGCACCTCAACGACAAACAAATTACCACTACCGAAATGCCGGAAGGCGTAATGAATTCTACGCTGCCTTCATCGGCTGCACCATCTGCATGGGTTCGGCACGGGCGCGATCCCCTTCCTCCAAAGCCTTGGCAAGCTCAATAGCCAGGATTGCCACTTTCCAGGGATCGGGCTCATTTACGAATTCTGTAGCGATATCTCGCCAGGTGCGAAGTGTATTTCCCGTTGTCATTCCTACATTGAAGCATCGAAGTATGCCAGTCCGAAGCGTCAAGGCGCGTCACTGAGCGTGCGTTTTTTTTAAAACCGGTCGCCACTTCCCGGCATCGAACCAGCAAAAGGTGTATCCATGATAAGCACCCGCAAGGAGCGCGAGAAGGTACGGAAAAGCGGCATAACGTTTCTTCGCTCAGAAATTGATACCGCTCATACGCTGGCAGACATCGCGCTTGGCTCCAGCAATAATTTGGAGAAGAGAGAGCGCAATGTCGAGAATGCACGCAAGGCCTATGACTCCTTTAAGCGTTTCTCCGACCGCATGGCCCTGACAAGCGACGAGACCCGCGAGTTGAACGGCGATCTGGAATCATTGAAATCCAAGCTCGCCAGGCTGGGCGAGAAAGTAGACTAGCGCCGGCGGTGTGGAGCTTAGTTATGGAAGGTTGGTGCCGGGAACAGGACTTGAACCTGCACGCCTTTTGGGCACATGGTCCTAAGCCATGCGCGTCTGCCAATTCCGCCATCCCGGCCGGGATACACAGCTGTTCCGCTTATTGTAATTGAGCCGCCAACCCAGAACGCACCCTTCATCCGGGAATAAATTTCGCTACGGATGCTTCTCGCCGTTGGCAAAGCCTTTGCGGCGCTGCTCGCTATAGCGGTGCAGCGCGTCCGTGATAACGGGATAGGCCTCGGCCGCCGAGCGGATTTCATCCACCTCGACCGCCTTCCCCTCCAGTTGCTTGTAGTCCTGGAAGAAGCGACGCAGCATGAGCAGACGGTGCGCCGGCATCTCCCTGGCTTCCTGATAAGAATTGAATTCCGGATCCTGGGTAGCCACGGCAATGATTTTGTGGTCTTTCTTTCCACCGTCAATCATGGTCATCAGGCCGATGGTGCGGGCGTGAATGATGGTGAGCGGCACCACCGTTTCCTGGCAAAGGACCAGGACGTCGAGCGGATCGTCATCCTCGGCGAGCGTTTGCGGGATGAACCCGTAGTTGGCCGGATAATAGACGGCGGAATAGAGCACGCGGTCGAGCTTGATGAGCCCGCTGGTCTTATCCAGTTCGTATTTCACGCTGGAACCGAACGGGATTTCGATGACGGAGTAGAACTCACGCGGCAACTCGTGCCCGGGAGTTACGTCGTGCCAGGGATGAATCATAAGGGCCTTTCTGACCAAAAATGAGCGCACCAAAATTGTAGCGGACGAATCACCACAGTAGCGCGCCCGGACACACGATGGTAATAAGAAAGCCGGCCCGAAGACCGGCTTATACGAATCGAAGCTCGAAGCAAATTAGAAATCGAAGCGCAGCGCAAACTGCATTTGCCGCGAGGCCGCGGTTCCGGTAATCACGCCGAAAGAACTCGGGTCAGAGATATCCGAGGTTCCCCGGCTGCCGGCTGGACCCGGCATGTCAAAGTTCACATGGTTGAACACATTGAATGCGTCTGCCCGGAATTCCACGACGTAGCGCTCGCCGATTTTGAAATGCTTTGCCAGACCGAGATCAGTATCAGAGAAGTGCGGCCCGCGCAAATTGTTACGCGAGCCCGCTTGCAGGCCCAAAGGTCCGCTGAAGGCATTCATGGCTGCCGTTGGATTCGCGAAAAGCTGCACCTGTCCAGTCGTCGGATCCGTGTGTACGTTGGTTGCCACAGCCGCCCGGTCTCCATCGAAAATAGCTGGAACGTTGTTGAAGAAGCTTAATGGGAAGGCGCCGCTGACCGTGGTAAACGCAAAACCCGAGTGCCATGACTCCACGCCCGCGAGTTGCCACCCTCCGACGATCTGATCCATCCACCCCGGCATGTCGCCGCCCAGAGCATGCCCCCGGCCGATTGGCAGGTTCCAAATGCCATTGGCAGAGACCACGTGACGGATATCAAAATCGGAATCGCCACGGCACACTCGGAGATTGGTCACGTCGCAGATCAGACCTCCCGCGTAATTTCCCGTTCCAAAGATATTGTTGGCGGTAGCAGAAGTATTGTCGATGGAGTGCGACAGAGTGTAGTTCAGATCAAACTCCAAACCGTAGGAAAGCCGCTTGTGCAGGCTGGTGAGTAGTCCGTTGTAACTGGAAAAGGACTTATTCGTGATATAGGCGTCGGTCGCCCACTGTGGCGGTAAACCAATACCCGGAGCGAGAAGGCCGTAAAAAGCCAATTGTTGAACGAAGTCTCCCAAGTCACCCCTTGCAATGGTGTCACTCAAGAAACTTCCAGCCAGGTCTTGTGTACTGCCTGGGCCGACCTGCGATTCGAAAAAGGGCTCTGAAGTTACGCTACCCGGATCTACGCCAGCCCGCAACTGCCGCGCGAGATCGGCAAAGTCGGCTGCCAGAAAGTGTCCGGTTGCCGGATCCTTGAAGTCGACCACCTGGGCCGCGTCTGCCTGCGCCAGCAATCGCCTCCCCAGCCGGCCGAAGTAGTTCGCTTCGAACAGAAAATTTCCCGGCAACTCGCGCTGGAAGCCTGCGGTATAGGTAATCGCGTACGGAGTCTTCAGCTTCGGATCAATGGCGTAGTTATTCGCACCGACTGCGCCGCCGTATGGCCCAAAATCCGGGTCAACGAAGGGTTGCACCGGCGAAGTCCCCATCTGTGCCTGATTAATGGTGCAGTTTGTAACCGGCCAGCGGCAATCGGTCGCCAAATCGCCGTTGGGCGGGCTGGGAATATTCGTTTGGAACAGGTAAGACGCCTGGTCCTGAATGAAATCAACCGCATTGGTCGTAGGATGGTCGAAAATCACGCCCGCGCCCGCACGTAGTACCGCTTTGCGGTCACCGAAAAGCCGTCCCAAAAATCCTTTGCTGACCGACGGATTGTAGGCAAAGCTTATGCGCGGAGCGAAGTCCTTGTAGTCGGGATAGTACAGTGGCGACCCATTGTTGGCGGCGCCACCCAGAGCATAGGAAGTAATGGGCTGCGGCCCGGGAATGCCTTGCAACCCAAGCGCGGTTCTCCCGTTGAATACGCCATCAAATCCCAGAGAGGGCACAGCTTCGATTCCGTTGACTTCGTAGGGAACGGAATAAAACTGCCAGCGCAACCCGTAGGTCATCGTGAAGTCGCTGCGTACCTTCCAAGTATCCTGCGCATAGACCTCGGTCTCGAAGTAACGGTAGTTGCGCGTGTGGCCGGTTCCCAAAGGAAGAGGACTTAGGCTGGAATCGTAGTTGACGTTGGTCGAAATATCTCCAACGTGGCCAAGGGCTAATGCGAATGCCGAATCCCACAAGGTGGTCGACACCGGATCCTGCAGGATGTCGCCCGGTTCCTGGCTTGGATCCAGGCCCGGCAAGGTCTGCCCCAGACCCATTTGCACCAGGTTGTAGTCGTAAACCTGACTGGACTGGGTACGAATTGGCTTGAACGTCCCGCCAAACTGAAGCGTGTGCGTTCCCCGCACATAGGTGAAGTCATCGCGGTAAACCGGAATCGGAATGACACGATGCTGCGCGTCCGGATTGGAATACGGATCGGATAGCGGCCCGAAACCCTGGTAGTAGTTGGGCGCTGTCGGATTGAACAACACGGGAAAATCCAGGCGTGACCGCGTCTCGCCGTAGTAGAACTGATTAATCTTATTCGGCGCGATTGTCCAGGTGTGGCCAATAACGTAGGCATAGCTGGTATCGGAAATTGTGTGGGTCAACGGATCGCCCGGAAACTGAATCGGTGCCTGGAAGTTCGAATCATCGCCGCCGATGTCGCGCAGGATGCTGAAACGCCCGAACAGTTTCATTTTGCTGTTGATGTTGTAGTCGATGCGGCCAACGTAGTCATTGATGCCACGGCTGACCGGGGAATTGAACCGGAACCCTCCGGTATTCACGCCGTCTCCCGCAGTGAAATCATTGGCATGCGGATAACGGTCGTCGATGAATTGCAGAAGGGCAGAGTCCGGGCCCGGTAAGCCTGTGTTCGGATCCGCTCCTGGATCCAGATTTTGGTTCCGTATGTCATCCGGCATGAGGGTCGTGATACATTCCGGTTGTGTATTGAACCGGCTAACGTTGGTGCAGCCTGGCCCATTATTGATGTAGCTGACATTACCGGCGCGATAACTGTCCAGCGGAACAATCTGCAGTACCGAGTCTTCGGTCCGGTCGCGGCGTCCCGAATAGTTAAAGAAAAAGAATAGTTTGTCTTTCACAATCGGGCCGCCAAGATTGGCACCGAATGAATTCTGGATCAGTTTCGGTTTGGGAATACCGTTTAGATCGTTAAAAAACGTATTGGCTTCAGTGGCGGTGTTGCGCAGATAATCGAATGCAGCACCGTGCCATTGGTTAGTTCCGCTCTTGGTAACGAGTTGCACTTCGCCGCCACTTCCTCGTCCACTGGCTGCAAGAGGATTTGCGGTCTGTGCGCCGAACTCCTGGATTGAGTCCACCGGAGCGTCTCCCACGGTTGCGAAGGCTTGTCCCGTCGCAAAGTCGTTCACATCCAGTCCGTCCAAAGTCACATTGGTTTGGTCGGTTCGGGCGCCAGTCACTGCGCCCGCACGACTCCCGTTGCTATCATTCGCACTGTTTGTATCTACAACACCGGGCAGAAGATCCAGCAGGCCGGTGGGCGACTCCCGCCCTTCGATAGGGAGCTCATGCACCCGGTTCATGTCAAAAGTGCTCCCGATTACGGTGTCCGTTGTATCGAGCGAGACCGCAGAACCCTGGACATTGACCTCGACCACTTGGGTCACTTTGCCGATTTCCAGCTCTGCGTTTTGTGTGCGCGTGGAATTCACTGCAATGTAAATATTGGCGACTTGGAATGTCTCGAAGCCGTCCTTGGTGAAGATCAGCTTGTAGCCAGGGCCCGGCAAGACTTTCGGAAAGGTGTAGGCGCCCACCGCATTCGTCTTCGTCTCGTAGGAAGCGTTGGTGCGAGTGTCCACCAGCTTTACAGCTACATCCGGAATGACAGCACCTGTCTTGTCACTTACCACCCCGGCCAGTGCAGCCACTTCCTGAGCCACAAGTGATCCCGGAACGGCGATAATCAACGAAAACACGGCCAGAGCAGCGACAATTATCCTCTTCATGAGGGTGAATTCCTTTCTGTGAACCCGAGCAAATTTCCTTAGAGGGCGAAAGCACCGTTTGCTAGCTTCTAACGCAGTTTTCCACCCACTCCCGGCAACCGGCAAATTGGAGACGAGCCAAAATAACTAAGTCTTTAGAATCAATCACATATACGAATCGCAAGACGCCCGCGTGGAGTGCTCTTTAGACCGAAAACCCAGCCCGATCTACAGATTACTGGGAGGGTATATGAATTATTGTAGAGGCCATCCCCTCAGCCGGTACGTCCATCCGTTCTTGACCCGGCCCCGCCTCAACGGTACAGTCTGAAAAGTAGAGGTGTTTTCATGGCTGGCGGCAATAACAATTATGTGAAATTTGGTGCGGCGATCCTTGTGGTTTTGCTTGCGCTCGGTTATCTGGCCTACACCGGCGTGCAGGAGAGCAAGAGCTACTACGTGACCATCAAAGAACTGCGCGGGATGGGTGATGCCGCCTATGCCAAGCGCCTGCGCGTCGCCGGCAACGTGCAGCCCGGATCTATCAAGCGCAGTGGCACCAAACTGGATTTTGACCTGGTGGAGAACGACCAGGTTTTGCACGTCTCTTATCGCGGGACGGAGCCGCCACCAGACACCTTCAAAGACAACTCCCAAGCCATGGCATCGGGGCGATTCGATCACGATGGAGTTTTCCACGCGACGGAGATTCAGGCCAAATGCGCCTCGAAGTATGCGCCAGCGCAACCGGGGACCCCTGCGAACGGCACGCCCACCAGTGAGCCCACGAAAAGCATGTCTCAGGTTCAGGGCGCGCCGGCAGCAGCGAACTAGGCGGATGCGATCACAAACAGCCCGTGGCGTTCCAGGCTCCTGTGGAACACGCTTTTCTCAGGTGCAGCTCCGTGCATAGATCTTCTTCCTTAGGTACACTCAGGGGCAGAGTAAGGAATCTTTTCGCGTACTTGTGCCGCCTGTGATCAG
>Ga0335085_10004162_pt1 | contig 24198 bp, 17 predicted proteins | sample Lox_Sample_45_FD_206712 | JGI IMG/M metagenome (GOLD analysis project Ga0335085, IMG submission 206712) | Soil microbial communities from Loxahatchee National Wildlife Refuge, Florida, United States - Lox_Sample_4.5 | ecosystem: Environmental > Terrestrial > Soil > Wetlands | place: USA...
CCGCTCGCTGCTGAGCGAGCGCTATGCCTCCTACATCGTCACGGCGGTGAACGCCACGGATTACACCCTGCACCTGAAGCCTTCCGAGCTGATCGACTTGAAGGCCGATACGGTGAAACGGTCTATCGACACGATCAGCAACCGCATCAACGAGCTGGGTGTGACCGAGACGTCGGTGCAGCAGTACGGGCAGGCGGGCGCGGACTACGAAATCCTAGTGCAGCTTCCAGGCGTCGACGATCCGGCGGAGGCGCGCCGGTTGATCAACACGGCGGCTGTCCTGGAGATCGACGAAGTCAAGGACGGGCCGTTCGCGAGCAAGGACGCGGCGCTGGCACAGCACGGCGGCGTTTTGCCGCTGAACAGCAAGCTGGTGCAACAGGTTCCGCGCGGCGGCAACGTGGGCGACTGGTACCTGGTGGGCAAGAGCCCGGTGATCGGGGGCCGCGAGATGCGCAACGCGCGTCCGGGGCAGGACGAGTTTCAGAAATGGGAGACCAACTTCACTCTGTCGCCCGACGGCGGCAAGCGCTTTGGCCGGTTTACGGAGGCGAATATCGGCAACCGCCTGGCGGTGGTGATGGACAACAAGATTGTCAGCGTCGCCACGATTCAATCGAAGATCGAGGATTCCGGGCGCATCACCGGGTTGGGCGGCGAGCAGGAAGCGGAGGACTTGGCGCGGTTCCTGCGGTCGGGATCGCTGCCGGCGGGCGTGCAGACGCTTTCGGAGCAGTCCATCGGGCCCTCGCTGGGCGCGGATTCGATTCACGAAGGGTTCATCGCGGGTATCGCCGGGCTGATCGCGGTGATCGCGGTGATGCTGGTTTACTATAAGCGTAGTGGCGTGAACGCGGTACTGGCGCTCATCCTGAACACGGTCATCCTGCTGGCGGCCATATCCTACTTCCACGCGGTGCTGACGCTGCCGGGAATCGCGGGCGTGATTCTAACCATTGGTATGGCGGTCGATTCGAACGTGCTGATCTTCGAGCGCATCCGCGAAGAGTTGCGGACGGGCAAGAGCGTGGTGGCGGCGGTGGACACCGGCTTCAACAAAGCCTGGTGGACGATTGTGGACACTCACGTCACGACGGTGGTATCGTGCGCGTTTCTGTTTCTGTTTGGCGAAGGTCCGGTGAAGGGGTTTGCGGTGACGCTGACGATCGGTCTGATCGCGAACGTATTCACGGCGGTGTTCGTGTCGCGGACGATCTTCGAATACGAACTATCGGGGCGGCGCAGCATGGAGGCGTTGAGTATTTAACGGTTTTGCCTGCGCGGGCGCGATTTTTGTCCCGCGCGCGTGGCTGGACGGGGAACAAAACTGCGAGGGCTGGTGTCGAATGGTACGTAGAACACCAGAAAGCAAGAGTTGGCCGCTTTTCCCTCGGAGCGGATTCCGGGCTTGAAAGTTTTGGGCCTGAGGACACGAGACGATGGAATTATTCAAGAACACCAACTACGACTTTCTGGGCAAGAAGTGGCCCTTCATTATCGCGTCACTGGTGCTGACCGCGGCCGGTTTCACCAGCATCGCGATCCGGGGCGGGCTGAACTATGGGATCGACTTCAAAGGCGGGGCGCTGATGACGGTGAAGTTTTCGGGACCGCCTCCGGTGGAAAAGATTCGCTCGGCGATGTCGCACTCCCCTTCCATCAAGGGCGACGTCAGCGTGCAGAACATTTATGGCTCCGGCGCGGAGAACGAAGTTGAAATCGGCACCGAGCTGACGGACGAAAAGCAATTGAACCTGAACCGGCAGGCAATGGAGCAGGCGCTTGCCACGAATTTCGGGCAACCGGGCGGAAAGATCGATATCAACAACGTGGGTGCGGGGGCGCTGGCAGACCGGCTGCGCGATCCGCTGGCGCGCGCCGGGGTACCGATGAGCGACCAGCAACTGCAAACGCTGGCAAAGGGCATCACGGATTATCGCGACAGCCGCTACTCGGGGTTGATCACCAGTTTCACCCAGTTGCAAGGCGTACCGGGCATGAATACTGCTATTATGAACACTCTCCAACAAGAGAGTTTCATATCGCCATATCACGTGGTGCAGGTCTACACGGTGGGACCGAAGGTCGGCGCGGAGTTGCGGAACAAGGCGGTGATGGCCACGTTGTATGCCCTGGCGGGCATGCTGGTATACATCGCGTTCCGCTTCGAATGGATCTACGGATTGGGCGCGGTGATTGCGTGCTTCCACGACACCCTGATCACCATTGGCCTGTTTTCGATTTTCAACGAACAGATTTCCATGACCGTGATCGCGGCCCTGCTGACGTTGGTGGGCTATTCGATGAACGACACGATCGTGATCTTCGACCGCATTCGGGAGAACCTGAAGATCTCGCGGCGGGAGCCGCTCGAGCAGGTGATGAACCGCGCGGTGAATCAGACCTTGAGCCGGACGGTGATGACGTCGGGACTGACCTTCCTGACGGTGATCGCACTCTTCCTGTTCGGCGGTCCGGTATTGCACGGCTTTTCGTTTGCACTGGTTTGTGGCATTATCGTGGGGACATATTCGTCGGTGTTCGTAGCGAGTCCGATTGTCCTTTTCTGGCACAACTACGTGGACACGCGAAAGAAGCGGACAGCGCCGGTGGTAGCGGCGCCGCGGCCGGAGGCGGCCGTGCGGAAGACGCCCACGAAGGCAGCCCGGTAATCGCCGGAAATGGGCCATGAGTTCTAGACCGCGCAGGAGCGTCCCGGCATGGGGCGGGCGCGGCGCAAGAAAGGAAAACGTCGCATGTTCGAGCAAACGTTTGTAGGGGTAGGGAACACGAAGAAGAGCTGGACCGTATTGGTGGCCTTCATCGCCCAGATCGTCTTCCTCACGGTGTTGGTGATTATCCCGATGATCTGGTTTGACGTGCTTCCGATGGCAACTTTGACGAGCTTCCTGGTGGCGCCGCCTCCGCCGCCACCACCTCCGCCACCGCCGGCTGCGGCTCCGCAGGTCAAGGTCGTGAAGATTATTCCGCGGCAATTCGACGCCGGCAAACTGATGGCTCCGAAAGTCATCCCCAAAGAAGTCGCGGTGATTAAAGAAGAAGAGCTGCCGCCGGCTTCGGGTGTGGGCGGCGTAGTGGGTGGCGTTCCCGGCGGCGTGCCGGGCGGCACTCCGGGTGGCGTGCTGGGTGGCATTATCGGGTCGGTGCCGACCGCGGCTCCGCCTCCTCCGCCTCCGCCGGTGAAGAAGGAAGAGAAGCCTCCCACGCCGCAGCGCATCAAGGTGGGCGGCAATGTGCAGCAGGCCATGCTGATCGCGCAACCGCATCCGGTCTATCCGCCGCTGGCCAAGCAGGCGCGCATCCAGGGCACGGTGGAGTTGAACGCGGTGATCGGGAAGGACGGCACGGTGCAGAATCTCAGCGTGGTCAAGGGCCACCCGCTGCTGGTGCAGGCGGCGCTCGACGCGGTGAAGCAGTGGCGTTATAAGCCGACGCTGCTGAATGGAGAGCCGGTGGAGGTGCAGACCACCATCGACGTGAACTTTACGTTGAGTCAGTAGTAACCCGGCGATCCGGCAGGAACGTCGGTAATTAGTAACCAAATTCAACTCGCAGGAGAGAGAGAAGAATGTTTTTGCATTTGCATGTGCATGTATGGTCGCTTTTTTTGCTCCAGGATTCCGGCAGCGTAGGTTGGGACCCGGTACACCTGTGGGCGCAGATGGGCGCACTGGCAAGAGCGGTCGTCATCGGTCTGTTCATCATGTCGGCCTATTCCATCGGCGTCATGATTGACCGCCTGATGGCTTACAGCGCGGCCCGCAAACAGTCGCGTCAGTTCGCGCCGGCGGTGGCCGGGGCGCTGCGCGAAGGCAAGCTGGACGAAGCCGTGAAGATTGCCGACCGCTACAAGAAGAGCCATCTGGCGAAGGTAGTAGTGGCAGGTCTGCAGGAATTCCAGGCGCACCAGCTCAGCTCCGAGATTCCCGGCGAGGAAATCGAAGCTTCCAAGCGCGCTCTCGAACGCGCCGAGGCGATCGTGCACGCCGAACTGAAGCGCGGCGTCAGCGGCCTGGCGACGATCGGTTCGACCGCCCCATTCGTGGGACTGTTCGGAACGGTGGCGGGCATCATCAACGCGTTCAAGGGCATTTCGACCGAGAAGTCCACCGGTCTGGGCGCGGTGGCAGGCGGTATTTCGGAAGCCTTGGTGACCACGGCTATCGGTCTGTTCGTGGCGATCCCGGCGGTCTGGATGTTCAACTACTTCACCAACAAGATTGAAGCCTTCGACGTGGAGATGGGGAACTCCAGTTCCGAGTTGATCGACTACTTCCTGAAGCGTTCGCAGCGCGGGGCGAGCGCCCGCAAGTAGGCGGCGCCGTTCCAGTGTTGTTGTTGTAAGAATCCAGCGAGTTGAGGAAGGGGCCTTGCGCGAGCAGGGCCCCGCTTCCGCAACTTCAGGGAGAGATGGCAATGGCCGAGGATAAAGAAAAAAAATATAAAGCGCCGCCGCCGGTTGCGGATATCAACGTCACCCCCATGGTGGATGTGATGCTGGTGCTGCTGATCATCTTCATGGTCATAACGCCCATGCTTTCCAAAGGCGTGAGCGTGGAGTTGGCAAAAACCAGAAATCCCATCGCGATGCAGGCGGCCGACAAGAGCGACGCGATCGTGGTAGCGGTCACGCGCGACGGGAAGACCTTCCTTAATACCACTCAAACGCCGGCGGAAGATCTGCCGCCAAAGGTGAAGGATTTGCTGACGAACCGTCTGGACAAGACCGTGTTCATCAAGGCGGATGCGCGGGCGCGCTACGAGAAGGTTGTGGATGTGGTGGACAACCTGCGCGCAGCGGGAGTGGACAACGTCGGTCTGCTGACCGAACAGATTCAGGAACAGCATCCGTCCGGCTCGGGCGGAGCGGCGCCGTCCGGACAGTAACCGGCGGACAACAAGGATTTGCGGCCCCGCGGACGGCGGAGCCAAAGGAGCGATTTTTATGGGAATGGCAGTCGGCGGACAAGGCGGTCCGAAATCCGATATTAATATGACCCCGATGATCGACGTGCTGCTGGTGCTGATCATCATCTTCATGGTGATCACACCGCTGACGCCGAAAGGACTGGAGGCGCTGGTGCCGCAGCCGCCGCCGCCGAACCAGCCCCCGAACCAGTCGGATACGCGCACGGTGGTGATTACGGTGAACGCCGACAAATCGTTCATGATCAACCAGGACATGATCGACGACGCGCACCTGGGATCGCGCCTGGAAGAGATTTTCAAGACGCGCGCGGAGCGGGTGGTGTTCGTGAAGGGCGATCCGAGCCTGGATTTCATGTACGTGGCGAAAGCAATCGACATCGCGCACGGGGCGGGCATCGATAAAGTGGGCTTGATGACTGCGAAGGTGGAGGCCGGACAGTAATCATGCGGACGCACAAATGGACGTTGCTGTTGGCCGTGGCCGGGGTCGCCGTGCTCGGTACAAGCTGCAAGCAGTTGCAGTCTCGCGATCAGCTCAACAAGGGCGTGCAGGCGTTCAAGAACGCCCAGTATCCGGAGGCGGTGGAGAGCTTCAAGCGTGCCGTGGAACTGGATCCCGGTTTTGCGGCGGCGCGGCTCTACCTGGCCACCGCATACATGCAGCAGTACATTCCGGGCGCCGATTCGCCGGAAAACAACCAGATGGCGCAGGCAGCGCACGACCAGTTCATGAAGGTGCTGGAGCAGAATCCGAAGGACAAGGTGGCGATGGCTTCGGTGGCATCGCTGTACCTCAACCAGAAGAAGTGGGATGAGGCGCAGCAGTGGTACGAGAAGCTGATCTCCGTGGATCCGAGCAACGCCGATGCTTACTACAGCCTGGGGTTCATCACCTGGTCGAAGTGGTACCCGGTCTACGGGACGGCGCGCGCCAACATGGGCATGAAGCCGGAAGATCCGGGACCGATCAAGGACAAGAAGGTGCGCGAGGAACTGAAGGCCAAGTGGACTCCTGTGATCGATGGCGGGCTGCAGGCGCTCGACAAGTGCTTGCAGATCGACCCGACCCGCGACGACGCGATGGCTTACGAGAACCTGCTGGTCCGTGAGCGCGCCGATCTGGCGGACGACAAAGCGGAGTACGAGAAGCAGGTCAAGGTTGCCGACGATTGGGTGCAAAAGGCCCTGGCCACCAAGAAGTCCAACGCCGAGAAGAAGTCCCAGACGGGCGGCGGCATCACGACGGACGCGCCGAAATAGGCCGGACGCAGCTCTGAGCGATTGACGAGCGCTGAGCGGGAGTGGGGGATTGCGAGTCCCCCGCCCCGACTCAGCGCTCTTTGTTTTTTTGGGAAGAGGGGCCGGCCTCTCCCGAACAGGCGGGACCAGGTGCGGCCGCTCCCTCTGGTCGCGGCTCGGTTTGCGCAGAGCCATCGGGCACTCCTGACGCTCACGGCAGTGAAATCGCGTCTTCGCTTTTCTGAAACGTGAATTTCGCGGCATTATAATAAGTAATGGCGTCAGAGTCTGAAGGCAACTCGGGAGCAGTACTGGAGCCGGACCCTGTAGAACGCCTGTATCGCGAGCTGGAAGCGAAGATCCGCGAGTACCGCCCGAACGACGATCTCAGCATCCTGCAGCGCGCCTATCGCTTCGCCAGCAAATGCCACGAAGGGCAGACCCGCGATTCGGGCGAGCCGTACATGATACACCCAATCCAGGTGGGGCACATCCTCGCCGAGATGCGCATGGACACGGTGGGCATGGCGACGGGGTTGCTGCACGATGTCGTGGAGGACACCAGCGTTACGGTCGACCAAGTGCGGAAGGAGTTCGGCGAGGAAGTCGCCCGCTGCGTAGACGGCCTGACGAAACTGAGTAAGCTGGACTTCTTCTCCGCCGAGGACCGTCAGGCGGAAAGCTTCCGCAAAATGCTGCTGGCGATGGTGGAGGATATCCGGGTCATCATCGTCAAGCTGGCCGACCGCATGCACAACATGCGGACGCTGGGGTTTCTGAACGCAGAGCGGCGCGAGCGGATCGCCCGCGAGACCATCGAGATCTACGCGCCGATCGCGCACCGGCTCGGGATGGGCAAGGTGCGCAGCGAGTTGGAGGATCTCGCCTTCCAATACCTGGAACCGGACGCCTACCGCGACATCGTGCAGGCCATCGAATCGCGGCGGCATTCGAACGAAGAGTTTCTGGCGGAGATCCGCAAGACGGTGGAATCGGAGCTCCGGCACGAGGCGATTCCGGCGCGGGTGGATGGGCGCGTGAAGCGTCCGTACTCCGTGTTTCTGAAGCTGCGACGGCAGAAAATCACGGTGGACCAGGTCTATGACTTGCTGGCCTTCCGCATCGTGACGGACTCGGTGAAAAACTGCTATGCCGCGCTGGGCGTGATCCACAACAAGTGGCGGCCGATTCCGGGACGTATCAAGGACTTCATCGCCATTCCGCGGCCGAACCTGTACCAGTCGCTGCACACATCGGTGGTGGGGCCGCACGGGCAGACGTTCGAAGTGCAGATCCGGACGGAGGAGATGCACCGGATCGCCGAAGAAGGCATCGCGGCCCACTGGAAGTACAAGGAAGGGCGCAAGGGTCCGGCGGCCGACGACCAGCGCATCGCGTGGCTGCGGCACCTGGTGGAGTGGCAGCGCGACGTGCAGGATTCGACCGAGTTCATGTCGACGCTGAAGGTGGATCTGTACCCCGAAGAGGTTTACACCTTCACGCCGCGCGGCAAGGTTCTGGTTCTGCCGCGGGACGCCACGCCGATCGACTTTGCTTACGCCATTCACTCGGACGTGGGCCATACGTGCGTGGGCGCGAAGGTGAACGGACGGATCGTGCCGCTGCGCTCACCGCTGCATAACGGCGACATCGTGGAGATCATGACGCAGCCCGGCCACGAGCCGAGCAAGGACTGGCTGGCGTTCGTCAAGACCTCGCGCGCGCGCAACAAGATCAAGCACGTGATCAATGCCAGCGAGCGCGCCAAGGCGATTGAAATCGGGCAGAAGTATCTGGACAAAGAGGCGCGGCGTCTGGGAGTGCAACTCGGCAAGTTCAGCAAAGGCGACATGGAAAAGGTCGCCGCCGAGTACGGGTACAGCAAGATGGAGGATCTGCACGCGGCTCTGGGCTACGGCAAGTTCTCGGCGCGGCAGGTGCTGACCAAGATCGCGCCGGGGATCGTGAAGGACGAGCCGGCCGAAATGAAGCCGGCCACGGCCGAGCCGTCGTCGCCCTCTTACTTGCCGCCCAATGCAGCGGCCCGGCAGCGCGATGGCGACGGGGTCATCAAGGTGCGCGGCTCGGACGATCTGCTGGTGTACCGCGCGAAGTGCTGCAACCCGATCCGCGGCGAATCGATTGTGGGCTACGTGACGCGCGGCAAGGGGGTGGCGGTGCATTCCAAGATGTGCCCCAACGTGCAAAACCTGATGTATGACGTCGAGCGCAAGATCGAAGTGGAGTGGGCGCGCGCGGCCGATGACGCGTTTCCGGTGCGCATTACGGTCCACACCGACGACCGGCCCGGCATGCTCAACCAGCTAACCGGCGTGCTTTCGGACGAGAGCACCAACATCCGCAGCCTGGAGGCTCGCACGGCGCTCGATCACGATGGCGGCGTGGTGGAGATGACGGTGGATGTGCGCGACAAGAAGCAACTCGAGAAACTGGTTTCGGCGATGCGGCGCATCTCCGGTGTGCGCGACGTGGAACGGCTCTTTAACTGAACATGGCATTCTCGACCGATCCTGAACACATTGCCATTTCCAAGTCGAAAGGCATCAAGATCGACTGGAAAGATGGCCATCATAGCGAGTACGGGCTACAGTACCTGCGCGATAAGTGTCCCTGTGCGGCCTGCACGGGCGCGCACGGCACGCCTCCTCGGCAGCCGGAAGCGAACAATCCGTTCCAGATGTACAAGCCGGCGCTGAAGATGCTCGGCGTGGAGCCGGTGGGCAACTACGCTATCCGCATCAACTGGAGCGACGGCCACTCGACCGGCATCTACTCGTACGAGCATTTCCGCGAGATCTGCCAGTGCGAGGAGTGCGCCCAGCAGCGCGTTTGAGCGCTACTGGCCCGTCACGGTAATCGAGAGAAGGTTGCCCGCGAGGTCCCACGTGTAGGTGACGACGCGGCCGTCGCCGAATTTCACCTGCGTTAGGCGATTGAGGGCGTCGTAGGTATAGCTCGCCGTGCTGTTGGGTGTGAAACCGGATCCGATGACGGAGAGCGGTCCGCTCACGGCGGTTTGCGAATTGCCCGCGGCGTCGGTGGCGGTGACGCGTACCACGGCGATTCGAGTGGGAGCGATGGTGGCCGGGACGATCCAGGTGTAGGACTGCGTGGTGCCGGAGAGGCCTGCGGCCAGCGAGGTGGCGAAGGTTTTGCCGCCGTCAGTGGACAGGTCCACGGCTTGGCCCGCGACCCCGATATTGTCGTCCGACTGCCATTGGATACGGTAGTTGGTGCCGCCTGCGATCACTTCGCCTCCCACCGGCTTGAGCAGCGTGAGGGTGGGCGACTCGGTGTCGGTGACCTGGCAGGCGTTGGTGTCGTTTTGCAGCGACACGCGATAGCTTCCCAAATTGGCGCTGAGGTCGCGCACCAGCAGCGTGTAAGTGCCGGTGGATGCGGCCAGCGATTTCAACTGTCCACCGGCACCCGAAGCGCGCAGGGTGCCCGAACCGTCGTACAACTCGCCGTACGGAGCATAGTTGCCGGATCGTTGCGTGAGGCGAATGTCCATCTGGTTGTCGGCGGTCGCGGGGAAGGTGTAGGTGTCCATCTGGCCCGGAAGGGTCACCAGGCGGAGGCTGCTCTGCCCGCAGGTCAACGCGGTGGGCGTGCAAGGATTATTCGGACGCTGATAGGCGACGGTGAACGATCCGGTCTGCCCGATGGAACTGGAGGGGCCCACGATCACCAGATAATTGCCCGTCGCGGAAGCTTTCTGGCTGATGTTCGGCGATGTCGAGAGGCGCGCGCCGGTGGGATCATAGAGTTCGATCGACGGTGAGAAGTTGGCGGCCAGCGGAGTGAAGATCAGGCGCATGAGGTCGCCGGCATTGACCGCGGCGGAGTAGTAGTGGAACTCGTTGTCGGCGCTGAGAGAGGTGGTGGTCGAACCGCCGCAATTGAGCTGAGCAGCGCCGGCGGGGTTGTTCAGCAGTTGCCAGGAGAGCGCGTAAGCTCCGCCCGTGCGGGGAGCCGATGGTCCGACGATAACGGTGTAGTTGCCGCTGGCCGCGACGTTACGCGAAAGCGAGTACGTGCTGGCGTTGAGGCGCGTGCCGGCCGGATCGTAAATCTCCATCAGGGCGGTGAAGCCGGAATTGAACGCGGCGCTGCGCACCAGCAGCGAATCGCCGGCCGAGGCCGGGATCGTGTACGAGAGGAATGGCGTGGCGGCGCTGATGACGCCCGGTGTGGTCTGGCCCTGCGGCGGCGAGGTTCCGCAAGCGTTGACGGTCCGGAGCAAGTCGAGATCGAAGGGGCCGCCGGCGGGGTTGGGACTGTTGTCGGCTGCGACCACGGTGTAGGCTCCGCCAGCGGGCTGGGGCACGTCGATGCCGGTGAAGTTGGCATTGATGGGAGCGCCGACCGGATTGCCAGCCGGATCGTAAACGGAGAGCGATGGCTGCAACTTGCCGGTGATGTCCAGCATGCGGAGGCTGAACGATTCGCCGGGATTGGCGTTGTAGGTGTACACCGACGTGGTGAGCGGCTGCGAGAAGGCCGCATTGGCCAACGCGCCGCAGTTCAGCGTTCCGGCGCTGCAGGGCTTATTCAGCCGGATGGTGGCGAGCGAGTAATTGCCGATCTGAGAATTGTCGTAACCATCCGTGACGACCAGGGTGTACGCGCCAGCGGCGCCAGACGTGAAGTTGACCTGGCCGACATTGGTCGTGCTCAAGAACTGCACGGCATTGCCGGATGGATCGTAGATATCGACGCGCGGGCGGAAGAGGCTGGCGCTGTTGTGATCGGTGCGCAGCAGGCGCACGAGATAGTTGTCGCCCGCCGCAGCGGTGACGGAATAGAGATTGCTTGCCAGTAGTCCGGCAATCGAGCCGTTCACGAGCGAAGAGCAGGTGAGCGGCGTCTGCGTGCTGCACGGCCGGTTGAGGCGGCTGAAGCCGAGCGTGTAACTGCCGGTGTTGAGACCAGTGGCGACGTCGGTGACGATCACGAGGTAGGATCCCGATATCTTGGCGGTGAAGGTCCCATTGGAGGAAGCATGGCCTGCGGTGGTGCCGGCTTGAATCGCCGTGACGAAGTTACCTTGCGGATCGAAGACGGCCGCGCGCGGAACGAAGGTGCCATCCGTGCCGACGCTGGCGGTCCGCAGATTGATGAGATCGCCTGCCGCCGCGGCAATACCGTAGGCATCGATTTCGAGCGGGCTGACAATCGTGCCCTGCACGGCCGTGCCGCAGGTCAGGTTCTTGGCATTGTTGCACGGCGCATTCAGGCGGGTCAGCGAGAGGGAATAGCCGCCGGTCTGGTTGGATTGATCGAAGACGACAATGGTCACGGTGCCGGCGGTGGGCACTGGAAAGATCATGTTGGCAAGCTGCAGCGGCGCGATGTTCACGGCGGCCGGAGATCGGCCATCGGTCTGGATAAGGATGTGGCCGTCGGGGCCATAGGCGAACATCGCCGGTAAAAAGCCCTTGGCATAAGGGGCGATTTCGCCGATCAGGGCTTCCACAATATCGCCCGCGTTCACCTGGAATTGGAAGGTGGAGAGTTGCAGCGGCGCGGCGATCTGGCCGAGCGCCGATACGCCGCAGTTGAGCGTGCCGGAGTTACAGGGCCGGTTGAGATTGGTGTAGACGATCGCGAAGTTACCGGTCGCTGAACCGCGCACCTGAATGGTATAAGTGCCGGTAAGTGGCATATCGTACTCGCCGGCATAAGTAGCGCCAGCGGTGAAGGAAGATGGCCGCGGCTGCACTACATTGTTATTCAGGTCGGTGATGGCGACTTGAGTCAGTTGGAAATTGGTATTGGAATCTGTGTCCAGAAGGCGCAGCAGGATGGCGTCGCCGGATTGCACGGTGACATCGAAGAAGGCCAGGCCGGTGGTGGGGATAGTGGCATTCGTCACCACGCCGCAGCTTAGCGGAATCCCCGGAACCTGTTGGGCAACAGCTACCGGTGCGAGCAGGAGCAAAAGGGCGAACCGTCTCAACGGTCCCTCCCGCCGGTAGCGAACGTACAGTTCGCTACGCCTTCCATGAAGCAGGCACCCGCGCCGGACAGTTTCAGGCCGAGCGACGGCGCGGGCGGCCAGAGGTACAAGAAGCCCGGCAGTTTCAGGCGCAGATCCGGGAATAAGTAGTCGCGGCCAGTGAAGAGCAGGCCGTCGCCATCATCCACCCAGCCGCGCTCGCCGTGCGCGCGGAACAGGTTGGGGACGGATTCCATCGAGGACACCAGGCGGCCCAGCGGATCGTAGCGGTAAGCATTGACCACGCCCTTGCTGGTGGAGATGGCCACGACGTTGCCCTCGCCATCGAAGTGATAGAAGTACGGAGTGCCGTCGCTCGTCACGGCCCATGCCAGTCCGAGGCCGTAGATGTACCAAGCGATCGGGTTGTTGGACCCGTCCACTTGCGCCACTACGCGCGGCAGGCCGCCGGATGGGTCGTAGACGAGGCGGGCGGCGGAGGTCGTTACCCGCAGCCCTTCGGAATCGTAGGTGTAAGTGTTGGAGGCACTGCCGGAGACAGAGGACAGCCTTTCGAAGGCATCGTAGGTGAGAGTCAGGCTGGCTGAAGCGGTGAGGTCCTGGCCGGCGTCGTACTGATAAACGGAGCCGTCGCTGCGGCTGGTGGGATGGTTGGCAGCGTTGTAACTGATCGTGTACGACGGCAGGGCGGGGAGCGCCGCGACCGGTTCCAGGGCGCTGACGGCCGTCCGATTGCCCGCCGCATCCAGCGTGTAGCGATAGCCGGCTACGGGAGTGCCGTCTGCCACCGTGCTGACGATGGCGCGGAGACGGTGGGCGCTGTCGTACTGATAGATTGTCACTGGGCCGTTTGAAATGCTGACACTCAGTGGCCATCCGGCGGCGTCGTAACTGTACACGGCAGTATCGCCCTGCCAGTCGGAGACCTGGGTGAGACGATTGGCCTGGTCGTATTGATAAGTGACGGCCTTATTGCCTGGCAGCGTGATGCCGGCAAGCAGTCCTGCGCTGTTATACGTGTAAGTCAGTTGGTTGCCGAACGAGTCGGTGTACCGGGTCAGGCGGCCGAGCGGATCGGAAACCCGCCCGGAGGAGTCGTACGTGAGTTGCGAACTACCGTTAGCCACGGCGGATGGGCGCAAGCCGGAGGCGTAAGTAGCGGATATGGTACTGCTGGCCGGATCTGTCCGCGAAGTCGGCCGCGCCGCGTTGTCGTATTGGTATGCCCAATTGCCGCCCATCGCGTCCACAAACGCAGAGAGCAGGCCGTCCGAGCCATACTGGTAATTTGTGGCGGCGCCCAGTGCATTTGTGAGGCTGGCGATCTGTCCCGCCGGTGTTCGCGTGGCCGTGAAGCCGCCGCCCAGCGGATCGCTCACGGAGATCAGGTTGCCCGAGCCATCATACGCAAACGTGTAGACATTGCCGCGCGGATCGGTGACCGTAGCTGGGACGTTGGCAGTGTAAGTCGCGGTCCATTTGCCACCCGCAGCATCGGTTGCAGAAATCAAGTTGCCGCTAGCATCGTAGGAAAAAGTCGTTGTATCGCCCAATGGGTCCACGACCTGGATTCGATGGCCGGCTGCATCATACGCGTAACTCAGCGTGCTGTTATAGGAGTCAGTTACGGCCAACAGTAAGCCATTGGCGCTCGACGTGTACAGAAAGTAACTGTTGCCGCAGGGGCCGAACGAGGATACCGCGGAGAATCCGCAGTAAGTCACCTGGACCTGATCTGGGCTTTGCGGCGTGCCATAAACACGCACGGCGCCATCCGGCGTAACGACCGTCGAGACTGAAGTGAAGGGTGGGTCGGACAGCCAGCCGATGGTCGTTGTTCCGCCGCCATAAACTATGCCAGTAAGATTGCCGTTGGCATCGTATTGGTAACCGATCGTCTGCCCGTCCAGATTGGTCTGCTGGGCGAGATGGCCGTCGCCGGTGTAAGTGAAGCTGGCAGTCCGCCCAACGGCATCGGTAAGCGAAGCAATATGTCCGCTGCCGTCATTGGTGAAGCTGACCGCCCGACCGCGATAACTTGCCGTTGCCAGGTCACCGGCCGCATCATAAGCCAGACTAACCGTCGTGACGCCGGACTCCTGAATCGCCATCAGCAGGCCTTGGGCGCTGAAAACCCGGGTGGTCTTGGACCCCGGAGTGGCCAGCGTAAGGCTGCCATCGGCGTTGAGCGTCAGGGTGTCGGTGGTCGAGGTGACAGCGAAATAGCCGGTCCCGGCTGACCCGGCCGAGAATCCCGGCGCAAACACCTCGGTCGCTCCCGATCCGCGGGTCAGCGCCAGAGTGCCGTCGCTCTGAGTGGTCAGCCGGTCCCCCAGATTGAACGACCAGCCGACCCCGAACGCGCCACCTTGCAGGTTATCGGAGTTATAAGATCGCTCTAAGGAAAACGGCGCGCCCGGACCCCCGAGAGTCAGGTCGGTCACCTTGATATATGCAGTCAGATTGGCCAGGTTGATTGCTAACTCTGGATAACCTTCGCGGCTGCACGCAGCGCCCCGGCAGAAGGTATCGAACGCGGTATATCGATTCTCGCGCGGCCCGCCGAAGCCCATTTGGGCGCAGTCACGGCAAGCTCCGGGCGCCGTGGCGCGCATGATGGCGAATAGGAAGGTACCGTACAGCCAGAGTCTCCGGGAAATAGCGCACCACCTACAAGAAGAGAGTGTAGCAAATGCAGATAGGGCGGGAAGCGCCGCGGCGGCGCGAAGGCTACAATGGAACGTACCGGAACTACCTTTCGTCCATGCCCAAGCGAATCGCCATCGTCGAGGACGAGCAGGACCTCGCCTCGCTGATCGAGTACAACCTTTCCACACAGGGATTTCAGTCGCATGTATTGAACGGCTCGGCCGGAACCCTGCGGGCACTGGAACAGGCGCGGCCCGATCTGATTCTGCTGGACGTGATGCTGCCCGAGGTCGACGGTTTTGAGCTATGCCGCCAAATCCGCCAGTCGGAAATCCTCAGCCGCACGCCAGTGCTGTTTCTCACGGCGCGCTCCGAGGAGGTGGACCGGGTCCTGGGCCTGGAGATCGGCGGCGACGATTACATGACCAAGCCGTTCAGCCCCCGCGAGTTGATTGCGCGCGTGAAGGCCCACCTGCGCCGCGAACAGCGCGAATCCGAACCGTCGGTGCTGGAAATCGGCCCGTTTCGCCTGGACCGAACGGCCCACCGGGTTTTTCAGTCCGGCCGCGAGCTGAACTTCACCTCGACCGAGTTCAACCTGCTGGAATTCTTCCTGAGCCATCCCGGCCGCGCCTACAGCCGCGAGCAACTTCTGGATTCGGTGTGGGGCGAACAGCGCTACGTTACGCCCCGCACGGTAGACGTGCATATCCGGCGCCTGCGCGAGCAAATCGAAGCGCAGCCCGAAAGCCCGCGCTACCTGACCACTGTCCGCGGCTTCGGCTACCGCTTCGAGGATGTGGAATAATCCTCCGTCCGCGCGCCTTAATCCGCAATTCACGGCTCCTTAACCATTTGGTAACCGCCCGCTGATAAGTTGGGTCAGGAATCTGAGCGACTCATGAAAAAAATCGTGCTGATCGAAGACGATGCCGACCTGTTTTCCCTGTTGAAATACAACCTCGAAAAAGAAGGTTTCACCATGACCGGCCTGCAGACGGGAAAGGGCGCGGTGGAGTTTTGCCGGCAGGCACGCCCCGACCTGATTCTGCTCGACATCATGCTGCCCGACTCCGATGGCCTGGACATCTGCAAAGGCATCCGCAAGGACCCGGACCTGGCCGCCACGCCGGTCATCTTCCTCACCGCCCGGGCTTCCGAAACCGACCGCATCGTAGGCCTGGAAATCGGAGCCAATGATTACGTGGTGAAGCCGTTCTTCGTGCGCGAATTGATCGCCCGAATCAAGCTGCAGTTCCGCGGCACGGCGGGCGCGCAGAACGCCCCGGCGCGCGTGTTGGAAGCGGCCGGGCTGGAGCTCGATTCCTCCAGCCGGCAGGTGCGTCTGCGCGGAACTCCGCTGGCCCTCACGGCCACCGAGTTCCGCCTGCTGGAGTTTCTGATGACGCGTCCCGGGGTGGTCTTCAGCCGCGAACAGTTGCTGAACGCGGTCTGGGGACAAGACCGCGCCATCACTGACCGCGCCGTCGATGTGTACGTGTTGCGACTGCGGCAGAAGATCGAAAGCGACCCGGGCAGCCCCGTGCTGATCCACTCCGTGCGCGGCTTCGGCTACACCTTTGAGCCGCGCCGCGCGATGGCCGGAGTATAGCTCTTGGGACCTATGAACTTGTGCACTCTGCGGAGGAACGCTCCTTCGGTCGCGGCTCAACCGGCAAGCTGAGCCGCGACCATCAGGGAGCGGGCTTTCGGTGCGCTAAGGGCGCCTCAGTTGCCCGTCGCGGTATCGGCCGGCAGCGACACGCGGTTCCAATCCGGCGGCTCCACGCCCAGCAGGTTGTGGACGAAGTAGTCCTGCAAATAGTGCTGCGGAGTGAGGACTCCTACACCGTGATTCTGGCCGGGGATGTACAGCATGTCGAAATGCTTGCCGGCTTTGACCAGCGCGTTGACCACCTGCATGGTGGATGCCGGATCGACGTTGGTGTCCATCTCGCCGGCAATCAACAGCAGTTTGCCCACCAGCTTGGAAGCGTTGTCCACATTGGAGGACGCGGCGTACTGTGGGCCGATCGGCCAGCCCATCCACAGTTCGTTCCACCAGATCTTGTCCATGCGATTGTCGTGGCATCCGCTGTTCGAAACCGCCACTTTGTAGAATTCCGGATGGAACAGCATCGCGCCCATGGAATTCTGCCCGCCCGCCGACGTGCCGTAAATACCCACGCGGTTGATGTCGTAATAGGGATACTTGGCCGCAGCGGCCTTGTGCCACAGAATGCGATCGGGGAAACCGGCATCGGCCAGGTTCTGCCAGGCGACATTGTGGAAGGCCTTGGAGCGGTTGTTGGTGCCCATGCCGTCGATCTGCACCACGATGAAGCCCAGTTCGGCGAGCGCCTGCGTGCCCGGCAGCGCGCTGAAATTCTTCGGCACGAAGGACCCCTGCGGGCCGGCGTAGATCTGCTCGATGACCGGGTATTTCTTTGACGCATCAAAATGCATGGGCCGCACGATGGTGCCCCAGATGTCTGTTTTTCCGTCGCGGCCCTTGGCCACAAACACTTCGGGCGGATGGAAGCCAGCGGCCAGCCACGCGGAGTTGTCGCCCTTCTCGAGGTCCATTAACACCTTGCGATCTTCGGTGCGGCGCAATTGCGAAACCGGCGGGAGATCCACACGCTGCCAAGTGTCGACATAGTAGCGGTGGTCTTCCGAGAACGTCACCTCGTGGTTACCGTCGGCTTCGGTGTAGCGCACCAGGCCGGTGCCGTCGAAGTTGATGCGGAAATAGTGCGAGAAATACGGGTCCTGGCTGGCATCTATGCCCGCAGCCTGAAACCAGATCTGGTGGTTCTCGACATCCACGCGGTCCACCGATCGTACCACCCAATCGCCGTGTGTGATCTGTCTCTTCACCGCACCGGTGTGGCCGTCATAGAGGTAGAGATGCTCCCATCCGTCCCGCTCCGATGCCCAGATGATCTCTTTGCCGTCGTCGATATCGAAACGGAACTTTTTGCCGGTATCGGACAGGCCGGCGTTCAGCGGCCGGTAGTCGATGAATGTAGGGCTGGTTTCGTCGATCAGCGTGCGCGCCTTGCCCGTCTCGGCGTTCACCTCAATCACGCGGTACACCTGATGGCCGCGCTGGTTGTATTCGAAAGTGAAGCCGCGGCCGTCTTTCCACCACACGGGTGATGTGAGGCGCCCGTAGGCGTTCGGAAACAGCGCGTTGTCGATGGCGATTTCCTTGTTCGTGGCCACATCGAATAGCGCCGGAGAATCGACGTCCATCGCATCGCCGGGCTTCTGGTAATAAATCGTCGAGTGCTTCGGCTGGACCTGGTCCGCCGGCGACGATTCGATGTAGTGCACCTCGCGGTTGTATCCGGGCCGCGTATGATAGGCGGCGAGCCTGGTGGAATCGGGCGACCAGGCCACTGAACGGAGCGAGTAGGAGTTGCCCTCCGAACCATCCATGCTGAGCGGATGCCCGGTGCGGCTGCCGGTGGGCCGCAGAAACACATTGTAGTTTTCGATGTAGGCTTCCCACTTACCGTCGAAGGAGGCGCACACCGGTGTTTCGGGTTGGGCCGGAGCGCCGGTGGCTCCCGCACCACGACCGCCACGTCCGCCGCGACCCTGTCCCTGCGGTGCCTGGGCCGTCCGCGCAGCGCATCCGGTGGCGTTGCCGCGTCCTGCGCCGAACCCTCCCCCGCCCTGCTGCGGCGAAGGATTCACGCCATCGTTGTCGTCATCGTCCATCATCGCTGGTGCGGCCAACAGATCGTCGGGATCCGCCACGTAGGGCGCTCCGCCGCGGCCCGCGCCAGGTTGCGGAAGAGCCGCGCCGCGCGTGCATGTATAGTCGCTCAGCTTGCATGTGTAGAGGTATCCGGAGGCGCCGAATCGAATGGCATTTTCGCCATCGAGGAACGTCAGTGCCGCGGCATTGCCGGCGCCGGCAGCGCCGCGTCCCGCGCCTCCGCGACCGCCCTGCTGCGGAGCGAACGGCAGCGTCCACGCGGTGTAGTGTCCGCCGGTGGCCGATGAGATAGCCGATGCAAGCTTCTCGTGGTCGAAGGCCGGCTTCTTGGTGCCGGCTTCGGCATCCACCAGGATGAATTCGCTGCCGCCCTTCACCGAACGCGAATACCAGAAGTGATGCGTCTCGCCGATCCAAGTGGCCGTGCCTGGGACGCCGACGACGAGTCCCTGCGACTTGGCCCGCAGCGATTGCCCGCGTTCATAATCCGCTAGAGTACCTTGCGCTGAAGCGCCTTGCGCCAACAGGATTGCGCAGATCGCCGCGCCTGGCGCGTAAACTGCGAGCCATCGATTCGAGTGCTTCATGGTGGATACCGCTCCCTTCCGCGCCGCGTCCGGCGCTGCCCCATTTAAACGATTAAGTGCTTGCAGGCGATTATATCAACGCGTGACAGTCGCGGCGCATCAGCCGCGGTGTTATAAATGTTCGGCTCCATCGACTATAGAGAAAGGCTCAGGAGGCGAGGCCAGCCCCGCATCAGTAGCGGAGGCCGGACTTTCCTGGCAACGTGGAAAGGAGCGAAGACGATGAAATCCGTGATAGGAAGCTGTTTCGTGGGAGCCATGCTGATCTGCGGTGCCGGTGCTCAAGCGCCCCCGCTGACCAAGGGCGTCTCGGTGGAGATGGCGGTTGCGGGTCATGCGGTGGAGATGCGTGCCGCCGACGATCCGAACGCCACGGTCGTAGCGATTACGGCCGAGGGAAAAGTGTATGCCGGTGTCGAGCGGACCGAACCGGCTGCGCTGAGCAACCTGAACGCCGCCACTATCTATGTCAAGGCAGACTCGAAAGTGCCGTATCAGAAGGTTTTGACCGTGCTGGATGCCCTACGCGGCAAGTCGGTGGTGTTGCTGACCGCGCCTCCGGAGAACACCACGCGAACGCAGGGTTACGTGGCGCCGTACGGAGTGCAGTTGATCGTGGCGCGGTGATGAAAGCGGCGGCGTGCCGAAAGCCCCGCGTCTGAAACGCAGGTCTTCCAGGCGCCATCTTTTCGCGGTAACTGCCGGGCCGCGCTTCTGGCAATATGCAATACGAGAAAGGTCCTGTGGTGCTGACGTGCGAAGATGTGCGCTGCGTGCGGCGCGAGAATCTGAGGGAATCCGATCGAGCGCACCCGCGTTCACCGCCGCCGCACACCCTTCCTCGCCCGGCCGGCCTTCTTCTTCCCCTGCACGAATTGCAACGCGCCCGCCAGCAATCCGCGTAGGGCGTCCGCCCCAACCTTGTCCAACCGCACCAGGACACTTTCATACCCGACATAGTGGTCGGTCAGGTAATAGACCTCCGGTTCGGCTGCCACTAACTCATCCCGGCGCGCGAAATCCATCCGCACCACCAGCGACCCCGGCTCGGCGGAGCGATGCGAGGCCATGCAGGCGAACATCTCGCCTTTCACTTTCAGCGCGGGCTGCCCGAAGTATGTCGATTCTTCGACTCCTGGAAAACTGCGTCCGATCTCGCGGACCGTATCGAAAGACGCCACTCCCTATTCATACCGCAGCGCGCGAATCGGGTCGATGGCGCTGGCGCGGCGCGCAGGTAGCAGGCCGGCTCCGGCGGCCACCGCCGACAGGATCGCCAGCGCGGCCAAGCCCGTCAACAAGTCGCCCGGCTTGACACCGTAAAGCTGCGTCGCCACCAGGCGGCTCAACACGTAAGCAATAGGGAGGCCGACTGCGAGTCCGGCGCCGAGCAGCGTCAGCGACTCGCGCAGCACCATCCACACCACCGTCCCGCGGGGCGCACCCAGCGCCATGCGCAGCCCGATTTCCTTGGTGCGGCGCGCCACCACAAAGGCCATCACGCCATAGAGGCCGAGCGCTGCCAGCAGGGTCGCCAGTACTCCGAAGGCCGCCGAAAGCGTCGCCACCAGCCGTTCGGTATTCAACGTCTGGTCGAGTTGGCGCGACAGTGTCTTCATTTCGAACACCGGGATCGTTGCATCCAATTGCGCGATGCGCCGGCGCAGCGCAGCGAACATCTGGTTCGGTTCCACGGCGGTACGCACGTAAAACACCGCGGATGTCGGAAAGCCCGATTGGTTAAGCGGCACAAAGACCTGGCGATGCACGCCGTCGCGCGGCCCTTCATACAGCGAGTTGTCCACCATGCCGATGATTTCGATGGTCAGCTTGGTGCGCGGGCCGTTGCCGAATCCGAGGTGCCGGCCGATGGGGCTGCGGTTGCCAAAGAAATGCGTGGCGAACTCGCGGTTCACGATCGCGGCTTGGAAGTTGGCGTTGTCCGAGCCATCGCCCGTGTCGCGCGCATCGAAATCGCGGCCTTCGAGCAACGGCACGCCCATGGTCGAAAAGTAACCCGGCGAGACAGCGTTCATAAACGCCTGCAAGTCCTCGCCATCTTTCGCCTGATGGCCTTCGACGCTCATGGTCGAGTCCCACTCGTCGCCTGACAGCACCGCCACCGCGCAGTACCCCGCGTCTCTGACGCCCGGAATGGCGCGGGACTCTTCCAGCACTCGACGATAGAACTCCAGAATGCGCGGCGTGGAATAGCCATTCAGCGCCGGGTCCAACTGGAAACTGACCAGCTTGTCGATATCGTGGAATCCGACCTTGGTGTTTTTCAGGTTGGCCAGCGTCTGGATGAACAGGCCGCAGCCAAACAGTAGCAGGAAGGAAAATGCCACCTGCGCCATCACCAGCGCCTTGCGCAGCCGCACCGATCCGCCCGACCCGGTGACTGCGCCGCCCGCGTCCTTCAGCGTGCTCCACAGGTCGAGTCCCATGGCCTGCCACACAGGCGCCATGCCAAACAGTAGGCCGGTGAGAATCGCCAGCGCGGCGTTGAAGCCCAGGATGCGCGCATCGGGATCGGCGCGCAGCATGGCCATCTCGCTGCCGGTCGTGACGAAGCTGAGCAGCCCGCGAGTCAGCACCACCGACAGCGCCAGCCCCAGCAGGCCACCGGTGACTGACAGCACCAGGCTTTCGATCAGCAGTTGGCCCATCAACTGCCGCCGCGACGCTCCGATAGCCAAACGCACGGCCACTTCCTTCTGGCGGGCCATGGCGCGGGCGATCAGCAGATTGGCCACATTGAAGCAGGCGATCAGCAGCACCAGCCCCACCATGGCCATCAACACAATTAAGGCGGTGCCGGCGAACTGTCGCAGATACGAGAAGCCGGCGCCGGCCGGTTCCATCATCACCTTGCGCGCCAGGAATTTCTGGCGCATGAATTCGCTGGTGTCACGCATCTCCGGACGCTGCAGTTCGTCCCGTAGGATCTGTTGCAGCAGCGGCTGCAGCGAGGCCTTGGCGCGGGTCACTGAGTAGCCCGGCTTCATGCGGGCGAACATCTGCACCCACTGGCTGCGGCGGTTGCCCAGATCGTCCCAGCCCGGCGTCATCAGCGGCTTCATCTGGATGGGGATGCGGAACTGCGGCGCGCGCGATGGATCGATGCCGTTGAAGTTTGCGGCCGAGACGCCGACGATCGTCATGGGATAGTTATTGACCAACATCTTCTTGCCGATCACCGAGGGGTCGCCCGAGAAGCGCGCCATCCAATAGGGATAGCTCAGGACGACGGACGGATGGCCCTTGTAGACGCGGTCGTCCTGTTGGGGCGTGAAAACGCGGCCCAGCGCCGCGCGGACGCCGAGAGCCTCGAAATAATTCCCCGAGACCATTTCGGCCACCGCCCGTTCGGTCTGGCCGTTGAATGCGACCGAGGTGTCAGCCTCGTAGCGGCAGAAGACCGCGGAGAAAGCCTCGCCGTGCTGCTGAAAATCCTGGTACATCGGGTAAGAGGCCATGCGCATGCCGCGGTTGTTGCCCATGTGCGGCCCGGAGGTCCAGATCATCACGAGTTGCTGCGGGTCGCGCACCGGCAGCAGGCGCAATAAAAGCTGGTCCACCAAGGTGAAGATGGCGGTATTGGCGCCGATCCCCAGCGCCAAAGACGCTACCGCCACCAGGGTGAAAAGGGGACTGCGCGCCAGGCTCCGGAGGCCAAAACGAAGGTCCTGAAAAGTTCTTGGCATCACTCTTTATACGCTCCAGCGAGGCGATGGTTCGCCGTAATTCGTATACTGCCCCACACCTATAATGGTTACCGCGCCCGAACAAGCGCGCTACTGGATCTGGCACGGGCCTTGCTTACTAAATTTGAAACGAGTCCACCAGCCACCCGCTTTCTGCCGGATTCCTATCGACGGAGGACGAAATGAGTGAACAAGAAAACACTCAGAGAACCTCTCCACCGCAATCCAATGAGGTGTCCAGCGCTCCAACCGCCGGCCTCACCACTTCCGAGGCGCAAGCCCGGCTGTCAAAATATGGCTACAATGAGCTTCCCGAGAAAAAGACCAATTCGCTTTTGAAGTTTTTGTCGTATTTCTGGGGACCGATTCCCTGGATGATCGAAGTGGCGGCGATCCTGTCCGGAATTGTGCACCACTGGGAGGATTTCGGAATCATCCTCGCTCTGCTGCTGATGAATGCCGGCGTGGGGTTCTGGGAAGAATATCAGGCCGGGAATGCCATCGCCGCACTGAAGGCCAAGCTGGCGTTACGCGCCAATGTGAAACGCGACGGCGTGTGGACAACCATTGCGGCACGCGAGGTTGTGCCCGGCGACTGGATGCGAATCGGCTTCGGCGAAATCGTGCCTGCAGACGCTCAACTGCAGGAGAGCGATCCGATCGAGGTGGACCAATCCGCGCTGACCGGCGAATCGTTGCCTGTCGAACGCAAAGCGGGAGATACGGTCTATTCCGGCTCGATCGTCAGATTGGGCGAGGCGGAGACGCTCGTTCAAGCCACGGGGTCCAATACTTATTTCGGGAAAACCGCACGTCTCGTCGAGACGGCGCAGACGGTGAGTCACTTTCAACGCGCCGTCCTCAAGATCGGAGACTTCCTCATCGTCATCGCGATCGTTCTGGTCATTCTGATTCTGGCGGTAGCCCTGTTTCGCGGCGACCGGATGCTCACCAGCCTGCAATTCGCCCTGGTCCTGACAGTTGCCGCGGTTCCCGTCGCCATGCCGGCAGTCCTTTCAGTAACCATGGCCGTCGGCGCACGAAAGCTGGCCGAAAAGCAAGCCATCGTCACTCGCCTCGCGGCCACTGGAAGAACTGGCCGGCATCGACGTCCTCTGCTCGGATAAGACCGGAACACTGACGCAGAATAAATTGACTCTTGGTGACGTGTTCTCCGTGGAAGGCGTCACGCCCGCTGACGTGATTCTCGCTGCGGCGCTCGCGTCACGCGCCGATAGCCACGACCCGATTGACCTGGCAGTGCTTGGCGGGCTGAAAGACCCGCACGAGATGGATTCGTACCGAACCGTTCATTTCCAGCCATTCGATCCCGTGCACAAGCGCACGGAGGCC
>Ga0335085_10004163_pt1 | contig 24192 bp, 17 predicted proteins | sample Lox_Sample_45_FD_206712 | JGI IMG/M metagenome (GOLD analysis project Ga0335085, IMG submission 206712) | Soil microbial communities from Loxahatchee National Wildlife Refuge, Florida, United States - Lox_Sample_4.5 | ecosystem: Environmental > Terrestrial > Soil > Wetlands | place: USA...
CCGCCTCCCGCCGACGCGCTGCTCGTCTTCGCGGCTCCGCAAACGAGGTAGTTCCACGATCGCCGGCGACGCCGCGCGGCCTAGCTCGCCGACCGGACCTGGTCTCGGCTGACGTCTAGCCGCCGCGCGGCCGGCCTGCCGTCGAAGAGCACGCGGCTGAGCTCGTCTAGCTGGGCACGTGCCCGCTCGCTTCGCTCCGGCAGCAGCTCGCCGAGCCGTTCGCGAACCTGCGCGGCGCGGCTCTCGAGCTGCGTGAACTGGGCCTTCAGCCGCTCGACGTCCAGGGACTTGACGTGCTGTGTGAACTCGCCCAGGCCGAGGTCTGACATCAGCGAGTCATTCTTCGGCGAGTAGCCGACGGAGACTGTCGGCTTGCCGAGCTTGAGGGCGAACACGACATTGTGGAAGCGCGTCGCCACCACCGTAGCGGCCGGCTTCACGAGCTCGGTCAGCTCGCTGAATGTGGTGACCGGGGGAGCGACGACCCGGGACGGGTCGAGGCCTGGCCGGCACTGCCTGATGTCGGCCGCGATCTCGTCAACCACCTTCTGGTCGGCCTCGTCCCCGGGGAACAGCCGGACGCTGCGCCCCGAGTCGATCAGCCAGCGCACGAACGACTTCATCGCCGACACGTACGAGGCGTAGATCTCCTCGGCCCGGTCGCGGTCCTCATTGCCGCCGTAGTAGGCCATCACGCCCACCCCGACGGTGAGCGGATCGACCAAGGCGTCCGGATCGACCGGGAGGCTGTACACCAGGTCCGGGTAGACCGGGTCACCGGACGTGTCGAGCCCCCGCCGCCTGAGCACCTCACGCGACGCCTCGTCACGGAACGACCGGTAGCTCGCGAACCGCGCCGCCGCGGTGTGCAAGCGTGCGGTGACCGGGTTCGTCGCCGGGGTGGCGCCCACGCTGACCAGCGCTACCTTGGCCCCGAGCAGCCGACCGGTGACACTGAGCAGGAAGAGCGACCAGGGAACACCCCATGGGTTGATGGGCAGCGTGGCGTCCAGCATCCCCATTCCTGGGATGATCACCACGTCATGCCGCCTGACCCAGGCCGCTGTGCGGAAGATGTCGAGCGCCTTGCCGAGCACCTTGAGGCTGGCACCCAGCGGTCCGCCCGGCAGCGCGCGCCCCGTCTGCCACTGGATTGGCACAGTGTCGATGCCGTAGCGGTCGCGCATCCGCTCCCAGCCCATGCACATGGCGTCGATCACCGCGTCCGGCTGCTCGTCGCACAGGTAGCGGACAATGATCTCGGTCGACGTGTCGTTGCCGATGTTCCCAGAGCCGAGCAAGCCGAACAAGCCCACTCGCGGGCCCGAGCCGCTCGCCCGGCTGGTCAGCCGTGTGTTCATCACCATCTCCGTGGTCTGTCGGCCGGGCTCAGCCGGCTGCCGGACGGCCCGCGACCATTGCCGTCACGTCGATGGCCGGCTGTCTCCAGGCGGCCGGCGAGCCGGAGGTCATCAGGTGATGCGATCTCGCCCGCCGTGTCATCCATTCGGCGAGGGCCTGGTAGCACTCGCGGCGGCCGGCCGGGGTGAGCGGAGCGCGGTGGATCATCCGGACGTAGGCGCCGACGTACTCGGCGATTAGCCGCGGGACCGGGTTGAGCCAGGCATTTCCCCGCCTCGGGTCCATGTTCGCGCAGCGGGCGCGGACGTCCGGGTGCGCGCGCTCGGCGCGGTCCGGGTGGTCGCGACGGAAGTAGAGCCACTCGGGCACCTGGTAAAAGCGGCCGTACAGCGCGAGTTCGGCGATGATCGTCCGGTCGGCGTGGTGATAGCTCTCCTTCATCGCGGTCCGCAGCAGCACGTCCTTGCGCATCACACCGCCGTCATCGTCGCCCCCGCTGTCGTTCAGCAGGCTGCGGAACCGCTCTGGTGCCCACGTCGAGGACGTGCGCAGCGGATAGGAGTTCGCCTGGAAGAAGGTTCCTTTGCCGTCGATCATCGCGGTCCACGAGTGCGCGAGCACCACCTCTGGGTGCGCATCGAGCGCGGCGACGCACTTTTCCAGCAGGTCGCGTGCGTACAAGTCATCCCCGGCCGCCCACTTAAACAGCTCGCCCCTGGCCTGCTCGACGCAGAAGTTGTGATTCGGGGCCAGCCCTATGTTCCGGCGCTGCCGGAAGTAACGGACGCGTGAGTCCCGACTGGCGTACTCGCGGCAGATGTCGCCGGTGCCGTCGGTAGACGCGTTGTCGGAAATGATCAGCTCGAAGTCGTCGAACGTCTGGCCGAGGATGGCCTCGATCGACTGCGCGACGTACGCGGACGAGTTGTAAACGGGAAGCCCGACGCTCAGCCGGGGGATCATGCTCATCGCTGCTAACTCCTCCTTGAAAGCACTGTTAACTACCTGTGGTTCGGTCCATGGCGGAGGGACTCCGACGGCACCCACGGTGCCGTCGGCCGCGCCGCCCTCTCTGAGTGACGCACTGTGCTCGTGCAGCGCGACGCGCAGCTGCCACCAGCACAGCGCTGCCCCGATCCAGGTGGCGACCCCGGTGCCCTCTACCGAGCCGTAGGTCCCGTGCACCGCGGCGCCGATGACGCCGAGGAGAACGTAAGTGGCGGACGAGATCAGGGTGATCCGCATGCTCCGCCGGGCGGCGCCGAGCGCTCGCAGGCCCGCGGAGGCACCGGCGATGGCGGTCGCGCCCATCATCGACATGACCATCCAGGGGACCACGCCGTACGCGGACTCCCAGCTGCCCTTATGCAGCAGCAGCGTGCCAAGGCCGCGGGGCAGCGCCACCATGAGGACAACGCCCCAGGCGAACGCCGCGATGGTCAGCGCGATGGCGACGAGCACACAGTAGCGCCACAGCCGCTTGGTGGATCTGCGCAGTGACCGGGCGGCCTCCGGGACCGTGACCAGCGAGACGCCCATGAAGATCACCGAGAAGGGTCCCATCAGCAGGATCCCCTCCTGGATGTAGCCAACCGCGGCCAGCCCGGCGATGAGCCCGACCGCGTACAGCCGGATCTGGTTCGAGCTGCTGTTCCCCGTGTTCTCCACCAGGTACCTGGCGCCAAGGTCGCGCGTCTTCGACAGCCACTCGGCGGCGCCGTTCCAGCGGGGGATGAGCCGTGCCTGCAACGGGCCGATGACCGCCGCGAGGCTGGCAGTCGTCCCCCAGGCCAGGACGAACCAGAACACGGTCTGGTGATGCACGGTCCGCAGCAGCAGGAGCGCGACGATGAGGGACACCGCCCAGATGACGTCGTTGATGAACGCCTTGCTGCCCTTGCCGAGAGCAAAGAAGGAGTACCGCCAGCTGTCCTGAAGCGTCAGCCCCGGTAGTGAGAGACCCAGCGCGATGAAGGCCAGGCGCGTCGTCCCGGTGGCCACGGCACCGATGATCAGGCAGACGATCCCCATCGCGAGGCCGACCAGCGCGGCCGTCGTGGTGCAGCACTGCACGGCCCGCTTCCATGCCCCGTGCCCGACGTGGCTGTACCTGACGAGCAGCGGGTCGGTGGCCAGTCCGCGGGACGCGTTCAGCACGAACGAGTAGGTCACGTAGGCCACGCTGAAGGCGCCAAACTGGGCGGCCCCGAGCTGCCGCGCGATGTAAAGGCTGACAGCGGCGTTGGACAGGCTAGACATGGCCTGGTCCGCGAGCCCCCAGCTGAACCGCCGCGCCACGGCACGGGCCAGCCGCATGCCGCGGGCCACGCGTGCCTGCCTGACCGTCGCCGCCTCAGGTGCGGCGACTACCGCAGGGCTTGAGCCGCGCGGGGAGCGGGCGGGAACGGCCTGCCCGGCCTCCGCCACGTCAAGAACGCGGCGACATGGGCCGCAGTTCGCCCTGCCGCCGGAGCATGTCGTCCAGCAGCCCCTGGTTCATCAGCTCGCGAACACGGCGGAGCCGGACGAAGCGCGGGGATGTGAAGTCATCGTAGGTCAGGACGTACTTGGTGTACGCGGCGAGCAGCTCCGCGATCCCGTCCCCGACGCTCCACTTCATCCGCAGCTCAGGGAACGTGCCGTTCAGCTTGCTGAAGTCCGCCCGGTAGTTCCGCAGGTCGGGGCCGGCGTCTTCGGCGAACGTGAGCGCGGAGCCCGGCACGGCCTCGCGGACCAGCTCCGCCACCTCGCGGATCTGCACGTTGTCCTCAGGACGCCCGACATTGAATGCCTGGTTGTGGATGATCTCGCGCGGCGCCTCGAGCATCGCGAGGAACGCGCGGCTGATGTCCTCGATGTGCACCAGCGGACGCCACGGGGTGCCGTCGCTCTGCAAGTGCACCTTGCCAGTGGTGAGCGCGACGGCGGTGAGGTTGTTCACCACGATGTCGAGGCGGAGCCTGGCCGACACCCCGTAGGCCGTCGCGTTACGCAGGTACACGGGGCTGAAATTGTCGTCGGCGAGCTTGGCGAGCTCTAGTTCCGCGTCGACCTTGCTCTGGCCGTAGGGAGTGACAGGGAACATCTCCGCATCCTCGCCGACGCCCGCTGACCCCGCCGCGCCGTACAGGCTGCAGGAGGAGGAGAAGAGGAAGCGGTCGACCCCCGCATCCTTGGCGGCCCTCGCGAGGATGAGCGTCCCGTCACGGTTGACCGAGTAGGTGGCGGCGGGGTTGAGGTCGCCGACCGGGTCGTTGGACAACGCGGCGAGGCACAGCACCGCGTCATAGCCCGCGAGGTCCGCCGGCCGGGTGTCCCTCATGTCGCGGCCCGGCGGCTGCGAGGTACCGTCGGGTGCCGGACCGAGGTCGCATCCCTCGTACAGGCCAAGGTCGAGACCGTCCACTTCGTGCCCCGAGGCCCGCAGGAACGGGACGAGCACGGCACCGATGTAGCCGCGATCGCCTGCCACCAGCACTCTCATCGTTACCCCTCAGATATTGGTTTCACCGTCAATGCCCGGTGGGCATAGCCCGCTCCGGGATGCGTACGCCTTTCAGATGAGTCGGTGAGCGCCCGGCAGATACATGGCGAGCCCGCTGACTTCGGACGAGTTTCGCCGCGCGAGTAAATGAGCGGCCTCGGTATCAAGGCCCCCCATTCGGTCTCTTGTTAGCGCATGCTTCTGTCCCGGTCAGCCACCCGGGAGGGCAAACGGGACATGCGTAAACGGCTAAATCCGGGCGCGATGGCAATGGCGGGGCAAGGACGGCGTCCCGTAATGCAGGGGGGGCAATGCGGACGAACAGAGTTGGCAGGGCAATGGCGGGCCGCGCGAAGCGGGTCCTCATCATTGTCCAGAATCTGCCGGTCCCTTTCGACCGGCGGGTATGGCTTGAGTGCCAGGCGCTGACAGCCGCGGGCTACGACGTGTCAGTGGTCTGCCCGAAAGGGAAGAACGATCCCTCGTACGAGGTGATCGATACCGTGCGGCTCTATAAGTACCGCCCGTACGCGCCCGGCGGCAGCAGGGTCAGCTTCGCCGCCGAATATGCGTACTCGTTCCTCGCCACGGCCGCCAAGACGCTGCTCGCCCGCCGTCGCGGGCGGTTCGCGGTGCTGCAGGCGTGCAACCCGCCAGACATCTTCTGGCCGATCGCCATCGCGCTGCGGCTGGCGGACCGGACCAAGTTCGTCTTCGACCATCACGACCTGTGCCCGGAACTCTTTCAGTCGAGGTTCCCCGACGGGCCGCGGCTCCCGTACCAGGGGCTGCTCGCGCTCGAGCGCCGCACCCACCGGACCGCGGACCACGTGATCGCCACCAACGACTCCTATCGTGACATCGCCATCAGGAGAAGCGGCAAGGCGCCCGCGGACGTGACGGTCGTCCGCACCGGCCCCGACCCCGAGAAGCTCAGGCGCGGTCCCGAGGACCCGGAGCTGCGGCGCGGCCGCCGGTTTCTCGTCGCGTACATCGGCGTCATGGGACCGCAGGACGGTGTGGACATCGTGGTGCGCGCGGCCGGCATCGTGATACACGACATGGGGCGCGACGACATCGCCTTCACGCTCATCGGCTCGGGCGACTGCTTCGGTGAGCTGGTCGTGCTGCGCGACGAGCTCAAGCTCGGCGGTCATGTCGAATTCACCGGGCGGGTGCCGGACGAGCTGGTCAAGAAGATCCTGTCCACCGCTGATGTCGGTCTCTCGCCGGACCCGAAGAATTCGCTCAACGATGTGTCGACGATGAACAAGACCATGGAGTACATGTCCTTCGAACTCCCGGTCGTGGCCTTCGACCTGCGGGAGACGCGAGTCTCCGCCGGGGCGGCCGCCGTCTACGTCACGCCGAACGACGTGCACGAGTACGCCAAGGCGATCGTGAACCTGTTGGACGACGAGGAGAGCAGGGCGCGGCTGGCCAGGACGGGGCGGGCCCGGGTGGAGGACGAGCTGGCGTGGAAGCACCAGGAGCGTGCCTACGTCGGGGTGTACGAACGGCTGGCCGGACCTGCCTCCGCAGGCACGGCCGCGACCCGGACCGGAGACTGAGCCGTGTGCGGGATCGCCGGGTGCTACCAGCAGGCGGACGGGCGCAAGCTGGCCGATGTGATGACCGCCAGGATCGCGCACCGCGGTCCAGACGCCGGAGGTGTCTGGAGCCACTCCGGCGAGCGGTTCTCGGTCCACCTGGGACACCGCAGGCTGTCGATCATCGACCTGTCCGCCGCGGCCGACCAGCCATTGCGCAAGCACGGCCTGTCGCTGGTCTACAACGGCGAGCTCTACAACTACCGGGAGCTGCGGGCGGAGCTGCAGGCGGCCGGCGCGGCCTTCGTGACCTCCTCCGACACCGAGGTGGTGCTCGAAGCCTGGTGGCACTGGGGCCCGGACGCGCTGCACCGGTTCCGCGGCATGTTCGCGTTCGCGCTCGCCGACGCGGCGACCGGCGAGCTCATCCTGGCCCGTGACCCGCTGGGCATCAAGCCGCTCTTCTACCTGCGGCGCGGCGACGGCATCGTCTTCGCCTCGGAGCTGAAGGCCATCGTGGCCGCGCTCGGCAGCGAGTTGCGCGTCGAGCCGGGAGCGCTCGTCGCTTCCATGCTGTACTACTGGATTCCCGAGCAGCGCTGTGCGGTCCGCGGCGTGCACAAGCTCCCCGCCGGCTGCTGGGCCAGTGTCAGTCCGGGTGCGGAGCCCAAGGTCACGCAGTACTGGCGGATCCAGGACGTGGCCGCCGCGGCGGCCGGCAAGCCGGCCGCCGACCTGAAGGCGGTGATCGAGGAGTCCGTCAGGGCGCACCTGGTCGCCGACGTTCCCGTGTCGAGCTTCCTGTCCGGCGGGCTTGACTCGAGCATCGTCACGGTTCTCGCCCACCAGGAAGCACCCTCGGTGGACGCGTACACGATCACCTTCCGGCCGGAGGACCAGAAGCTCGAGGCGATGCCGGATGACGCGGTGTACGCCCGCCGGGTGGCGGCTCGGTACGGCATCCGGCTGCACGAGATCGAGATTTCACCGGATATCGCGGACATGCTGCCGCGCATCGTCGACTACCTGGACGAGCCAGTCGGCGACCCGGCGGCGATCAACACCGTGCTCATGTGCGAGGCGGCCCGTGAGCGCGGGGTGAAGGTGCTCCTGTCCGGGATGGGTGCCGACGAGCTTTTCGGCGGCTACCGCAAGCACCTGGCCTGCCTGATGGCCAGCAGGTACCACCACCTGCCCGGCGCGGTCCGCGGCCCGGCCCGGCTCGCGGTGAATCGCCTGCCCGTGGCGGTCGGCAGCCGGGGCCTGCGCTATCCGAGATGGGCCAAGCGGTTCATGACATTCGCGGAACTGCCCGAGGAGGCGCGGTTCCGTCGCAGCTACACGCTGTACGACCCAGAGGCGCTGGCAGGCCTGGCCGGCCCGGCGCTGGCCGGGCACGTGACCGACGTCATCGGCGAGCACGCCGCGATCTATCACGACAACGCTCTGGACGACGAGGTCAACCGGATGTGCCTCGCCGACGCGCGGCTCTTCATGGCGGGGCTCAACCTCACCTATACGGACCGCGCCAGCATGGCGGCCTCGGTCGAGGTGCGCGTCCCGTTCGTCGACAAGCTGGTCGCGGAGGCGGCCTTCACGATCCCCGGCCGGGACAAGATCCGTGGCCGGACGCAGAAGGCCGCGCTGAAGGACGCGGCCGAGCACTGGCTGCCACGGGAGATCGTGCACCGGCCGAAAGCGTCCTTCGGTGCGCCGCTGCGGGCCTGGGTCAGGAACGACCTCAGCGAGCTGATCGGGGACGTGCTGGTCGGCGGCGAGCTTGTGCAGCTCGGGATGCTCCGCAAGGAGCCGTTGCTGCGGCTGATAGCGGACGACCGGGCGGGCCGCGAGGACTACGCCAAGCAGATCTGGCAGCTGCTGTCGATGGAGCTGTGGTACCGCCAGGTGCTCGCCGCCGGAGTCGCGGCATGACCGTTACGACTAGCTGAAGGATGCTGATGAAGCAGATCGCACAGAATTACCGGTCGGGCGAGCTGGCAGTCCTTGATGTGCCCGCGCCTGCCTGCCGCCCCGGCGGTGTCCTCGTCCGGTCGCTGTTCTCGCTGATCTCAGCCGGCACGGAGCTGATGAAGGTCAGCGAGGCCAGCTTGTCCATGGTCGGCATGGCCCGGGCCAGGCCAGACCAGGTCAAGAAGGTCATCGACCAGGTGCAGCAGCAAGGCCTTGTCACCACCTACAAGAAGGTGATGAACAAGCTCGACTCCTACACGCCGCTCGGGTACTCGCTGTGCGGCGTGGTCACCGAGGTTGGCAAGGGCGCCGAGGAATTCAAGGTTGGCCAGCTTGTCGCGTGCGCGGGCAACGAGGAGGCGCTGCACGCCGAGTGCAACTGGGTTCCGGTCAACCTGTGCGCGGCTGTCCCCGCCGGAGTCGCGCCCGAACACGCCGCCTTCGCCACCGTGGCCTCGATCGCTATGCACGGGGTGCGCCGGGCCGAGGTTCAGCTCGGGGAGACCGCCGTGGTCATCGGCCTCGGCCTGATCGGCCAGCTTGTCGTGCGGTTGCTGGCTGCGGCCGGTGTCCAGGTGATCGGCCTCGACCCGGTGCCTGACCGCTGCCGCCTGGCCGAGAAGGCAGGCGCGGCACTGGCCGGGTCGCCTGACGACCTCGACGCCGTGCTCGGCGAGCTGGGCAGGATCACCAGCGGCCGCGGCGCGGATCACGTGTTCCTGTCCGCCGGCGGCGCGGCGAACGGCCCGGTCGAGGCGGCGGTAAAGCTGGCCAGGGACCGGGCCAGGGTCGTCGACATCGGCAAGATGAAGCTCGACCTGCCGTGGAACGCGTGCTACGAGAAGGAACTCGACGTCCGGTTCTCTCGCTCTTACGGGCCGGGCAGGTACGACACGCGCTACGAACTCGACGGCATCGACTACCCGGCCGGTTACGTCCGCTGGACGGAGAAGCGGAACCTGGAGTCGTTCCTCGACCTCGTCGCCCGCAACCAGCTTGAGGTGGCGACGCTCATCGACGGCGTGTTCCCGATGGCGGACGCGGCGCGGGTCTACGAGGACCTGAAGTCCGGCGAGCTCAAGGCGATCGGCGTGCTGCTTGAGTACCCGGCGCCGGCGCCGGGCGCACCCGCCCTCGTGACGAGGCAGGTGCTGCCGCGGGCGAAAGCGCCAGCCGCCGGGAAGGGCAGGGCCGCCAGGAAGGACCGGGTCTCGGTCGGCTTCATCGGCGCGGGCAACTACGCGAGCTCCATGCTGCTGCCGCACTTGGCGAAGGATCCCGCCGTCAGTCTCGCGCACGTCGCGACTACGAAATCGCTGTCCGCGGCGAACGCGCAGAAGAAGTTCGGCTTCAGCACGGCATCGACGGACTCCGGGTCGGTCTTCGAGGACGAGTCGCTTGACGCCATCTTCATCGTGACCAGGCACGCGACGCACGCCAGACTGGTGTGCCGGGCGCTGGAGACGGGGAAGGCGGTCTTCGTCGAGAAACCGCTCGCCTTGACCCGCGCCGAGGCCGACCAGGTCGCCGAGACGGTCGCCGCCACCGGCAACGACCGGCTGATGGTCGGTTTCAACCGGCGGTTCGCTCCGCTGCTCACGGCGATGCGCGAGGCGTTCGGTGCCGCGGCCGCCACCGCGTCCACCAGGTACCTGGTCAACGCGGGCCCGCTCGCCAGGGACAGCTGGTACCTCAACGAGGATGCCGAAGGGTCCCGGTTCACCGGTGAGGGCGGCCATTTCATCGACACGCTCTCCTGGTGGGCCGGCAGCCTCGCGGAAGAGGTCTACGCGCTGCCCGGTCCGGAGAGAGGCGACGTGCAAGCCACCGTCCGGTTCGCCAACGGGGCGGGCGGCACGGTCGCCTACTTGACAGGCGGCAACGCGAGGTTCCCGAAAGAGACGATGGACGCGACCGGCGGCGGCCGCTCGGCCCGGCTGGACAATTTCAAGGCGGCCTGGGTCTGGACGGGCCGCGGCAGGAACACCGGGAGGGCTCGCGGCGGCCAGAACAAGGGCCAGCGGCCGGAGCTTGAAGCCTTCGTGAGGGCGGTCCGCACCGGGGGCCCGATGCCGATCAGCGTGGACTCGCTGCTCACCACCACGCGAGCCACCATCGCGGTGGGCGAGAGCCTGCTCAGCGGCCGCCCAGAGCGAGTGTGACCGTGCGGGGACCGTCGAATCTCGGATGGTATGCCAGGCGGCTGCGCGGAATGTCGGCCGCCGAGATTGGCTGGCGCCTGCGTGAGCAGGCGACCCGGCGGGCCTGGGCGCGCCGCCAGGTGCACGGGAATGGCCTGGAGCGGCTTCCTCCGCTGGCTGCCGTGACGGGGCCGGCTCAGGCCCGCCGGTTCACCAGCGTGCTGCCGCCGGGCACCGCCGAACTGGTGCCCGAGGCGGCCAGGGCAGCGATCGTCGCGGACGCCGACCGTCTGCTCAAGGGCGAGTGGGAGACGCTCGGCGTGGTCAGGACGGACATGGAACGGCCAGACTGGTTCGCCGACCCGGTGACCGGGCGGCGGTCGGCGCCAGGCGCGTACGCGTTCTCGCTCAACCAGCGCGACGAGTCGGCGGTCGGCAACGTCAAGCAGGTATGGGAGGCCAGCCGGCTGCAGCACCTGACGCTGCTCGCAGTCGCGTGGTACCTCACCGGGGAGGACGCTTACCCGCTGCGGGTCGCCGAGCAGCTGGACTCCTGGTGGCGGGAGAACCCCTTCCTGTCCGGCATCAACTGGACGAGCGGCATCGAGCTTGGCATCCGGCTGGTCAACTTCGCCTGGATCAGGCGGCTGCTCAACGGCTGGCCGGGTGCGGCGGACCTGTTTGAGCGGAATGAGCTGGCGGTGCGCCAGGTCCGCTGGCACCAGGAGTACCTGGCCGCGTTCCGTAGCCGGGGATCGTCAGCGAACAACCACGTCATCGCGGAAGCGGCCGGCCAGTTGGTGGCGAGCTGCGCGTTCCCGTGGTTCGCGGAGAGCGTGCGGTGGCGCCGCGACTCGGCCCGCTTGTTTGAACGGGAGCTTGCGCACAACACCTTCCCCTCGGGGATCAACAGGGAGCTGGCCTCGGATTACCACGGGTTCGTCGCGGAACTCGGGTTCTTCGCGGCCATCGAGGCCGAGGCGGCGGGTGTCCCGCTGAGCGACGCGACCTGGCGGCTGCTGTGCGCGATGACGGACTGCATGGCGGCCCTGGTAGACGAGCGCGCGCGGCCGCCGCGCCAGGCCGACTCCGATGAGGGGCGGGTCGTACTGCTCGACGCGCCGGAGCACAACCGGTGGCCGGCCCTGCTTTCGCTCGGCACGGCGCTGTTCGGGCGCCTCGGCTGGTGGCCGCCGGTCACCACGGACACCGGGCAGGTGCTTGCAGCCGCCCTGCTCGGGACGGCGGGCAGCGGGACCAGAGTAGTCAGCGGCCGGCCGTCGGAGCGGCCGTCCCGGTTCGCCGACGCCGGCCTGACGATCCTCCGGACAGAGCCCGCTGACTCCCCGGAGATATGGATTCGCTGTGACGGTGGCCCGCACGGCTTCCTCTCCATCGCCGCGCACGCCCACGCGGACGCGCTGTCGGTCGAGGTCAGGCACGGCGGAACCGACATCCTGGCCGACCCGGGAACGTACTGCTACCACGGAGAGCCGGCCTGGCGCTCGTACTTCAAGTCGACGATCGCGCACAACACGGCGGAGATCGGCGGGCAGAGCCAGTCAACGGAGTGCGGCCCGTTCATGTGGTCGCGGCAGGCGCGCTGCCGCGAGCTCGAGGTAGCGGATCCCGGGCGCACCTGGGCCGCGCAGCACGACGGCTACCAGGCACTTAGGCCGCCGGCAGCGCACCGCCGCTCGGTGCGGCTCGACCCCGGCGCGCGCGCCGTGGAGATCTGCGACGTGATCGACGGCGGCGGTCACGAGGTCAGGATGGCCTACCATTTCGGCCCGCTCGTGCGGATGTCGCTCGACGGCACGATGGCCGCGCTTTCCTGGCCGGACGCGAAGGTACCCGGGGCAGCGCGGCTCGCACTGCCCGCCGGGCTTGAGTGGCGCGCCTACCGCGGGTCAGTGAGCCCGGTACTCGGCTGGTACTCCGAGGGCCTCGGGCGCAAGACACCGGCCGTCACGCTGGTCGGCACTGGCCGGTGCCGGCCGGACGCCCCGCTTGTCACCAGGATCGAATTCACCGAGCCAGAGATCACCGCGGAGGATTAATGAGTCAGCAGCCTATGGGTTTGCGCCGTGCCGTTGAGCTGATAAGCAGGAACAAGGCGGTGGTTGGCAGTGCCGTCGGGCTCGGGCTGGTCATTGGCGCAGCGTACGGGTCGGTCAACCCGCCCCAGCTGGTCAGTTCGGCCCTGGTGATCTTGCCCAATACCAAGATCCCCGCGAACACGATGACCGTGCTGGCGACCAGTGATCCGGTTCTCTCGGCCGCGCGGCCGAATATCAGCCCGGCTCCGGCCGGCATCGCGGCGTTGCACCGGCAGCTCACCATCACGAGTTCAAGCGCGAACATCATCTCGGTGAACGCCCAGGCCGGGAGCGCGGCGGAGGCGGAAAGCGCTGCGAATGCCGTGGCCGACAGTTTCGTGGGCTACCTGGCCTCGCCGCAAAGCCCCATCGGCCAGGTGAACGCGCGCATCCTGCAGCCCGCCGGGACCGCGTCCGGGCCCAATCCGCTCGTTCACCTGCTGGTCTACGGGCTCGTCGGAGCGCTCGCCGGCCTGTTCGCCGGAATGATCGCGGCGATCGCCAAGGGACGCAGCGACCCGCGGCTGCGGGCCCGGGACGACATCGCCAACGCGATCGGCGTACCGGTTCTCGCCTCCGTGCCGGCCGGGCGCCCGGAGAACGCGCAGGAGTGGGCGGAGCTCCTGGACAGCTACCAGCCGACCGCGGTGCACGCGTGGCGGCTGCGCAAGACGCTCCAGCACCTGAACGTCGCCGGGGTGAACCTGACGGGCGAGCGCGAGGGGCAGGCGCCGGTCGTCGCCGTGGCCACGCTGGCCAAGGATCCCGGCGCCCTCGCGCTCGGCCCCCAGCTCGCCGCCTTCGCCGCGTCGCTCGGCATCCCGACCGCCCTCGCGCTCGGGCCGTCGGCCGGGCAGGGCACCGCCCTCGCCCTCAAAACGGCGTGCGCCGGATGGCAGGGAACGCGCCATGGCCTGCGGGCCACCGTCCTCGACGGCAACAGCCCGGCCGTGCCGGACGACGTCGCGCTCACCGTGCTGGTGACCGTGGTGGACGAGACGAACCCCTACCCGGTCAGCGGGCTGCCGGTGACGGCCACCCTGATCGGTGTCTCCGCGGGCGGCGCGACCGCCGAGCAGCTCGCCGCCACAGCCATGGCGGCCACCGACAACGGCCGCGAGGTAATCGGCCTGCTTGTCGCCGATCCGGACCCGGCTGACCGGACGACCGGACGGATACCGCAACTGCCACGACCGGTGCCCAAGATGCCGACCCGGCTCACCGGCCTGACGACGGAGGTCACACGGTGAACCACGCAGAGGGAAACTACAGCAGCGGCGACGGCGCCCAGGCCGAGATGGGAACGCTGTCCGCCGACGACGTGCGGGAGCGGCTGTGGGCTTACGAGGATTTCGCGGCGGCTGCCGAGCACCAGCCGTTCAACGTCGCTGGTGCCTTCGCGAGCCTTGGCTACGTCTTCGCCGCCATCAGGCGGAGCCGGCGGGTCTGGCTCACCTGGGCGGCTATCGGGCTGGTGGCGGGGCTCGCCATCTACGTGAAGTACCCGGTCTCCTACCAGGCCACCGTCTCCGTCCTGATCAAGAACGACCCAACCCAGGACCCGGTCTCGGCCATGCAAACCCAGGAGCAGCTGGTGCAGAGCGAGTCGGTCTCGGCCAGCACCGTCACTTCGCTTGGCCTGACGCAGAGCGTCAGCAGCTTCCGGGCGTCCTACGCGGCCACCGCGCTGACCAACCAAGTCATGTCCATCACGCTGAACGCGCCCACGGCGGACGGCGCGCTCGACGCGGCCAATGCGCTCGCGAAGCAGTACCTGAAGTTCCGGGCCAGCCTGCTGCTCGCCCAGCAGGCCCAGGACATGGCGGCCTACGCCCAGCAGGTGCCCGCCGCCGAGCAGCACATCAACGCTCTGCAGACCCAGATCAGCCAGCTCCAGGGACAACCGAGCCAGCAGGCGAAGCTGACCAACCTGCAGCGGCAGCTGAAGACGGCGACCGACACGCTGCCCACGCTCGAGCAGACCGTGGCCGGCCTGTCGACGGAAGAGAAGTCGACCACGAGCAGCATGATCGACGGGAGCCGGGTACTCAACGCGGCTACGCTTGGCCACCACTCGAAGATCAAGAACATCATCGAGTACCTGCTGTCCGGGCTGATCGGCGGCCTGGCGATCGGGCTCGGCATCGTGGTCGTCCGCGAGCTCGTCTCTGACCGCCTCCGCCGCCGTGACGACATCGCGGCCGCGCTCGGCGCGCCCGTCCGGCTCAGCGTCGGCGCGCTCCGCAAGCGGCGCCTGCCGCGCGGCCGGGGGTCTGCCGCCGCCCGGGACCGCGCACTGCGGCGGATCGCCGCCTACTGGCGTAACCTCGCGCTGCGGCAGGCCGGGGAGCCGGCCGCGCTCGCAGTAGTGGCGGTGGACAACGCGCTGGAGATCGCGCCGGCCGTGGCCATCATGGCCGGGCGGTGCGCGCGCGAAGACGTCAAGATCGCGGTCATCGACCTGGCCAAGGGCGCTCCGGTGGCCAAGCTCCTGGGGGCCAGGGGAACCGGGGTGCAGCCGGTCCGCCTCGGCGCGGGCTCGATCGTCGTGTTCACCCCGGAAGAAGCGGACCAGGTGGTGTCAGGCCCGCTGCCCCCGGCGGGCGCCGGGGGGGCCGGCTACCTCGCCGAACCGCCGGCCGAGGCGATTGAGTCGGTGGCGAAGCACGCCAGGATCATGCTCACCGTGGCCGAACTCGACCCGGCCGTCGGCGCCGAGCACCTGAGCACCTGGGCGACCGAGGCGGTGGCGGTGTTCACCGCAGGCCGTACCCGGGCGGCACGGGCGTACGCGGTCGGCGAACTGCTCCGGCTATCCGGGGTACGCGCCATTTCCGGCATCGTCGTGGGCTCAGACAAGACCGACGAGAGCCTGGGCATGGCACCAGATGACGCTATCACGCTGGCCGAATTCCGGCCGGCCGGGCTGCCGCTCCCGGACGGCGACGGGGACGGTGCTACGCGCGACGGCGGCAAGACAGGGGCTTGGTTCCAGTGAGCATGCCGGCCGTCGCGGTCCGCCGCCCGACCAGGTTCGCGCCGCGGCCGGCCGCGGTGGTGAGCGAGCGGAAGGCGCGCCGGTGGGTCACCGCGACCTGGTACCTCCTCGTCCTCAACGTCATGACGTTCTATCCGAAGACGTGGAGCGGCGAACCGCTTATCCTGCCGATCCCTTCTTCGCTTGGCAAGGTGATCACCCAGGGGGCGCTGCCGGTTGCCCTGCTGATCGCGATGGCGGTGAACCGGCGCAAGCTGATCAGGCCGAGCGTTTACCTGGGCCTGTTCAGCCTGATCATCGTCGAGGTGGCGATCAGCGCGATTCAGGCCAGGCACTTCGGCACGGTCTACCGGACCTTCCGGCTCGCCGGGTTCGCCGTCACCCTGTGGATGCTGACGCCATGGTGGGGGCGTAAGGACCTGTTCCTGGTCAGGTGTCATCTCAAGGCAATGGCGATCGTGCTCGCGCAGGTGGTGCTCGGGCTGATCGTCTCCCCGTCGCGCGCGCTTGGCGGCGGCAGACTGGGCGGCGACTTCTGGCCGACGCCGCCCACTCAGGTCGCCGAGTTCGCCGCCGTCACCATGGGGCTCGTCGTCGTGCTGTGGCTGTGCCGGCAGATGTCAGGGCGTCTCGCGCTCCCGGCCTGCGCGGCCGCGGGGTTCGTGCTGATCGAGACGCACACCAGGACGGCCCTGGTGGCGATGGCGGTCGGCCTGCTCATCGCGGGGCTCAGCCTAATCACCGTCAGTCGGCGGGTGCGCAAGGTGTTCAGCTGGGCGTTCGGCATCATCACGGTGGCCGCCCTTACGCTGTCGGGCTTCCTGACCGCGTGGCTGACCAGAGGGGAGGGCACGCAGCAGCTCACTAGCCTCACCGGCCGGACGGACGTGTGGGGGGCGGTGCTGACTATGCCGCGCAACTTCTTCCAGGTGCTCTTCGGCTTCGGCCTGTCGAACAAGTCGTACAACGGCCTCGCGGTCGACAGTAACTGGCTAGCCTGCTACCTCGACGAGGGACTCGTGGGCGTCATCTTGTCGGCTGCCGTCCTGCTGTTCGTCTTCATCAGCGCGTTTTTCCTGCCGCGGGGCAAGAGCAAGGCGCTGGCGCTGTTCCTGGCCGCCTACGTATTCGTCGCTTCCCTCACCGAGACCGGATTCAGCGACGCCTCCACCTACCTGCTCGAGCTCACGCTGGCCGCGTCGCTCATCATGCCCTCCGCATTCCCGCTGGACGAGGGCCACCCGGAGGGAAGCCTGGCATGAGGATCGTGGTCGCGCACAGCCGCTACCGGTCGGCCGCGCCGAGCGGCGAGAACCGCGTAGTGGACCAGGAGGCGGCGGCGCTGGCGGCGCGGGGGCATGAGGTCGAGCTGTTCGAACGGCGCAGCGACGACATCGCGGGCTGGCCAGCCGCCAGGAAGGCGGCGCTGCCGGCGGCGGTGGTGTGGAACGGCGGGGTACGGCGTGACCTGCGCGCGGTGTTGCGCTCACGCCGCCCGGACGTGGTGCACGTCCACAACACCTTCCCATTGCTCTCGGCCTCGGTCCTTTACGCGTGCCGGGACGCCCGTGTCCCGGTGGTGGTGACCCTGCATAATTACCGGCTGGCCTGCGCCAGCGGTGACTTCTTCCGCGACGGCGCGGTCTGCCATGACTGCGCGGCCGGGCCGCCGGCCGGGGCGATGCGGCACGGCTGTTACCGCAATTCCCGGGCCGCCACCGCTCCGGTCGCGCTGGCGGCCGTGGCGCACCGCCGCGCCTGGCGGACGATGGTGGCGGCCTATGCGTGCATCTCGGCGGCGCAGCGGGACTTGCTCCGCGGCGCCGGGCTCCCGGCGCACCGGGTGTTCGTGCGCCACAACCTGATTCCGGCGCGCCCGGTCGCAGCGCTGCCCAAACGGCCCGAGCTGATCTACGCCGGCCGGCTGGATGCGGCCAAGGGCGTCCCCGTGCTAATGGCGGGCTGGGACCGCTACCTGGCCGCTGTCGCCAGCCCGGGAGTGAGCCTGGTGATCGCGGGCTCGGGGCCGCTTGAGGACGACGTGCGGGCCTGGGCGGCATCGCGTCCGTCCGTCCGCTTCGCGGGCCAGCTCGACCCGGGCGCCTGCGCCGCCGCGATGGCGGCAGCCAGGGCGGTCGTGCTGCCGTCCGCCTGGGAGGAGACGTTCGGCCTCGCCGCGGTAGAGGCGATGGCCCTGGGAGTAGCCCCGGTGGCGGCAGCGCACGGCTCCTTCCCCGAGCTCATCACCGACGGGGTGGACGGCCTGCTGTTCAGGCCTGGCGACACCGCGGACCTCGCCGCCGCGGTTGAACTCGCCGACACGCACAGCGCCCTGTTCGAAGAATATGGCGCGCAGGCACGCAAGACATACGAGCAGCGTTTCGATCCCGATGACAGCCTGCGGCGGCTGCTGGACATCTATCAGTACGCGATCGATCATCCGGCCTGACGCCTGGTGATTAGTTCTTATCTCACTTCTGTTAGCGCGGGGGGAACATGGACGAGAACTTGGCACAGCGCGAACGTAGCCAGGGAAATCTGGTCGAGGGTGACGCCAAGTACTACAAGAAGGACTTCTGGAGCACCGAGAACCTTAAGTACGAAGCGCCGCACTTCCGCATGCGCAAGGTTGCCCGCGTGGTCTCCCGGCTGGCCGGAAGCCGGGAATGGGACCTGCTCGACGTGGGATGCGGCCCGGGTACCCTGCAGCGCCTCATGCCGCCGAATGTGCATTACCACGGCATCGACATCTCGATTCCGGTGCCCGCGGACAACCTTCTGGAGGAGGACATCCTGCAGGCGCCGATCGACTTCCGCGGCCTGAGATTCGACGTTGTCGTCGCGCAGGGCATGTTCGAGTACGTGGGCGAATACCAGTCACAGAAGTTCGCCGAGATCGCAAGCCTGCTCAAGCGTAAGGGCAAGTTCGTTCTTACCTACCAGAACTTCGACCACAGACAGCGGGAGGTTTACTGGCCGTACAGCAATGTCCGGCGCGGGGCTGACTTCCGCGCTGACCTGTCCCGCTTTTTCAGGATCGAGCGGTCATTCCCGGTATCGCATAACTGGCACCACAGCCAGCCGAGGCGCCCGCTGCTGCAGGCGTCACAGGCACACGTCAATCTGAGCCTCCCCGTCATCAGCCCGATGCTGGCGGTGGACTACCTGTACGTGTGCGCGCCGGTTCGCTCTGGCCCCGCCGGCTCAACTAGCCCTGCCAGCGTCAACTAGCCAGCATCGCGTAGGCTTCGGCGAGCGACAGGGCCTTCCTGTCCCGATCGGACATCAGGGTCACCGGGAGCGGCCAGGGGATGGCCAGTTCCGGGTCGTCGAACGCGATGGACACGTCCTCACTCGGGTCGTGCGGGCGGTCGATCCGGTAGGAGACGTCAGCCGGCTCGCTGATGGCCTGGAAACCGTGCGCGCAGCCGGCCGGCACGTACAGTGAGACCTGCTCGTCGCCGCGCAGCTCAAACGTCTCCAGGTTCCCGTACGTGGCGGAACCGCGACGCAGGTCGACGATGACGTCGAACACCGCGCCGTAGGAGCAGCGGACCAGTTTCGACTCGCCTCGGCCGCGGCGCACGTGCATGCCGCGGATGACCCCGCGGGCCGACCGGGACAGGCTGTCCTGGGCGAAGCCGCATGGGTCGATGCCAGCCTGCCGCGCGATGTCCGCGTCGAAGGTCCGGGAGAAGAAGCCTCGCTCGTCGACGTGCGGCTGCGGCCGCAGCAGCAGTGCGCCCGCGATCCGCGGAACAGTGGAAACCTGCACCTGACAACCTCATTTCATGACGAATTCAAGGGTGATGCCGGCTGATTCGCAGAGAATTGACCGATTATTCGCCGCATACTATGGCGCTCGCTGGAAATTATAGGCCGGCTGCTGCCCGTATGATGGCGACGGGGAGAATATGACGTCGCGGATAAAACACGCCTGGCCGCCGCGCGGCCGGCGGCGGAAAATTATGGTGGTGGCGGCCGCGGTTGCGCTGGCTTTCGCCGCCGCGACCGCCCGTGTGCTCATCTGGCCGGGTGAGCTGGTGCCGGCGAAGGCGGACGCCATCGTCATGCTCGCCGGGCCGGGAGGCCGGCTACCGGTTGCGCTGCGACTCGCCGCGCAGCACCGGGCGCCGGTCCTGGTGGTCTCGCGCGGCTGGATGGGCTATGGCGGGCCGTGCCCGCCGCCCATCCCGGGGGTGCGGACGATCTGCTTCGAACCTGACCCAGGCGACACCCGTGGTGAAGCGGAGTACGTCGGCGCGCTCGCCAGGAGAAACGCCTGGCACTCGCTGATCGTGGTGGCCACCAGACCGCAGGCGGTGCGCGCGCAACTGCTCTTCAGCCGGTGCTTCGGCGGCCAGGTGCGCGTCGCCACCGCCCCGCTGCCCTGGACGAGCTGGCTCTATCAGGTCGCCTACGGCTGGGGATCACTGGTGAAAGCGTCCTTGCTGGTTCGCGTCTGCTGACCCTCAGTCATGCCCGAAATGGAGTGAATACATGGCGCGATATCGTGACAACGTGACGGCGAATCATTGAACACTTCTCAAAAATATCCTTCAGGTATACTCGAGCTGGATTATGCATGACCATAATTGGGGCATCTGGGGAATGGTGCGGACGGGGGGCTGAATGGCGGTCAGGGCCGCTCGGGTGATCGTGGCGGCCGCTGTCGCGTGGACGATCGCTGTCGCCGCCGCGGGCTGCACCGGGACTCCGCGCAGTACGCGGCCCGCCCCGTCGCCGTCGACGCCCGCGCGGACGGCGACCACGCCGTCGGCGCGGTCAACGGCCCCGGCCGTCACGACGTCGCCGGCCGTCAAAGCGACCCAGCCCGCCACGACGGCTCCGGCTGTCACGAGGGCGCCGGCCGCCCCGCTGGCACGGGTGTGCGGGAACAGCGCAATCCTCGACGGCCCGGCTACGGCGCCACCGGGGGCGGTCAAGGTTCCGGCGGGCGACAACGGGGACATCGACTTCAGCCAGCCGAACACGACGTACTGGTTCGCGCCCGGCACCCACACGCTCGGCACGGGAACGTACGCCAACATCCAGCCGGCCAGCGGCGACACCTACATCGGTGCCCCCGGCGCGATCCTTGACGGGCAGCACAAGAACAACTCGGCCTTCGACGGCACTGCCGAGCACGTCACGATCGAGTACCTGACGATCAGGGACTTCGGCACCTGGGGCAGCGACCAGCAGGAGGGGGTCGTCAACCACGACTCGGGCGCCTACTGGACGATCTTCCGCTCGACGATCTCCGGCAACGCCGGCGCCGGAGTCATGCTCGGCAGCCACAACGTGCTCAGCTGGAACTGCCTCCAGGCCAACCAGCAGTACGGCTTCAACGCGTACTCAGGCGATGGCGCGGTGACCGGCCTCCTGGTCGATTACAACGAGATCGCCGGCAACGACACCTACGACTACGAGGGCAAGCAGCCGGGCTGCGGCTGCAGCGGCGGCGGGAAGTTCTGGAACGTCATCGGAGCGGCGGTGACGGACAACTGGATTCACGGCAACGCCAGCGTCGGCCTCTGGGCGGACACGAACAACGCAGGCTTCGCGTTCAAGGGCAACTACTTCCAGGACAACGAGAGCGTCGCCCTCGTCTACGAGATCAGCTACAACGCGGTGATCGAGTACAACACCTTCAACCGCAACGGGGTTACCGGCGGGCCGAAGCAGACCGGCTTCCCCACCAGCGCCGTCTATATCTCCGAGTCCGGCAACGACAGCCGGGTGAACTCGCAGTACAAGAACTCGCCGCTGCTGATCGCGCACAACATCTTCGTGGACAACTGGAGCGGGGTCATCCTCTGGGAGAACTCCAACCGGTTTTGCGCCTCACCGGACAACACCAGTTCCGGCTACTGCACGATGGTCAGCCCGAAGGCGACGCTGAAGGCATGCGGGACCGCTGCCCTGGTGAAGGCCCAGCCGTACTTCAGCGACTGTCGCTGGAAGACGCAGCGCGTGCTCGTCGAGTTCAACAAGTTCACGTTCACGCCGTCGGCCATCGGGAGCGCGTGCACGGCCGCGCGCGGCTGCGGGTACAACGGCGTGATCTCCGAGTACGGCAGCGACCCAGCGTGGAGCCCCTACCACGGGGACATCGTCCCGACGGACATCGCGTTCCACCAGGACAACAAGTTCTATGACAACAGCTACAGCGGGCCGTGGTGCTTCATGGGCTGGGAACTTGGCACGTCGGTGAGCTTCAGCCAGTGGCGGGCCTCCGCCAGCGTAAGCGACGACCAGTTCGGGCAGGACGCGCACAGCGTGCACACCGGCGCGAGCTGGTCATGCTCCTAGCGGCCTGCTGAGGTGACCGGGACCGCCGCCCCCGGCGAGCCCCTTTCGTCGCGGCCGAGTGACTCCACTAGGCTCTTAGGCGAGATTCCAGATAACTGCGGTTTGGACAGGCGAGGAGTTGACGGTGGCGTCCATTGAAGCGGTGCATGCCAGGCAGATCCTGGACTCCAGGGGCAACCCGACCGTAGAGGTCGAGGTCGTACTCGACGATGGTTCCGTCGGCCGGGCCGGCGTGCCGAGCGGCGCCTCCACCGGCGCGTTCGAGGCGGTTGAACTGCGGGACGGCGGCAGCGAGTTCGGCGGCAAGGGCGTCACCAAGGCCGTCGACGCGGTGACCGAGGAAATCCAGGACGAGCTGCTCGGCCACGAGGCCGACGACCAGCGGCTCGTCGACCAGGCGCTGATCGACCTGGACCGGACGCCCGGCAAGTCCAGGCTCGGTGCCAACGCCATCATCGGTGTCTCGATGGCGGTGGCACGCGCGGCGGCGGACTCGAGCGGACTGCAGCTGTTCCGCTACCTCGGCGGACCGAACGCGCACGTGCTGCCCGTCCCGATGATGAACATACTCAACGGCGGTGCGCACGCCGACTCCAACGTGGACGTGCAGGAGTTCATGATCGCGCCGATCGGCGCGCCGACCTTCGCCGAGGCGCTGCGCTGGGGAGCCGAGACGTACCACGCGCTCAAGTCGGTGCTCAAGCAGCGCGGCCTGTCCACGGGCGTGGGCGACGAGGGCGGCTTCGCGCCCGACCTCGAGCACAACAGGGCCGCGCTCGACTTCATCGTCGAGGCGATCGGCAAGGCGGGCTTCGTACCCGGCCGTGACATCGCGCTCGCGCTCGACGTCGCGGCGACCGAGCTCTACAAGGACGGCGCCTACCTCTTCGAGGGCAAGGCGCAGACCGCCGGGGAGATGTCCGCGATCTACGCCGACTGGATCGGCGCCTACCCGATCGTGTCGGTCGAGGACCCGCTGTCCGAGGACGACTGGACCGGCTGGGCGACGTTCACCGCCGCGGTCGGTGACCGGGTGCAGGTGGTCGGCGACGACCTGTTCGTCACCAACCCTGAGCGGCTCCGCCGCGGCATCGCGGAGAAGTCGGCCAACGCGCTGCTCGTCAAGGTGAACCAGATCGGCACCGTCAGCGAGACGTTCGACGCGGTCAGCCTGGCGCACCGCGCCGGGTTCGCCTGCATGATCAGCCACCGCTCGGGCGAGACAGACGACACCTTCATCGCCGACCTCGCCGTCGCCACCAACGCTGGCCAGATCAAGACAGGCGCGCCGGCCCGCGGCGAGCGGGTCGCCAAGTACAACCAGCTGCTGCGGATCGAGGAGCACCTCGCCGACGCGGCCAGCTACGCGGGCGCCTCAGCGTTCCCGAGGTTCACCGCCGACTGAGGGAACACAGTCTGACCATGCCGACGCAGGCCGCACCGGCGCAACCGCCGGCACAGCCGTCTTCCGCGCAGGCCGCCGCCATGGCGGCGGCCTCGCGGTCTACCAGGCTGACGGGGCGCGCCGCGCTGCTTGCCGTGGTGATCTGCGCGATCGCGCTGAGCCTCGCCTACCCGGTGCGCGAGTACATCGCGCAGCGGCAGCAGATCGACCAGCTGCTCGCCGAGCAGCAGACGATCGCCGCCCAGGTCAAGGCGCTGAACGAGGAGAACGTCAAGCTGTCGCAGACCTGGTACATCGAGCAGCAGGCCGAGGACCAGCTGCACATGTGCTTCCCGCAGCAGCAGTGCTACGAGGTGATATCCGGCCAGCCGGCGAAGCCGGGTACCGCCAAGCCGGCGACCGTCGCCGATCCGTGGTACGCCAAGCTCTGGCAGTCGGTGCGGAAGGCCGACGCCCCGAACCCACGGTGAGGCGATGATCTCGCACTCGGATGAGGCGGTCGTTGCCGCGCAGCTCGGCCGCGCGCCGCGGGGGCTGCGGTCGGTGGCGCACCGCTGCCCGTGCGGGCTGCCCGATGTGGTGGAGACGGCGCCGCGGCTGCCCGACGGCACCCCGTTCCCGACGCTGTACTACCTGACCTGTCCCCGGGCTGCCGCCGCGATCAGCGGCCTTGAGGCCGCCGGGCTGATGCGCGAGATGACCGCGCGGCTCGCCGCTGACCCGGAACTGCGGGCCGCGTACGAGAGCGCGCACCGGGACTACGTGGCCAGGCGGGACGCCGCGGCGGCGGACGCCCGCGTGCCGCCGCTGCCGGCAGGCACCCAGTCCGCGGGCGGCATGCCGGACCGGGTCAAGTGCCTGCACGCG
>Ga0335085_10004164_pt1 | contig 24187 bp, 21 predicted proteins | sample Lox_Sample_45_FD_206712 | JGI IMG/M metagenome (GOLD analysis project Ga0335085, IMG submission 206712) | Soil microbial communities from Loxahatchee National Wildlife Refuge, Florida, United States - Lox_Sample_4.5 | ecosystem: Environmental > Terrestrial > Soil > Wetlands | place: USA...
TGGCCGCCGCCCTCGGGATGGGACGGGCGATCGTGGAGGGCGGGGTCTGCATCCGCTTCTGCCCCCGCTACCCCCGGAACATCCTCCAGTTCGCGTCCGTCGCGGACATGCTGGACACGACCCAGCGCGAGTTCTGGGCCCTGCCCCTCGAGGACGGGAAGGCGGACGGCGGCATGCGCGAGGAGGCGTTCCCCCTCGCCGCCGCGGAGGCGGACGGCGCCCTGGCCGCCGTGGCCTCGACCTACTCGCCGGAGAACGACGCCGTCTACGACGGCCTCTCGAGGCCGGGCCCCCGGCTCGTGACCTTCGCGCCCGTCCTGAAGCAGGGGAGCTTCCCGCTCGCCGACGTGCTCGCGACGCTCATGGCGGAAGGGGAGCGGGGGATGGGCACCCCGGTGGAGATCGAGTTCGCGGTGAACCTCGCCGTGCCCCCGGGCCAGGCCCGCGAGTTCGGCTTCGTGCAGATGCGTCCCCTCGCCCTCATGCACGAGAGCGAGGCGGTGGAGATCGGCGAGGTGGACGCGGACTCCGTCCTGTGCCGGAGCCAGCGGGTCCTCGGCAACGGCCGCCTCGAGGGCATCCGCGACCTCGTGGTCGTGGACTTCCAGCGCTTCGAGCGGGCGCGGAGCCGAGAGGCGGCGGCCGAGGTCGGACGGCTCAACGGCCTCCTGCTCGAGGCGCGCACGCCCTACGCCCTCGTCGGCGTGGGCCGGTGGGGGTCGAGGGACCCCTGGCTCGGCATCCCGGTGACCTGGGACCAGGTGGCGGGGGCGCAGGTGATCGTCGAGGCGGGCCTCCGGGACCTGAAGGTCACCCCTTCCCAGGGGACGCACTTCTTCCAGAACCTCACGTCGTTCAACGTGGGCTACTTCACCGTGAACCCCGAGGCCGGCGACGGCACCGTGGACTGGGCCTGGCTCGAGGACCAGCCGTCGCTCACGAGCGCGGCCCACGTGCGGCACATCCGGCTGGAGAGGCCGATCCTCGTCCTGATGAACGGCAAGCGGAACGAGGGCGTCATCCTCAAGCCGTCTCTTGGAGCCTGAGCCGACTCAGAACCTGACCCCTTCCTCGAAGGCCCGCACCGCCTCCGCGTCCGGCAAGACGCCGATCTCGAGCCGGAGCGAGACGGACTCGCCGGGGCCGAGGCTCCGCATCGAGCCGCTCTCGAGCTGCTCGCGGCGGGTGGGGGCCATGGCGTGGGTGGACGGCTCGAGGCCGCACACGTACTCCCCCTCGCCGGTCATCTTCCAGTGGGCGAGCACGGGCAGCTCGGCCGCCCGCCAGCGCACGAACGCCCCGAAGCCCATCGCCCGGTTCACGATCGCGGCGGCCGCCCGGCCGTCCGGATCCACCCGCGGCTCGTGGAAGAACACCTGCTCGGCGAAGCCGGCCCGGGGCGGGCCGAATAGGAGGTGCTCGGCGAAGCCGGCCTCGGCCACGGGGTCGCGCGGCCGGACGGCGCGGTCGCGGACGAGCAGCTCGGAGTCCGGGCTCACCACCGGGAAGCCGAAGTTGCAGTGATACAGCACGGCGAGGGGCGCGGGCCGGTAGCCCTCGTTCGTGACGCGGTCCTCGAGGACGACGCTCGTGGCTCCGAGGCGCGTCGCGAGACGGCGTTCGAGGCGCAGGTTCTCGCCGAAGAGTCGGGCCTGGCGGGTCTCGCCCTCGATCTCGAGCACGTAGTCGTCGCCCCGCCACTCCTGGCGCAGGCGCACGTTCTCGGCGGGGAGGTGGGAGGCCCGGCCGTGGAGGCCGTAGCCGTCGCCCTCGGGGTCGGGGGCGCCGATGTGGTCGAGGCCGCAAGTGGTCAGGAGCCCGCCGCCGAACGTGCGCAGCCAGCCGATGCCGGCGGGCTCGTGGAGCGCGGGCGGACCGAGCGCAGGGTGCAGCCACGCGAGCGCCCGGCCCGCGTGCTCGGCCGCACCGAGGTCGAGGCCGCGATCGACGAGGACCTGGACGCGGAGGCCGGAGCCGGTCCAGACATCGGCGGTCCTCATCCCCCGCGCGCGCCCGTCGGCGAGCTCCACGAGCCGGATTCCGGCGAGCTGCGGCATTCCCCCGACGAGCCGCCGGAGCTCGTCCCGTCCCCTCGACCGGCCGAAGAGGCTGGGCATGTAACCCTCTGTGCGTCCTTATGATAGACGAGTCGGCCGCGGGCGATCCCCCGGCCTTGCGGGGGCTGATAGAATCCTCTACCGCGCAGGGTTCGTCCTGCGGCTCCGGCCCGCGCGTCGTCCGCGGCAGTGGCCGGAGGATCCCGAAACGCGGACACTGGAGGCTGGCGCCGCGGTCGCGGGGCCGGTTCTTGAACACCCTATGAAGAAGAATCTCGTTCTGCCCGTGCTCGCGGGCGTGGCACTTCTCTCCGTGGCCTGCGCCAAGGAGCCGACCGATGCCCTGAACGCCGCCCAGAGCGCTCTCGCCGCGGCGAAGACCGCCGAAGCGGCCGACTACGCGCCCGCGGCCCTGGCTGCCGCCGAGACCGCGTCGGCCGAGCTCCAGGCCGAGATCAAGGCCCAGGGCGAGAAGTTCGCCCTCACCCGCTCCTACACGAAGGCGGCCGAGCTCGCCACCGCGGCCAAGGCCGCGGCGGACAAGGCCGCGGCCGAGGCGGTCACCGGCAAGGAGCAGATGAAGACCGAGGCCACGACGCTGATCGCCGGCGTGCGCTCCTCGGTGGCCGTAGCCAAGGCGGCTCTCGCCAAGGCGCCCAAGGGCAAGGGCTCGGCGGCCGACATCGAGGCCATGAAGGGCGACGTCGCGGGCGTCGAGACCGCGCTCGCCGACATGGACGCGGCCGTCGCCGCGGGCAAGTACAAGGCCGCCAAGACGAAGGCCCAGGCGGCCAAGGCGACCCTCGACAAGATCGTGGCCGACGTGCAGGCGGCGGTCGACGCGAAGAAGGGCGCCAAGAAGAAGTAGGCGTCTCGAGGGGCGCGGCCGGCTCCGGTCGCGCCCCGCAGACTCCCCCTCTTCTCCTGTCCGCCCCGCCCCCGCCCGGACTCCCGACGCGGAGCCGCTCGCCTCGCGTGCTCGTGGCCGTGTGCCTGCTCGCGGTCGCGCTCGGGGCAGCCGAGCTCGCGAGGAGCGGCCGGACGCGGCCACCCACCACTGCCCGGCAGTCGGCGATCGAGGCCTTCGAGGCGGCGAGCCGGGGCCCGGCCGCCCGCTGGGCGCCGGAGGCGGTCCGTGCCGCGGGCGAGGCGCTCCGCGACGCGCTCGTCGCCTGGAGCCGTGAGGAGAGCCGGCTCCTGCCGTGGCGGGACTTCCAGCCCGTGGCCGGCCGGCTCGCATCCGCGACCGCCGTGGCCCACGCCGCGTCGCGCCTCGGGCGGGAACGGCGCGCGCTCGCCCTCACGACGGCCGAGAAGGCCCTGGCGGAGGCCCGGTCCATCGAGGCCCACGCGGTGGCGCTCCTGGCCGCGACGTCCCTGCCCCGGGAGCAGCGGGCCAGGCTGCAGCGGGCGCGCCTCCTCGTCCGCGAGGCCGAGACGCTCCTGCGCGAGGACGAGATCGAGGACGCGCGGGACCGGGCGGACCGCTCACAGGCGGAGCTTCGGGAGAGCCTCGGCCCGGCGCTCGAGGCTGCGGGGCGCTACACGTCGCGCGACCAGATCGCCGCCTGGCGGCGCTGGGTCGAGGAAGCGCGCGCCTTCTCGCGCTCGACCGGCCAGACCGCGGTCCTGGTGCTGAAGGAGAAAAACCGCCTCGTGCTCCTCGCCAACGGCCTCCCGGTGCGGAGCTACGACGCGGAGGTGGGACGCAACGCGCTCGGGGTCAAGGAGCGCCAGGGCGACCGCGCGACGCCCGAGGGGCGGTACCACATCGTGAAGAAGAAGGACCATGGCCAGAGCGGGTACCACCGTGCCCTCCTCCTCGACTATCCGAACGCCGCCGACCGCGCCCGCTTCGTGGCCGCGCAGCGGCGGGGCGAGATCCCGCAGGGCGCGCAGGTCGGGGGCCTCATCGAGATCCACGGGGAAGGAGGCCGGGGACAGAACTGGACGGAGGGGTGCGTGGCCCTGTCCAACTCCGACATCGACGATCTCTACTCCCGGGTGGACGTCGGCACCCTGGTCACGATCGTGGGCGGCGACGGCCGCGACGGAGCGTTCTCCGACCTCCTGGCGCGGGTCGGGGGCGGCTCCGGAAACGCCGCGCCATGAGCGCCTATGCGGAGGCCGAGTCCTCGCCCGGCGCCGGCCCGGCCTCGCCTGCCGGCGTCCCGGGAGGCCTGCCCGACCGCCTTCGGGGGGCGCTCAATCGGCGCAGCGTCCTGGCGACCCTGTCGGCGGCCGCCCTCGCCCTGCTGGCGCTCGCGGGGACGGGCTGGGACTTCCGCCGCGTCCCGCCGCCGGCCGCGGACGTGAGCGTCTCTCCGCCGCCGAAGGCCCCCTCGCGGGAGGCCGCCCGCCTCCTCGCGGAGCGGCAGCGACTGGAAGCTTCGCTGCGCCACCGGACGCCGCGCGGCCCCTGGATCGTCATCGACCAGACCCACAACCGGCTGCGCCTGATGAAGGGCGACGACGTCGTCCTCGAGGCGCCCTGCTCGGCCGGCTCGGGCATGGTTCTGAAGGAAGGCTCGCGCGGGAGGGTGTGGGTCTTCGACACCCCGCGGGGCCGGTTCGAGGTCCTCTCGAAGCTCGCCAACCCCGTCTGGCGGAAGCCGGACTGGGCCTTCGTCGAGGAGGGAGAGGCGATCCCCAAGGATCCCGGCGACCGGCTCGAGTACGGCTCGCTCGGCGAGTACGCCCTCTACTTCGGCAACGGCTACATGATCCACGGCACCCTCTACGAGCGGCTGCTCGGGCGGCCGGTCAGCCACGGCTGCATCCGGCTCGGCAAGGAGCCGCTGCGCGAGGTCTACCGTCAGGCGCCGGTCGGCACGCCGGTCTACATCTACTGATGCGTGCCCGCCACCCGATCCTCGCGCCGGCCGCGGCCCTCGTGGCGTCTCTCGCCGCAGTCCCCGCGGCCCCCCGCCCGGTCGAGGACCCCGAGACCGCGCGGCTGCGGGTGGAGGTCGAGCGGCTGCGCCACGAGCGCGACCTGGCCTCGGGCAAGGGGTTCTACCTCCGGCTCGACGCCTCCCGCCGCCGGCTGGCCCTCGTGCTGGAGGGCGTGGCCCTCGACGAGTACCCCGCCGAGGATCTGGAGTGGGGAGTCCCGGAGGTCCTCTTCCTGGATCGCCGGCCGGCGGCCGACTGGGACGCCGGCGCCTTCTCGAGGGGTCGCCTCGATCCGGAGCGCGAGCGCGACCGCGTCGAAGTGCTGGCCCCGGCGCCCGCGCCGAGCGGGACGGCTCCGACGGACCAGGCCTCGCCGTCGCCGCCTCCGGTCCCGAAGAGCGCCGAGGAGCTCTACTCGGTCCCCGCGTCGTACCGCGTCGTGTTCGCCGGGGGTGTCTCGCTGGAGGTGCGCGCGAAGGGGCACGGCGGTCGCAATCGTTCGCTCTTTCGGCGGCTCGCCGACGCGGCGGGACTCCGATTCTCGGACCTCGGCACCGCCGTCGGCTTCGGGGCGAGGGAGCGTGTCCGGCTTCGGGTCACGCTCGAAGCCGAGGACGCGGCCTCCCTCTACCGGTCGCTGCCTCCGGACGTCGGGCTGATCGTCGTCGGCCTGCCCCCCCGCTGAGGCGGACGGGGCTCAGGCCTTCTTCAGCACGTCCTTCTCGAAGTCCCAGGAGACCGGTCCCTTGCGCTTGATCGACTCGTTCACCATGTGGGCGACTGCGGCCGCGTGGTGGCCCGTCCGACCGTCCTCGACGGAGGGCCTGCGCGTGCGGACGGAGTCGAAGAAGCGGCCCATGTGGATGTACGTGGCGTCCGGCCCCACCTCCGTCCACGACTCGCCCCGGCTCCACATCTGCGCCGGCCAGGTGTCCGGCTTCTCCTTCTTCTGCACCGCGGGGTCGGCCCAGTAGGCCTTCTCGAGCTCCGTCGGCCAGGACGACACGATCCAGCCGTTGCCCTCCACGACGTGCTCGGGGGTGAAGACCATCCGGTCCTCCCGGAACACGAGCGAGCCCTCGTTGCCCATGATGGCGAAGCCGCTCTCGCCGGCCGACGCGGAGTTGAACGTCCCGCTCAGGGAGACCGAGAAGTTCTCCTTGCCGTAGACGGCCGAGGCGTTGAGGGTGTCCGGGACCTCGTGGGTCTTCTGGTGGCGGTAGTTGGCTCCGGTGGCCACGACCGTCTCCGGCACGGTGGCATCCATCACGTAGTGGATCGTGGTCATCAGGTGGACGAAGAGGTCGGTCGAGATGCCGCCCGAGTAGTCCCAGAAGCAGCGCCAGCGGAAGAACCGCTCGAGGCTGAAGGGCCGCTTGGGGGCGGAGCCCAGGAACAGGTCCCAGTTGACGGTCTTCGGGTCGGCGTCGGGCGGGATGGGGTAGATCCAGGCCCCGGACTCGCTGTTGCGGTCGAAGCTCGCCCGGACGAGGTTGATCTGGCCGAGCTTGCCCGACTTGATGATTTCGCGGGCGGTCTCCTGCAGCTTCGAGCTCTTTCCCTGGCTGCCGATCTGCAGGATCCGGCCCGCCTTCTCGGCCGCCCCGTACATCTCCGGGCCCTCGTCGATGGCGAGGGTCATCGGCTTCTCGAGATAGACGTCCTTGCCCGCGGCGAGCGCGGCGAGGGCCAGCGGCTTGTGCCAGTGGTCCGGGGTGGCGATGACCACGGCGTCGATCGACTTGTCGGCGAGGAGGGCGTGGTAGTCGCCGTAGTCCTTCGCCTTTCCGCCCAGGTTCGAAAGGGCGCGGGTCACGCGGCCCTTGTAGGCGTCGCACACGCCGAGCACCTGGACGCCCGGGACCGCCACCACCGCGTCGAGGAGCCCGGAGCCCTGGAGGCAGCGCGCCCCCACCCCGATCATGCCGACCTGGATGCGGTCGTTTGGAGACGCGCCGCCGGCGGAGGCCTCCGCCTCGTGGCCCAGCACGTGGGTCAGAAGGGGGGCCGCGGCCGCGCCCACCACGCTTCGCTGCATGAACTCCCGGCGGTTGATCGCTGCCTTCATGTCGCTCACCTCTGTCATCCCGAGGCCCGCCGGTTCCGACGGGCGCCGACGATCCTCAGTGCCGCGGGTCGGCTCGCGGAGGTCCCCCGTTTCCTGAGCGCACACTACGCCCGCGCCCCGGGCACGGTCAAGGCGCGGCGACGGAGTGGACGGAGTGCGCGGCGACGGAGGCAACGGGGGCGGACGCCGTGGGCCTCTCCGACCGGGCCGCCGGCGGAAGAGCCGTTCAGCCGCCGGCCTTGAAGTACAGGTCCCCCCGCATCTCGCGAAGCTCGACCGTGAAGTCGCAGCTCCGCTCCGCGGCGGCGACGGGGAAGCTCTCGCGCAGGACAGTGACGAGGGACTCGCCGGTCTCGCGCAGCACCGCGGCCTCGCGGCCGGCGAGCACGGAGACGGTCAGGTGGACGAAGGCCCGGCCGGGGGCGCCTTCGGCGACCCGGAAGCGCTCGTGGCGCACCACGCGGCTCTTGACGTTGGCGAGGTCGAAGGGACCGGGCTTCGTCAGGGCCTCGTGGAGGCGGAGGAGCACGCGGTCGGGGTCCGGATCGTCGGGCACGTTCGCGGAGTACTCGAGGACGAGGTGGGGCAAGAAGCTCACCTCCTCTGGCGGCCGGCCGGTCGATGCCGGATGCGAGCGGCGCGACGACGCCTGCGGCGGAGAGGCGCGTCTTCGGCGTGGCGGAAGTACAGATGGAAGGCGGTGTCGGGTCCGACGAGCCGGCGCGCCTCCGCGAGGGGGAGCCTCGCCTTGCCGAGGAGCACGAGCCTCTTGTACTGGCCGAGGATCCGCTGCGTCTCGGCGTCCTGCGCTCGCCCCATTCCGCCCGATGATCCCCCTTTCCGGCCCCGGTCCACAACGCCAGCGCGACAGGCCGGCCGGGCTTCCGCTAGACTCCGGCGAGAGGCGCGGAGGCGGGCGCCGCACTGGAGGTGCCGCATGCGCAAGGCAGGGGACGGTCGGCCGTTCGCGGGGAACCGGCGCGACTTCATGAAGGCGGGCGGAGCGGCCACCGCGGCGGCGCTCATCACACCGGCGGTGCTGCCGAGACCGGCTTCGGCGGAGCCCGACCTCCCGGCGAACCCGGCCACCGCCGGCATGCCCACCCGCAACCTCGGCCGGACCGGCTTCCGGGTCGGCGTGTTCAGCCTCGGCGGGCAGGCCGCGCTCGAGCGCGGGGGCAACGAGGCGCTGGCGGTGCCGCTCGTCGAGCGGGCCCTCGACCTGGGCGTGAACTACCTCGACACCTCCTCGATCTACGGCGGCCCCGAGCGGTGGAGCGAGCGCTACATCGGCCAGGTCATGAAGAGCCGTCGCGCCGAGGCCTTCCTCGCCAGCAAGACGAAGGAGCGCACCCGCGACGGATCGATGCGCATGCTGGAGCAGTCGCTGAAGCTGCTGAACACCGACCACCTGGACCTCTGGCAGCTCCACGACATCGGAACGCCCGGGGACGTGAACGAGGTGTTCGCGAAGGGGGGGGCCATGGAGGCCCTCCTCGAGGCCCGCGACCAGAGGATGGTCCGCTTCCTGGGTCTCACCGGCCACCACCGGCCGGAGTCGCTGATGGAGGGGATCCGGCGCTTTCCCTTCGACACCATCCTCCTCGCCCTCAACGCCGCCGACCGCCACCACCACAGCTTCACGACGGAGCTCCTGCCCCTCGCGGTGGAGAAGCGGATGGGGGTCATCGGCATGAAGATCACCGGGCGCGGCCGGCTGCTCTCGACCTGGACCCCGCCGCCCCTCGAGCAGCAAAAGCGCTCCTGGGAGGGGGTGGTGATCGCCGAGAGCCCGGGCACCCTCGGCCTGCGCGACGCGCTCTACTACACTCTGTCGCTCCCCGTGAGCACGGTGATCATCGGCTGTGACTCGGTGGCCCACCTCGAGGAGAACGTGCGGCTGGCCCGGGAGTTCACGCCTCTCGGCGAGGCCCAGATGGCCGCCCTCGCCGAGCAGGCGGCGCCGTGCGCCCGGCAAGCCCTCTTCTTCCGGTTCTTCGACCGCGCCTGAGCCGGGCCGCCGGGCACGGCGCCGTTTGACGCGGCGCCCTCGAGACCGCTAGGCTCCCGTCTCCCACGCGAGGTGCGCATGAGCGAGAAGCAGCGGGCCCTCGAGGCCCTGGCCCGGGCCCAGTGGCGTCTGGCCCTGGCCCTGACCGCGGCGATGATGGCGATCCACCTCGGCTTCACCCTGCTCGTGGCCTGGGCCAAGCCCCTTCTCACCGTCCAGCTCGTCCCCGGCTTGAGCCTCGGCATCCTCCTCGGGGCCCTCGTGATCGTGTCGGCGTGGTCCCTCATCTGGGTCTACGTCAGCTGGGCGAACCGCCACTACGACACAAAGGTGGCCTCGCTGCGGGAGCCCCGCCGATGACCACCCTGGGCCAGCCCCACGGCGCGGCCATCGTCTGGTTCTTCCTGTTCGTGGCCGTGACCCTGGCCATCACCCTCTGGGCCGCCCGAAGGACGCGGAGCACCGAGCACTTCTACGCGGCCGGCCGCAGCGTGACCGGCCTCCAGAACGGCCTCGCCCTCGCCGGGGACTACATGAGCGCGGCCAGCTTCCTCGGCATCGCCGGGCTCGTGGCCCTGTCCGGCTTCGACGGCCTCATCTACTCGATCGGGTTCCTCGTCGGGTGGCCGGTGGTGATGTTCCTGATCGCGGAGCCGCTCCGGAACCTGGGCCGCTACACCTTCGCCGACGTCGTCGCCTACCGGCTCCGCCAGGCCCCAGTCCGGATCGCGGCCGCCTTCGGGACGCTCGCCGTCGTGACCTTCTACCTGATCGCCCAGATGGTCGGCGCCGGCAACCTCATCCGGCTCCTCTTCGGCATCCCGTACGGCGTCGCCATCGTGGTCGTCGGCGCGGTGATGATGGCCTACGTCCTCCTCGGCGGGATGCTCGCGACGACCTGGGTGCAGATCGTCAAGGCCGTGCTGCTGATCGGCGGGGCCTTCCTCCTCGCCTTTCTCGTCCTCGTGCGGTTCGGCGGGAGCCCGCTCGCCCTTTTCGCGGCCGCGGCGGAGAGGTTCGGTGGCCAGGTCCTCGGGCCGGGCCGGCTCGTTGCCGACCCGCTCGACGCACTCTCGCTCGGCCTCGCGCTCATGCTGGGCACCGCCGGCCTGCCCCACATCCTGATGCGCTTCTACACCGTCAAGGACGCCCGCACCGCGCGGACCTCGGTCGGCTACGCCGCCGCCCTCATCGGGTTCTTCTACCTGCTCACCTTCGTCCTCGGCTTCGGGGCCATGGTCCTCGTGGGCCCGGACCGCATCCAGGCCGTCGACAAGGGCGGCAACATGGCGGCCCCGCTCCTCGCGGAGGCGGTGGGCGGGACCGGCTTCCTGGGCTTCATCGCCGCGGTGGCCTTCGCCACCATCCTCGCCGTCGTGGCCGGCCTGACCCTCTCCGCGGCGGCCGCCTTGTCCCACGACGTCTGGGTCAACGTGGTCCGCGGGGGCCGGGCGCCCGAGCGGGAGCAGCTCGTGGTGGCCCGCGTCGCGGCCCTCCTGGGCGGCGTGGCGTCGGTGGCCCTGGGCATGGTCTTCAAGGGGGAGAACGTGGCCTACATGGTGGGCCTCGCCTTCGCCATCGCGGCCAGCGCCAACTTCCCGGCCCTGGTGCTGTCGATCTTCTGGCGCCCGTTCACGACGCGTGGCGCGCAGGCCAGCATGGCCGTCGGCACGCTGTCGACCCTCCTCCTGATCTTCCTCTCGCCGACGATCCAGATCGGGGTGCTCGGACGGACGTCCGCGGTCTTCCCGCTCAAGAACCCCGGCCTCGTGACCATCCCCCTCGCCTTCCTGGTCGGGATGGCGGTCTCCCTCCTGACGCCGGAGCGGGAGGCCTGGGAGCGCTTCGCGGAGCTGCAGCACCGCGTGCACCTGGGACCGGACTCCGACTCGGATAAAGGCTAGCCCGGCTTGCGCGCCGAGGCCAGGACGTAGTCGAAGCCTTCCAGCCAGGGAAGTGGGATGTGGACGGCCTGGCGGAAGAGGAGGCTCCAGCGGCTCGCCAGCTCCGGGTCGCGCAGCCGACGGCGCAGCGCGGACCAGAACGGGACGAGCACGCGGTCGCGGACCGAGCGCACGACCACGTCGGTGAAGCCGGCGTCGTCGAGCCGGCGCCGGTAGTCGTCGATCCCGTACCAGTTCTCGCGCGGGATCTGCCAGAATGCGAGCGATCCCCGCACCGCGACCCGCGCGGCGAGGGAGTGGCGCCCCGGGCGGGACAGGACATCGGCGGTGGCGAGGCGCCCCCCGGGCCGGAGGACGCGGAAGGCCTCGCTGAAGAAGGCTTCGCGTGTCTGGAAGTGGAAGGCGCACTCGAGGGCCGTCACGCGGTCGACGCTGGCGGGAGGCAGGTCCACGGCAGTGGCCGAGCCCAGCCGGAAGTCGAGGCGGGGATCCGGGAATCGCCGGCGCGCCACCTCCACGTGCAGCGGCGTGACGTTGAGGCCGACGATGCGGGCCGGACGGAAGCGCCGGAGCCAGTACGCATCCTGGTCGCCGAAGCCGAAGCCCACATCGAGGACGGTGTCGCCCTCGGTGATGCCCGCCGCAAGTCCGACCTGCTCGGCCAGGGCGTCGCCGGCTTCGTCCTGACTCGAAGGACCGTCCCACCAGCCGAGGTTGAGGTAGAGCGTGCGCTCCCCGACGGCGTGGTGTTCGCCGAGCACCGCGTACACCCGCGCCGGCTGGTCGCGTCGAGGGCTGAGGAAGAGCCCGAGCATCCTCAGGGTCTCGGGGACGCGGGGCGTCCGGCTCGGCGCGCTCATGCGTCAGCCCCGGCGCCCGCCTGCCCACGATCGGGAAGCGGCCGATCGGCGTCGCCCGGGGGACGCGGGTCGATGCCGAGCCAGAGCAACGCCGCGACCAGGGCCAGGACCGCCGCGACGTCGAGTGCCTCTTCCCAGCCGATGACCGCCGCGAGCACCGGGGTGAGGGTGGGCGAGACGAACCCGCCCACGTTGCAGCCGAAGTTCATGATCCCGCCCCCGGCGCCGCTGCGGCCGCCCGCGATCTCCGTCATCGTGGCCCAGAAGGGACCCTCCACGCAGAGGACGAGCGCGGTCGAGAGCGCGAGGGCGCCCGCGGCGAGCCAGGCGTTGGCCGCCCGTGCCCCGAGCGAGAGGAAGACGCCGGCCAGCGACAGGCCCACGAGGGGCACGGCTCTCCGGCCGGCGACCCGACCGTATCGCGCCACGAGCCGGTCGGAGAGCCAGCCGCCGAGCGGGATCGACGCGAGGGACAGCAGCCAGGGCACGGTGCTGAGGAAGGCGCCCTTCAGCAGGTCGAAGTGGCGCTCCTGGACGAGGTAGAGGTAGAACCAGAAGACGAAGATGTAGCCCACGTACCCCTGCAGCGTGTAGCTCAGCGTGAGGAGGACGAAGCGGGGCGAGCGCAGGGCGGAGAGGCGCCCCTCCTCGCGCCGGTCGAGACCGGTCGCCGCGAGCGCGACGGGCTCGCCGGCGATCCTCCAGGCGATCGCCGTCGCGAGGGCCGGCAGCGCGGAGACGGCGAGGGCGACCCGCCAGCCCCAGCGCACCATCAGAGCGGTGAGGAGAGGCGGGGCGAGGGCCGAGCCGAGGGCGATGGCCGCGACCACGAAACCGTTGGCGCGCCCGCGGCTGCCCGGATCCACCCAGCGCGCGACGCCCCGCGCCGCGGCCGGGAAGAGGGGCGCCTCCCCGACACCGAGGAGGAATCGCAGGACGAGGAGCGCGGCGAGTGTCGCGGAGGCGCTCGAGGCGAGCGGCCCGCGGCCGACGAGGAGCTGGAGGCCGGTGGCCGCCGCCCACCACAGGGACGCCGCCTCGAGGACGCGGCGCGTGCTCCAGCGGTCGGCGAGGAGGCCGCCGGGCACCATGAAGAGCATGTAGCCGAGGAGGAAGGCACTCGCCAGGAGGCCCATCTGCGGCTGGGAGAGGCCGAGCTCCGGCATCAGCAGGGCGCCGGCCACGGAGACGTTGACGCGACACAGGTAGCCCGCGGTCGCCGTGGCGCAGAGCAGGCCCACCCAGGCCCACTGCTTTCGCGGCTCCGTCCTCACGCCGTGAGCCAGGGCTCCGGACGCGTCGTCTCCCACGCGGCCCTCCTGCCTGCCCGGCCGGAGGCTCAGGGCGCCGTGAGCCTCGCCGTGTGGCCCTTCCGGCCGTTCGTGTCGAACGCGGCCACGCGCACGTCGCGCGCGAGGGGGATCCCGCCCCGCATCTCGAGGCTCCGCGCGGTCGGCTCGCTGCCGTCCGTCGTGTAGCGCAGGACGAAGCCCGGGATCTCCAGGCTGCAGCGGACCTGGCCGTCGACCACCTTCAGCCCTGGCTTGGGGATCCTGTAGCTCCAGGCGGGAGATTCCCGGTCGAGCCGGGGCAGCTCGCGCTTGCCGAGGACGTTCACGAACTCGGACCAAGCGTCGCGGAAGAGGGCGTCTGACTTCGCCGCGTCCGTCTCGCGCGCCCAGGCCGGGTCGGGCGCCCACGCCCGCTCGGCGAGGCCGAGGAGCTTCGGCAGGAGCTTGTAGTCGAGCTTGCCCTCGCCGTTCAGGGTCTCGGACCACAGGTTGCCCTGGATCCCGACGACGTTCGACCGGCCGTAGTCGGTGAGGCGGTCCTTCCCGAGGAAGACGGCGGGGTCGACCGGATGCCCCTCCTGGTCGAGGCGGACGTTGCGGTAGTAGTCGAAGGGGATGAACTCGAAGGGCTTCTTCAAGTCGACGTAGCCGCCCCAGTCGAGGCCTGTCTCCTCCGGGTTCGGGTTCCAGGCGAGGTCGAAGTACACGTTCGTCACCGGGCTGAGGACGACCGTGTAGCCGCCGTTCGCCATCCGATAGGCGAGGTCCTCGGCGCCGCCTCCCACCACGTTGTTCCACACGTACGGGCGCCAACCCCGCTCGGCGAAGCGCGGGTTCGGGATCATCTTCGGCCGGCCGTCGAGGCGCGTCTTCCGGAGGCCGATCTCCTCCCAGCCGGAGAGGGGGATGCCGCGGGTCTTCAGGATGTCCGAGACGCGGCCGTAGAAGACGTACCAGAGGTCGTCGACCGAGCCGAGGCCCTCTTCCTTGAGGAACGCCGCCGCGGCCGGGGAGCGCTCCCACGCGCCGCCCGGGACCTCGTCCCCCCCCATGTGGAGGTTGCGCAGGGGCACTCCCGCCTCGCGGTGGATGTCCGCGAGATCCTGCACCACGCGCTCGACGAACGCGTAGGTCGAGGCCAGCGCCGGGTTCATCACGTTGTCGTGGTAGAGCTGGGCCGACGTGTAGACGGAGCGGTCGTCGGGGTCGGCGAGGCGGTAGCGGCTCGCCCCCTCCGCGTCGCCCCTCCTGCTCAGGCTCCGGAAGCGCGCCTCCATCGACTTGATGGCCGCCCGCGCGTGTCCGGGCATCTCGAGCTCCGGGATCACCTCGATGTTCCGCGCCGCCGCGTACTTCAGGATCTCCGCGTAGTCGGCGCGCGAGAAGAAGCCGCTGCCGTAGGGCCGGTCCACGTCCGGGCCGGAGCCCCACGCGGGAGGCAGGAAGCGGCTCGAGTCGAGGGTGTGCCCGCGCCGGGCGCCCACGGAGGTGAGCTCGGGGAGGCTCGGGATCTCGACCCGCCACCCCTCGTCGTCGGTGAGGTGGAGGTGGAAGACGTTGAGCTTGTAGCGGGCCATCAGGTCGAGGACCCGCAGGACGGAGGCCTTGGGCTGGAAGTTGCGCGCGACGTCGAGGAAGAAGCCGCGGTAGGCGAAGCGCGGCGAATCCACCACCCGGAGGGCGGGCAGGGAGAGGCCCCTGCCGGTCGCGATCACGGGGAGCAGGTCGCGGAGCGACTGAAGGCCGTTGAAGACGCCGGCCGGCGAGCGGCCCACGATCCGGATCCCGGCCGTCGGGTCGACGACGAGCTCGTACGCCTCGGGCGAGTCCTGCCCGCCGACCTCACCGGTCTCGAGGTGCACCACGCTCGCCGTCACTCCTCCGCTCGTCTTCGGGCGGAAGTGGGGCCTCAGGTACTCCGAGGCGAAAGCGGCCTCGGTCGAGAGCTCCGGCGCGGCGCGGATCACCGGCGGCACCGTCAGGCTCAGCCGGCCCTCGTGCTTCTCCACCGAGACCGGGCTCGGAAACACGGGGGGCAGCGACTCGGGCGGGAGGTCCCGCGTGGCGGCGTCGAGGTCGAACTGCCTCTCCGGCGTGACGAGCCGGGGATCGTGGCCGGACTGGGGCGGTCGCTCGAAGGGCACGGCCGCGTAGCTCAGCGGGTATCCCTTGTCGGGAGCCTCGTCGAAGACGACGTACGGCCCCACGGGGGCGAAGCTGTTGTTGGTCAGGAGGTCGGTGAGGTACGCGAGCTCCACGCTCTGGCCCGGGACGAGGGCGGGGAAGCCCGCGGCAGGAACGATCCGCCAGAGGTCGCCGGTGACGTTCTCGACCGCGACCCCGCCCGTAGCACTTCCCGGGCGCGGCTCGTGCAGGGCGCTGAAGTAGATCGCCCAGCCGCGGCCGGGCAGGGGCTTCACGTCACGGTTCGTGAGGGTGAAGGCGACCCGTGCGGAGCCGCGGTCCGCTGGTCCGCGGAAGATGTCCTCCTTGAGCTCCCAGCGGAGCTCGAGGGCGGTCTGGGCGGCGACGGGCGAGGCGGCGAGGGCGAGGATGAGGGCCGGCAAGGCGTGACGCATGACGCGTATTAGACATCGGCCCGCCGCGGCCTCCAACCGCGGCGGGAGCGCTACTCGCCGGCCCGGAACTCCACCCAGGGATGGGACGCGCGGCTCCGGAGAATCTCCCTCATCCACTCGAACTGGGGATGCTTCTCCAGGAACGCCGCGGCGTCGAACGCCGTCCCGCACCCGGAGCCCCAGCGCGCGGCAAAGGCCATCCGCTTCGCCATCCGGGAGTCGACCACCTTGGCGTCCACGGTGCCGGACGGGCTGAACGGGGCCTCGCCGGGGTCGGTCGTCTCGTCTTCCCAGTGCGCGCACAGGGAGCGGCTGCCCAGCCGCTCCTGCCCGAGATAGGTGTCGAGGTGGTCCCCTTCGAAGGCCTTGGCCAGCTCGGCGTCGATTCGTCCCCGGTGCTCCTTCATGAGCTGCTTCCACCGGACCCGCCGGGCGACGCCGGAGACGCGGATGTCCGTCTCGTGCTCGTCGGTCTCCAGCCGGAGGACCTTCGGGTCCTCGGCGATGTTCGAGCCCACGAAGTACCCGTCCTTCGTCCGCTCGAGACCGACGTGCTTCAGGCCCAGCTCCAGGCGCGCGATCTCGCTGGTCTTGACGTCGCCGACCAGCCAGGCGTTGGCGTAGCCGCCGTTGTTCCCCTTGCGCATGATCGCGCACCACTCGTCGATCGTGGAGGCGTCCTGGGTGGCGCGGCGCATCCTCGCGAACTCCGGGACTTCCTTGTCGTCGAAGCCGGAGAAGCCGCCGATGGTCGTCTCGGACCCGACGAGCCCGGCCTCGGTGACGAAGAAGTCGGTCCCGCTGTGGATCCACCCTGGCACCCCCTGCATCAGGATGCGGTGGCCCGTGCGGGGGACGATCTCGAGGACCACGTTGCAGTCCGCGGACGGATAGCCGGTCATCGTGTTGTGCCCGAGGACGATCCCGCGGTCGCGGGTCATGCTGCCGGTGGCGATGAAGCTGCTGCAGGACTGCTTCGGCCGGTCCGGGGACCGGGCGCCGATCTCCTTCTTCACCGTCGGCCACCAGTACCCGGTCAGCTCGGTGCTGGCGTTGTAGGTGACGATCTCGGCGCGGGTCGTCCTCACGCCGGCGGCGGCGAGGCCCTCCACGATCCCGTCCATCTCGGCGAGGAGCTCGGCGTCGATCCTCGGCACGAGCATCGTCTCGGCTTTCTGCACGAGCCACGCCCAGTCCATGCCGCTCTCGTACTCCCACTCGCGGCGCGTCGCGCGGAGGGACTCGTCGATCTCCCTCGCCAGGAGGTACCCGTGCTGGAACCCCCGCTCCCGGGGCGGCCCGTCGATGCGGAGGTACACCCAGCCCTCGCGGTCGAACCGGTGCGCGCGGGCGAGCCACTCCCGTTGTGGCGGGGTCAGGGGGCCGGCGGCCACGCCCGAGGGCCGCGCGACGGCAGGGGACGCCGCGCCGGAGCCGGGCCACACCGCGAGCGACAGGACGATCGAGGCCAGGACGAGGACGGGTCGTTTCATGGACGCTTCACTCGCTCGCATCCCCGCATTCTCGCACGAGGTGGCGGGGGCCCGGCCCGCGCCCTCGGCGTGGTAACGTCGACCACCGCCCGCGCACCAGGGCATGAGCCGCCACCTTGACTGGAGGACACGTGCACACGAAGAAGAGCCGTCCATCGATCGTCGCCATGGCGCTTCTCCTCGGTCCTCTCGCACCCGCTCTCGCCTCCGACGCCGGGAGCCTGCGGGCCGGAGCCGCCCGAGTGGACATCACGCCCCCGGGCGACCCGTCCTATCCCGCCTCCGGCCGGTACGCGCACGAGCGGCTCTACGTCCGCGCCATCGTGCTCGACAACGGCACCACGCGCGCGGCCCTCGTCGGCGCCGACCTCGGCGGCCTCGGCAACGAGGTGTGGACGCCGGCCTCGCAGCAGATCGCCGCGGCGCTCGGCTGCCCGCCCGAGAACGTGATCCTCTCCGCCACCCACGCCCACAGCGCCGTGCCCTCGGGACCGCCGCCGGTAGGGTTCCGGTCGCTGCCGCCGGAGCCGACGGTCGCCGCGATCATGGACGCCGTGGGCCAGGCGAAGGCGAAGCTGCAGCCCGCGCTCGCCGGCTTCGGGACCGGGCTCTCGTACCTGAACGTGAGCCGCGACACCGTCAGCGAGGAGACGCACCTCTGGACGCAGGCGGCGAACCTCGCCGGCCCGTCGGACAAGACGGTGGCCGTCGTCCAGTTCACGACCCCCGTCGGCCAGCCGATCGCCGCCTACGTGAACTACGCGATGCACCCGATCAACGCCTTCCTGGTCGGCATCACGAGCGCCGACGTCCCCGGCGCGCTGTGCCGCTACGTGGAGCAGCAATTCGGCGACCAGATGGTGGTCGTCTGGTCGCAGGGCGCTTCGGGAGACCAGAACCCGCTCTACCTGAGGCCGTCCACGAACGCGCTCGCCTCCCTGAGCGGAACGAAGATCACCGGCTACGAGATGGCGCGAGAAGCCATCGAGGGGCCGCTGCGGGACGGCAAGGTAGAGCGGCACCCTCTCGATCCGAAGGTCGCCGACAACCTCGAGCGGTGGATGGAGAGCCAGGGCCAGCTGCTCGGGGAGGAGGTCATCCGGGTGATGACCCACACCACGCACCGGGCGGCGAGCGTGCGCCTCTGGGCCGCGCAGAGGATGCTGACCTGTCCCGCGCGGCGGCGCACCAACACCGGCCGCGAGGGATCCCCCGGTACCTACGAGGACTCCGACGACCCCGTGCGCATCCGGCTCGGCGTCCTCGGCATCGGCGACACCGCCCTCGCGACGGTGAACGCCGAGGTCTACAGCGCGATCGGCCAGCGGGTGAAGAAGCAGTCGCCGCTCGCCCACACGGTGGTGGTGACGCTGGCCAACGGCTGGGCCAACTCCGGGTACATCCCGGACGACGCCTCCTTCGGCGCCTACACCTTCCAGGTGCTCGGCTCCCGGCTCAAGCCGGGCTGCGCCGAGCAGGGCATCGCCGACGGGATCTCGGACCTCGTGGGCCAGTACGTCGGTCAGCCGGGCCCGAGCACGAGGAGCGGACAGTAACGGGGAAAAGACTCAACCCACGCGACCCGACGTCTTGGAGGCCACCCAGTCCAGCAGCATCAGGCAGGGCACGACGTAGGGGAAGATCCCGTAGAGGGTGTCGCTCGCCGAGTGCGAGTGGCGATCGACCGCCCAGAACACCTGCCCACAGAAGAGCAGGGCGAGGACCACGAGGCCCATCCCCTGCCACGAGACGGGACGGTGGATCCAGCCCCAGGTCGCGAACCAGCGCCTTTCCATGACCATCACCCCCCTCGCCCTCGGGCGGCCTGACGTCGTCGAGACGCGGGGCCGCCCGCCCAGGCCCCCAGCGGCCGCTCCGCGCCGGCGTTCCATAACGTAGGCCGCGCGGGCCGCGAAGTCGTGAGCGAACCGTGAGGAGTCGCCCCGGAGCGCGTCGCTTTCCCGACGAAACCCGCCCCCGATGCTAGAGTAGGCGAGGGGTCGAGCCTGGAGGGAGGACCGGACTTGACGACGAACCGGCAGGCGGGGGGTCGGACCGCGCTCGTCCTGGCCCTCTGGACGGTGGCGCTGCTGTCGGCGCCGCGGCCCGCGCGGGCGGCGCTCGGCGACGGTCTGCCCTCGATCCAGGGCGACCAGGTCCACATGCAGGGGTCGCTGCGCACCGCGGCGATGCCGGGCTACCTCCGGCACGAGATCCAGATCCCGACCGGCACCGTGGTCCGGGAGTTCTCCTCGCCGGCGGGGTCCGTGTTCGGCGTCTCGTGGGAGGGGCCCTTCCTGCCCGACCTCCATCGGATCCTGGGCGCGTCCTACGACTCGTATGTCCTGGCGGCGCGGACGAAGCGCCGAGGTCGGGGACCGCTGCTCCTTCACCTTCCCGATCTCGTCTTCGAGTCCGCCGGCCACCCCCGCGGCTTCCACGGGCGGGCCTATCTCCCCAAGCTGCTGCCGGAGGGCGTCCCGGCCGAAGCCGTGCGCTAGGTCCATGGGGAGGAACGAGCCCATGCGCGCCCTGGTCTCCACCGTCCTCGTCCTCGGGCTGGCCGCCTGTGGCGGAGGGGGAGGAAGCGGCTCGTCGGACAGCGGCGGCTCGTCGGGGGGGAGCGTCGTCGGCGGGTCGGGACCCAACGTCCAGCCCATCGTCGTGAACCCCGGCCCGGCCCAGAACTACGCGAACGGGGCCTTCACGAGCGTCACCGTCTGCGTGCCCGGCACGAGCGAGTGCCAGACGATCGACGGCGTGCTGGTCGACACGGGATCGTCGGGCCTGCGTCTCCTCTCCTCCCTGCTCACCGTCTCCCTGCCTCCGCAACACGACGCGGCGGGGGCGCCGATCCTGGAGTGCAACCAGTTCCAGGACAGTTACCAGTGGGGGGCGGTGGTCCTGGCCGACCTCAAGATGTCGGGCGAGCAGGCCTCCTCCGTGCCCATCCAGGCGATCGGGACATCGGCCTTCGGCGCTCCGAAGGGCTGCACCCAGTCCGGGCTTCCCCCCCAGGAAACGGTCGACTCCCTCGGCGCGAACGGAGTCCTCGGGGTCGGGCTCTTCCGGCAGGACTGCGGCCCGGCCTGCGCTTCCAGCGGCGGCCAGAACCCGGGTCTCTACTACAGCTGTCCTCCGTCCGGCTGCGTGGCAGCGGCAGTAGGCCTCAACCAGCAGGTGCTGAACCCGGTGTGGCTGTTCGCCGCCGACAACAACGGGGTCATCCTCCAGCTGCCCTCCGTTCCCGCGGCGGGCGCCCCGACCGTCAACGGGTCGATGATCTTCGGCATCGGAACCCGGTCGAACAACGGGCTGGGGTCGGCCCACGTCTACACGGTCGACGACGTCGGGTACTTCACCACGGTCTTCAAGGGGCAGCCGTATTCCCAGAGCTTCGTCGACAGCGGGAGCAACGGGATCTTCTTCCTCGACTCCGCGACGAGCGGGCTGGCCGCTTGCCGGGACACGGCCGACTTCTACTGCCCCCCTGCGCCGGCGTCGCTGACCGCGACGAACCGGGACGCGAGCGGGACGAGCGCGACCGTCGACTTCACGATCGCCAACGCGGACGCGCTCTTCAACACCCCGAACTTCGCCTTCAGCAACCTCGGCGGACCGAACCCGGGGTCGTTCGACTGGGGGCTTCCGTTCTTCTTCGGCCGGAACGTGTACACGGCTCTCGAGCAGCAGAGCACGCCCGGGGGTGTCGGGCCCTACTTCGCCTACTGAGCGGGCCTCCGCCGCCGGCCGTCCCCGACGGCCCGACGTAGAATCACGGGCGTGTCGCCTTCCGAGACGACGGTGAGCCCCGCGGGGCAGGCTTCGGCCCCCGCCGGGGCCGGCGACTACGTGAGCGCCCTCGCGGCCAGCTTCCTCGGCTGGACCCTCGACGCCTTCGACTTCTTCCTCGTGGTCGTGGCCCTGCCGAGCATCGCGCACGACTTCGGCGTCGACAACGCGGCCGTCGCCCTCTCCCTCGCGGTGACCCTCGGCTTCCGTCCCGTGGGGGCGTTCCTCTTCGGCCTCCTCGCCGACCGCTACGGCCGCCGGATCCCCCTCATGATCGACCTCGTCTTCTACTCGGTCGTCGAGGTGCTCTCCGGCCTCGCCCCCTCCTTCACCGTCTTCCTGGTGCTGCGGGGCCTCTTCGGCATCGGCATGGGGGCGGAGTGGGGCGTCGGGGCGTCGCTCGCCATGGAGAAGGTCCCCCCGCGCTGGCGCGGCGTCCTCTCCGGCTTGCTCCAGGAAGGCTACGCGGTCGGGTACCTCCTCGCCGCGGTCTGCTCCTTCTTCGTCTTCCCGCGCTGGGGCTGGCGGCCCATGTTCTTCATCGGCGGCCTGCCCGCCCTCCTCGCCCTCTTCGTCCGCTTCCGGGTGAAGGAGTCGGCGGTGTGGGAGAGCACCCGCCACGGCACCTGGCGCGACCTCGGCCGGGGGATCGCGTCGCAGTGGAAGCTCTTCCTCTACCTCACCCTCCTCATGACGATGATGAACTTCGTCTCCCACGGCACGCAGGACATGTACCCGACCTTCCTGCGCGAGCACCGGGGCTTCAGCTCCCAGGGGAAGGACGCCATCGTCGTGGTGTACAGCGTGGGGGCACTCCTGGGCGGGATCTTCTTCGGCCTCGTCTCCGACCACGTCGGCCGCCGCCGGGCGATGGTGGCCGCGCTCCTCCTCGCCAACCTGATGATCCCCCTCTGGGCCTATGCGCCCACGACGCCGCTCCTCGTGGCGGGGGCCTTCCTGATGCAGTTCATGGTGCAGGGGGCCTGGGGCGTCGTCCCCGCCCACATCAGCGAGCTCTCACCGGACGCAGTGCGAGGCTTCCTGCCCGGCTTCGCCTACCAGTGCGGCGTGCTCATTGCAGGCAGCGTCGGCTACATCGAGACCGTCTTCGCCCGGCACACGACCTTCGCCAACGCCATGGCCCTCACCGCGTTGACCGTGTTCACGCTGGGAGCGGCGGTCGTGGCGGCTGGCCGGGAGAGGCGGGGAGCGACGTTCGGTCGCTGAGCGGGAACGCGGCGCGAAGGTGGGGGAGTGAGGAGTGTGCCTCAGGCCGGTCCCAGAGCGTCGATGACCTTGCCGGTGTCGGCTCCCTCGACGCTTCGGACATAGGCCCGTGCGACGACGGCCGCGGGGGTCCCGGTGGACGGGTCCATCTTGAGCGCGCGGAGAGTCTCGGTCACCCATCCCGGGCTCACGACGTTGATCCGGATGCCCCGGGGGAGCTCCAAGGCGGCGGCGCGGGCGAACCCCTCGAGTGCCGCGTTGACCAGGCTGATCGCCGTCGATCCTGGCATCGGGGAGCGGCTCAGGATCCCGCTCGACAAGGTGAAGGAGCCCCCGTCGGCCACTGCCGAGGCCCCGGTCCTGACCAGGTTCACCTGGCCCATGAGCTTGTTGGCGAGGCTGAACGCGAAGTCCTCGTCGCTGAGGCTGGCGTAGGGGCGGAACCGGGCGGCACCGGCCGTGCACACCACCGCGTCGACTCGACCCGCGGCCTCGAAGAGACGCGCGATCGACGCCTGGTCGGCGATGTCGACGCGGAGGGCGCCCTGGCGGTGGCTCACCGGCACGACTTCGTGCCGGGCCGAGAGCGCGTCGACGACCGCCTGACCGATCGTCCCGGTGGCGCCGACGACGAGAACCTTCATGCTCTTCTCCAGACCTGGGTCCGTCACACCCCACATTACCCCACGGAGCGGGGCCAGGCTAGGCGCCGGCGGGTTCTCCTGTCACGCCGGCGGGTTCTCCTTGACCGCCTCAGTCCAGGGGTCGAGGCTGCACTCGAAACCCGGAGGCACCTGGGGCGCCCCTCGCGGCACGATTCCGCCCGCCACGCCGCCACGCATCACCCTTGGCCAGCCGCTCGGCGTCCTGCCCGTCGCCCTCGGCTCGCGCGTCCGCGCGGTGACGTCTCCCGGCAACCGCCAGCAGGAAGGCAAGCTGGTTTCGCTCGACGGAGAGGCTCTCGTCCTCGACGCGAACGGGAGCTCCGTTCGCATCCCGCGGAGCGACTTGGTGCGGCTGGACGCGAAGGAGAAGGGCTCGACCAGCATTCGGGTGCTGGGCGGGCTGATCGGAGGTGTCGCCGGGCTCGCGCTGACCGCCCTCATCTGCGCCTCCGCCGACTGCGAGTCGGTGGGGGTGGCCTGGGCCGGATTCGGCGTCGGGGTCGTGGCGGGGGCCGCCCTGACGGGCGGCGGCAGCTGGAGGCCGGTGACCCTCGCCAGCGCGGGCCCGGTGGCCATCGAACTGAGGGTCAGGAGGGCCTCCGCCGCGGTGGAGATGCGCGTCGGCTTCTGAGTCGGAGCTGAAACGCGTCTGCGGTCAGCGGCCGCCCGACGCGATGAAGGCGTCGATGCGCTCCTCGAGGACGGAGAGGGGCACGGCGCCGTTCTCGAGGACCGCGTCGTGGAAGGCCCGCACGTCGAAACGCTGGCCGAGGGCCTTCTCCGCGCGCGCGCGGAGCTCGCGGATCTTCAGCTCGCCCATCTTGTACGCGAGCGCCTGGCCCGGCCACGAGATGTAGCGATCGACCTCGGTCGTGATCTCGTGCCGGGAGAGGGCGGTGTTCGCACCCATGAACTCGATGGCCTGGGAACGGGACCAGCCCTTCGCGTGGAGCCCGGTGTCGACGACCAGCCGGCAGGCGCGCCACATCTCGTAGCTCAGGCGGCCGAAGTTGGATGGGGGGTCGGTGTAGAAGCCGGCCTCGAGTCCCAGGTGCTCCGCGTAGAGGCCCCATCCTTCGCCGAAGGCGTCCACGTAGGCGTGGCGCCGGAAGGCGGGCAGGCCCTCGAGCTCCTGCGCGAGAGCGATCTGGAGGTGGTGGCCGGGCACGGCCTCGTGGAGGGTGAGGGCCTCCAGGGTGTAGAGCGGGCGGCGCTCCAGGGCGAAGGTGTTCACCCAGTACGTCCCGGCGCGGGCGCCGTCGAGCGGGGCGGGGACGTAGCGGCCTCCGGTGTACTTCGGCGCGAGGTCGGGAGGGACGGGCTCGACGCCGTAGGGCTGCCGGG